>Ga0209824_10001642_pt1 | contig 12302 bp, 10 predicted proteins | sample VDWuncwatermetaG_FD_184124 | JGI IMG/M metagenome (GOLD analysis project Ga0209824, IMG submission 184124) | Wastewater microbial communities from Netherlands to study Microbial Dark Matter (Phase II) - VDW unchlorinated drinking water (SPAdes)... ... | reverse complement strand
GTTTAGAGGCGGGATAGGTGCTCCAGAGCAGTTCGAGTGTGATGGATGTCAACAACGCCGTGAGTTGTGTGGATTTCTCTTCCGTTTTGGCTACGAGATCTTGCCCCCGTACGCGTGCCCACACGTCGTGCAAGGTGGTGTGGTGCTTCGAAACCAAGGTTTTCACGTTCTCGATCCAGAACCTGGGATCTTCGGGATCCGCAACATACTGTCCTTGGCCTCGGCCGAAATGAGCAATGGCCAGATACCGGATGATGACGTCTTGAACCAGCAAATCCAGATACTCATCCGACCATGTCACCGGAGTCGGGGTACTCCCTGCCCGCCGTTCCGCCCAGGCTTCCCCTCCGAGAAATCCAAGCACACCTCCCACCACTGCCCCGGCGACCGTAAACAGGCCCATGCTGACCCCACCAGTCGCCGCATCAAGATGGAGCCCGGCATAGGCTCCGCTGGTCAGGGCTCCACCAATCCCGCCGATGGCGGTCCCACTGAGAGTCGCATCACCAGGGCTCTGCGAGCCTCGTTGTACTTCGACATGTTCCATCCTAGCCTGGATCACGCCGATCGCATTCCCTTCCAGGCCATGCAGGGCAATGACCCCTTTCGTCGTCGTCCCAACATCGTTCACCAAGTCCTTTAAGAGGCCATCAACGGCCTGTTGTTTCTGCATTTCCATCGATGAGCCGTCACCCCTGGTCATCACCCGAGACTTCGCGGCGCGTGACACCAGCATGGCCCACCGCTCCATCGCCGCATGGAAGACAGTCAGGTTCGTGGTTTGCCAAACGGTGAACAATCGATTCATGAGCTGGCGATCGTGAGAAGGGAGCAGCGATTGAATGGTCTCGAATAGAATACCTTCCTGGACCCAACAGCGGCTGAATGCATCAAGGCTATGCACACCCCTGACGAAGCCATATCGAGCGAAGTAATCCATCCAGGGTTGTTCGAGACACTGCTGTTCTGCACGGTCCTTGGGGGGGCCGGTTTGGTTCAGCAGAACGATAACGGGCTTCCCGATCCATTCCAGCAGTTGCAGTTCCGGCGCGATGTATCCGGCCATGCTTGGTTCTTCGGTCGCATTCACCAGGTAGAGGACGACGTCCGCCTCTTGCTGGACGTTCAACACCGCCTGTTGGGCACACCAGGACGGCCGATCTCGAAAACGATCCCACACCTCCGTCACAATCCGAACGATCGGATTCTTGGCCCCCTGCAACCGAGAGAGAATCTTTTGACAGTTGGGAAAACCAGGCGTGTCCCATAGCTGCAGGGACTCCCCGGCCTCCGTTTCCAGCACGGTGTATTTTTGATTCTCGAGCGTGACATGGGCTCGATCAGCGACGAGGCCGATATCCTTTCGAAGCAGCGTTCTAGCCAAAGTGGTCTTTCCGATATTCGTATGGGAAATCAAGGAGAGGGCGATCTGCGATTTCTGGACACTCATTGTGCCCCCCGAAAATCACCAGGCCACAAACAGTCGGGCAAGGATTGTAGTTCCCCATCCGGTGGGCCGGAAGGGTCTCGGTATTTCATGGCCTGGAGTCCGCACTCTTTCGCCAGCGTCACCCAAGCCTGGCATCGTTCCCTCAACCGCTTTTCATGGTCGATCTGCGTATAGGCTTCGCAATCCAGCAGGACCAGCAGCATGTTCGGTCGACCTCTGTCTCGGACCGTGGTTTTCAGCTCCTCCAAAAATTCGCTGTGTGTTTCTTCTGGAGCCTGGGCCACATTGAACAGGACCACGGTACAGAGACTGCGATCGGGATCGGTTGGAAACTGTGGAGGAGGCTCGCCGTACTGGACTGAGTGCCCCATGTGAATGTCCGCCAGAACGCCGAAGGCGTCGCTGAGGAATGCCAGAAGCCGATCGTCGGCCTCCTTCACACGATGGCTATAGGCCAATACCTCCACAAGCAACCCCTTTCCTCGATAGGGATTCAGTAGGTGCCGAAAATACGGTTCATCGCTCGGCAGCTGGACATCGGCGACCAGTCGGGTCTTGCGCATCCATGCAGTCGCGGCGAGCAGGGTTCGTGGGAGAACGATGAACAGCACCGTGGTCATCGCCCAGAAATGAATCCAGATCGCCGCATTGCCCCTGGCCGTACCGCGTAGGTCGGCGATGGCTTCCACGCCAGGCATCGGGGTCCCCAAGAACCAACCAGCCGGTGCGAAGAGGATAGAGAGAAAGGTGTGGACTCCCTCAGCCTCCATAAACGTGCTGTCCCATCCCGCCTTGTACAGAAAGCTGAAACCACGCAGGTAGAGCCCCGCAATCACACCGATCGCCAGTGCTGCCGCAGCCACATGAAGCAGGCTGCGGGCATGGGTGAGCAGCAATTCACGACTACTGTGAAGCAGGCGTGCCGCGTAGGTCGCGAGGGATGCTGCAATCCATTGCTGTTCGTCGGAACTTTGTGCGCGATCAGACCGAAGTCGGCTGAGCCGTCCCTTCACGACCAGTCCCAAGAGCCATTCCACCAACCCCGGCAGACCTGGCTGCGACCGATCTCGTGACGGTCTGGGTACAACCATGCTGTAGAGCAAGCCGATATAGGCCACCGCATGCCAGAGCAGGAGCGTGAGAAGGGGGAAATTCAGAAGGTTAATGTGGCTAGCTGGTCCGATAGGGTCGGCGAGGAAGCCTCCCACCAGGGCACAGCCGATCAGCAGCGTGACCGGAGTCTTGATCCGTAAGACGGCGAACGCCGAAGTGAGCGTAGGATGTTTCTGAGTCAGCCGATCGTAGATGTGCTCAGCCCGCTCAATGACCGAAGCCTCCCCAGCACAGGCAGGATCTTGTGTGGCTGTATCACCTTTAGGACCGGATCTTTCATGACGAGGCAACTCCCGCTCATACCGTAAAATAAACTTGTGGTCCGGGTCTTGTTCTTCGCAGGCCTGAACCAGTAGCACCTTAGCAAGTTGGGCAGGCGTCATCGATGGTCAGCTACGTGCTCGCTGTTCATAATGAATGGTCCCCTCTGAACCGCAATTCGGCGCATTATCGAGGCCCGGAATGATTCCGTCAATGACATGTTGGGGGTTCTTCATCCCGTATCATGCAGCTGTGGGTCTCTGTACGAAGATCTGTATCATTTCGTCTCCCTGGGCGTATCACTTGAGATACGGTCTGCAGTGGAAACCATTCCAGCGTGAGCGTCGGATCACACATGGGGAACGTGCTCCAGTCTCAACCTTGACAAGCACATATGGCCACGCAGCGGTGCAAGTTTCCCCGTGGCATCATCATTGCGTATGCAAATGAGTCATTACGAGCACAGATCATCTGTGCTCGACCTACTCTCAAGGAGGGACTCCGATGAAATGCGCAAGATGCAGTGGCTTGATGGTTGTGGATCACCTACTGGATATGCAGGAAAGTTATGTCCCGATGTGGATGCGAGGGCTGCGCTGCGTAGCCTGCGGCAATATCGAGGATCCCCTCATCCATTATAATCGGATGATGCACGAGGCTCGAAGAATCAGAAGGCGCATGTCGCGTACAGCGCACCCACTCGCTGCACAAACTCAGGCAGCATAGCTGGGTTCCGACCTACTTCCTCGTGGGCTCGTCACGACTCGCTCCCCGTTCGCCCGGCCGTAACAGACGGGTAACGGGCCATCGTCTGCGTAGCGAGCCCTGCTCGAGCCTGGCAGACGGCGACGCCCGCCTCCCGTGTTCTTTCTCGTGGACTCCCAAGGACTTTCCACGGCTTTCAGTATGAATTGGGAGCTGAGTGTCGACCGCCGACAACCAATCGCGCTGATCGCTATTGATCTCCATTGACCACGGCCAACACCCGCCGACCGTAGCGTTCCGCTTTCATCTCACCGATACCCGGAATCTCTAATAAGGCTGCCGGCGTCCCTGGTTTGAAACCAGCAATGGCCTTCAACGTTTTATCGTGAAAAATGAGGAACGGCGCCACCCCTTCTTCTTCGGCCAGTTCAGAACGGAGTTGCCTAAGCCGTTCAACCAGTTGTCGATCCGGCACTGACGCCTGAGCGATGCCTGCGAAGGCGGCAGACGAGCGACGCGGCTTGGCCACCGATACATCGGCCTGAGGGTCCTCTCCCTGTGGCAACGCCACCGCACAAATCCCTTGCAGTACCTCTCGCCCCTTGGACGTCAATTCGAGCGTGGGATACTCGGTACCCTCGATGCGAAGATACCCTGACTGAATGAGATTCTTCACCAGACCAGTCACAACGGGCTTGGTCTGAGCCCGACAGATACCGTATGTCGGACAGTTTTCTGCACCATAGGCCAACAGCGCCTTCGAACGGCTTCCACGAAGCATGTCGACGATGCGGCCCATGCCGAACCGCCCCATGCACCAGGACACGGTTTCCAATATGGCCTTCGCGGAAACTTCGGTTTTGTGAAAGATCGAGCGGCCAGGCTGTGGCGCCGGCGTGACACACCGATCGCATAGACCGCATGGGCCCAACGCCCGCTCGGCATCGTCGCTGAAATACTCAAGAATCGCGAGCTGCCGACAGGTCGACGTCGAAACATACCCCAACATTTCTTGAAGAAGCGTCTTCATCCGCCCAGCGCGATCAGTGCCCTCAGGATCTTTTGATGCCTGCTCGATAAAGTATTCTTGCGTGGCCAGATCACGCTCATGGAACAGCAACGCACATGCCGCGGGCCGTCCATCGCGACCGGCACGCCCCACTTCCTGGTAATAGGCCTCGAGGCTTCCAGGAATGTCGAAATGGACAACCAAGCGGACGTCCGGCTTATCGATACCCATGCCGAAGGCATTCGTCGCGGCCAGGATTCGCACCGTTCCTCGGCGAAACTCCTCATGGACCATTCGACGTTCCTCATCCGAAAGACCGGCATGGTAATAGCCGACCGAGGGGTGGGACTGTCCCAGCCATGCCGCGACCTCCTCCACGGCTCGGCGAGTGGCGCAGTAGACGAGGATCGTCCCCTTCTCCGTCTCGCGAACCAAGCGTCCCAGTGTCGATAGCTTGTCTTGGCGCGCCTGAGAGAGATGCACGGAGAGGGCGAGGTTGGTCCGACGAAACCCTGCGACGAGTCGAAAGGGATCGCGAAGCGATAGCCGGTGGCACAGATCTGTTTGCACTCGAGCCGTGGCCGTGGCCGTCAGCGCCAGACAGGGAGGGCTCGTGAGTTCTTGGCGCAAGCGGCCGATCTTGAGGTAATCGGGCCTAAAATCATGGCCCCACTGGGAAATACAGTGCGCTTCGTCAACCACCAGCAACGAGACCCAGAGGGAACGCAACAACCGGAGAAATCCCTCATGCTGCATCCGCTCCGGCGCCACGTACAGTAGCTGCAGCCGCCGCTCCTTGAGCTCCTGCGTCACGCGGTTCTTCTCAATCCCCGTGAGGCTGGAGTGAAACGCTGCGGCGGCAATCTTCCGCTGCTTCATGGCCGTCACCTGATCTTGCATCAAGGCGATAAGCGGAGAAATCACCAACGTCAGCCCAGGGAGCAGGGTCGCCGGCAACTGATAGCAGAGCGACTTCCCCTGCCCGGTTGGCATGACGGCCATGGCATCGCGCCCCGCTAATACGGAGCGAATGACGGCTTCCTGACCTGGCCGAAAGGTGGCAAAGCCGAATCGTTCGCTGAGCTGTCGAGTGAGATCATCCACAGAGAAGGCGAATTAGAAGGATAGGGTCGTGATAGTGATCACAGCGAATCGAGTATAGATGACCGACTGTCGGCAAGTCGAGCGACCCGAGAGAACGCGATCAGCTCTCACGCAACATTCCTGACCACCTACATCGTCTCCAGTCTCAAGCAGTCGGCACACTGCGTCATGGAACGGACACCATCACACGGGGGAAGGTCGTGGAGATAGAGGTGGAGGGAACCGTATCCGTGATCTGACTGGATAGCTGGAGCCAAGTCCAGGCTGTATCCAATTCGGGGACATAGCATTTCCGTCATGTGCGGACCTACCGGAGCGCCCCTCACTTGCGACGGCACCCAACCTGGGCAGAAGATAACCGATATCAGCTTGCTTCAGAACTACGACCTAAATACAGGAACTGTGGGAGGCAATGGAGCGATCGGCGGACTACCAATTCAAACCCCGGTGAGCCCGGATGGGAAATACGTGGTCACTGGGAACACATTGACCGCGACGATCACGATCATCCGAACCAGCGACGCCACGCTGGTGAAGAGTCTCCCCTGCGATCCAGGCTGCCATGGGGTAAACTTCGGCGCCAAGAATGTTGGCGGGTACTACGCATATGTCACCAGCAAGTTTGCTAACCGCCTGATCGTTTACGACTTGGATCCGGACAAAGACGACAGCACGTTTGACCCCGCGCTTGTCGGCTCGGTCGTGTTGGTCGACGATGCCACCACCGAGAAGGACGACAACATTTCTGGCAACAGAGGCATAGGTGGACAGAGCGTGTTGCCTGTGCCTCCTGTGCCTAATGTGTATAACGACTGAGTGCAGGCGCTGCCTGCGACTTCGAATTTCTGCACCGCACTAAACGTTGCGCGGAAAGATCCGTTCCCGGCTGAAGTTCCCGCGACACTTTGCCCGTAACTATATGGCAAAGGTCAGAGTATGGGGTCAAACATCACCTCATACCTTAACAGAGGTTCTGTAGCCGAGGCCCCGGTGCAATCAGTAGGAGACGAATCGTACTCTAGGCCGTAGGTAGGCCTCTGCGCAAGGCAAGACCTCCGCAGTCAGGGAGGTATGAACAGGAGCATTGTGTCGTAGAACTGGTCAAGCCGCGAGTGAATTGGCTTCAGCTGCCTGGTCTCCCACCAGATTCAGCCCATCAAGTCGCTGGATTTTCGGCTGATAGGCAATCACCTTGCGCAGAATCATCGTTCTCAAATCTTCATCATCGATATGAGAGAGCGCCTCTCGCACCCCGGCAACATCTCCGTCCTGTGCGAGATGGGCGGCGATTCCAATAAGCGGTAAAGTTCCGGCATCGCCCATGGCCTTAGCAATCTCGATGGCTCCGGACCGATCTCCGGCCTTGACGAAGACTTGCGGCAACTCAAGGTAGAAGTGACTGGCCAAGAGCGACGGATCAGGGCACGAAACGATGGTGTCTTTCACGGCCTGGACATTCCCCCGCTCCGATTCGACGAATAGCATCATTTGCCAGGCCTCACGCAAGCACCTCTTATCAACAATCTCATTTGCAGTTTGCCGTGCCTCGGTGGTATCGCCCGCGAGCGATTGTCTGATCGCCTGGTCCTTCAACTGTGCATCCGTCGGTGTTTGAGTTGGCATCATGACTCGACTCCTCTCTGCACTCCTTCGGAGTACGAAATTGAAATTCGGAACGCCTGTTTCGAAATGTAGCGGTGAACGCCGTTCTTGTCGATCTTTTCCCGCCAAATTGACAGACCCATCCTCCGTCCAATTAGCGTGACACCTCTAACAATCAACCTTTGCTTCTATTCGCGAGGTATTTGTTTGAGAACAATACAGAATTGGAATGTATCTGCGAGCCATGACTCATGGCGATTCAAAAATAATTTTTCATTAAGCGCAGAGGCCCAACAGACTTTCCACGGAAGGGATATAGGGACTTAAGCCATTGCCTTCCTTGCTACTTTTTCAGATTTGAATCCTGAAATATTTCAATTTTCCGCTTCGCTTGCGCATCTGAAATGTCCAGCTATACTTTCCCAATGCGCTCAACAAAATACATCATCGTGCAAGACGGAGACGGGTGGCGCGGCTACCTGGAAGGCTACCAAGAGCACGAGGCCTATGGGGAATCGTTCGAAGAGCTGCAGATCAAGCTGTGGCAACTACACCAAGAGCTCATCGCCCAAGAATCAGAACCGGCCCAATGCGGGAACAGAGAACAAGACCGGCATCATGGTCATACATCTACGCTACCCCGTCACACCCCCACCACGTCCCGCCCCATGTCGCGCGCCCAGATCAAGCGAAAAGCGCGGGTGGAACAGCTCGTGTTTGCAATGATCAGCAATCGCTGAGCACCACCGACGTTCGACTATTCTCCTGTCACCAACCTCATGACCGCTGAACACAGAATACTGTAAAAAGCTTCTGAACTCAGCCTCCCATAGACTAATCAGCTCACCCAGCAGCACGCGACCAACGGTCTGCTGACATTTTTGACTGACTCGACCAGCCACCCTCACGTTGAAATTCACGCCTTTTTCACACGACGGACCCTGCTTTTCCTCCGTGCTTCTCTGCCTGGGTCAGGTAATGGGTAACCAGCGAACGTTGCCGCCTCCCAACTAATTACTTCGAAACACCTGTAAGATTTGCGTCCGGAAACCGACTCTGTAGAGGAGATAACCGAATGTTTCTATTCATACCTTCTCTGCCTACTTGGGGAAGCTCCGATTGACCCGATAGGTGAAGTGTTGATACACATATTTCGCAGGTATTCTGATCAACTCTGCGAGGCCGGCCATGCCGATTGATGACATCACACAAAAGGTCAGCGAGCGCTATGCCAAAGCCGCCAGTACCGGCGAAGAGATGTGCTGCCCCACCAGCTACGACATGGGACATCTCAAAACCTTCATTCCTGAAGCAGTGCTCAAAATCTCCTATGGCTGCGGCACACCGGCAGGTCTCAAGACGGTGCAGGCCGGTGAGACGGTCTTGGACATCGGGTCGGGCGGCGGGATTGATTGCTTTGAGGCCTCCCGCTTGGTGGGTCCCACTGGACACGTGATCGGGATCGACATGACCGATACGATGCTGGAGATCGCCCGCAAGAATGCGGCGGTTGTGGCCACAAACCTCGGTTATCCCGCATCGAACGTAGAATTCCGGAAAGGGTTGGCCGATGCGATGCCGGTGCAAGACGGTACGATCGATCTGATCATCTCGAATTGCGTCATCAACCTGGCGCCGGACAAGCGGAAGGTGTTTCAGGAAATGTATCGGGTCGCCAAGCCCGGCGGACGGTTCACCGTCTCCGACATTGTATCGGACCAAACCGTGCCGCAGTACCTCGTCCATGACGCCCAGAAATGGGGCGATTGTTTATCCGGTGCCTTGACGCTCACCGACTACATGAACGGCATGACGGCAGCCGGCTTTCTTGGTATTCATCTGGTGAAGTCTTCCCCCTGGCGCGTCATCGATGGCATTCATTTCTTTTCTGTGACGCTGACCGGGTACAAGCTACCTCCAGCACCAACGACTTCCTCATTCCAGTATGCGACCCTTGGTGGCCCCTTCAGCCGAATCGTGGTTGAAGGAGGCACGACATATCGGCGCGGCATTCCGCAGCCGATCACGTCGGATGAGACGCTGTTGTTGAGCACCCCTCCCTTTGCCGAACACTTCCTCCTAACCACCAATCCTGTCGCGTTAGACCGTGATGATCCGCGTTGGACCGCAGTCTTCCCAGCCGATGCGCCATGCACCTGGCAAGGCCAGCATGCATTGCTGGCCGGTCCCTTCGTTGAAGCAGCCGATGACGATAACCATGTCTATCGCCGCGGTGAGCCGCTGGAAATCTGTTCCAAAACAGTGACTGTTCTGAAGAGCGAGGGGTATCAGCCTCACTTTGTCATTTTGAATCGAGCCGGGGATCGCGTCAGCGGTGAAGCCGTCACTTGTTCTCCAAATGGAGGCTGCTGCTAGATGCCACTCACGTTGCTGGGCCGAAGCAACCCCCTCGCCTCAGCGGCTGAACAACTCCGTATCCTCGATCAACCGAGCGGTTCTCCCCCGTTCGACCTGCGACTCACCCAAGCTGGAATGTTCCCTCTGCGTGCGAGCGGCATCACGGTCTTCCAAATCAACGTCGGTAAGCTCTGTAACCAGACCTGCCGCCACTGCCACGTGGATGCCGGACCGGATCGTCCCGAAACGATGTCCTTAGAAACCGCCGAACACTGCATCGACGCACTCTCCAAGACGGACATTCCCACAGTAGATATCACAGGTGGCGCGCCGGAGTTGAATCCCCATTTTCGCTGGCTGGTCGAACAGTCCCGCAGGCTTGGCCGGCATGTGATGGATCGCTGTAATCTGTCCGTGTTGCTGCTTCCTTCCCAGGCAGATCTCGCGGAATTCCTGGCTCACCACCAGGTGGAAATCATCGCTTCGCTTCCGTCGTACCGTGCCAACCAAACCGATGCACAGCGAGGTGATGGCATTTTTGAGAAATCGATGGAGGCACTCCGTCTGCTGAACCGGTTCGGCTATGGCCGTTCAGATAGCGGGCTCGCCCTGAACTTGGTCTACAATCCCGTCGGCGCGTTCCTGCCTCCGAAGCAGGATGCCATCGAAACGCAGTTCAAGAAAGAATTGCTGACCAGGCATGGGGTTGAGTTCAACCGGCTCTACACGATCACCAACATGCCGATCAGCCGGTTCCTGGAGTTCCTCCTCGAAAGCGGCAACTATGATCAGTACATGACGCGCCTGGCCAATGCGTTCACTTCGGCTGCAGCCGCCGGCGTCATGTGCCGGTATACGCTGTCCGTCGGATGGGACGGCAGGCTCTATGACTGTGACTTCAACCAGATGCTCGAACTCCCGGTTGATCACGGAGCGCCGTCGCATATCCGCGACTTTGATCCTGCTCAACTCCACCATCGCCAGATCGTCATGCGCAACCATTGCTTCGGGTGCACGGCCGGCTCCGGCTCATCCTGTAGCGGGTCGACTGCTTAGAGGGTCTTCATGGACCTGTCAGTCCTCACATTTCTCCTAATCCTTCTGCTCTCCTTTGCGAACGGCACGAATGACGTATCGAAGGCCATCGCCACATTGGTCGGCAGCGGCGTCACAAACTATCGAACTGCCATCGCCTGGGGTACAGGGTGGACGATGATCGGAGCTGCCACTGCAGCGTTCGTGGCCAACGCGATGGTCAAGACGTTCAGCAGCGGTCTCATCCAACCGGACCTCGCCATCCCGTCATCATTAGCTCCGGCAATCCTAAGCGGCGCTATTTTCTGGGTACTCTTTGCCTCGAAAACCGGACTCCCGGTTTCTACCACCCACGCCTTGATCGGTTCCCTCGTCGGGGCCGGCCTCATGGCGTTCGGAAGCGAGGGCTTGATCTGGGATACGGTTTCGAAAAAGATCGTACTTCCCTTGTTGCTGAGCCCCTTCCTTTCGTTCGGCGTCTCGTGCCTGGTTCACCCACTTCTGCGCCTGATTGCGAACCGATGGGAAGGCCTCTGTGTCTGTATCCTGCCAAGTCATCGCGCCCTCGTCACGATCGACGCACAGGGGTGCACCCGGACCTTGTTTCAGGCCGGAGGTTTCGGCGTACCGATCGCGTCGGTGCCTTCGCAATGTAATCGCGCAGGCCTGTCCGGCCAAACGCTCGGCCTCGACTCCATCCACTGGCTCTCAAGTGGGCTGACGTCCCTGGCCCGAGGTATGAACGATGCGCCGAAGATTGCCGCGATGCTGTTACTCGGAAGTCTCCAGGCTGGCTGGCCCAGTGTGGCTCTGCAACTGCTCGTGTTTGCCGGCGTGGCAATCGCCATGGGTGCCGGCAGTTATTGGGGCGGGCGCCGTGTCACAAAAGTGCTTGCGGAACACGTGACGACGATGAATCATGTGGAAGGATTGTCCGCCAATCTAACAACCTCTTCTCTCGTGCTTCTCTCTGGATCGCTGGGCTTGCCGGTCTCGACCACCCACCTCAGCAGCTCCGCGATCATCGGTATAGGTCTGTTGAAAGGATCGTCCGCCGTCCGCTGGACTACAGTGCGGGAAATGTTCCTTGCATGGATGGTGACTGTTCCAGCCGCCGCGCTCCTGGCTTGCCTGGCCTACTTTCTCCTGACCAGGGTCATCTAAGACCTTGTCTATCGCGGCAACAGTCTGCTATGGTGCAGCTCTGTCGTTCATTATCATTGGATTTCCTACATTACTGATATGGTTTGGGACCCAAAAGATCCGTGGGGCAAAAAGCCTGACCCACTTGAGGAAGTCCTCAAGCAGGCCCAGTCGCAACTCAAGGACATCCTTCCTCCCGGTGGCCTCAAGAGCCTCCTCCCCTCTGGTGGAGCCTGGAATCTCATCATCGCCGCTCTAGTGATCTTTCTCGTCTGGCAAAGTGTGTTTATCGTCTCGCCGGATGAAGAGGGTGTTGTGAAACGATTCGGGGTCCCGGTCCGGGCCGTAGAGCCAGGTCCGCACTTCAAGATTCCTCTGATTGAATCCGTCCTTCAGCCAAAAGTGGCCAAACTCTTTCGTGTAGAAGTCGGGTTCCGCACCAATCAACAAGGCCGCCAGCAGATGGTGCCTCAGGAAGCCTTGATGCTGACCGGGGATATGAACATCCTCGCCATCGAATTC
>Ga0209824_10001638_pt1 | contig 12326 bp, 3 predicted proteins | sample VDWuncwatermetaG_FD_184124 | JGI IMG/M metagenome (GOLD analysis project Ga0209824, IMG submission 184124) | Wastewater microbial communities from Netherlands to study Microbial Dark Matter (Phase II) - VDW unchlorinated drinking water (SPAdes)... ... | reverse complement strand
GGTGTGGGGGGTGGGTGGGGTGGGAGGAATGCCACTGGTGTCGGCCTTGCCAGCATCGATGGTATCGGCGGCATCACCTGCGGCGTGCCCCGAGGGTGCGGATGATTCTGTCATTCTTGAGCTTGAATATCCGCGATGCGTAGCGCCAAATCTGGCAAGGATTGCTGCACCGTATCCCAAACGACTTCAAGGTCGATTTCGAAGTAACCGTGCGCCATGCGGTTGCGCATCCCGCGCATTTTTTTCCACGGCACGGCGGGATGCGCGGCGGCAAATTCCGGGTATTCGACGGCGATTTGGGTGGCGGTTTCACCGATGACGATCAAATTTAAAATGACAGCTTGCTGCGTTCTTTTGTCGGTCATGAAATCGGCTTTGTCGAGACCTTCAACATAGCTGCAAGCCATGCTGATCGCTTCCGCCATATGGTCGAGATAATCAAAATGGCGCAGATTATGCTGCCCGTCTTTCATACCGGCACAGCTTCGCGCAACACCCGTTCGCGGTATTTGACCGGTAAATCGCCTGGCGTGAGCACATCGACAGACACGCCCAAGATTTCTTCAAGCTCGATTTGAATCGCGCCCAGATCAAACAGGGTTGCCCCCGGCAACGCGTCCACCAAAAGGTCGATGTCGCTGTTGTCGCCATCGGTACCGTGTAGCACGGAACCGAACACGCGCGGATTGCAGGCGTGGTTGCGTGCCGCCACCTGGCGGATGAGGTCTTTATAAGCTTGCAGCGCGGCGGAAGGTTTCATCTGGGCTCCATCAGGTTTTGATATGGGATAAGGGCACCTCTATAAATTCAAAGTTCTAAGCAAAACGAGGCGCGAGCAAAAAATGTTGACGCAGCATATACATGATATGTAAGGAAACATTTTTTGAGAGCAACGAAGTGTTGCGACGAAATTTGAATTTATAGAGGTGTCCATAAGTTGTCGTACACGGAATCAATATACCTGAAATTAATGGGCAATACATCTGCACCCCGCCGCTGCAACCCATCTCGTCGCTTTATCTCTATGGCTCACGCTGACTTCTTTTCCTTGCTGCGCTGCTCGGACGCTTGCTGCAACGCCGCCCCCACCGATTTGAGGGCTTTGGACAAATCGCCCAGCCCGGCCAACGGCATCACCAGCCGGTGCGTGATGACGCGCTGTTCGGGCTGTTTGTCCGATCCGGGCACGATGGTTTGGTATAGCTCGATGCGCGCCACGCCACCCATGACGGCGATGCCTTGCACCCCGTCGGCGTAGACGGTCTGGTCGGTGGCGTTGGGGGAGTAGCTGGTGCGCGCTTGCGGCTTGGCGTTTTTGCCGGGGTCGGCTTGCGGGGCGGCTGTTGTCGGCTGTGTTGGTGCGGCGGGTTTTTTGGGGTCGGCCATTTTGTGCTTCCTTTTGGTGTTGGAAATTTGTTTGGATTTTTATCTCGTTCCCACGGCGGGCAGGCACGAAAGCCTACCCTACATTGCAGCACGTTGACCGTAGGTCTGGCTTTATGGGCGAAGCCCGGTATCCTGTGGACAGCCCGACAGCGGGGTGAAGTCTGGATAAATCCAGACCTACCTGTCATTGCCTGTTTCACTGCCAGTTCGCCGCGATCACCGGAGCGAGCGCGTCGTAGTAATTTTGCGGCAGCGTGGTCTGCCCCGACGCGGGCGGGGCGAAGGCGGCCATGGCTTGAACGAGGTTTTCGACTTGGGTGTCGAGCAACATGCGGTTGTCGGCGGTTTTGAACTGTTCGACGTGGTAGGCGTTGCCTTTGTACCAGTCTTGCACGGTGAATTTGTCCGCTGTGCCGAGTATGCTGACTTCGAGATTGGTGCCGACATGCTGGAACCAGAGTTGATCGGCGGCGATGCCTTCGAGGAATTGCGCGACATCGGTGTTTCCCGCCGTGCTGTCTTTCTCCTGAATGGTGTCGATGCCATCGCCGCGACCCAGCAGATAGGTGTCGCTGCCGCTGCCACCGACCAGTTTGTCCGCGCCCGCACCGCCGTCGAGGGTGTCATTTCCGGCGCGACCGGTGAGGGTGTTGCTGGCGGCGTTGCCGGTGAGGGCGTTGGCGAGGTCGTTGCCGCTGGCGTTGATGGCACCGGTGCCGGTGAGGGAGAGGTGTTCGAGGTTGGCACCGAGGGTGTAGCCGATAGAAGTGATCACCGTGTCTGTGCCTTGTCCTGCAAGCTCGGTCACTCTGTCGTCTTCGTCATCCACGACGTAGGTGTCGTCGCCCGCGCCGCCGCTGAGCTTATCTTCCCCTTTGCCGCCGTCGAGCACGTTATCCAGCGCGTTGCCGGTGAGGGTGTCGTCGTGGTTGCTGCCGGTGAGGTTTTCGATGTTGGCGAGGGTGTCGGTGCCCGCGCCGCCGGTGGCTTGTGCCCCGATGAGTGCAAGGCTCACCGTTACTTTGCTGCTTGCCGTGGTGTAAGAGACCGTGTCGTTGCCTGCGCCGCCATCGAGCACGTTGGCCGCACTGTTGCCGACCAGCATGTTGTCGAGCGCGTTGCCGGTGGCGTTGGTGGCGGCGCTGCCGGTGAGCATGAGGTTTTCGAGGTTCGCGCCGAGCACGTAGGAGATCGCGCTTTGCACGGTATCTACGCCTTCGTCGAGGTTCTCGGCGACAATATCGCCGCTGCTGTCAACCCGATAAGTGTCGTTGCCCGCGCCGCCGATAAGCGTATCCGCCCCGGCACCTCCGTCGAGCACGTTGGCGGCCATGTTGCCGACCAGCAGATTGTCCTGCGCGTTGCCGCTGGCGTTGATGGCACGGTTGCCGGCGAGGTGCAAGGCTTCGACATTGGCTGACAGGGCGTAATTCACGCTGCTGTAAACACGGTCGTAGCCCTCCGCCGCCGCTTCGATGACTTGGTCGCCGTCGTGTTCGTGGTCGTCGTCATGGTCGTCGTCATCGTCATGGTCGTGGCCGGCAAGCTGGCACTGGGCTGCCTCGTCGTCATCATGATCATCGCCGTGATCATCATCGTCATGGTCGTCTTCATCGTCGTCACTGCCGGCAGCGGCATCGACATAATAAGTGTCGTCACCGCTGCCGCCTGCCATGATATCGCTGCCTTTGCCGCCATCGAGCACGTCGGCCGCGCCGCCGCCGCTCAGATGATCGTCGCCGCCGAGGCCATAGATCATGTCTCTGAGTTCGGTGCCTGCGAGCACATCGACCGCGCAAGTGCCCATAATCAGGTTGGCGATATCCAGCCTGAAAGTGCCGCTGGCACTGGCCCCAGAAGTATCGGTGGCGGTGACGCGAACGTCCCACAGCCCGGCCGCGCCGTCGGGCAGGGTGCTGTTGAACGACTGCGTGGCCGCATCGAAGCTCAGCCATGCGGGCAGCGGTGCGCCGCCGACCAGAGTGGCGGAGTAGGTGAGGGTATCGCCGTTATCTATATCGGTAAAAGTGTTGGCGGGCAGCGTGTAGCTGAAGGTGCTTTGCTCGGTGGCGAGCTGGTGGGTCAAGGGCAGCGCCAGCACCGGCGCATCGTTGCTGCCGGTGATGCTGAGCGCCAGCGTTGCCGGCGTGGCGACTATGCCATCGCTGGCTTGGTAGTTGAAGCTGTCGGTGGCAACCTGTCCGGCAGCGAGGGCTTGGACTGCGAGCGAGGCGTTGTCCAGCGTGTAGGTGTAGCTGCCGTCCAATGCCAAAACGACGCTGCCGTATTGGCTGGTGAAGGTTCCCGGGGCGGCTACGGTGAGCACCGTGCCTTGATCGATATCGCTGTCGTTGGCGAGCACGTTGCCGCTGGCGGATAACAGCAGGTCTTCTCGCACCGTGTTGACATCATTCACCGTAACCGGCGCGTCGTTGACACCGGTGATGGTCATGGTGACGTTGGCGGTGCTGGTGGCACCCGCGCTGTCGGCGACGGTGTAGCTGAAGGTGTCGGTGGTGGTCTGGCCTGCGCCGAGGGATTGGTATTGGTTGCCGACGTTGTATTGCACGTTGCCGTCGAGCAAAGTAACGCTTGCGCCGGAGGCGGACTGCGTTACGCCGACGATGCTCAAAACATCGCCCGCGTCGACATCGCTGTCGTTGGCGAGCAAGCTGGCAGATGCGAGCGTGATTATCCCATCGTCTTCGATCGCCGCGCCGACATCATCGGCGGCGACGGGGCCGTCGTTGATGCCGGTGATGGTCATGGTGACGTTGGCGGTGCTGGTTGCACCCGCACTGTCGGCGACGGTGTAGCTGAAGGTGTCGGTCGACGTTTGGCCTGCGCCGAGCGATTGAAATTGACCGCCGGGGTTGTATTGCACGTTGCCGTCGACGAGCGTGACGACCGCGCCGGATGCGGACTGCGTTACGCCGACGATGCTCAAAACATCGCCCGCGTCGACATCGCTGTCGTTGGCGAGCAAGCTGGCAGATGCGAGCGTGATTATCCCATCGTCTTCGATCACCACGCCGACATCATCGGCGGCGACGGGGCCGTCGTTGACACCAGTGATGGTCATGGTGACGTTGGCGGCACTGGTTGCGCCGGAGCTATCGCTCACGGTATAGCTGAATGTGTCCGTCGTTGTTTGACCTGCACCGAGTGATTGGAATTGGTTGCTAATGTCGTATTGCACATTTCCATCCACTAATGCGATGGTTGCGCCGGAAACGGATTTACCCACCGAGATGATACTCAACGTGTCGCCTGAATCGACATCGCTGTCGTTGGCGAGCAAGGTTGAGGATGTGAGTGTAACTACGCCGCCGTCTTCGATTGCCGCGCCTGCATCATCGCTGGCGACGGGGCCGTCGTTGATGCCGGTGATGGTCATTACCACGTTGGCGGTGCTGGTGGCATCCGCACTGTCGGCGACAATGTAGCTGAAGGTGTCGGTCGTGGTTTGGCCTGCGCCCAGCGATTGGAACTGGTTGCCGGGGTTGTACTGCACGTCGCCGTCGAGCAAAATAACGCTTGCGCCGGATGCGGTTTGCGATACGCCGACGATGCTCATTGTGTCGCCCGAATCAACATCGGTATCGTTGGCGAGGAGTGATACAGCAGCGAGCGTGACTATCCCATCATCTTCTTGCACCGCGCCGACATCATCGGTGGCGACGGGGCCGTCGTTGACACCGGTGATGGTCATCACTACGTTGGCGGTGCTAGTGGCTCCGGCAGTATCGGCTATGGTGTAGCTGAAAGTATCCTTCGTCGTTTGGCCTGCGCCCAGCGATTGGAACTGGTTGCCAATGTCGTATTGCACATTTCCATCCACCAATGCGATGGTTGCGCCGGATGTGGATTGCGAGACCGCGACGATGCTCAAGACATCGCCCGAATCGACATCGCTGTCGTTGGCGAGCAGCGTGGCGGACGCGAGCGTGACTATCCCGCCGTCTTCGATTGCCGCGCCTGCATCATCGCTGGCGACGGGGCCGTCGTTGACGTTGACGACATCGAGCGCGAAGCCGCCGGTTGCCGAAAGTCCGCCCGTATCGATGGCGGTCACTGCGACATTCAGGTTGCCCACATGCCCGTCGAGCGGTGTGCCGCTGAAAGTTTGCGTGGCCGCGTCGAAGCTGAGCCAATCCGGCAACGGGCTGCCATCGGCCAAACTGGCGGTGTAAGCGAGCGTGTCGCCGTGGATGAAGTCGTCGTCGCCGAAGGTGCCAGCGGGCACTTGGAAGCTGAAGGGCTGATCTTCCAGCGCGGTTTGATCGCTCGGCGCAATAGCCACCAGCGGCGCGTCGTTGACGTTGCTCACCGCCAGAACAAACGCGCTCGTCGCGCTCAGACCGCCGCTGTCGGTGGCAGTCACGGCGACATCGAGGTTGCCCACGTCGCCGTTGAGCGGGATGCCGCTGAAAGTTTGCGTGGCGGCATCGAAGCTCAGCCAGCCCGGCAAGGGGCTGCCGTCGGCGAGCGTGGCAGCGTAGGCGAGCGTGTCGCCCGCGGCAAAATCGGCATCGCTGAAGGTATCCGCCGGGATGGTGAACGTGTAGACACTGTCTTCGGGCGTAGTTTGATCGTAGAGCGGGGCGAGCAATACGGGCGCGCTGTTAATGACACCATCCCCGCTCACGGACAGCACAAAACTGTTGGCCGCGCTCAAGCCGCCGGTGTCGGTGGCGATCACCGCCACGTGCAAAATCCCGGCGCGATCCGGCGTGCCGCTGAAAGTTTGCGTGGCCGGATCAAAACTCAGCCAGTCCGGTAGCGGGCTGCCGTCGGCGAGCGTGGCGGTGTAGGTGAGGCTGTCGCCGTGGATGAAATCCTCATCGGTGAAGGTGGATGTGCCTATTTCTTCGGTCAACATTTGCGCGCTCACCCCAAATTGCGCGTCGTTCAATTGCGCGCGCAAATCGGCTTCGCTGAGACCGTCCAGGTTGCCGTTCTTGCCATACAGATAAGCCATGTCGCCGCCGATGGCCGCCGTGTCCGAACCGCCCAGATGGAAATCTGCCAGATGCGGTGCGAGCTGCCAGGTGGTGATGGTAGGATCGTCCGCGAGCGCGGCATCGAACCGATTTGCGAGCGCGACGAAATCGAACTGCTGGACGCGCCGGTTCAGCAGGGGATCGGCGGTCTGCGCGTCGTAGCCGTCCATGGCTGCGGTGATAATTTGCAAAGTGCTGATCGCCTTGTTGTCCCGATCTTCGTTATCGTACCAACTATCAAAACGGATGGATTCGCCTGCACCGACATGCAGGATCAAACTGTCCCCATCACGCTCGAACGACAAATCCGCATAACCGATGCCGCCGCCCAGCGACACCGTGTCGGTGCGCTGCGCGAGCGGCACCTCGTTGGAAGAATCATTGGTCGCAAATTCGTCGTTGCCGTCGCCGCGGTTGAACAGGATCACGTCGTTGCCGTCGTCGCCGATAACGTCATCATCGCCCGCGCCGCCTATCAACAAGTCGTTGGAAATGGAGGCGTGGACGTGATCGTTCCCCGCGCCACCCGACAACAAATCATTCGCCAAATCATCGCCCCATTCCGTATGCATCGAGTCATCGCCGCTGCCACCGGCCAGGATATTGCTGCCGGCATCGCCATCGAGAGCGTCATCGCCTGATCCGCCGAGCAGCGTGTCGTCACCTGCATCGCCAATCACTACGTCATCGCCGGCCAATGCGCGGATGGTGTCGTTGCCGCCCGTGCCTTCGATGTAATCATTATCGTTCGAGCCGACAATGGCATCTGATACCCTCGCCATGATGTCATTTATGCCCCACACCGTGCCATCGTCAAACACGAATTGTTCGACCTTACTCTCACCGCTTTCGAACCAATACTTCAGGGTCAGGCTGTCGCCGGTGCCGTTGATGGAAAGCACTGCGTTACCCGAGTGACTGCGCGAAATGGATATGTCCGCAGCCGATACGCCTGCGCCAAAGCGCACGGTATCGATATTCCCGGCGGTATCATCCCAGTCATATATCGCGTCCTGCCCCGAACCGCGTCCGAATACATAGGTATCATTTCCATAGCCGTCATCCATCTCATCGTTGCCCGCGCCGCCATCGTGCCTGTCGTCGCCGTCGCCGCCGTACAAGTAATCCGCGCCGTCGCCCCCCTCCAGCGTATCGTTGCCGACATCGCCCTCCAGATAATCATTCCCGGCTCCGCCTTGCAGAACGTTATCACCGGCACCTCCTGCCAGATAATCATCCCCGTCCCCGCCTCGCAGCACGTCGTCACCGGTGCCGCCGAACACGCCGTCATTTCCCGCGAGCGCGTCGACGGTGTCATCGCCATCTGTGCCGCGTATGTAATCGCTGCCTGTTGACGGCGCGGTCGACACCCTCGCCCAAATCTCGTCCACGCCCCAAACCGCACCGTCCGCAAAAATGATTTGTTCGATTTTGTTGGCATCGGAATAAAGCCAAGATCCCAAGTTGAGGTTGTCCGTCGTCCCGTTTACCGACAGTATCACTTCGCCCCATTGAGTCTGTGTGACGGTAATATCGGCGGCTGACACGTCCGTGAATTGCACCACATCCAGCGGCGAATTATCCCAATCGCCGATGGACACGTTACCGTCGCCGCGCGCGAAGGTGTAGGTGTCGTCGCCGCCGCTACCATTCAAGTATTGGTTGTAGCTGATGCCCGCCGGAACCGACATGCCGGTATCCATCGCGTCTACCAGGAAACTGCCCGTCGCCGATGCGGCAATTTCGACCGTGGCGGCGAAACGGAATTCCTGACCGACTTTCGCGGATTGATCCTGCAGCAAAGTCTCCACCGTCGGCGCGTCGTTCACATTGAGCACGTCTAAAGTGAAAATGCTGCTGGCGGCGCGACCTTGCGCGTTGGTCGCGGTCACTTTGAGGGCTAGGCTGCTCACGTCAAAGTTATCCGGGATGCCGCTGAATGTGCCGCTCGCCGCATCCAGCGTCAGCCAGTCCGGCAAGGGGTTACCGTCGGCCAGGGTGGCGGTGTAAGTCAGCGCATCGTTTGATCCGGCGAAGGCGTTTGCCGGAATCGCAAAGCCGTAAGCGCTGTCTTCCAGCGTGGTTTGCCCGGACAAGGGTTGATCGGGTATCGGCGTTCCCGCCAAACGCGCGATGTCGTTCTTGTCCAGCGCGGGACCATCGCAGAATTCGATGCGACTGACCCCTTCGATCCGCCCGGTCCAATCGAGCAGGGTGATCTGGTCGGTGGTACCGACGATACGGATCACCACGTTGCCGTTATCGTATTCGAAGACTAAATCTGCCGGGGTCACATCGTTGCCGATGAACAGCGTGTCGCTGCCTTGCGCGTCGTCGATCACATCCGCGCCATCGCCCAAACGGAACACGTAGCGGTCGTCGCCCGCGCCGCCGCGCAAGATGTCGTCGTCCGCGCCGCCGTAAAGCTTGTCGTCGCCCGCACCGCCTTCCAGCACGTCGTCGCCCGCGCCGCCTTCCAGCCGGTTGGCGATCTGGCTGCCGATAAGGGTGTTGTCGAGCGCGTTGCCGTAACCGTCCTGACCAAAGGCCAACATGTCCGCGTAATACTGCGCGTCGGTGGTGGCGGTGCCCGCATCGAAGGTCAGTTGCAGCGCTTCGACATCGTCGCCGAGCGTGTAGCTGGCGCTGCTGATCACGGTATCGTGACCCTCGCCGCCCCTTTCATACACTTCATCGGTCGTCCATTGCAGGCGTTCGCCCGCCGCTACCGGATCGCCGCAATCGTCGAGCATCAGGCTATCATCGTTGACGACAATGTAGGTGCCGCCGACGATATAGGTATCATCGCCCGCGCCGCCTTCCAACACGTCCGGGCCGGTTAATGTGGGGACATCGAGACTGACACTCGCCCTATAGGCACCACCGAGAAAATTCGGGTCAACTGCATTATTTGCTGAGGTATCGAACGGGTTAGACGGCAACCAATTGTTGGAATCGGCAATCACTAAGTAGTAATCGCCGCCGGCGCCGATCTCGAAGCTGAAGTAGGAATCGGCATTGTTCGCGGAGCCGCCCGCACCAAATGCATCATCGCTTTCGGCCACCAGGTTGCCTGTCGCATCATACAGCCCGATGATCGTGTTGAAGTCGGTAAAAGTAGATGCCGTGATGACATAGCCAGCACCCAAATTGTCGAACTTATAGAAATCGTAATCCCAGCCATTACCCGTCGTTAGATCGGCATACAGCCCATCGCCGATGATGCCTTGCAGCGTGTAGGTCGCGGCGGCTCCCGTCAGATTCGCCGACGGAATAGCGTCGTCGTTCTCCACCGCATTGATGGTTAAACTGCCTGTAGGTATGTCCGCAAGTTCATCTGCCACCAAATCTGTACGGCTGCTGCCAACCAACAGGTCATTGCCATCACCACCATACAAGAAATCTACGCCCGCTCCACCGGACAAAGTATCGTCGCCGCTGCCGCCGTCAATTTTGTCTCTGCCCGCGCCGCCGTCAATGGTGTCGTTATTGCTGTCCAACACATCATTTCCGTTGGCATCCATCACATAATTGTCATCCCCGCCATAAAGCCAATCATCGCCGCTCCCGCCCAAAATTACGTCATTCCCGGATTGCCCGTCGATGTTGTCGTGGCCGTCGCCGCCGTCTATCGTGTCGGCGTTGGAGAAGAACAGATAGGTGTCCGTTGCTGGGTCATAGAGATAACTGCGCGGATAATAATAGTCTGCAATGCCATTGCTATCTCCACCGCGGATCGCATCATCGCCCGCGCCACCATAGAGTGTATCGGCACCCGAGTTTCCGTCGATATCATCGTCGCCATCGCCGCCGTCGATGAAATCATTGTTGGTAACAAAGACCTCGTATGTCCCATCGGATATGTCGACATAATCCACGCCACCCCGCAGCGTATCGTTTCCGCTTCCGCCCAAAATGACATCGTCGCCCATTTGTCCGTCTAAATAATCATCTCCCGCGCCGCCATCGATGTGATCAGCCGCCCGGTAATACCACTCCTCTTCGGTGTAGCCAAAATAATCGCTGTCGCCATAGATAGTGTCATTGCCCTCCTCGCCGGCAAGGATGTCGTTGCCGGCTTCCCCGGTTATCACGTCGTCGCCGTCACCGCCGCTTATCGTGTCGTTGCCGCTATTCCCACCATGCAGATAGTCGTTGCCCGCCAGCCCCGCTATCAGGTTGTCCGCGCTGTTGCCGGTGATTTCGTTGTCCAGCTCGTTGCCGGTGCCGATGACGGCTGTGCCGGTCAATTGCAGATTCTCGAGATGGTCGCCCAGCGTGAAATCCACCGAGGAGATGACCCTATCGATGCCCTCATCCACATTTTCTGTCACCCGGTCGCCGAGGTTGTCCACGGTGTAGGTGTCGCCGTCCAGTCCGCCCGCCATCACGTCCGCGCCCGCGCCGCCGTCGAGTTGGTCGTAGCCCGCGCCGCCCACCATCAAGTCGTCTCCCGCATCGGCTTCCATCTGGTCATTGCCCCCATGGCCGATAAGGGTGTTGTTACCGTCGTTGCCGGTGATGATGTTGTCGAGATCGTTGCCGCTCCCGTCGATGTGGTCCGCACCCGTGAGGTGGAGGTCTTCAAGTGATGCTCCAAGCGTGAAGCTCACCGACGCATGGACAACATCGTAGCCCACGTATTGCGGCTCCGCTTCGACGACCCGGTCACCCGCGTTGTCCACGTAATACGTATCGCTGTGGATGCCGCCCATCATCAGGTCCGCGCCCGCGCCGCCATCGAGTATGTCGTCGCCGAAGCCGCCGACGAGGATGTTGTCGCCGGCGTTGCCGGTGAGGGCGTTATGGAGTTCATTGCCCGTGCCGTCGAGGTTGTCCGCGCCGCTGAGGGTGAGGTTTTCTAGATTGTCGCCGAGGGTGTAGCTGATGCTGCTGCGTACGGTGTCGGTTTCGGCCTGGAAGGTGGCGACGTACCGGTAGGCGAAATAAGAGCCGGTCCACACCCACATCCCTTGCAGCACTTGGGGGCCTATTTGGCTTTCGATGACTTGGTCGCCCGCGTCGTCGACGACATAAGTGTCTCTGCCCAGCCCGCCGTCCATCACGTCGGCCCCGCTGCCGCCGTCGAGGGTGTCGTCGAACTGGTTGCCGGTGAGGGTGTCGTCGCCCGCGCCGCCGACCAGGGTGTAATCGATATGGTCGTAGTCGTTTTCGTTGTAGCCGCGAATGAGGTTGTTTTGCGCGTTGCCGACACCGACCGCCGCCCGGTCGAACAGGGCGAGGTTTTCTACATGCTCGGAGAGGGTGTAGTCGGCGATGCTGGTGACGCGGTCTGTGCCTTCGTCGGCGCGTTCGACGATGGTGTCGCCGCTGTTGTGGATGTAATAGGCATCATCGCCCGCGCCGCCGGTCATCACGTTGTTGCCGCCGTTGCCGGTGATGATGTTGTCGAGCGCGTTGCCGGTGCCGTCGATGTCGCCGCTGCCGTGGAGATAGAGGTCTTCGAGGTGGTCGCCGAGGATGAAGCTGACCTGGCTCGATACCGCGTCCCTGCCTTCGCCGGCGTATTCGGTGACGACATCGCCGCTGTTGTCGACAACGTAGGTGTCGTTGCCGCTGCCGCCGAACATGCTGTCGGCACCCGCGCCGCCGTCGAGCCGGTCTATCCCCTGTCCGCCGTCGAGGATGTCGTCGCCGCCGTTGCCGAGCAGCACGTCGTCGCCGCTATAGGCGGCGAGGGCGTTGTTGCCATCGTTGCCGCTGATGCGGTTGTCGAGCGTGTTGCCGCTGCCGTCTATGTCGGCTGTGCCGGTGAGGTTGAGGTTATCCAGATGTTCGCCGAGATTGAAGGAAACCGAGGCATTGACTATCTCAAAATCTTCGCGGACGATGGTGATGGGGGCACCCTGCGCGTCGGTGGTTTCGATGATGCGCCCGATGACTTCGACGATGCGGTCGCCCGCATCATCGACGTAG
>Ga0209824_10001635_pt1 | contig 12332 bp, 13 predicted proteins | sample VDWuncwatermetaG_FD_184124 | JGI IMG/M metagenome (GOLD analysis project Ga0209824, IMG submission 184124) | Wastewater microbial communities from Netherlands to study Microbial Dark Matter (Phase II) - VDW unchlorinated drinking water (SPAdes)... ... | reverse complement strand
GCTTCTCCCCTTCCTCGCGCACCTGCTGCTCGTGCCCTTCATCGGCTTCTTCTTCCTGCTCGACGCTCCCGACGGCGTCGAAAGCGGCATCCAAATGTGCCCGAGCCGCTTCGTCGAGCAGGCGATCCATCTTCTCAGCGAGATCGACACCGCGCTCGGCAACTACCTGCGCGGCCTCATCATCGTCGTCATCGTGATCTTCGTCGTCTCGTTCGTGGGCCTGGTGGCCTTGGGCATCGACAACGCGCTGATCATCGCCGCGATCTCGGGAATCAGCTCCGTCGTGCCCTACTTCGGCCTCGCGATGGGCATCCTCGTCGGGGGCGCTATGGCCGTCTACCAGTTCGGCAACCTCTGGGCCGCGGCGAAGGTCGCCCTGCTGTTCATTGGCATTCGATTGGTCGAGGAGCTTCTGATTCAACCGATCATCGCGCGCCACTCCCTGCACATGCACGCGATGACCAACCTCTTCGCGCTGATCGTGGGCGGCGCCACCTTCGGCTTCCTCGGCCTCGTGTTCGCCGTGCCGGCCGCGGGCATCATCAAGGCGCTCGCCTCGGTGACCTGGTCCTGGTACACGAGCGAGCGCGGCTTCGACCTCGCCGTTCCCGCCGGCTCCGGCGTTCCCTACACCTAGCTATTTCACGTCGCGCGCGACGCGAAAGCCGGTGCCGCGCTCGCTGCTGATCTCCGGATCCTCGCTGTCGCGATTGAACACCCGGAGGTTGTGCTCGTCCCCGTCCCACTGGCCGCCGCGATCGGAGCGATACGAGCTCGTGGATTTCGTCAGCCAAGGCGACCCGTCGGCCGGAGCGCCCTCGTAGGAGTCGTGATACCAGTCCTCGGTCCACTCCCAGACGTTGCCGCCCATGTCGCACAGCCCCTGCTTCGTGTTGCCGCGCGGCTTCGAGCACACCGGCCAGGTCGAGCCCCGTCCGCAGCCGGGGCCGCTCGGGCCGCCGCCGTACACGACGCGCCGGCAGGAGGGCGGCGTGTCTCCCCAGGCGTAGCGCGCCTTGCCGCCGCCGCTTCGCGCCGCGTACTCCCACTCCGCCTCGCTCGGCAGGCGCCCACCGGCCCAGGCCGCGAACGCCCGCGCCTGCGCCCAGGGCACGCACACCACCGGCTGGTCCGGCCCGCGAAACGCGGGGCTCAGACAGTTCATGTCGAGCGGCGCGCACGCCCCCGCCGCGACGCACGCTTGATACTGCCGGTTCGTGACCTCGGTGCGTGAAAGCTCGAAGGGCTCGACGGCCACGAGATGAACGGGTTTCTCCTGAGGGAACTCGTCCGAGCCCATGTAAAAGGTCCCGCCGGGAATCAGCACCCAGACGAGCAGCGCCGTCTTCAAGACTGGACGAAGGGTGCGAGCAAGACGCGCAGATCGGCAGGCACGCGCGCCGGGCGCCACAGGTCGGTGACGATCGCGTGGCGGGAGTGCACGCGCGCGACGACCTTGCCGCCGAGCTCCTCGTCGACGACCTCGCAGGAGAACGCGATGCTCGCCCGGCCGAGCTCCGAGATCCAGGTACGGATGGTCAGCTGGTCGTCGTAGCGGCTCGGCGCGAGGTACTCGCAGTTCGCCGACACGGCCGGCAGGAACAGCTTGCGCTGGACCTCGAGGTCGCGGTAGCGCACGCCGAGGGAGCGCAGCAGCTCGGTGCGGCCCTGCTCGAGGTACTTCAGGTAGTTCGCGTAGTAGATGATCCCGGCCTTGTCGGTGTCGGCGTAGGTCACGCGCACCTGAAACTCATGGTTCTTCGCTTTGCGGGAAGGCGCCTTCGGCGCGGCCGCGGCCTTGGGCTCGGGCGCCTTCGCGGGCTCGGCCTTCGCAACGGGCGGCGGCGTGCCGGTCGAATTGGGCAAGGTCACCTTCGTGATCGCCTGGCGGTCCTCGCCGAGCACCTGGTTGACCACGGAGAGAATGCCCGAGAAGCCGACCGGCTTGCGCAAAAAGAAGGTCTTCGCCCCGGGCTTAATTTTCCCCTTGAGCTCCTCGAGCGTCAGCCCGGTCGAGAAGATGACGGGCGTCGACGCGGTCAGCGGCGAGGAGCGCAGGCGGTCGTACGTCTTGCCCCCGTCGACGCCGGGCATGTAGAAGTCGAGGATGATCAGGTCGGGACGCAGCTCCTGCGCGAGAAGAATGCCTTGCGCGGAGTCGAAGGCGACGGCGACGCGGTAGCCGGCCGACTCGAGGCCGTCCTTGAGCGGCGCGACCAAGGTGACGTCGTCGTCGACGACGAGAATCGTGCGGGACATGGCGGGGTCAGCTTACAAATTCGACCGCGCGCCGTCCAGACGGCGCCACTTCAACCACTCCGCTAATCAGGATTTTTTTGGCGCGTCTTTCCGAGCGGCGAGTCGCTGCCGGTACCAGCCCGCCGCTATCTGCTCGGCCTGCTTGCGGCTGATCGGCAGCGGACGCTGCGGAAACAGCAGGTACCCGTCCACGAGCGACTTGATGCTTCCCGCCTGGTCGGCCGGGTTCTTATCCCGACTGGGCAGCGCGCCACGCCACTTCTCCGGCAATTGCGGACGCGGTTCCTGCCACCCCGCCGCGTCGGCCTCTTGGGGGCAGGCGTAACGCGCCCAATCTTCAGCCAACTTGTGTTCCCACCCCGAATCCTCCACGACCGCCGCTTTAAAGTCCCGTATGGAGGCGGCGTCCTTGCAATCGAGCGCGATGCGCTTTTTGGCCGCCATACCGGACGCGGGTTTGGCCAGGTTGGGACCAGTTTGCGCCGACGCGGCGATCGTGAACGCCAAGAAGATGGTCATCATGATTATCTCCGGTGATTCGTAAAATATTACGACTTGCAGCCCCCGGGGTTATGCCTCTGCCAACTCCAGGAATCCGCTCACATCCGGGCGAAATCGCGAGCCGACGACGACGATCATGCGGGACATGACGGAGTCAGCTTACAAATTCGCCCGCGCGCCGTCCAGGCTACGCGGCTTGGGGCTGAGCGCAGTGACCGCAGCGCTTGGCCTTGATGGGGATGTTCAGCAGGCACTCCGGGCACTGCTTCTCGGTCGGCGCCGGCGCGGCGACGGGCTCGGCGCGCTTGAGCGTGTTGATCATCTTGATCGCGGCGAACACCGCCGCGGCCACGATCACGAAATCGACGATGTTGGTGACGAAGGAGCCGTAGTTGAGCGTGACGGCCTTGCCGGCGCCCTCGGCGGCCTTGAGGGTCAGGCGCATGTCCGTGAAGTCCACGCCGCCGGTCAGCATGCCGATCGGAGGCATGACCATATCATTGAGGAAGGAGGAGACGATCTTGCCGAAGGCGGCGCCGATGACGACGCCGACGGCCATGTCGATGACGTTGCCCTTGATAGCGAACTCTTTGAACTCCTTGATCATGCTCATGGCGAGGAATTTAGCAAAATAGATATCATCGGCTTATGCCAATTTCATCTCTTCCAATCGCCCAAGGCCGCTCCCCCGTAGGGATCCTCCCCGCCATGGCCTGCCGGCACGGCCTCGTCGCCGGCGCCACCGGGACGGGGAAGACCGTCTCCCTCCAGTCCCTGGCCGAGTCCTTCAGCCGCATCGGCGTGCCCTGCCTCCTCTCCGACGTGAAGGGAGACCTTAGCGGCGTCGGCGCCGCCGGCGGCGGCAACGCGCGCGTCGACGCCCGCGTCAAGGAGCTCAAGCTCGCCGACTGGAGCGCCGAGGCGTGCCCCGTCGCGTTCTGGGACGTCCTGGGCGAGAAAGGCCATCCCGTGCGCGCGACGGTGTCCGAGATGGGACCGCTCCTCCTCGGCCGCCTCCTCAACCTCAACGATACGCAGGCGGGCGTGCTGTCCGTCGTGTTCAAGGTCGCCGACGAGGAAGGCCTGCTCCTGCTCGATCTCAAGGATCTCCGCGCGGCGCTTCAATACGTCGCCGACAACGCGGCGAAGTTCAAGACGTCGCACGGCAACGTGTCCGCCGCGAGCGTCGGCTCGATCCAAAGAGGACTCCTCAGCCTGGCCGAGCAGGGCGGCGATAAGCTGTTCGGCGAGCCGGCCCTCGACCTCGACGACATGATCCAGACCGACGCGAAGGGCCGCGGCGTCGTCAACATCCTCGCCGCCGACAAGCTCATGCTGGCGCCCAAGATGTACGCGACGACCTTGCTGTGGATCCTCTCCGAGCTCTATGAGCGCCTGCCCGAGGCCGGCGACCTCGAGAAGCCCAAGCTCGCGTTCTTCTTCGACGAGGCCCACCTCCTGTTCAGCGACGCGCCGGCCGCTCTGGTCGAGAAGATCGAGATGGTCGTGCGCCTCGTGCGCTCGAAGGGCGTGAGCGTCTGGTTCATCACGCAGAACCCCCTCGACGTGCCCGAGAAGGTCCTCGGCCAGCTCGGCCACAAGGTCCAGCACGCCCTGCGCGCCTTCACGCCCCTCGACCAGAAGGCCGTCCGCGCCGCCGCGCAGACCTTCCGCGCCAACCCCGGCGTCGATGTCGAGAAGGCCATCACCGAGCTCGGCGTCGGCGAGGCCCTCATCTCCGTGCTCGACGCGCAGGGCAGCCCGACGCCCGTGGAGCGGGCCTTCGTCCTGCCGCCCCGCTCGCGCGTGGGAGCGCTCACCGACGCCGAGCGCGCCGCGCTGATCTCGGCCTCCCCTTTGTTCGGCCACTACGAAAAGGCCGTCGACCGCGAATCCGCGCACGAGATCCTCGCCAAGCGCGCCGAGCAGGAGCAGGCCAACGCCGCCGCCGTCGCCGCCTCAGCCCCCGTCGCGCCCGCCAAGCGCGGCGGCGACGACATGCTCTCCGCCGTGGCCAAGAGCGCGGCGCGCGCCGCGGCCAGCCAGATCGGCCGCTCGCTCGTGCGCGGCCTCATGGGCTCCTTGCTTGGCGGGTCCTCGAAGCGCCGCCTGTTCTGAGTATAATGAAGCGCACCCCTTAGATGAATTTCTCGGATTTCCAGAAGAAGAACCGCTTCGGCCCGGAGGAGATGTCCGCCTTCATCGCGGGCCGCCTCCTCGAGGATGCCCCCGCCGGACTCCCCGCTTTGCCCGCCTCCCTGCTTGCGCCCTTCCACGAGGTGACCGAGATCTCCTGGGACGCGGCTACCGGAACAGGCCGCATCGAGGCCGTCCGCCACAACAGGCTCGACGACTGGTTCTACCCGTGCCACTTCAACGGCGACCCCGTGATGCCCGGCTGCTGGGGCGTGGACGCCGCGTGGCAGTGCCTGCGCTTCTTCGCCGCCTGGCGCGGCCTAGCGAACTGCGGCGAGACGATGGGGATGGAGAACGTGTCCTTTTTCGGGCAGATCCGCCCGTACGACAAGAAGATCGTCTACGCGCTCGAGGTGATCTCGCAGGAAAGCTCCGACGGCGAGACGATGCTGACCGCCAAGGCGACGGTCTCGGTCGACGGGACCTTGGTGTACACGATCGGCGGCGTATCCGTCGCCACGGCCTTCTGGACCGACGACGCCGCGTCCAAGCCCCTGAGCGTGCCCGCCGTTGAAGAAGGACCGATTCGGCGCCTGCGCTACGACGAGTTCTCCGCCAAGTCGAAGCTCAACCATGCCGAGATCATCGCGCTCTCGCAGGGCACGCTCATCGACGCCCCCGGCCTCGAGGTCGGGCTTCTCCCCTCCTCGCTCATGCTCGAAGTCGGCGCGATCGACCGCCTCGTCTTCGACGAGGCGACGGGCGAGGGCTCCATCCTCGCCAGCCGCGGCAACGGCCCTCTCGAGTGGTTCTACCCGATGACGCCGGGCCATAAGCCGACCGTCCTCTCCATCGACGCGGTGTGGCAGCTCATGGGCCTTTTCCTCACCTGGCGGCAGAACCCGGGCACCGGACGCGCGCTCGGCTTCGAGCGCGTCGAGGTCTTCGGCGAGATACTTCCCGGCGACCTCGACGTCCGCTACGAGATCACGATCGTGCGCTACTCGCGCGCGCCCAACGGCGACGCCTTCGTGCGCGCCGACGCGAAGGTGTTCGCGGGCGGCCACCTGATTCTCGCCGCGACGAACCTCAATGTCGGCTGCCACAAGAACATCCGCTACGCGGGCTATCCCCTGCCGAGCGAGATGGCCTACGGCGGCAAGCTCAAGATCCGCGAGGAGGCCGCTTGAGCGTCCTGACCCCCGAACAGGTCCTCGCCCTTGTGCCGCAGCAGCGGCCGATGAGATTTATCGACGAGATCGTCGAGATCGACGCCGACCACATCGTCGGCAACTACACCTGGAAGCCCGAGGACTGCAAAGGCTACTCCGCCGACGACACGCTCGCCCCGCCCTTCAAGATGATCGAGATGGCCGCGCAGATCGGCAGCGTCGCCTGGTGCATCTACCACATGACGCTCAAGATGACCCCCGAGGAGATCGGCCAGCTCGTCGGGTTCTTCACGCAAGTGGAGGCGGTCGAGTTCTTCGAGACCGTGCGCGCCGGCGACAAAGTCGCCGTGATGGCAAGCTTCGAGCCCGAGGGCTACTTCCGCGAGGGCAAGATGGTCGCCTGCGTCGAGTTCCAGTTCGACGGCGGCCCCAAGGACGGCAAGACCATCATGACCGGCCTCGTCGCCGGCATGTGGGTGCCGAAGAACTCCCCGACGCTCGGATAATACTGTCCGAATTTGGGGTCAGGCCCGCCGACCGGACAGCACTTTCGCCTCGGGACATAATCCGCCGGTTGAAACCCGGAACAACGGATGAAGGCGCGGCTTGGCGACCTTGCGCTGCACCGCGTAATCTTTGGGCGCCCGCGCCTTGAGCTTACGCAGAAGGTGCCCGCGTTCGAAGGCGAGCTGGCCGCGCGTCACCGCGATCTTCCCCTTCGACCGGCCCGCCCCGATCTTGCGCGCGTCGAAATGATACCCGCGGCGGACGGCCTCGTCGCGGACCGCGGCGAGGTACGAGGCGATCGCCGCGACGGGCTTGGCCTGCGCCCGGAACCGCTCTAGCTGGGGATGATGCTTATAGCCCTTCGTGAGCCCGCGCAGAACCTTCTGCGCGAGCAGCGCCTCGCGCCACAGCGCGACGAGGCCTCGGGAATCGAGATGCCCGGGGTGAAGGCTCCATAACCGCATAACGAAGCATACCAATTGGCCGCTATGTTCCCTGCATAAGCGAGGTCGTCGACATCCATCCCCTCACCCCCTCCTCTGCGACGGACGAATGGGCCGATCGATGGGCCTCGAAGGGGCGCAAAAACCGCTGGGATGAGGTCCCATACGTCATCGCACGTCCGCGCCCTAAAGAGCTTCGCGTTTCGTGCGCTTGAGCGTGAGCTCGTACTTCTTGAGCGGCGCGCCGGGAATCGCGGAGAAGCCGCTCACGCGAAGTTCGTCCTTACCGCCCGTCGTGAAGAATATCCGGTGAGAGGCGCCGTTCTCGAACAGCAGGTCGATCTGCCGCTCGGGCGCGGCCGGCGCCTCGGCGGGCGCGGCGGAGGCGCCGACGAGCGCCCCGCCCTTCAGCGCGGCGTCAGGGACCGAGGCCGTCGTCAGCGCGGCCTCGTAGGCGCCGGGCTCTTTGCCGGCGACGAGCGACAATCGGTGGGTCAGGCGCTCTCGGAACTGGAGCTCCTTCAGCTCCAAGGCCACCTCGGCCTTGCCGCGCCGGCCGGCCTTGACGGTCAGCAGCGCGTCATAGCGGCCGAGCGCGTGGATCAAATTCCCTTCCCAGCGTCCGTCGAGCTCACGAAGAACCGCGCCGGCGTCCTTGACCGGCTGCATCGGGAGGAAGGGCAGCGCCGCCGCGGCATGGGTCGTCGTCGAGCAATCAATCGGGGCGAAGGCGTCGCCCGAGACGCGGACCGGCCGGCCGTCACGGCACGCGCGCGGAGCCGCGAACAGCGGGCCGGCCGCCGCGGCCAGGACGGCTCCGAGGACGGCGATCTTAAGGTCTTTCATCGGAAAAAGTGTAGCGGCGGTGGGACTCGAACCCACAAGGGCGTGAACCCGATCGATTTTGAGTCGATTGCGTCTGCCATTCCGCCACGCCGCCTACATAGGGATTTTAGCAGTATTAGCGGGCGAGCGCGGAGCCGCGGACGAACTCGACGCCTTCCTTTTCGTACTTCGGCATCTCTTCCTTCAGGCAGTCGAAGGTCGAGCGGAAGTAGTGATGGCCGATCGCGATCGCCGAGCCGCTTTTGCGCGCGCGTGCCACCGCCTGGCGCAGCATCTTCACGCAAAACGCCTGGGTGTGAAGCTCCGCGGTGTCGAGGAAGATGAAGTTCTCCTCGGCGGGGATGCCGGCGGCCTTCGCCTCGGCGTAGGCGACGCTCTTCTGGGAGACCTTGGAATCGAGGAAATACATCCCGGTGGGCTTGAGCTGGGCCATGAAGGCGCGCATCAGCGGCGTGTTCTTGGTCGCCTTATAGGACCGGTGGTTGTTAAGCCCCTTCGCGTTCGGAATTTGAGACATGGCCTTTTCCAGAAGCTTTTTTGTTTTCTCCACGTCCTCGGGATCAGCCGCGTCCTTCGCCAGCTTCAGCGACTGAAAAGGATCGAAGGGGTAATGGATCATCAGCTCCTTCGTCGTCGTCGCCGAGGTCAGCGCCGCGGCCTTCTTCGAGCGCGGCGACTCCGGCATCACGGCGAAGGTCATCACGCCGGGCAGGGCCATCCATTCCTCGTCGGGAGGCGTCTTTTTATAGTTCAGGCCGAAGTCGTCGATCACAACCGCGACCTGCGGCGCGGCTCCCGCGTCGACGGCCAGGAACAGAACGGCAAAAAGAAATTTATTCATGCGCCTCCAGCGCCCGGCGTCCGAGCGTCCACGGCACTATCATAGCAACGGCGTTCAGGGCCAGCCACCCCGCGCCCGAGAACAGCGCGAGGCGGGAGTTCCAGACGCCCGTGCCGAAGCGCTCGGCGAAATGCATCTGCATGGGCCCGGCGAGGACCGCGATCGTGAGCCCGACGTAGAAAAGGCAGGCGGCCATGTAGACGAAGCCCCCGACCGACGATTCGATCTGATGGATATTCTCCACGGTGAAATTCGGGAACAGCGCGCCGAAGCCGACGCCCATCATGCAGATCGCGAACCCCACGGTCAGCAGCGCGCCGAGCGACAGCCACGAGGTGAAGCGGTCGGCCTCGAGAATCCAGTTCGTCATCAGGGCCAAGGTCGCCGCGATGCCGAGAAGCGGAACGGCGGAGAAGAACAGCTTCTGGCGCATGATCTGGCCGACGTCGAGCGGCGCGCTCTTCAGCACCCACCAGGAGCGCCCCTCGAGGCTGATCGCGGGGAAGGTGAAGCGCAGGCCGAGGGCGGCGAGGACGAAGCCGGCGGTGCCGACGTTCAGGAAGGACACGAGGCTTTTCAGCTCGGCCGAGTCCAAAGGGAGGCGCTGGATGCTGAACAGGTAGACGAAGACCAGGCCGAGGATGAGGAGGATCTGGGACCAGTGCTTCACGTCGCGAAAGAACGTGGTCCGTTCCTTCCAGAGCAAAACGGCGGCCGTCCGGATTCCCAACAAGCGCTGCTCGGGCAGAAGCAGAAAAGAATGAACGCGGCGACGAAGCGCCCCCTCCTGAGCGCCGCTATAGCCGATGAAGTACACCTTCCCGGCCAGGGCGACCAGAAGCCCATAGACCAGGAAGGCGCACGCCCAGAGAGCCATGGCTCTCAGCGCGTAGCCCTGACGATTCCCCTCCGCCGCCATGCGCAGCGCCTCGGCCAGCCACCAGGAGGGCAGATACGGCGCCGTCGGCGCCTGGAGGAAGTTCAGGTACTCGGCGACGACCTTGAGCGCGTCGGGGCGGATCAGCTTCTCGGGCTGGGCGAAGCGCACCAGGCCGTAGGTGACCGTCAGGGACAAACTTGAGAAGACCCAGACCACGTCCCGGGTCCGCGAGGAAGGAAAGAAATAGAGAAGCAGCAAGGTGAAGCCGATGCCGAAAGACGCGGCGAGCAGCAGAAATGGGGGCATGGCGAAGAGAAATGAGGCGAAGAATTCCAGGCCGAGATGCTGCACGCGCATGATCGCGGCGACGTAGGGCACGAGGATGAGCCCGATCATCCACGACGCGAAGAACGCGCTCTCCAGCGACTTGTCGAGGAACACCGCGCGCAGGCTGACGGGCGCCTTCATCAGGAACTTAAGATCGTAGGAGTAGAACAGGGTCGTCAGCGCCGTGAGCAGGCTCGAGACGACGACCATGGACAGCGTCATCAGCAGAAGCATCGCCGTGAGCTTCCACGTCAGGAGGAGGCCGATCAGCTCGACGGTGGCGAGGTATTTGAGGAGGCGGTAGAAGCCGTAGTGCAGGCCGAAGAGCAGGCCGAAGCCCGCCGAGCCGAAGGCCGCGTTGCGGACCCATTCGTAAGCGGTCCAATGGCCGATGGTGTTGGCGAAGGTCCGAGCCCGGCGACGAAGCAGCGCGCCCAGCATCTACAGATAACGAAGCAAGGTCGAGTACTCGGCGCCGCCCGTCAGGCTCAGGAAGATGCTTTCCAGGTCGCGTCCGTCTTTTTTCGACTGCGCGTGCAGCTCGTCGAGCGTGCCGCAGGCGATCATCTTCCCGCCGATCATGATGCCGATGCGGTGGCACAGCTTCTCGGCGATCTCGAGGACGTGGGTGCACATGAAGATCGCGGTGCCGCGCTCGGCCAGCTTGAGGAAGATGTCTTTAACAAGGCGGCCGCTCTTGGGATCGAGCCCGACCATCGGCTCGTCGAGAACCAGGATCTTGGGCTCATGAAGCAAAATTCCCGCGAGGACAAGTTTTTGTCTCATGCCGTGGGAATAGCTCTCGAGGAGCTCTCCCCCCCACGGCGTCAGCTCGAACATCTCGAGCAGCTCGGGCACGCGCTTCTTCATATCAGGCAAGGCGACGCCGTACAGCTCCCCGACGAAGCGCAGGTACTCGGCGCCCGTCAGCTTGGGGTAGACGAAGGGCTCGTCGGGGACGAGCCCCATCGCGCGCTTGGCCGCGAGCGGATCGAGGGCCATGTCGCGGCCGCCGACCAGGACGCGGCCGGATGTCGGCTTGAGCAGCCCGGTCATCATCTTGACCGTCGTCGTTTTGCCCGCGCCGTTCGGCCCGAGGAAGCCGAAGATTTCGCCCGGCCGAACCTCAAGACTGAGGTCCGAGACGGCCGTGTAAGCCCCGAAGGTCTTGCCGAGGCCTTCGAGCCGGATCACGCCGGGACGGCGCGACGGCCCTTGAGCAGCTCGTCGGCGCGCGGCACCGTCATGCGCTCGGCGAAGTCATGAAAGCGCTCGTCGATAACCTCTCGCTCCAGCGTTTCGATGTTCTTGGTTGAAAAGTCCTGGACGTTGAAGGAGGCCATGGTCGTGCCGTAGGCCATCGCGCGCTTGAGGTGCGAGACGTCCTTATAGGAATTCGTCGACGCGAGGTAGCCGAGGAAGCCGCCGGCGAACGTGTCGCCCGCGCCCGTCGGGTCCTTGATGCGCGACAGCGGGTAGGCGGGGAAGACGAAGAACTTGGAGCCGACCTTCATCAGCGCGCCGTGCTCCCCCTTCTTGATGACGACGACCGAGGGGCCCCAGTCGGCGAGCGCCTCGGCGGCCTGCAGGGCGTTGGGCGCGCCGGTCAGCCGCATCGCTTCCTGATCGTTGGAGAAGAACACGTCGACCTTGGCGAGCAGCTTCTTGATCGCCGCGGGCTTGGAGTCGATCCAGTAGTTCATCGTGTCGCTGGCCACGAGAGCGGGCGACTTCATCTGCGCCAGCACCTCGGCCTGGAGCTCGGGGTCGATGTTCGCGAGGAAAACCACGGGCGCCTTGCGCTGGGCTTCGGAGAGGACCGGCTTGAAGTCCTTGAAAACGTTGAGGTGCGTGGCCAAGGTCTCGGCGACGGCCGCGTCCTTTCCGTACTTGCCGGCCCAGCGGAAGGTCTTGCCCTTCGCGGCCTTGAGGCCGGCGATGTCCACGCCGCGGCGCTCGAGCGTGCGGCGATGCTCGCGCGGGAAATCCTCGCCGACGACGCCGACCAGGGCGACCGACGAGAAGTAGCTCGCGGAGAGCGCGAAATAGGTGGCCGAGCCGCCGAGCGCTTCGACGCTCTTCCCGGCGGTCGTCTTCACGGAGTCGAGCGCGACGGAGCCGACGACGAGGATGTCGCTCATGGCTACGCTCCCCCTTCGACGCGCTCGAACCAGATCTGATGCTCGACCTGAGAGGAGAGTTGCTTGAGGCAGTGGTTGATCAGCTCGACAGCGCGCTGCTGCTGGAGGCTCTGGGCGACGGCCTCCTTCGTGATCTTCGCCGCGTCCTTCTTCGGCGCCGACTTCACGACCTGGGCGTAAGCGGCGTCCACCTCGGAGGGCGGGACCTTCGACATGCGGTAGATCAGCTGCTTCAGGCGGCCGCTCTTGATGGCCTTGCGGCGGGAGCGCTCGTACTCC
>Ga0209824_10001634_pt1 | contig 12332 bp, 7 predicted proteins | sample VDWuncwatermetaG_FD_184124 | JGI IMG/M metagenome (GOLD analysis project Ga0209824, IMG submission 184124) | Wastewater microbial communities from Netherlands to study Microbial Dark Matter (Phase II) - VDW unchlorinated drinking water (SPAdes)... ... | reverse complement strand
GTGCCATATTCTCACGCTTTGCCGTCATTACCGTAACTCTGACCTTTAAATCACAGGTTATTTCTGTCTAATTGACGGCAAAGCCTTATAAAAATTGGTTCAAATTCAAAGCCCATAAAAGCCATTTGTCCACAGTCAAAAAAACGTCGCTAAATCAGACACTTCGCCGCAGTGAATCAAATTAAACACGCAGACATATGATTCACTTAGCTTTTCTAATTAAGGTGCACTGACAATTCGATGCTTTTTGAAGTTAATCCACAGGCTGTGGATAACTATGTCCTTAGAAAAATCTCAAGACAGGCTCTTTGAATAACGATAAAATAGAAAAATCTTAAGAGGTTAGCGATTCGTCATGATTAAACCAACAAATGACATCGAACTCGAGGACTGGCTGACTTCATTAGACTATGTCCTCAAGCATGGCGGGTGGGCTCGTGCGCATGAATTAGTCTCTCACTTAAATGATCGTCTCGGTCTGTCAGGCGCCACATTAAACACACCCTACATTAATACAATAACCGCCTCTGACCAACCCGATTACCCGGGTGATTTGGTCCTTGAACGCCGCATCCGTAGCTTGATTCGCTGGAATGCCATGGCCATGGTCATGCGCGCCAATCTCCGGGAAGCGGGTATTGGTGGGCACCTAGCGACTTACGCATCGGCTGCGACACTCTACGAAGTCGGCTTCAATCATTTTTTCCGCGGCAAAGATCACCCGTGCGGCGGTGATCTGGTTTTTTTCCAGGGGCATGCTTCACCAGGAATTTATGCGCGGGCCTTTTTGGAGAATCGCCTGACCCACACACAGCTCGAAAATTTTCGCAGAGAGCTGGCACCTGGTGGTGGACTGAGTTCATATCCACATCCTTGGCTGATGCCTGATTTTTGGGAGTTTCCCACCGTCTCAATGGGCCTAGGTCCACTCATGGCGATTTATCTGGCCAGGTTTGAACGCTATCTGGAAAACCGTGGACTGAAACCCAAAACCGATCGCAAAATTTGGGCCTTCATTGGTGATGGCGAAACCGACGAACCTGAATCCCTCGGTGCCCTCGCCATTGCTGCGCGTGAGCAACTGGACAATCTGATCTTCGTGGTGAACTGCAACTTACAACGGCTCGATGGCCCCGTGCGCGGCAACGGCAAAATCATACAAGAACTCGAAACCAGTTTTCGCGGTGCGGGCTGGAATGTCATCAAACTCATTTGGGGCAAAGATTGGGATCCACTGCTGGCTATCGACACCGATGGCACACTCCAAAAACGCATGATGGAAACAGTCGATGGGGCTTACCAAAAATATGCCGCTGCCAGCGGCGCAGTTATCCGTAATGATTTTTTTGGCCCTGAACTCAAAAATAGAGTGGCCCATCTCTCCGATCAAAATTTGCGTTTCCTCTCACGTGGCGGGCACGACACGCCTAAAGTTTATGCCGCTTATGCCGCTGCCCTCGCGCACACAGGCTCGCCCACTGTGATTCTTGCCAAAACGATCAAAGGTTATGGTTTGGGCGAATCAGCCGAGAGCCGCAATACCAGTCATCAACAAAAAAAACTCAGCGAGGCTCAGCTGCGCGAATTTCGCACACGCTTTGCTTTGCCAATCGACGACGAAACTGTCGCCAAAGTCCCTTTTTACAAACCAGCTGAAGACGATCCCGCACTCGAGTATCTAAGAAATCGGCGCCAGGCTTTGGGCGGTTCTCTACCCAAGCGTACACCCGTGCACGAAGCGCTCACATTGCCACCGGCTGAACTTTACACCGAGTTCCGACAGGGCACCAACGGCCGCGAAGTTTCCACCACGATGGCCGCTGTGCGCATCATTGCCAAACTTTTGCGTGATCCAAATATAGGTAAACGTATCGTGCCCATCGTGCCCGATGAAGCCCGTACCTTTGGCATTGATTCTCTCTTTCGTGAAGTCGGCATCTATGCACCCTCTGGGCAAAATTATCATCCCGTCGATGCCGATCATCTTTTATACTACCGTGAATCCATCGACGGACAAATTCTGGAAGAAGGCATCACAGAAGCCGGTGCCATGGCGAGCTTCATAGCCAGCGCTGCCAGCTACGCCAATCAGGGTGTCACGACGATTCCATTTTTTACCTTCTATTCCATGTTCGGGTTCCAGCGCGTGGGCGATCTAATCTGGGCCGCAGGTGATCTGCGTGGCCGCGGCTTTTTACTCGGTGCCACAGCCGGGCGCACCACGCTGGCCGGCGAAGGCTTACAACATCAAGATGGCCATAGCCCCATCACAGCCAGCAGCTACCCTCACGTACGCACCTACGATTTAGCCTATGCCTACGAAGTCGCCACTGTCATTCAACATGGGTTGGATTGCCTCTACAAAAATCAGGAAGATGCCATTTATTACCTGCTCATTCAAAACGAAGCCTACGCCATGCCACCCATGCCCGAGCACTGTACCGATGGTATCGTCAAAGGTTTGTACCGCTTGCCAGAACCCATTGGAACTCAAGCACAAATTGCCCTGCTTGGTAGCGGTGCGATTTTAAATGAAGTCATCAAAGCCAAAGAAATTTTGGCGAGCGTGCATGGCATCACGGCCTCTGTTTTTTCCGCTACGAGTTATTCTGAGCTGAGACGAGAAGCGCTTGCCGCTGATGCCGATGGACGAGTCCCTTATGTCACCCAGCTTTTACAAAATGCCGGTGAGCGCGTGCTCGCTGTTTCTGATTACGTAACCGCTTGGCCCGATTTGATTGCGCGCTGGATTGGCAAACCGTACACTGTGCTTGGCACGGATGGCTTTGGCCTCAGCGATAGCCGCGAAGCTCTGCGTGCTCACTTTGGTGTAAATGCCGATCACATTGTGCAAGCGGCGTTGAAAGCAATGCTATGACAGACCTTAAACTCCCCAATCTTGGCGAAGGCATCACGCAAGGCGAAATTGTCAAAATCAATGTGAGTGTCGGACAAAGCCTCACCAAAGGCGAAACAATTGTTGAGGTCGAAACCGACAAAGCCGTAGCCGAAGTGCCATCAGATGTCAGCGGCGTCATCAGTGCTGTGCTGATCAAAGTAGGCGACAAAGTGAATCCAGGACAGGTTTTATTCACGATTGATGGAGGGACCACAGACGCGAAGAAAAACCCCCTCTCCCCGCCAGAGACGGACCCCTCCCCTCAAGGGAGAGGTGAAAACAATCTCACCTCCAAAGAGAGAGAGCTAAGCGAAGCGAAGAAAGAGAAAACAGCCGACATCGCCGCTTCACCAAGTGTTCGCCGTCTCGCACGCGAACGTAACATTGATTTAAGCACCCTCACAGGCTCAGGCCCAGCGGGGCTCATTCTGGAAAGTGATCTGCACACAGCGCCTCCCATAGCGGCAGAAACAAGAGTGAGCCCATCGACAAGTGTTCCGCTCCCTGATTTTTCCAAATTTGGTGAAATAGAAGTTTTGCCCTTTAGTGGCCTGCGCAAAAAAACAGCTGCAGCCATGGCCCTATCTTGGTCGCTCATTCCGCAAGTCACGCAATTTGATGAGGCCGACATCACCAAGCTGGAACAGCTCAAAAAACAGTTCGGCAAACGCGCAGAAATGGCTGGTGGCAAACTCACCTTGACTGTTATTCTCGTTAAAGTCATCGCCTCCGCTCTCAAAGTTTTTCCGCAGTTCAACACAAGTTTAGATGAAGCCGCCAGCACCCTGATTCGCAAAAAATTTGTGAATATTGGCATCGCTGTCGATACCGAACACGGCCTACTCGTTCCCGTCATTCACCATGCCGATAAAAAAAACCTTCTTGATCTTTCTATTCTGCTCACGCAACTCGCCGACAAAGCAAGAACCCGCAAACTCACAAAAGAAGAAATGGACGGTAGCGGCTTCACCATCACCAATTTAGGCGGTATAGGCGGCTCTCATTTCACACCCATCGTCAATTGGCCACAAGCCGCCATTCTCGGTGTAGGGCGCGCTAAAATGGAACCCATTTGGATCGACGACGCTTTTGTGCCCAGACAAATATTACCACTCTCGCTAACTTATGATCACCGTTTAATTGACGGTGCCGATGCCGCGCGTTTTTTGCGTTGGATTATCGATGCCATTGAAGAGCCCTTTCTCATGGATCTCGAAGGGTAAACCACTTTATGTTAAACCGAAATAAACCGTTCACACGTTACCTTCCTTCAAGAAGGAGGTTTTCCAATGAAAACCAAGATAATGACAATCGTATTTGCTGCCGCCTTTCCGTTAGTGGCCTTGGCAGAAACCACACCACAAACAGCCCCCTCAATCGGAAACTCTGACCGCGAGGGAAAACATGCCGCCAAAGCCGAAGAAGCTTTTAAGGCTCACGACAAAGACAGTGATGGCAAGCTGTCACTCGATGAATTCAGGGCACTCGACAAAGCCCGTATGGAAAAAATGCGCGAACACAGACGCGAAAAACTTTCCCAAAATCCGGAATTCATCAAAAATCATGACACGAATAAAGATGGGAAAATTGACGATACGGAATTCAAAACGGCCATGAAAGAGAAAAAAGAGATAAAATAACCCGACTCGTTGATTTTATTGTAGGGGCGACCCTCGTGGTCGCCCTCTTTTTTACATCACATCTTTGACCACACGGCCAGCCACAATGACTTTTCGAACATTGTAATCGCGAACATTTTTAACCATTTCTAATAAAAAATCGTCGTCATCGCCATCGGGAACACCTGTCACATCAACGACAATGAAATCAGCTTTCTTGCCAACAGCCAACGAACCAACTTCGCCTTCAAGCCCGAGAGCGGCGGCGGCTTTGAGCGTGACCATTTCAAAAATTTCACGCCCTGATAAACGGACCTGATGCCCATACAAATCAAGGAAGGCCCGCATTTCGTCCCATAAAGATAAATTATTGACTGATGGAATTCCACCCGTGCCCAGCAAAACTGTCAGCCGTTTCTCTCGCATATCAGCATAGGGCGCAACCCCTTGCTGCAAAAATTGAGCCGCCCGCGGCATAAGCACAGCTTTGGTTCCCGTATGAGCCATGGTGTTAAGGTCGGTGTTGGTCACTTGCACACAACCAACCAAGTGGGGCGCCGCTGTCAAAAAACCAATTTCTGCCAAATGAGCAATGGGTGTGACTTGATGAGCGGGTGGCAAATCATCACCCCAACCAATGTTTGGGAAAAGCTTGGTGGCAATATCGCCTGTGGAATCATAGAAAAATTCCATTTCGGAAAAACTTTCGGCCGCGTGCATCATGAGTGGAATGCCACACGAACGACAATACTGACTGATGATGCGCAACACATTACGCGAAAGTGTAAATGGCGAGAACGGCCCAGCCCCAACAGAAACCAAGTCAGAATCGTGGTCGCGATATTTTTCTATAATAGCAAGAGCACTCTCGAATAGGTCTTTGGCCACTTTGGCATCAAAGCTGACAACCTCAGGAAAGACCACGCCACGCAAGCCCTTGGCTTCGAGCACATTCACCACACCTTCATAACTCCCCATATCAGCCACACACGTCGTCCCCGATTGCAGACATTCATCGACTCCGCGTTCGACAGCTTCGCGCAAATGAGCATAATCAGCAGTGCGTTTATACTGAAAAATCCCCATCAACCAATCGATGTAGTTCACCACGCCACCCATCGAACGAACGGGATCACCAGGAAAATCGCGATAAAGTGTCAAATCCAAGTGCGTACAGGAATTAATCAGGCCCGGTAAAATCACATGCTGCGCATAATCTTCGTGTTGGGCATCAGGGTAGCGTTTAAGCAGATCTTCTTCTGAACCCACATCGATGATTTCGTCGCCCTCAATGGCAATAGCCCCATCAAACAAGGGGTCCCCGACCATGGGAATAAGATATTTTGCAGAGAAAATCTTCATGCGATGGAATCGCTTAGCAGGAAAGCGCACAATTCCAAAGTGAGAAGTCGACCATCTAATATGGCGATGACGCAAACTCAACAACCCACGTTTTTGACTTGATTCACTCCCATAACCAATCTATCCGGCTCCAAAAGTGAAGAGAGGCTTCATTGTTTGTTAACAACTTTGCTGTGCACACTCTCTATGCCAATCAAGCCTCGATCCCAAAAACCTACGCCTTTTTCTGTTGCTCCGCACTTGAGTGATCGGGCCAATCCGAGGCAACATTCTTTTGGCCATCCGTCTCAAACACACACGGCCAACGAAGCTTACCCCATCGAAATATTGTATGCGCATCTGGAATACCAAGCCAAGGTTGATAGAATACTCAGAGAACGACAGACGCACGATCAGATGCCAAAAATGGCGCCTGCGATTCATTCCGAATTGAGTCAGCTATTACCTGACACGTTCACCCCTCCCCGTCAAAAATCCATCAAATTTTCAAATGATGTTCCGCTTGAAGGGGCAGACAATAGCGGTTTGAATCGTCCTGTCGTTTCTGAAGATGTTCAGTCTCTGTTAAAACAAGGACTAGAAATTTATTTTCAGCTTGAGGGAACCAGCACGGGCATAGCGACCTTTGCAGTCAACCGCGGTATTTTTGCCGAGACATTAACCGTCAGAGCTGGCTCAATTAAAGCCCTCGACGAAAATCAAATCAAACCTCTGGCACTCACCCAGTTGGCGTTAGGCCTGACAGTCTACCTCTCTGCCCATCAGCATATCGAATTGGCCGAAAAAATAACGCAGACCATGGATGCTGTTTACGAAACCAGAATGGGCTGGGATCGCAGTCTAGCAGGCATGCGGCAAATGAGCCGTGATGATTTTGAACGCTGGGGCGGCGAGCCCTTGCAACTGGCCAAACAGAGCGGTCAGATTGTTTATTTGGTCGGTGGCAATTTTGAAAAATCAGGGAAAATGACAGGTACCTTCAACTTTCTTCCGACAATTCCTGAGATCAGGGAAAATCCCGTCTACTGTAAAATTGGTTTGCAGTGGCGTGATGAGCAATGGGTGATCGCTTCATCCTCTGGCTATATGAACAGGCAGTTCTCAGAGGCAATAAAAACTGCGCTGGCTAACGAGAAAAATCACATCGCCCCACAAAATTTAAAACCAGCCGATGAACCCAGTCAACCCGCTACCGATAACACGGGACAAGAATTAGAAACTGCTGAAGCTCGGCCGCAAACTCAAGTCGTCATTGAAGCAATTCCTGATGTTCCTGCGGCACCAACTGCAATCATTATTGAGCCTGTCACGGCAATCAACGCTGTTATTCCTGATGACTATGCCGCTGCCACCTTAGAACAAGTTTTACTCAAGGCCGCAGAAATGTATCTGGCCAATCAGCCACCGGGAACTTCCGAAATCGTCATTTATGGCAATCTCAGTGGCCGGCAGAAAACGCAATTGACTCATGTAGGGCTGACCTTGCTGCCCCGCCTGAAGGAAGGAAACATTTCAGCTCGTTCCATCAAACAGTTAGGATTAGGCTTATATTATTATCTTTCAAATGAAGTGTCGCCAAACTCGGACACGTTTTCTGAAGCATCACGCTTGGCTCAAGCCCTAGCCACCAAAATGGATGATTATTTCAGCTCACGTTTGGATTGGCACAAAAACCTCGCTGGCTTGGCACAAATGAGTTCTGCAGATTTTGATTATACGATGATGATTAAGCTTGGCGGTGTTGAGCTTGATCAAATCAAAGCCAGTGGCGAGACTATTTTCTTTGTTGTGAAAAGCTTCCATGGCCCGACGGGGACCATTCGAGGGGATTTTGAGTTTTTTAAAACTTTCCCCGAAACCTTAGGTTTGACAAATGCTTGTTATTTTGAGCTGCGTTGGAGAAACGATCATTGGGTCATTTGGAACAAGGAAGGGCTGGGGTCACGCGATATCAAGCACGCTCTTTTGCAAAATGCCCTCAAGCCGATGGCTCAGCAACCTCTCGCCCCCCCAAAAGAATTGGCACAACCTGAAGCTTTAGATGTGAGAGAGTCTGTAACGAAAGAACCCGTTATCGAACTAAATTTTCCCCAAAAAGCAGAGCCAGTTTCTCAACCCTTAAAAGAAGAAGCCCTTGCCGCCATAGAAAGCACGGCACCAGCTCAACATGAATTGCCTCATGATGAGCCAGATGAAGTCATTATTTTTGGTGGCATCAATCCCAGACTGCGAGAGGCCATCGCAAGGTTCGAAAAAAGTCCTGTGGCCAACTCAGCATTGGGTTACTTTATCCGAATCCCTTTCAAGCTTTATCCAAGATTGGCAAAGTCTGTCTTGGATAAGGCTATTATCGATGAACAGAGCGAACTCTTCACGATGGCCATGCTGAACCTATCTGTCTCGTTGTATGAGAGGCGAAGTCAGACCGATGCTCCAAAACTCGTTCGGGCGGTCTTGGAACTTGTCGAAGCGACTCAGCTGCTCTCAGAGGATTATGCGGCTCTGGCTTTTCATATTCTAACCAAGCTCTCTCAAAATCGATTTGTGTTTCCAGAAAATCCAAATATCCAGATTTATGCCTTGCGCGGTCTGGTAATGGCTATCACTGAGTGGCAACAAACTAACCAGGTTGTTGCCAATTGGGGTGATGATTTTAAAATCATCACAACCCCAAATCCTAGTCCAATACAAAAGAGGCGGTTATTGGAATTATCTAGAGTAACAAGTGGCGCTAAACATCCCATCCAAAAGGGCCTCACCACCCGAGGTTTAGGTTTTGGAGTGGATCCATTTAATACAGATCAAATCGATCCAGATCTCATCGCAGCCGTTACCACTCTAGCTGAACTTCTAGTGAAAAAAATTGAGCCTATCGCCAAAAAAGCGATGCCTGTGCGTCAACCGAGTCCAAATGTAGCACCGCCAGTAGAGCCCAAAAAAGCCAGCACGCCTCGTCCTCAAATGGTGAATTTTCCTGAGAAAATAGAACCCGTTGAAATTGTAAAAGCCCCTGTCGCAGCGAGACCCATTGCCCCGGCCTTGCCACAGCCAAAACCACCAGCTGTAGTCCAAACGCCTAAACCAACACCAATTCTCATTAAGATTCATCCGGAAGCCAACCCACCGCTTAAGTCTGCAACCGTACCAAAGCCGGTTGTCCAGCGTGCGCCTGAAGTAAAGCCAGTTGCTCCCGAACAAAAACCTTTACCCCAAGTGGCTGCTCCCGATTTGATGGCAAGAATGTCCGACTATGAATCTTTGTTGCGCCAAATCTTTCTTTGGAATGATGGCGCTGAAAATAGTTTCCACAAAAGGGGCTTTGTAAATGGAGAAGCCTTTGAGCTGGTAACTTACATCATCAACAATGGCCGAGATTCCCACAGTGACAGATACGTCAGCTTTTATCGTGACAAAACGACCGATCAAATCACCCTCCATATCCATTTTATCGGCAGTGCCTACCTCCTTGGCGGCGCTCAAGTCTCCGCGAAATGGCACAAAAATAATTTTGCAAGGGTGGTCCAACCCGACGTCGCAATAATTGGTGATCGCCTTCAAAACATGACTGAAGTGTTCGTCACGTATCTACAAGACAAAAGCGATATCCAGTGGATATCTCTCCGTGGCATCAGAAATAGCCAAGGTAAATTTAACTTCGCTGACGAAACTCTGAAACAGAAAAGCCAAGTTGGTTTGCCTTTCAGCGTCGAGATCTTAAAGACAGTGCTCTATGAGCGCTTCAAATTTTTGCCATTGGCTAATCAACGAGAGCTTAAAGTGCTTAAGCCCGCGCAGAGAGCAGACACTCTTCTTCCACCAAATCAAGCAACTCACTCTGCGCCAGAGATTTCGGCCAAACCTATTGTCACTAAGCCCGCTGCCCCGCCCTTGCCACCGACTCAGCTTCCTGTTGCTAAACCTGTTGCTGCAACACCTGTCCTAGCCTTGACTCCGGCTGATAGCCCCCTGCTCAAGCCGGTAACCGTAAAAGTCATTGTCCAAAAACCTGTCGTGCCGCGCGCGCCTGAAGTAAAACCAGCGGCACCCCCAAAACCAGTGGCAACACCGTCAGTGCCCAAGCCAATTGCCAAGGCAGTGACTGAATCCAAAGTGGATACTGTTTCAAGCCCGACTCGGATACAAGTCGTAATAGCAGGATTTGAACGCTATGTGAATGGTGCCAAAAGACGTCTCAAAGAAAAAGAAGACCAAGCCGTCCTCGATGACTTTCTGGCCAGTGACGTCGCCAAAACGGGCTTTGGCCTGGCTGTAATGAAAACTGTATCAACTCACCTCGCTTGGATGCTGGCTCAAAGACGCTCAGGCGTCGAAAGTGTGACCGATGATTTTGCCCATGACCTGCTGCAGACAGCGCAATGGCTTTATCAGGGTAAAGAAAAATCTCTCAATCAGGAAGCCATGAAGGTGCTGGCAGAAAATTTAATTTTAATTGTCACCACCACGCAAGAATACTTCAGCTCAGCCTTACAAGCCATCAACGAGTGCCTTCCTGAACCCGCCGTTTATAAGAGCATATCAGCATTGGAAGAATATGTTTACCGACTGAAAGCCTTCCGTGGACTTTTGATCAAGCAAGCAACGTTGGAGGATGGGGAAGACATAGAGGGCCAAAGCGCCGTGCGATTAGGCGCAGTCATTTTAAGCACATTGGAAGAATTTAAAAACGTCAAAGGTCGCTCTGCGGCTAAACACAAATTAATGGACGAATTGGGCGAACTCCCCTTCGGCCAAGTGCTATTGGCGCAAGATTGGCGCATGCAAATCGGGATTGACGTTTGGGATAAGCCAATGCCGGTGTCTCGCCCATGACCTTCAATTCAAAACACCATATTATCAATCAGGCGCGTCTTCCCCACAAAAACCGCTGCTGCCATCAAGGTGCGGCGCGGCAAATAGGTTTTGAGAGGCTCCAGGGTTTGGGCATCACGGACATCAATGTAATCAATACGAATATCAGGGTGCTTGGCCAGCGCCTGCTTAAAAGCCGTCACCAGCTGAGTGGCAGAAGGCCTAGCTTTACCAGCCAGTGCTTTGGCAGCTTTAAGGCCTTCGGAAATTCCCAGAGCCAATATGCGTTCCTCTGAAGACAGGTACTTATTGCGCGAACTCATGGCCAAACCGTCTGCTTCCCGGACAGTGGCGAGCGCTTGAATTTTGACCGGCATGGCCAAATCTCGCACCATGGCCTTAATGACCTGAACTTGCTGATAATCTTTAAGACCAAAAAAAGCGGTGCTCGGCTGTGTCAGATTAAATAATTTGGCCACCACGGTGGCCACACCCCGAAAATGCCCAGGACGACTAGCGCCGCAAAGGGCTTGCGAAACCGTTTCAACCGTCACGTAGGTTTGAAAATCAGGCGGATAAACCTCGTCTGCGCGTGGCAGAAAAACAAAGTCACAACCCGCCGCTCGCAGCTTTGCCAAGTCGCCTTTTTCGTCCCTCGGATAACGGCTCAAATCTTCCTTGGGCCCAAATTGTGTGGGATTCACAAAAATAGAAGCGATGACAACATCACACGCTTTCTTGGCGGCCGTCACCAAACTCAAATGCCCAGCGTGCAAAAAACCCATGGTGGGCACAAAACCAATTGTCTGGGTTTTTCTGATTTTGAGCGCCAGCTTTTGCATGGCGGCTGAGGAGTGAATGATTTTCATGTTATATCAACTAAGCAAAATGGGTCGCGGACGAACGCTCTTGCCGATGACTCTTAGCCATTGCCTTAACGTCCCAGCCTGGGAAAACTAACACAGCCGGATGGATTTTTAGAGCTAAGGCAAAAACCTTGGCCCGCTCAACCCCCAAATTAATCCTGTCATTTTCGATTGCAGAGATAGTTGATTGAGGAATTTGGGTCAGCTTGGCCAAATCTGCCTGACTCAATGCTTGGAGCTCTCGAATAATTTTAAGAGATTCGCCCGGGCTCACTTTGATACGTGTTTTTGCTTCATTGTAAGAATTTTTCATTTTTGACTCACTTTCGATAATCGTGAGGATTGACCTCGACCACTTCGATACAAACTTCATCTCGGTGAATACTGTATCTGTCTCATGCTCATTTCTAAACAAAAAAATAACCACCCATCACGCTCATCCATCTTTGATGAATGACGAGCAACAGGTGGGGTATCAGCAAATATAAATTAGTCCCTGATCTCAAAACCCCGGCAGGGGTTTGAGCCTCTAGCCGTGGCCTTTAGCCCACGGAAAAAGTTAATATTCTTAAGGATAAATTGAAACGATCCAGCCAGCCAACCTTCAAATCTTGTAAATAACTTTACCAAACGTATCGATGTGATTTTTTAGATCCTGTGAATCAATTTGATCATAAACGACAAGGTCAAATTGATAAGGCAACGGCAATTCTTCTTCCAGCTTATCTTTAAGCTGTAAAAGAGTGCTGTGTGACACATTGCCTTTAAGGGCTAAGT
>Ga0209824_10001630_pt1 | contig 12340 bp, 11 predicted proteins | sample VDWuncwatermetaG_FD_184124 | JGI IMG/M metagenome (GOLD analysis project Ga0209824, IMG submission 184124) | Wastewater microbial communities from Netherlands to study Microbial Dark Matter (Phase II) - VDW unchlorinated drinking water (SPAdes)... ... | reverse complement strand
CGCAAGAGAGCACCACGTCGGATCGCGGGCAACACGGAGGCGCAAGCGGAGTTTCCACCCGTGGTGAGGTTAAGGACTTCCTCTCCCTTGATGGGAGAGGACAGAGGTGAGGGTGACCGAGGCTCACGCTACCCCTCACCCTGGCCCTCTCCCGCAAGGGGAGAGGGAACGCTCGCTCTGTGGATCGTCCAAGGGGGCACGTTTTTTGTCGGATCGGGGTTAGTTGCATCCTGCATTCTCCTCCGTTAAACTTTGTTTCAATCATGGAAAAAGTCTTGGTCTTTTTGTTCTCTCTCCTTTGCTGCTTCTATCCCTTCCAACTTTCCTCACAAGAGGGCGGGCTCGGGGCGCAGTTTGCTAAAGCCTACTCCCTATATTCCCAGGGAAATTTTGTCCAGGCAGAGGAGATCTTTCGGAAGACCTTAGATCTCAAATTCCCGTTGGAGGACTACAGCCTCTACTTTCTTGGCACTATCGCTTCCTACCGCGGAGAGCTGGAAAGCAGCCGTCAATACTTTTACCAACTCAAACGCAGCTTTCCTCAAAGCGTCTGGATCCCTCACGCGGAGCTCCAGTTGGCGAAACTCTTCTTGGCGGAGAAAAATTTTCCGCAGGCCATGGAAGGGTTACGGGCACTACGAGTCCTGAAAGTCAAAAGGGAGATTTCCGATGAGGCCCTTTATCTCATCGGCCAGATCCACGAACTCCTGGGAGAATTAGCACAGGCATACTCTATCTACCAGGAGCTGCGCCGCACCTCGCCCCTTTCCTCCTGGGCCGCCAGTGCAAGGAAAGAAGTAAACAGGTTACGGGAACAGCACCCGCAGCTCTTTAGTCTGGCCACCTTGGAGGCCTTAGCGGATGAGGGGGAAATGCTGTTGCGGGAACGAGAATATCAGGAGGCGGAAAGGACTTACCGCAAACTCCTAGAGCTTGTCCCTCAGGGCAGTCTCCGGCCGCGTTTTCTCACGGGTCTGGCCAATCTCCTTCGAGAAGCGCGCAAAAGAGAAAAGGCGATACCGCCTCTGACCGAGATCTTAGATAAATATCCTGCCAGCCCTGAGACCCCAGCCGCCCTCTACCGGCTGGCCGAGATCTATTGGAATCGGGATGAAAACTTAAAGGCGCTCGATTACTTCAAGCAACTCAGAGACCGTTATCCCAAAAGCTCCTTCAACGATCTTGCCCATTTCGCATCGGCGCGCATCTACGAATCCCTGGGCAAACCAGGGGACGCCCTGCGCCTTTATCAAGACTTTTCCAAAAAATTCCCTGCCAGCCCTCTGCGTGAGGAGGCCCAATGGAGATTGGCATGGATTCATTACCTCCAGGGAGACTACGACCGCGCCTACTCCACCTTCCACCGCCTCGCGGCAGAAAAAGGAGAGGGACGTTACAAGAGCGCGGCTATCTACTGGCAAGCCCGTACTGCCCAGAAGTTGGGGCGCTCCGAGGAGGCGAAGCAGAATTTTCTTCAGATCCTGAACGCGCAGGAGGAGAGTTATTATAAGGGCCCAGCAGCCGGATGGCTGGAAAAAATGGGCGTCATTGTGGAGGAGAAAAAGCCGGCAAGCTCCAGTCTCCTCCCCGAGACGGTTCCCTCCCTCAGTCCGGAGCGTTCCTTTCATCTTTCTCGCGCTGAGGAGCTGGCGCAGCTCTCCCTGAACCATCTGGCCGTCACTGAGTTGGACGAGATCAGAAACTCGATCGATGACGACCTGTCCTTGAAAATGGCGTTGATGCGCGAGTATGTCCGCAACGGGGCCTATCTCCGGAGCACTGCCTTGGCCAACCAGCTCTCTCTCCCCTCGGAAGAACTGAACCGTTACCGCTACCCTTTAGCTTATTGGGAGACAATCCAGAAAAGAGCGGCGGAAAGAGGCCTGGATCCTTATCTAGTGCTGGCGTTGATTCGCCAGGAGAGCCTTTTCGATCCGAAGGCGCTTTCTTCGGCATCGGCCTTTGGGCTTATGCAGCTTCTTCTGTCCACTGCTGTCCGGGCAGCCACCCAGTTGGGACTTCCTCCGCCGCAGCCCGAAAACCTCTATGAACCGGAGCTCAACCTGCTGCTTGGCACACACTACCTGAAGGAACTCCTTCAGCGGTATTCCAACAACAGCGTCAAAGCGATAGCGGCCTACAATGCCGGCGAAGATGCTGTAGCCCGCTGGGAAAAGCAGATCGCGGCAGAGGACGAAGAGGAGTTCATCGAGCGGATCCCTTATACAGAGACCCGTCTCTATGTGAAACTCGTCCTGCGCAATCACCGTGTCTATCGGAAGACCTACGATAAACAAAAATGAAGAAACTTCAGCAACCTTCGAAGCCCCTGATCGGGATTACTCCTGACGTCGGAAGAAGCCCGGCGCTGCACTCCGCTGACCAGGGCGAGCCACTCGTCGTTCTCCAGGAGCGCTACGCGCGGGCGATTCTGGAAGCCGGCGGCATTCCGCTCATCCTGCCTGTCTTTCCCTCCCCAACGGCGATTCGGGAACTACTGGATCGCCTCGATGGCGTTCTACTAAGCGGAGGAAATTTTGACATCCATCCCAGATTCTATGGCGAAGAACCAGCACAGGCCCTGGGAGAGATAAAAGAGGCGCGGACACAATTCGAGCTAGGATTGCTTTCTTCAGCGCTAGAAAGGGACCTCCCCTTGCTCGGCGTGTGTGGGGGCGCACAGGCAATCAATGTCGCCCTCGGAGGTTCCCTCTATCAAGATATTGCCAGCCAGATTCCCGAAGCCGGCGAGCACCAGCGGGGAGCCTTAAAGGAGAAAGGCGGCCACCAGATAAAAATTCACGACGGGACCAAGCTTAAACAGATCGTGGGTCGAGACACCTTGGAGGTCAATACCACTCACCACCAAGCAGTTAAAAAACTAGGCAAGGGGTTGATCGTCAATGCGACAGCCGAGGACGGCATCATCGAGGGCATCGAGAGCAAAGAGCACTCTTTTGTCCTGGGAGTCCAGTGGCACCCGGAGGCCTTGGCCGGCAGAGATCCTTCTCAAAGGAAAATCTTCGCCGCTTTAATCTCCGCGTGTAAAGGCTCCAAGCGATCTTAGCCAAAGGGGGTCCACCGAAAATTGGGACCTTTCGGTTTGAGCCAGAGACATCAAGAGCCCAAAAGCAAAGGCAGAAAATATGAGTCCTTTGCCACTCCCTCCGTAGAAGGCATGATGTTGCTAACCCCTTGTCCTTTAGTTAGGATATATTATGGATCTGGAGGAGATCCAACAATTCATACGTGAGGGGAAGTATGAGTTTAGCTTTCATGCCCAACAGGAGAAGTTAGAGGAGGATCTCGATATTACAGAGTTTGAAGAGGCGGTTGCCAGCAAAGGAGAGATCCTTGAGGAGTATCCTCATGATCCCCGCGGGGAAAGCTGTCTCATTCTAGGTTTTGCTGGAATCAAGCCGATCCATGTTGTTCTGGGATGGGCCAGAAGAAAGCCAGAGAGCCAGAAAGTATTGAGAGTAATCACGGTCAATAGACCGACTTTGCCCAAGTGGACTGACCCAAGAACTAGGGGAGGTGGACCATGACCGGTTATGCGGACTGCACTTATTGTGGGGGTGAGGTGGTGGAGAAAAAGATCGACTACGATTATCGGCGTGCAGAACATCTTATGGTTGTTAACAACGTCCGCGCCGGAGTTTGTCGTCAATGCGGTGAGAAGTACTTTAAGCCTGACGTTCTTAAGCGAATGGACGAATTCTACCACGACATTTTTACCCGTCACCGGAAGCCCCAGCGCACTCTAACAGTTCCTGCTGTGTCCTTATAGAGCCTCGCTCTTATTCGTCACCACGACTCGGTTCGCATCGTCATTCGCCATCAAGACGTCATAATCTTATTCCCAAGACCCGATTGCATGGCTCAAACTTGTTTCCCCCTTCGATTTTTGGTGCCGCTACCTTTTTCAGTCTCTCATCAGCAAAGTCCTTGCGCTTGGCCACAATCGGGCAACTGACTTCTATGTTTAGTGCATCAGGGTAATGAAGCAGTTCGCGCATCGCTTGACTTAACTTTTCCCCTTTCCTCCACCATCCGCTTCATCCCCTCAGGATCGTGAGCCCACTGGATGCTCTTTGTCTGCGGCTGGCCGTAGAGCTCCGGATACAGATAATAGCCTTGCTCCGACTCCGGCTTCTCTTCCTCAACTTTGATCCGGTGCGCCTCGGCGTAGGCATCCTGGCGGATGCCGGTGACCTGCCAGGAGACCTTCATACCCGGCTTGCCTCCCGCAATCTGGAAGCGATTGCCTTCGACCTCCTTGGCAATGTAAAGATTCGGCCCCGGCGCTCCGATCGAGGTGAGCAGGTAACGGAAGTCCTTGTTCAGTGTCTGGAAGTAGTGAGGTAACTCCACCCAAGCCTCACCATTGGCATCCAGAATGACATTGCCGTTGTAGATGTTCATCATGTCGGGCGATTCGACGAAGGAATGGTAAAGGTACTTATTGGCCGGATCGAGCGGGTGGTCAATCTTGAACGACCCGGCGCTTTTAAAGAGGCGGCCGAAGATATTGACATCGCCGATGAAAGTTCCCGCGAACCGCGCTCCGTTTATAGCCTCTGCATATAACGCGTACGACTGGGCGCCGCTACCAACGGCGTGTACCCCGTAACCCAAGCCTTGGCTAGTGGCAGTGCTATTGGCTCTGGCGTAAATGGCCCGGCAAAGGTTCGTAAGGGGTGGGTTTGCGGTTGGGAAGCATTCACTCGTGATAGCGTCACCGTCCTGCCAGGCCGTGGCGCCAGCAGAAGCCGTGTTAATGAGAACATGGATAGGAGTTGCGGGCGCTGTGGTCCCGAGACCCAGGAGGCCAGGATTGAGGCCATTTGACGTAATGCCACTGTGCCACGATTGAAAAACCATTTGCGGGCTGTTGTCCACGTCGGCGTTCCCGTTTGCCCAGAAGGCGATGGGGGTGAGGGTGCTGCCGAAGGGGTTGGAGCCGATCCGCAGCCAGTCGCCGGCGCGTTTCGAGACGAGGGTCAAATCGCTGTTCAGCCCGTGCCCAACGTAACCCTGTAGTGTAACGCCGCTATCCCTGTAGAAAAAGGCGCGGCTAGTGCCCCACAGATCGGCCGCGCCATTCACGGTCAATTGCTGATCTGGGCTGCTCGTCCCGATGCCGACGTTGCCGCCGACTTCAGAAATAGCAGAATTCCCAAGAATGGTTGCTGCTGTGAACTTAGGGATAAAATTGGCTGTGCCACTACCACCAATGCCACCTCCTCCACCTGTCGGCTGGCAGATCACTCCGCCGATATCATTAATGACTCGGATCGCATTCCCGACATCGCAGCTCTCTATAACCCTTCGCTGGACCTGAGTAGAATCCACATGCGAAGCGCCAATTGAGCCATCCACGATCTTGCTGCCGTTCACAGAACCGGCAGCGATCTTGGCCGAGGTGACAGCACTATCCTGAATGTTCGTGGTCGTCACTGCATTGTCAGGAACGCCAAGGGCAAAATGGGCAAAGCCCGATGAGGGGATCGAACTGCGGGCTCCTATCTCTGTGTCAGGAGTCCCATCCATCGCAAACGCTATCCACAGAGATGTGTTGTCTGTAAAGCACGGTGAAGGTGGAATCCCTCCCACCGTCCCATCGCCAAGGAACACAGAAAATGCCTCTGTAGTGACCTGGACTGTCTGCGTCTCCTCAAAGCAAAGAGTTCCCCCACTTGCTACAGGGAAAAGTCTAAGTCTCAAGTCCACAGCACCATCAGGCTGACCTGGGATCGTCCCCTTAAACGATATAACCCCCGACGTTGGTTGCACCTGCGCTTGCACAGGCAAAGGCAGTAAAGCAAACCACAAAACCAAAAGGCAAAATATCTTGCGATTCATAATAACTCCCTCCTTTTTTCTAAAAACTTAGCCTTCAGCCGTCTCCGCCAGAGCAGAGGCTCCGCCTAAGGCGGATCAGTCCTTCGGCTGAGGATCAGCCTCGGGCTGAAGCGGTGAGCTTCCACATGACGACTTTTGGCTGATGGCTAACCCCGATCCGACAAAAAACGTGCCCCCTTGGACGATCCACAGAGCGAGCGTTCCCTCTCCCCTTGCGGGAGAGGGTCAGGGTGAGGGGTAGTGTGAGCCTCGGTCACCCTCACCTCTGTCCTCTCCCATCAAGGGAGAGGAAGTCCTTAACCTCACCACGGGTGGAAACTCCGCTTGCGCCTCCGTGTTGCCCGCGATCCGACGTGGTGCTCTCTTGCGCTGTTGCTGAGGTCAAAAGAATGTCGGATCGGGGCTAATTGCTGACAGTCAAGGGCTTACTAACACTGTTAGGGATGGGCTGTCAAGAAAAATGGCAGCGCTAGCCTGTAAAAAATGAATTATTTAAAAGGGGGAAAAACGATCGGGCAGATATGCCTTGCTAGAGCACGATTGGGCGTCTATTCTAAGCAGATATTTTCGGCGATTCTGCCCGATCGGGCAGAAATTCCGCACTTTCTGCGCAGTGAGCTATCACCGACCATAGAGTTCCTTGACAAAGCCGCTATCCTCAAGCCCTTTTAGAAAACGGTTGTCAAAGAAATCCTTGGGATCGGCCTTGGCCGCCTTGGGATGGTCCGAGACTGAGAGGACCGAGCGGATGAATTCCTCGGTCATGTAAGGGACTTTCGGGAAAAGGGGTTTAAAAGACTGGTAGGCCTCTTCGATGATCGCCGTATCGCTAGTTGCCAAGTAGCGAGCAAGGGCCCTCTTTGCCACTTCTGGTTCTTCCTGAGTGATCTTCAGCGCCGCGACGTAAGCCTTGAGAAAGGCCCTGACAAGATCCGGGTTCTGCCGTACCAGGGCGCGGTGGGTGACGACGCCGTTATGGACGTAAGGGAGCTTTAGAGGCTCCAGTAGCTTCCTTCGATCGGGACCGCATCCACGTGTTTATTTTCCGCCGAACGGGAAGGGAGCGGTTTCCCATCGGTCCCCGTCCGGGCAATCATACCTCCTTCTCTCGAGGCACCGAATCGAAGGATGATCAAAGGCTTATCTCCGGTGTTTCGAAACCAGTAGTGCCACTTCTTGGGGATCAAAATCCCCTGCCCTTTCCTGACGACAGTGGCAGCCCCTTCCTTATTATAAAAGGTAGCCTCCCCATCCAGAACGATAAACACGTGGTCCTCTGTCGGATGGGCGTGAAGGGTGTTCTCTCCTCCCTCATTGTAATACTTGATGGCCACGTTCATAAGATCCGTCTGTGCCAGGATCTTGTGGCTCCTCCCCTTCTTCAAGTAAGGGGTCTTTAGCTCAAACGTGTGCGCCTCCATATGGTCTCTCCTTTCCTTAAAGTCCCGTTTCCATAATCTTACGCGCGAAGGAATCCTCAATCACGTCTTCCGGCCTTATCTTTTGCAAATTCGGGTTGGCCTTCAACAGGATTTGATATATTTTCCTTACGCCCTCGACCCTCGGCAGGATATCCGGGCTGTAGGTTTCTTGCAGGGCTTGGTATCCTGTTTCCGCATCCTCTGCGCGACTTAATCGAAGCTGTCGCATCATGGTTCGAATCACTGCCGGTTTATTTTCCGGCTTTCGAATAAAGCGAATAGCATCTAACGTTCCCCGGATAACTCCCTCAACAGCCTTTGGGTTTTGTCGCATGAAGAACCTACGCGTCACCAGCGATGTTCCGAGATAGGGAATGGGCGACCTGCCTAAATCAACCAGCACCGGAAACCCTTTTTTCTTAAGAGGGGCGCTGAAATTATATCCCAACCAAGAGGCTTGCACTCTTCCCAGGTCTAGCGCCTGCACGCGCGATGCCTGATCTCCTAAGACCACGAACCGTATGCGATCTCTCTCAGGGTCCAGGTTCAAATAATCCAGCGCAAGCATATTGTTCGCCCATCCGCCTCCTCCCCTGCTCTGGATCCCGACCTGCTTCCCCTTCAGATCCTCCGGTTTCTGGATCTCCGGGCGCGCAATAAATTCCCCTTCCGCTTTATTGATAACGGCGGCAACCACGGCGACATCGAGCCCGCCCGCGGCAGCGCTGAGCGTGGTGCTCGAACTCGTGAAAACCATCTGGATCTCACCCGAGACCATCGCGGACAGGCCCAGCGGTCCTGACCGGACAAACAGAACCTCAACATTCACCCCGTGGCTGCGATAAAAGCCCTTGTCCACGCCTATCCAGAGCGCCGTGGGATTTTCCCCCGAGGTTCCGTAAGCGATGCGGATAAGAGGCAGAGATTGCGCATCAGCTCCATCAGGCAAAAATCCCAGAAAAAGAGCTAGAAGGAGCCCATATCTGCTCATCATCTACTCCCTTGCGACCAGGGGAGACTCTCTCGTTGTCGCCCGAATCCACTACTTGTCACCGGAACTCACCCCAAAGATATCGTTAAATTCTTTCACGTAGCGGCTGTAATTCTTAACCACTCTGTCCCAATTCATATCGAAGAGCTTGATCTTGCTCGCGCGCGGGACCGGCTGCTCCACATCGTCCCGTGTAGGATTGCGATTCAGTTCGCGCAGTATCGTCTGGCCGTCGCGCGAGAGGATAAAGTCAATGAAGAGGGCTCCCGTGTTCGGATGGGGGCTGTTTTTGGCCAGGGCCAAAGATACCGGCGGATTGGGAGCAATCGGCTCTATGGCAACCCAGTCCACCGGCGCGCCCTTTGCTTTCAGGGTTTCCCCGACTCCTACGCGGAGTGTTGGCGTCAAGGCGATCTCCCCCGCCGCCAACAGTTGCGAAATCAAGGTGTGCCCCGCGCGCACCTGGAGCTGTTGTCTGGCCAGCCGGCGGCAAAAGTCCATTCCCTTTTCTTCTCCCATCATTTGCAACGTGGAGGCGAACCAGGGAATATCCTCACTCTCAAGCGCCATCCGCCCCTTCCACCTCTGGTCCATAAGATCTTCCCATCTCTTGGGCAATTCATGGGGTTGAACCAGCTTGTTGTTGTATCCGACAACCTCCAAGTTGAAATACATTCCGGTCCAATATCCCGCCTCGTCCTTGAAAAGCCTTCGTACCCTTTCCCTCTCCGGTGAAAGATAGGGGGACAAATGACCCCCCTCTTTCAAAAGCCACATCTGCAAACCACTGATGATATAGACATCGGCCAATTGGCGGCCTGCTCGAATCTCAGTGAGGATCTTCTGTATGAGCCGCTCACCGGTCGAGCGAAAGGACTCCACTTCCAGGAAGGGATACTTTTTGCGGAATCCCTCAATGATCCTCTGCATATCCGGGATGGTCGTGGTGTTATAGACTACAACCTTCTTCTCATCTCTAGCCTTTGCCAGCCTGGCATCCTGCGCCCAAGAGGGAATAGGCAGATGAGCCAAAATCAGAGCCAGACCAGAAACAATAACGAACGTCTTCGTCTCTTTATCCCTTAAACCCTCTCCCGATTTTCGATTTTAGATTTTGGATTTTAGATTCTTAAGATTTCGGATTTCAGCTCCAATCCAAAATCGGCAATCCAAAATCCAAAATGAAAGTTCATCCCTTTAACTCTTTCAGTGCTTCTCTCAAATAGCTCTGATCTATATATTTCGCCGGGCTCGGCGGGGCTCCTTTGCCTCCGCTCACCTCTTGGAAGATCTGTATCGTCGTTTTCAATCCCTCGACGTTGATGTCGCCATCCGAATACCAGATGTGATTTCCCGTGTAGAATTCCCAGCCCTTTCGCGCATGCGCCGGTTTGAGCTTCATCTCCTTGGCGAGAAAATCAATCGCTGCCTCCTTGTTCTCGTAGAGCCAGCGCATGGTCAGAGCCATCGCCTTCATGAAGCGAATCAGCAGGGGCCGATTCTTCTCGGCCCAGGAACGCTTCAACGAAAGCACCGCAAGCTCATAATGGGGGATGACATCGATGAACCGCCCGATCTCGTTGAATCCCAACTCCTCAGCCGCATAATTAAGGGGGAGCGAAAGGGCCGCGGCATCGATCTGTCCAGTGGTCAAGGCTGCATAGGTTTGGGGGGAGCCCCCTATCACGAGCAGCTTGTAATCTCGCGGGTACTCGAGACCCTTGCTCTTCAGTACCCATCTCAAGGCAAAGGTAACTCCTGAAGTCAGACTGATAGCCCCGAAGGTCGCCCCGCGCAGATCTTCATAGGTCGTGAATTTTTTCCCTCCCATGATCGATTGCGTGAGACCATTGATGATCCCGCCAATGATCACCAAGTCCAAGCCACGCTCCACCGCCGCTATGGGCGCATCCGCGGCGCTCCCTGAGATTTCGAGCGATCCTCCGGCCAGCGCCTGGATCGCCACATCCGAGCCGCGTATGACGACCAAATCGACATCCAACCCCTGCCGCGCAAAGAAACCCATCTTCGAGGCAACCCAGAGGGGGCCGTAACCCAGGGTTTTCGTGGCAGAGCTGACCTGAAGTTTCACCCGCTCCTGGGCCAGAGAAGCGGAAGCTAGAAAAGGGGTGCAAAGAAAAACTGCAAGCAGCACGGTTTTCCGTAACACTGCTCACACATACCACGCCCTGCGGCCTCTGCCAACAAAATCGCTGCCGCCTGAAAGATCGCAGCGTTCCATCGACGTTACTAAAAATCATAGCCGCAGTGTTTGCCCGGTCCAGGCTCTTAAAACGTATTGACAGGGGTCACAGGGTTATGTTAGCTGGGGGAGGATTTATTGGACTTTGAATTACCCTGTACAAATCTCCCTTTGTTAAGGAGCGTAGCCATGAACGGGAAAAAGACTTTGCTGATGGTGGTTATAGCGGCATGCTACCTAGCGTTCTTATGTTCTGGGGCCTGGGCTTGGCAGGCCAATATCAACGGCACAGCCAATGGCTTTGATTTTGCCAATGCGGTCGCAGTGGATGGGGCGGGAAACGTGGTGGCCGCAGGCTTTACCCAGAACACTGGCACTGGCCTTGACTTCACCGTCATCAAGTTTGATGGGACGAGCGGCGCAGTGCTCTGGAGCCAAGCCATCAACGGCACAGCCAATGGCTCTGATGAGGCCCTTGCGGTCGCAGTGGATGGGGCGGGAAACGTGGTGGCCGCAGGCTCTACCAAGAACATCTTTTGCATAGATTTCCTTTGCTTTACCTCCGATGACTTCACTGTGATCAAGTTTGATGGGAGCAGCGGCGCAGTGCTCTGGAGCCAAGCCATCAAGGGCACATTATTCCACTTCAATAGCATTAATTTGGCCCATGCGGTCGCAGTGGATGGGGCGGGAAACGTGGTGGCCGCAGGTGTTACCCAGAACCGCGGCACTGGCCTTGACTTCACCGTCATCAAGTTTGATGGGACGAGCGGCGCAGTGCTCTGGAGCCAAGCCATCAACGGCACAGCCAATGGCTCTGATGAGGCCCGTGCGGTTGCAGTGGATGGGGCGGGAAACGTGGTGGCCGCAGGCGTTACCCAGAACATCGGCACCAGCAATGACTTCACCGTAATCAAGTTTGATGGGACGAGCGGCGCAGTGCTCTGGAGCCAAGACATCGACGGCACAGCCAATGACTTTGATGGCGCCAATGCGGTCGCAGTGGACGCCGCAGGCAATGTGGTGGCCGCAGGCTTTACCACGAACACAGGCACCTTCGAGGACTTCACCGTAGTCAAGTTTGATGGGACGGGCGGCGCAGTGCTCTGGAGCCAAGCCATCAACGGCACAGCCAATGGCTCTGATCAGGCCTTTGCGGTCGCAGTGGATGGGGTGGGAAACGTGGTGGCCGCAGGTCGTACCACTGACACTGGCACCATCGCTGACTTCACCGTAATCAAGTTTGACGGGACGAGCGGCGTAGAGCTATGGCGGCAGGTGATCAACGGTCCCGTTCTGTTTGCGGATTTTGCCTTTGCGGTCGCAGTGGATGGAGTGGGAAACGTGGTGGCCGCAGGCTCTACCACGAACACTGGCACCGCTGGCACCGGCCCTGACTTCACCGTCATCAAGTTTGATGGGACGAGCGGCGTAGAGCTATGGCGCCAAGCCATCGACGGCACAGCCAATGACTTTGATGAGGCCCGTGCGGTTGCAGTGGATGGGGCGGGAAACGTGGTGGCCGCAGGCTTTACCACGAACACAGGCACCTTCGAGGACTTCACCGTCATCAAGCTCAGAGGAATAGACGGAGGTGACTTTTGACTCCTCTCATCTCACCGGTACGCCGGCTTGAAAGCATGGTGCCAACCGAAGTATAAAGCGTGCGCCCTACGGGAAGGGCAATCTACTTTTTTATCTGGAAGGGAACTACATCCAGCTCCAGTGTCCGGAATGACCGAATTTTGGATTTTGGATTGCCGATTTTCGATTGAATCTAAAATCGAAAATCAGCGTAGGCTCTGTTCACGAGAAATCCAAACCCACTTCTGCGTTTGCATTATCCATCTAACTGGTCTT
>Ga0209824_10001628_pt1 | contig 12354 bp, 9 predicted proteins | sample VDWuncwatermetaG_FD_184124 | JGI IMG/M metagenome (GOLD analysis project Ga0209824, IMG submission 184124) | Wastewater microbial communities from Netherlands to study Microbial Dark Matter (Phase II) - VDW unchlorinated drinking water (SPAdes)... ... | reverse complement strand
GAGCGCCCCGGCAGCCCAACGACAGAGTACCGAGACCGATGTCCAGAACTGTAGGGTCAAGTTCGCCCACCAGGGTAGCCCATCCATGCGCAGTGTGCTGCCGCATCCAACGTATTGTCCTGACTCAATTAGCTGCAGAATATCGGCTAGCAACCCAGGGCTTAGTAGGCTATCGGCATCCAAGAACAGGAGCCAGTCTCCCGTGGCGTGAGCGGCACCGGCGTTGCGGGCCCGGCCGATTTGATTAACCGGTTCAAAGACCACGCGTGCGCCGGCCTGTCGGGCGAGCTCGGCTGTATTGTCAGTGGAATTGTTATCCACGACGATGATCTCGGATGTGAATCCGGATTGCTGATTCGTAGCGATGGAGGCAGCAACGGATTGCAGCGTTCGTTCAATCAGGCGCGCTTCGTTGAATGCCGGGATGACGATAGAGAGGTACATGAGATCGCTATGATGGCACATTTGCCATGGGTTGCGAAACGGGCTGTCAGTTTTGCATGATGTTATAGGGCGAGGACGCGCAGGTGTGCCCTGCTGACATCTTTCATGCGTGATAAAATGCCGCCGATGTCGCGCACTCGATTCCATCCGGTCATCGCAGAATGGTTTGCTTCGCAGGTCGGTCAGCCGACAGACGTACAGGTTCAAGCGTGGCCCGCGATTCAATCTGGAACGGATGCGCTAATCGCCGCGCCGACCGGCTCCGGCAAAACCCTCGCGGCCTTTCTTTCCTGCATAGACCAGCTCTTCAAGCAGGCCTTGGCTCGTGAACTGGACGACCATACCCATGTGCTCTACGTCTCGCCGCTCAAGGCCCTGAGCAACGACATCCAGAAAAATCTTCAGAAGCCGCTGGCGGAAATCGGTCAGCTTGCCTTGCAGGCTGGGCTGCTGATGCCGGAACTGCGCGTCTTGGTCCGTACCGGCGACACGCCCATGACCGATCGTCAGCAGATGCTGAAACGGCCACCTCATATCCTCGTCACGACCCCGGAGTCGCTCTTCATCCTATTGACTGCCGAGAAGAGTCGAAAGCTCTTGCAGACGGTGCGCACGGTGATCGTGGACGAGATTCATGCACTGGCACCCAACAAGCGCGGGGCTCATCTGGCACTGTCGTTGGAACGGCTGGAAGCGTTGACTCTGGCGAAACCGCAACGGATAGGTTTGTCTGCGACTCAGCGACCGATCGAATTGGTGGCGGAGTTTCTTGTCGGCGCTCGCCCACGTCCGAGGATCATTGATGTCGGGCATCGCCGCGAATTGGATCTGGCTGTCGAAGTGCCAAAGGATGAGCTGAGTGCCGTCGCCACGAATGCGATCTGGTCGGATGTCTACGATCGTGTAGCTGAGTTGGTTCGCCAGCACCGTTCCACGCTGGTGTTCGTGAACACCCGCCGGTTAGCTGAGCGGGTGTCGCATTATCTGGAGGAACGTCTCAAAGACTTGGGCCCTGATGTCGTGGCGGCCCATCATGGGAGCCTCTCGCGGCAGATTCGCCTCTCGGCAGAAGAGCGATTGAAAACCGGCAAGACTCGTGTGGTGATTGCCACGGCCTCGTTGGAGCTAGGCATTGATGTTGGCACGGTCGATCTCGTCTGTCAGATCGGGTCGCCGAGAGCCATTGCCACGGCGCTTCAGCGGATTGGCAGGGCCGGCCACTGGATCCACGCAATCCCGAAAGGTCGTCTGTTTGCGATGACAAGGGATGAATTACTGGAATGTGCCGCCTTGGTGCGGGCAATCAGGCAGGGGACGCTGGATCAGATCACCGTGCCGCCGGCTCCACTCGATATCCTGGCCCAACAGATCGTGGCTGCTTCAGCCAGCCAGACCTGGGCCGAGGAGGAGTTGTTCGTACTCTGCCGCCGGGCCTTTTCCTATCGCACTCTGTCACGGGACGACTTCGATGCGGTGGTGCGGATGCTGGCCGATGGGATTGCTACCCAGCGGGGACGGGGCCTGGCCTATCTCTATCACGACCGGATCAATCATCGAATCAAAGGCCGACGCGGGGCGAGGCTAGCAGCCATCACTTCGGGTGGCGCGATTCCTGATACGGCCAACTACGCGGTCGTGGCGGAACCGGACGGCACGGTGGTTGGGTCCGTCGATGAAGACTTTGCCGTGGAGAGTCTGGCGGGCGACATCATGCTGCTCGGCAATACCTCATGGCGCATCAAGGGCGTCGAGGCGGGCGAGGTGCGGGTAGAAGATGCGCAGGGGGCGCCGCCCAGCATTCCGTTCTGGCGAGGGGAAGCGCCATCGCGCACAGCGGAACTCTCCGCCGAAGTCGCGTCATTGCGGGCTGAGATCGATAGAATTGCGAACGAGACTCCCTCACCCCTCACCCCTTACACCTCACCGCTCCAGTGGCTTCGCCAAGAATGCGCACTCGATTCACGCGGTGCCCAGCAGGTCATCGAATATGTGTTGGCTGGAAAAGCTTTGCTAGGCGTCGTGCCGACTCAAGACACCATCGTCGCCGAGCGGTTCTTCGATGAAAGCGGGGGGATGCAGCTGGTGATCCATGCGCCGTTTGGTGGACGCATCAACAAAGCTTGGGGGCTCGCGCTGCGTAAACGCTTTTGCGTGACGTTTGATTTCGAGCTGCAGGCGGCGGCGACGGATAACGGCCTCGTGATCTCACTGGGCGAGAAGCACAGTTTCCCGCTGGAGTCCGTGTTCGGCTATCTCCATTCCAACAGGGTGCGAGAGGTCTTGATTCAAGCGGTCTTGCTGGCCCCGATGTTCACCACCAGGTGGCGTTGGAATGCGTCGCGCGCGCTGGCGTTGCTGCGCTTTTCGAACGGCAAGAAGGTGCCGCCACAGATTCAGCGGATGAAGGCAGAGGACATGCTTGCCGCGGTGTTTCCTGATGCGATTGCTTGTCAGGAGAATCTAACAGGCGAGCGGGCTGCTCGTCAGATCCCCAACCATCCGCTGGTGGCGGAGACGATGCGTGATTGTCTCACGGAGGCGATGGATCTTGAGGGGCTGACGGCGGTGCTGCAACGGATCGAGGCCGGCCACATTCGTTGTGTGGCGGTGGAGACGCCAGCGCCCTCTGTGTTCTCACACGAAATCCTGAACGCCAATCCCTATGCCTTCCTGGATGATGCACCGTTGGAAGAGCGGCGGGCGCGGGCCGTGGAGATGCGTCGGACGCTGCCGCCGGATCTGCTGGGGCAGGTGGGGGCCTTGGATCTAGCTGCGATTGAAGAAGTTCAGCGTGAATCCTGGCCGGTGGTGCGTGATGCCGACGAATTGCATGACGCGCTTTTAACGCTGGTGTGGGTGCCAGCGGCTGCCGCGAATACCTGGACGCCGTTCTTTCCGTCCCTAGTCGAGACTGGTCGTGTGATAGTCCTTGCCGTTCAAGATTTACAGGGATGGGTTGCCACCGAAAATTGTGAGCGAGTCCGACAGTTGTTAACCGGCGGTGAGGACTCGACCTGTGACGCCGTTGTGCTTGGGTGGATGGAAAGTATTGGTCCGACGACGACGGCAGAGCTGGCCGAGCGGCTGCATCTTCCGGTTCCTGCTATCGACGCCGCGATGGTCCGACTCGAAGGGCAAGGCCAGGTCCTCCGCGGCCAATTCCATCCAATCTCAGCATTCAGTCCTCAGCCTGCTTCGCCTGCCCAACGAGGCGAGCACTCAGCACTATCGGGCGCATCTGGACGGCAGTGGTGTCACCGCCGCTTGCTCGCTCGGATTCATCGGTTGACGATCGGGATCTTGCGCAAGGAAGTGGAACCGGTGACGGCGTCGGACTTCATGCGATTTTTGATGCAATGGCAGCATGTTGTGCCAGGGTCGCGTCACCATGGCGACGCGGGGCTCATGGAGGTCATCAAACAACTCGCCGGGTTCGAGGCCGCGGCCTCTGCGTGGGAACCCCAGCTGTTACGTACGAGGATGGCCAAGTATGAGCCGGAACTCTTAGATCGGCTCTGTCTGAGCGGCGCAGTCAGTTGGGGGCGCCTCTCGCCCCATCCGAAACTGGCATCGGGTAGTGAGACGGAGGGGCGGTGCATCACCCCGACGAGCATTGCGCCCATCAGTATCTTTCCGCGGGAGGAGTGTGACTGGTTGCTCGCCGCACTCCATCGTGATGTGGCGGCAGTAGGCCCCGATCCGTTCACACTGCTGCGTTCGGTAGCCCAAGATCTTCGTCGTGCGTTGCAGCAACAGGGCGCCAGTTTTTTACCGACCTGGTGCGGATCACCAAACATCTTCCCTCTGAAGTCGAGCAGGGATTGTGGGAGCTGGTGACAGCCGGTCTGGTGACGGCTGATGGGTTCGATAACCTCCGTGCCCTCATGGACCCGCATCGGCGTCGCGCCGAGGGACGGGAACGGGCTCGTCGGCCTCGGCATGCAGCCGGACGGTGGTCGCTGTTGCGGTCAGCTGAGAGCGGTCATCTGACGGCTGTTCGCTTATGCGAACGCACCGCCCACCAACTGCTTCGTCGCTATGGGGTTGTGTTTCGTGATGTGCTGGCACGGGAATCGATAGCTCTATCCTGGCGGGATCTGTTGGTGCAGTATCGGCGGATGGAGATGGCCGGAGAAGTCCGTGGCGGTCGATTCGTGACGGGATTTACCGGCGAGCAGTTTGCATTGCCGGAGGCGGTGGAAGGGTTGCGTGCATTGCGCAAGAGCGGCTATCTGAGTGCCGGGGTGGAGGTGAAGATTTCAGCCTGCGATCCGCTGAACCTTGCGGGGATTGTGTTGCCGGGGCCACGAATCCCCGCTGTTCCCACAAACTTTCTCATCCTCAAAGATGGGATTGTGGTGCGGACGGTCATCGGTCGTCAGGGTGAGATCGCGCTCTTCGCCCAAGAGCAGGTCGGTGCACGGGCCGTGCAGCAGCGTCCTTGACGTCAGGTCAGCGAACAAACGACCTGGAGGTGTCCTTCAACAGTGCGAGCAAGGCCGTGGAATCCCGATCTGCCATCTGGGTATAACTTGCCTGGGCGGCGGAGAAAAATGCCGGTTGCCGGTCTTCCGGAACCCCCAACAGCTTACTCATTGACACCAAATATTCTCCTCGTCCTGCTGCCAGATCCTGCCGTAGGTTCTCGTGATTGAAGCTGACAAACGCCGTTGTTTTAAAATCCGGCTTAATTTGGCCATCTTCGCTCCACCAGGCAGCTCCTGACGTGGTGCCGGTGATGTTGGATGTCGTGTCGGTCGTTTGATTAATGGTGGCTTTCAGGGTGCAACCTATTGTGCCAAGTATCAGACTAGCACCGATGGCTGCCATATTTCGAAAAGATTTCCGCATGGAGTCCTCCCTCTTCAAGCAGGATCAAGATGTCTAAATGCCCACACTATATCATATGGTCTCTTAAGTTCAGCCGGCTAGATGCCGATAGCGGAACCAGGCAAGGCTTATCCCTCATCGGTCGAGTAGGAGATCTCATATGCCGGTTCAGGCCCTGACATCCATCGATCCACAGCACTTCTTCAATCTGCGCCAGCTATCCGATGCTGGGAGCCATCGACTGGATACAAGGGTGAGCGGCGTGGCGGTGTCCAACGATTTCTCCGGGCGTCTTGCGGTGACGACAGCGGAGGGGGATCGGATTACCCTCACCGCAGATCTTGCAACCGATTTTCGATCCGGGAGCCATATTTCCAAGCTGGCGGATGATCGGATAACGGGGAAGGTTGAAGCGAAGTATACACACTACGCCGTCCAACGAGAGTTCGGTATCGCTGTGGACGGAGATCTCAACAAGGAGGAGCTGCACGACCTGAACATCCTCTTCGGGAACGTTGCGAACATCTTTCGTGGATTCTTTCAGGGTCAAGATGAGGATGCCAGAGCGCATACCACCAAACTTGCGGAAGGGTTCACAGGGTTGGACTCACTCTCCAGTCTCGATTTGACTGTTGAGGTAGTTCGATCGGTTGCGGTGGTAGCACCATCATACGGTACCCCGGGTGGGGCGCCAGGGACGGTTGCGGCGATCCCGCAACCGTCCAACGGTACCACGGCGCCCATCCCGTCATCGGATTTGCCAGATGGAACTCATCTCACTGTTCCAGTGAAAGACGCGCGACTGGCATCACTTATTCAGCAAGTATTCGATGCACTGAAGGAAGCGAAGGTCGAGTTAGAGAAGGTCCGCAAGCATCTACCAGACTTCTTCGACAAGTTACGCGAGGATCTGGCGAAGGAACTTCGAGGCGAGCAGGAGCCCAAGGCTGATCCCCAGGATCATTCACTACCTCACGTATCGGATGAGATTAACTCACCGACAGCCAGCAGCAGCTTGCTTGTGGCCTATCGAACATTCACCGAGACATCACTCTTACTGTCGGTCCAGAGTTAATCCAAATACTGCTCATTCGCGGTTGATGTCGAGTCGTTGAGGGCGAAGTCGTGCATGCCGGCTTCGCCCTCAACATGATCATCTAGTTCGTCCACAATCGCTGATACCACTTCTTATCCTCGCCTGCTGGAAATGAGGCTAGGTTCATGGCCTTGCGAATCTCGCCGATATTCCATCCGGTCAGACTCGCCAAAGTTTGCGCCTCTCGTTCAGACCAATCACGTAACTGTTGCCGATAGGCGGTCGCAGCTGGACAGTCCTCCGTGCCTGTCCAGGGGTGACGGAGAACATAACGTGCTTGGAAGTTGTTCCGATCGGAGGTTTTCTGGAACATCAAGTCTTCGGGAAAGTGGGCGGCATCGTAGCGCACGTGCAGACGTGTGAGGAAGACGTTCAGGCCCTGCGGGGAATACGCTTTGCCTCGCTGCATCCCGTTCTGGTTGTCTTGCCAGAAGACACCGAGGCTCCGTAGCTCTTCGGTCGACAATGGATTCGCGGCGCACGGGTCGCACCAGTTCATGTCCCAGGCATATTCGAGAAATACGCCGCGCTCGCTTTCACGCTTCACTTGCTGTGTGAATAGGTCGCGATAAAATTCGCCGAACCTATCTTTGACGTAAAGCGGGAGCTCTTGGGCTTCCGGCAACCGGACCGTTCGGTATGTGGTCGTTTCGACGCAGCCCTGTTTCGTCAGGACATAGATGAGGAGTTCCTGAGCGCCCTCCGCATTCACGGTACCCAGCCAGATCGGCAGTATGAACCTCGTCGACTCGAAGGCGATCTGCAGCGGCCGCAGGTGCGTGAAGCCGAGCTTTGATTGCTCAGCCAGGTTTACCATGGCTACAACGAACTTCATTCTTTGCTTGAAGTAATTCTGAGTAACCATTGATGTGTCTGATTGAATACGGTATCCATTTTCACTGAGCCGTGTTTCAAGGCCGTGACTCTCCTTAGCCGAGAGAATGAGGATGTCGTATTCGCCGACGGTGTATTGTGCTTCCACGGTCACACCCAGCGCCTTGCCTCGCTCTTGTTTTGCCGGAGCCGATGCGGGCGCCATGTTCTTCATGGACCCCATCGGGTCTTCCATTAGTTCATAGCGTCGGCAGGGATTCTCATCGAAGTATTCCACCAGCCGTGGTGCTGAATAATCAGCCAGATGTTTCAGCACGGCCGGATCGCCGACATGAATCTGGTCTTTTCCCAGGACAGTTGGTACCGGTACGACCATCGCGAATTCTTTGACATCGCCCTTGAAGTCGTTGGCCATGGTGATGACGGTCTTGTTGTCTTGGCGCGCGATGACAACTTCGGACGCTTTGTTAAAGAGCTTGGTGTCCGCCTTGCCGACGTAGAACCCACAAAAGGCCGAGGTCTCGGCACTCCAGAGGAATAGCCCTATCAGAAAGGTGAATAGCGGCACGATGGCATGTCTCATGAAAACCTCCTTTGTGGTTGAAGCGACAGGGACAAGGGTACGGACACAGGAGCGTGACCGGCCGTGGGCTTGGACCAGTTATATCGAGCACCGGGGAACAGACGATCGAGCAAGGGAACGAGTGGCGAACACGCGATGAGTCCCCACAGCGGTCCATTTGGTTTGAAGAACTCAAATTGAACGTACAGTGCGGAAAGTGCGACGAGCAGGGCATAGACGACTCGGCCTGTTCTGGAGTCCGGCGTGGTCTTGGGGTCTGAAATCATGAAGAAGGCGAAGATGAGCAGAGCGCCGCTTTCGATCTGATGCAGCAGAATCGTCAGCGGATCGTCGAGCCACAGTGCGCGAGCAAACAACAGACCAACGCAGAAAGTAAGAAAGGCCAGTGTCACATCGGCCCATGCCGCTCGGGTAACGACCAGACTGCCGAGACAGGCGATCAGAAAACCAAACCAAGCCACCTGCCCCCATTGACCTGGTGAGATCCAGCCGAGACCGCTGGCAAGTATGACGACTAACACGAAATTCGTCGGATTGAAGATATGCTTATTCTTCCATCGGATGATGAACTTGCTGCCGATCGCAACGAACGCCGCCAGGGCGGCTACCGCGAGATTATTGGTTCGAAGGAGTAAGCAGAGGGATAAGGATGAGATCAGTGCGCTCTTGGGATCAAAGAAGGGGAGGCTGAAATAACGAGTACCGCATGTTGAGTCAATTGAGCACACCCAACGTAATAGCGACCTGCCAAACTGAGATATCGAAGTGGAGCCAGAAGAGGCCATAGAGGAGGAGAGTTGAGAGACTGGTGATTTGGTAGAGGCGGGGGGCTCTCCAGAACGCTGGTTTATTTGGTTGGGCCGTGCCGTTGTCTTGCCCCATTGAGTCCTCCTGGTTTGCCACGGCATTGCCGGGGCTTCACAGGAGGATATGGGGCGAGGAGGAAGATCCTTTCAGATGGGATGGTGAAATGAGCGGAGTTGACAAGTCCTTGAGTGGGCGCAAGAATAGCGCTTCGTTACAACATCGACCTATTGACGCCGCTTATGAGCCACCCCCTAGATTTTGTCACTGTTGAAGGACTTCTTGCCTATGGTCGTGCCCTCGCGCGACGAGCGTCGGAGCGGGGACTCGTCCAACCTCCGGCGCGAGAAGCGTCCAACGAGGACGCTTCTCGTGTCCATGTTAAGATGGAACAACTTCGCTCGTTCGTCGAACGCTCCAAGTCCGGGTTCGTAACCGCTGACGCGTACCAGTCGGCCCGGGAACACCTCATTGATGACCAGCTCATATTCTTTGCAGCATGGAACGCTCTTCTTGCGGAAGGCTCGCTGCAGCCGCTGCTCCGAGCGACAATCGGGTCGGTGGCCAAACCGACCTATCGACGCCCGGTCGCCATTGTACCTCGCTCGCAGCTGACACCCACGCTGGCGGAAGGCCGGATTGTTCTGGAACTAGGAGACGACCGGTTTTGGTTATTGCCACGGGACCTTGGCGACCGGACGCTGTTCCTCACCATGCGTCACGGCGTGTCACAGGTCGACAGCAAGACCCATCGTGTCGGATGCCGCTTGCCAAACCAATTAGATCGCGAACGAGGCGTTGCCAAAGCCGATGCGGTCGGGACGGCGCTCGCCCACATGATCGGCCTCGTGGGACAGCAGCTGGACTTTCTGCATCTCGCGAATTACCTCGATCCACGAACCTTCCTCCATTGCATCAGCCGCAGCCCGAATACCAGACAACTGTACGAACGGGTGTCTGCAGCGCTGCTCCAAGGTGCGTCCGCAGCCGAACCGATTGCCGAGCCGGCTCTTGAATCGTCGGATTTCGGCTGGGTCACGGGATTGGAGAAGTCAGTGGAGATCGAAGAAGCCGCGCAGGCGTTCGGCGTGGAAACCTCGACGGCCAAGCGGCTGATGAAAGATCCGCTCTATTGTTATCCCGATGGCAATTCTTTCTTCGACCTCTATGTCGACGTCATCGATGGGCTCCACCGGGTGGGTTCTGCGCAAAAGGGGAGAGTCGCCTGTCTCTATACTCACAGTTCCACTCTGCGGGCCTTAATGATTTATTTGGACCCACGTCCGTTCCATGAAGCGTTCAGTGAGTTCAGCGACTACAAGGAAAGCCAAGACAATGTGGTGCTGCTCACGGTCGAACAGGGACGGATGTCCGGCTATTCAACAGCGGTTGGGCTGTCTGAGCGGGAGCGTGTCGCCCATAATACCTGGGTGACAGTGGAGGCTACGAGAAAGGATCGCGTGACACTTAAACCACGATCCCTCAAGCGGATCGTGGCGCTTGTCTCCGGAGGTGATTTTGCTGGCGCCGGCGCCGCGCTCAAAGAATTGCATGTGACAGGCCAACGCATGGGATTGGAGGTCTATTTTGTTCGGCATGGCTATCTGGGCCTGGCCAACAATTGGATCGAACGTGTCACCGATGAACATACTCGCGGCATGGGCAGCCATCCCAGCAGTCCCATCGGCAGCAGCCGCTTCGAGGAGTTCAAACAGGCGACGGTGCAGCAGGTAGCCATGCGCCACCTGGAACCCTACGTGCGCGATGGTGCACTGATTGTGCTGGGAGGGGACGGCAGCATGCGAGGCGCTCGGGCTATTTACGAAGAATTCGGCGTGCAGGTGGTTGGCATGCCAGGCAGCATTGACAATAATCTTGAAGGAACCATCGCTCTCGGGTTTCAGTCTGCCGTGACGTTAGCGGATCAATCCATCGACTCTCTCAAAGCCACCAGCGCGGCGATGGGCAGTGTGTTTTTTGTGGAGATTATGGGCGCTGGGTCAGGTCATCTTGCGTTGGCCTGTGCCTATCAGGCGAGAGCCGAAGGGTTGTTGGTCAATGAGCATCCCGACCCAAACACCTATATCGATGAGGTGATCCTCGGGACGCTGAAGCGGACATTGGGAGTGCCGAACAAGAGCCACCTCTTCGTCGTCGCGGAACGGACACCGCACCGTCATCATAAGGACGGTGGCGTCCATGGGCTGGTGGACTATGTGGCTGGTGTGATTTCACGATGGCCGGAACGACAGCCGCGGCCTGATCACTACCCGCTCACGCCAGCCACCAAAGCTACTATTCTTGGCCACACACTCCGGGGTGCCCGGCCAATACCGGAGGACAAGGCGATTGCCCAGCATCTTGCCCATGAAGTGGTGCACCGGCTGATCGAATCGCCTGAGGACATTGTCGGGTGTCTCTTAGCCTACCGTGAACGGGGATCAATCAGCCCGATTCCACTCCACGCAGTTATGCCAAAACAGTTCGACTGGGACGTCTTCAGTCGGATGCATGGCAACACCCGCGTCTCGTAACGTGCTCAGCTGCCGTCTGTACCGATTACCCGGTTAGCAGGCTGTTGGGAATATTCACCAGCGGCCTTCTCAACGTCCAGCAGAGAGTTATGTGTGTTATTGAGTGTGAGAGTTGGTGGAATCGTGAAACGGTGAGCATAGAGGCAGCCGAGTGAATCTCAGCAGCCCTTGAACTTCTTTGTCCGGCACTGTTCCGCGAGCCGCTTGGCTTCTGTGACCTGGGTGGGCGACATACGCTTGGTGACATCCTCGAGATTTTCTTCCGCTTGCTTCTTTTCCTCACCCTGCATGTGTGCGGCGGCAAGACTCTCCCACATATAGGCCAGCACATAGTCCGGTGGGCCGCCTAGCCCTGCAAAATATAATTCCGCAAGGTTATTTTGCGCCAGTGGGTGACCCTTTTCAGCCGCTTTCTCGTACCACGCTCGCGCCTGGGTATAATCTTGTGGTACGCCTCTTCCCTTGGCATATAGCTCCCCGAGTCGATTCTGTGCCTCCGTATCTCCTTGGGTGGCCTGGGTCTGGAGTGCATTCAGGTCTTTGCTGTCGAGTGGGGCAAATGCTGCTCCTTCTCCAAGAGGAAGGGCAAGGGTTGCGAGAAACATGATGGTGGCAATGGCGCGCATGGGTTTTGAGTATGCCGTGCACGCAAAGGAATCGTCAAGCTGAAAGGTGAGGCAGTGAGCTCCTGCGACAGGATGCGGAACGTGAGGCACAGTTATGCCTACCGAGCCCTCTGTGGAAAGTCGGGCGGTGGTGGTAGAGCGGGAACGGGAGGTTGAGGAGGAAAGCGGAGTGTCTGATGGTCTAATTGAAGGGGAGGACCAAGGTTGATCCCAGCACCCTGGGGTGGCTGTACCGTGATGATTTGTTCTCCACCCGGCAGATTGATTGTGCTCTCTACATTTCCTTTCCGATCCTTATAGACTATTGTGCCGCCTTCAGAATCCAATACCTGATTCAGGCGTTCCTGTGCACTCGGTTGTTGAGAGGGTTCCTCCCCACCGGCGAGCAATAGGCTCGGCCCGATGGTTCCCACCAGGATGGTGACAAGGGCAGTGATCCGACGCATGAGTTCCATTATACTACCTCCTCGTTCACCTAGCCGAGATTATTCATGACTGATGGTCAGCGGGGCAGCGGCCGCCATTCTGGAGAAGCCAACGACTCGTCTGCCCCTATCGCGATCGCTGATGGCCACGGCAGGGCCCTACGTTCTCTGTTAGGAG
>Ga0209824_10001627_pt1 | contig 12363 bp, 8 predicted proteins | sample VDWuncwatermetaG_FD_184124 | JGI IMG/M metagenome (GOLD analysis project Ga0209824, IMG submission 184124) | Wastewater microbial communities from Netherlands to study Microbial Dark Matter (Phase II) - VDW unchlorinated drinking water (SPAdes)... ... | reverse complement strand
CACCGCCTACTGCCCCACTACCACCTAAAGAAAGACCAAAAATTGAACCTGGTGAAGTCATACCTGGCGAGCCTTTACTAAAACCTCCCCCATCAGGAAAGTTTATCAAAATCTCTCGTCACCCTACTTTTAGGAGGCCAGCAGGACCAGCCTTTATACCCCAATGGAGGAGGGGCAGAAGGGTGCCCAAAGAGGTTGCCCCCACCGCCCCCAAGGTGTTCCTAAAGGGACAGAAAGTTATCCTGGAAACACCTATAACAGTCAAAGACCTCTCAAGTAAACTGGGGATAAAGGCCAGTAATATCATTACCAAGCTCCTGATGGAACACAATATCGGGGCTACCATGAACCAGTCACTAGACGAAGAGACCGTGGCACTCCTTGCCCTGGACTTCGGAATAGAGGTAGAGTGCAAGAAGGCAAAACGCCCCGAAGAGGAGCTGAAAGTAGAGCTTGGAGTACCTTCCAAGACCGCTGACCTCGTATCAAGACCACCTATAGTCACTTTTATGGGGCACGTAGACCACGGCAAGACAAGCCTGCTGGACGCCATAAGGAAGACTAACGTGGCAGGCGGGGAGGTTGGGGGTATCACCCAGCACATAGGTGCCTACCGGGTAGAGACCAATGGCCGTTCCGTAGTGTTCCTTGATACCCCTGGCCACGAGGCCTTTACTGCCATGAGGGCCAGGGGCTCCCAGGCCACCGATGTGGCGGTACTGGTAGTGGCCGCCGATGATGGCGTCATGCCCCAAACGGAAGAGGCCCTGAACCACGCCAAGGCCGCAGGGGTACCCGTAGTGGTAGCAATCAACAAGATAGACAAGCCAGAGGCCAACACTATGAGGGTGAAACAGCAACTGGCCAAACTGGGCCTCGTACCCGAGGAGTGGGGCGGGAAGACGGGTTTTGTAGAGACCTCCGCCACCACTAAAAGGGGACTGGACGAACTCCTGGAGAGGCTGCTCCTGGAGGCGGAGATACTGGAATTAAAGGCCAACCCCAAAGGTCAGGCAAGGGGGGTGGTACTGGAGGCCAGGCTACACGAGGGCAGAGGCGTAATGGCTACCGTTATTGTCCAGGATGGCACACTGCACCTTGGAGACCCACTCCTGTGCGGACAGGCCTCGGGTAGGGTAAGGGCCATGTACAACGACAGGGGCCAGGCGGTTACAGAGGCAGGCCCGTCTTATCCAGTGTCTGTCTCCGACCTCTCTACCATCCCGGAGGCAGGGGAAAAATTTTATGTCCTAAAGGATATGCAGAGGGCCAAGGGCATCGCCCTGGACAGGCAGAAACAACTGAGAGAGGCCGGCCTCAAAGAACGCGGCCACGTAAGCCTGGAGAACCTCTATACCAAGATTGAGGCAGGCAAGGTCAAGGAACTCAAGCTAATCCTGAAGGCCGATGCCAAGGGCTCTCTGGAGGTGTTGGAAAATATGCTGGAGGAGCTTTCTACCGGGGAGGTAAAGGTCAGGATCCTCCACAGCGGAATAGGGAGCATTACTGAGTCAGACGTTATCCTCGCCGACGCATCGGATGCCATTGTTATAGGCTTTTACGTCGCCCTGGAAGAAGGCGTTTCCGGTCTGGCCGAAGGCAGGGGGGTGGAGATTAGACACTACCAGGTTATCTATGACATTACCAGAGACGTAAAGGCCGCTATGGAAGGGCTGCTGGAACCTGAGAAGAAAGAGGTAGTAACCGGCCAGGTGGAGATTAAGCAGGTCTTTAAGATCTCAAGATTTGGCAATGTGGCAGGCTGTGTAGTAAAGAGTGGGAAGATAAATAGAAATTCCATGATTAGGGTAACAAGGGACGGTGCAGTCCTTTTTGAGGGTAAGCTGGCCTCCTTGAAGATTGTAAAAGAGGACGTTAAGGAGGTACGTCAAGGGCTTGAGTGCGGGATAAAGATAGCTGGTTTTGACGACATAAAGGTGGGAGACACCGTTGAGGCCTATGAAATCCAGCAGTTTGCCCGCACCCTTAGCTAATGCCGTCCTAACTAATGCAGTACGTCGTTCGGGGTGAATTAGGCAGTAAGGGTTAGAACGGCACTAATACCTGGTCTTGACGAGTGGCCTCTTCTATATTATTTTATGGCTATTGGGATATTAAGTATCAAGCTGGTCCTCAGGAATTCCCACTCCCTGAAGGATAAGCGAAGGGTACTAAATAGTCTTAAAGACAGGGTAAGGCAGAACTTCAATGTCTCCTTCTCTGAGATGGAGGCCCTTGACCACCGTCAATACAGCACACTGGCGGCGGCTATGGTGAGCAACGATAAGAGGTACGTCAATGGTAGTCTATCCACCCTGGTGGACTTCGTCAGGACCTTCCCACAGGTGGAGCTAATAGACTACGAACTGGAACTCCTGTAAAGGTAAATTACAAATTACAGATTACAAATTGCATGTTTTAATTTGGAATTTGTAATTTGGAATTTGTAATTTTCACTATGAACACCCGCAAATTTAAGAAAGTGGCAGAGGCCCTGCGGCGCGAGACAGGCAAGGCCCTCCTCTACGAGGTAAAAGACCAAAGGATCCGTCTCGTCACGGTAACCAGGGCCGAACCCTCCATAGACTTTCGTACCGCCAGGATATACGTCTCCATCATGGGAGATGAGGATGTAAAGAAAAAGACCCTTGCGATACTGGGAAAGGCCAGGGGGCACATCCAGTCTCTGGTAGGAGAGCATCTGAGCCTCCGTTACGTACCCATATTGAGCTTCTGTCTGGACAACTCCATGGACAGGGGACTACGTGTAGCAAAACTTATTGACGAGATAACCAGGGAGGAAGAAAATACCTGAATGGCAAGTCTTATATTAGGCATACCCAAGGGGAGCCTTCAAGAAGCAACCGTAGAGATGATGAAACGGGCGGGATACAAGGTAAGGGTACCCCAGAGGTCTTACTACCCGTCCATAGATGACGAGGAACTGGAAGGGCGGCTCATCCGCCCCCAGGATATGTCCCGTTATGTGGAAAAGGGGATAATAGACGCAGGACTCACGGGGGCAGATTGGGTCAAAGAAAATGGCTCAGACGTAAGGGTGGTAGCCAGCCTGGTCTATGCCAAACAACAGCTTACCAAGATCCGCTGGGTGATGGCGGTACCGGAAGACTCCCCTATCCGTAAGGTCTTAGACCTCCAGGGAAAGAGGATAGCCACAGAACTGGTAAACGTAACTAGGGGCTATCTCTCAGAAAGGGGGGTCACTGCGGAGATAGAATTCTCCCATGGGGCCACGGAGGCCAAGGCCCCACACCTGGTGGACGCCATAGTGGAACTTACCGAGACCGGCTCCAGCCTCAGGGCCAATAACCTCAGGATTTTGGATACCGTCATGGAGTCCACCACACTCTTTATCGCTAATCACAACTCCTGGAAAGACCCGTGGAAGAAGGAGAAGATAGAAAACCTGGCCATGCTTTTCACGGGGGCCATCATCGCAGGGGAAAAGGTAGGTCTGAAGATGAACGTTCCCATCAGCAGTTTGGAACAGGTGCTCAAGAAACTCCCCGCCTTGAGAAGGCCCACAGTCTCCCCCCTGGCAGAGGGGGCAGGCTATGCCATAGAGACGGTTGTAGATGAGTCGGTGGCCAGGCGTATCATCCCAGAATTAAAAAGGGCAGGGGCTGAAGGAATCATTGAGTACTCACTCAACAAAGTCATACTTTAAAGGAAAAGGAGGGAAGGTCATGTCTAGAAGAGCGTGCCTATTAACCCTGGTGGCCTCTCTGGCATTAGGGTGGAGCTCCCTGGCAATTGCCCAGGAGACCAAGAAGGTTTATGACCCCGTATGCGGGATGGAGGCAGGCAAGGACACACCTCACGTTACGGAGTACAATGGGAAGAAGTACAGTTTCTGCTCGGAGAAATGCAGGGCTGAATTCCTCAAGGAGCCAGTTAAGTATGCCTGCTTCTGTCTGGAGGGTACCGAGTGTCCGCACTGCACGGGTAAGGTTGCCACCTGCCAGTGTGAAAAGAAGACCCACGAACATGCGCACGAGCATGGCAAACATAAGGGTGGCGATTAGCAGAAACGGACGACAGGGATATATATGGACGTCATACCTGCAATAAGTGCGGGGCAGAGATGGCCACGTGTCCGTTATGTAATAAACCCATGTAGGCATTGGACAGGGAACATGGGTCAGGGATAGGTATTGTTAATAAATATTTTTACTACCCCTAATCCCTACTCCCTACCCCCTGGTCCCCATTAGTAACGGAGGAAAGAGATGAAGAAGTCGTTGATGATTTTCTTTGTGTGGATGTTCGGGTGTACGGGCCTGGCCTGGGCAGAATCCGCCCCGGGCGGAGAGAAGACCTTGCGACTCCAATGGGTAATAGATGAGACCCTGAAGAATAACCCGAACATCCAGGTATTCCTTAACCGCTGGGAGGCAAGCCAGGAGGCCGTTGCCGGGGCCAGGTCTCTGGACGACCCCATGGTCAACTTCCACACCTGGAACGTGGAATCTCCCGCAAGGGTTACCCCTGACTGGAACCGTGCGGAGCGCAGGGGGGTGGTCTCCCAGAAGGTACCCTTCCCCGGGAAGCTCCGCCTGAGGGGTAAGATTGCGGAAGGAGACTCTAACATCGCCAAGAAAGACTGGGAACAGCAGGTGCTGGAGATGCTGGCCAGGGTCAAAGGGACCTATTATCAGCTCCGCCACCTCTACAACGTCATAGACATCAATAAGGAGGTCAAAGACCTCCTGGGGAGGTTTGCCGCCATAGCGGAGACCCGCTACAAGGTAGGGCGTGCCCCCCAGAGGGACGTCCTTGCCACACAGGTAGAGATTGCCAGGATTATAAGGGACTTAGAGGTCTTGGAGAGAGACAAAAAGGCCCTGGAGACCCGGATAAACACCATCCTCAATAGAGACCCGGAGGCACCCTTGGGGAGACCGGAGGATTTCAGCATATACCCGCTCTCCCTGGACCTGGTGGAACTGGAGGAGGTGGCAATGAAACAGAGGCCGGAACTCCAGAAGTTTGGTTTTGCCATAAAGAGGGATAAATCTGCCCTGGATTTGGCCAAGAAGGACCTCTATTTCCCCGACCCGGAGTTTGAGGTGATGTATATGCAGACCGACACTATGGCCGACATGTGGTCGTCTAAGATAGCCTTCAACGTCCCCTGGCTGTGGAGTAAAAATCGGGCCAGGGTAAGGGAGGCCAAGGGGACCCTCCGGGCCGCAGAGGCGGAGTATCTGGCCGTAAAAAATGCCGTCCTCTTTGAGGTGAAGGACACCTGGACCAAGACCATCAATGCCCGGAGTACGACCAGGATATACTCAGACAGCGTCATTCCCCTTGCCGAACAGTCCCTTAAGGCGGCCCTCGTAGAGTATGAGACGGAGAAGATAGATTTTCTTACCCTTTTAGATAGTGAGAGGACGCTCTTGAGTGCACGCATTCAGTACCACGTGGCCGCAGTGGAATTTGAGACCGGCCTGGCGGAATTGGAGAGGGCGGTGGGGATGTCCCTCACACCGGAGCAAAAATAAGGGTTCAAGGGTTCAAAGATTCAAAAGTTTAAGTAGCCGCAGGTCGTGTCACGCCGTAGGCGGATCTGCCTTCGGCATGACCTGAGGCAGATTCGCCTTTGGCGAACTTTAGCCTGCGGGAAACGGAAGGAAGGCGGCACAGATGTCTTGCAGGATTTTGAGATACGTATGGACAGCGTGGCTAATCCTTATCCCTCTAGCCTTTGGATTCGCTTTGCTCACCACAGGTCTGGGCTATCCACAGATGGATCCGCTCCGCTCACCACTGGCCTGGGGATTAGAGAGTCTATGGGCAGGCCCTGAGAAGGGGGAGATTGAGTACTTCTGTCCCATGCACCCCCAGGTGGTATCGGACAAACCCGGTAAGTGTCCTATATGCGGGATGCCGCTATCCAGGAGGTCCAAAGGGGCAGTAAAGGCCCCTACCGAGGCGGGGCCGGAGGTATCTATTGTCCAGTTCAGTCCGAGGCAGGTAAAACTGGCCGGGATAAGGAAAGAACCAGCCGCCTACAAGAGTCTCACCAAGGAGATATACACGGTAGGCCGGATGACCTATGACGAGAGGAAGCTTGCCTATGCCACGGCCAGGATAATGGGCAGGGTGGATAAACTCTTCGTAGACTTCACTGGCACCGAGGTGGAGCAGGGGGCACCGCTGGTATGGATTTATAGCCCTGACCTGGTCTCCACACAGAAGGAGTACCTCCTTGCCTTGGAGACGGTGGAGAGGATGGAGGAGTGTACTACCCCGGAGGTAGTCAAAGGGGCAGAATCTCTCCTCAGTGCCAGCAGGGAGAGGCTCCTCCTGTGGGGCATTACGGAAGAACAGGTAGGGGAGCTTACCAGGAGGCGTGAGGTAACGACCCACATGGCGGTACATTCCCCCATCACAGGTACGGTGATAAAAAAGGACGTCCTTGTGGGCCAGTACGTCATGGAAGGTGCCCAGATGTATACCATTGCGGACCTTTCTAACCTGTGGATGATGGCCGACGTCTATGAATTTGAGATGGCACTGGTGAAGCTGGGCCAGAAGGTGGAGGTCGCCAGCCCCGCATATCCTGGACAGGCCTTTATCGGGACGGTCTCTTTTATAGACCCCTTCCTCAATGAGCAGACCCGCTCCGTGAAGGTCAGGGTGGACGTCCCTAACCCTGAATTTAAACTAAAGCCAGCGATGTTCATGAATGCCACAATAAAAACCCCCTTAGAGGCGGGGGGGATTACGTACTATTGCCCCATGCACCCTGAGATGACCTCTGATAAACCAGGTGTATGTGAGAAATGTGGTGGTATGCCCCTGGTGGAGAAGCCCCAGGGGGTACTGGCTATCCCCCGCTCTGCAGTCCTGGACACGGGCCTGAGGAAGATTGTTTATGTGGAGAGGGAGGAGAACCTATTTGTGGCCAGGGAGATAAAGACCGGCTTTGAGGCAGAAGGCTACGTCCAAGTACTAGAAGGGCTAAGGGAAGGGGAGAGGGTGGCCTCGGCCGGGGCATTCCTCATAGATGCCGAGACTAAATTGGGGCCTGGGGTGTCCGCCCAGTACTATGGGGCAACGGGGGGGCCGACAGAGGGAGCTCCACCCCATATACACGGTACGCCAGCCGAAAAGTTGCCACCCCCAGAGAAAGAGGCAGGGGCGGGCTTGAAACCTGCCCCTACAATAGCGGAAAAGGCCCCACCCGTGGGAGAAGGGGCTCCATCCCCGATAAGGATGCCCGCCGAGGGAGAGGCGATAGACCCGGTTTGCGGTATGGACGTGAAGGTGGCTGAGGCCCTTAGCCTGAAATATGGGGAAGACTTATACTATTTCTGCTCTAAGGAGTGCCTGGCCCACTTCCAGTCCAACCCCGGGCTCTTCTCGGCAAGGGTCTGGGTGTACAAGGAGACTGCCACTACGGATTTAGTATGCAGTATGTCCCTGGAAAAGGCTAAGGCCGTAACCTACAGGTACCAGGGGAAGACCTACTATTTCTGCTGTGATGAGTGCAAACGGAAGTTCAAGAAAAACCCTGATAAGTTTTTGAAGTAGAGTTTAACGGATGTCATCCTGAGCTTACCTTTGGCGGATGAAGAGGCTGAGATTCTTCGCTCCGCTTAGAATGACATGTGAGGATATATGGTAGTTGCCATAATAGAGTTCTGCATAAAGAACCGCTTTATGACCATTATCTTCTTCGCCCTGGCCATGGTCTGGGGGGCCTATTGTCTGTATAAAACCCCCGTAGATGCCATTCCCGATTTGAGCGAGAACCAGCAGATTATCTTTACGGACTGGCTGGGAAGGAGTCCCCAGGACGTGGAAGACCAGATTACTTATCCCTTGAGCGTGAACCTCTCGGGCCTGGCAGGGGTGAAGGCGGTACGGTCTATCTCCGACTTCGGCTTTTCGATGGTCTTCATAATTTTTGACGAAAGGTATGGTTATTACTTTTGCAGGGAGAGGATAATAGAGAGGTTGAACCTGGCCTCCACCTTTTTACCCCCTGATGTAGTACCCTACCTTGCCCCTGATGCTACTGCGATAGGGCAGATATTCTGGTACACGGTAGAGGGTGAGGGTTACGACCTGGGGGAACTGCGGGCCATACAGGACTGGTATGTGCGGTATCAATTGAAGTCCACCCCCGGAGTGGCCGACGTGGCCAGCATCGGGGGTTTTATCAAGGAGTATCAGATAGACGTAGACCCAAACAAGCTCCTGGCCTACAACGTCCCGCTCAGGAGTATCTTTGAGAACGTCCAGGCCAGCAATAAGACCGTGGGGGCCAGGGTGGTGGAGGCCAGTGACATGGAGTATCTGGTGAGGGGACTGGGCTGGATTGAGGGCCTGGAGGATATAGAGAATATAGTTGTGGGCTCGCACAATGGGGTACCCATATACGTAAAGAACGTGGCCACAGTACAGATGGGGCCTTCCCTCCGCAGGGGTGTCCTGGAAAAGAACGGTAGCGACGTTACAGGGGGAGTGGTACTCATGAGGTACGGGGAGGATACTATTAATGTAACCAAAAGCATAAAAAAGAAGATTAAGGAGATTGAACCAGGCCTTCCCCCAGGGGTCAGGATAGTGCCCTTCTACGACCGCACCCCCCTGATTCACAGGGCAATTGGTACCCTGAAAGAGACCCTCATTGAGGAGGCTATCATCACCCTTATAGTAGTGGGCATCTTCCTCTCCCATTTCCCCAGCGCACTGCTCATAATCCTCACCCTGCCCCTGGCCATCCTCATCTCCTTTATGCTCATGTACCCCTTGCACATAACTTCTAACATTATGTCCCTCTCTGGCATTGCCATCGCTTTGGGAGACCTGATGGATGCGGGGATAGTCATTACTGAGAATGCCTTCAGGAACCTGACCAACAAGTATGGGCCAAAGGCCAGGGTAAAGGGGGATATCAGGGAGGTAGTCCTGGAGTCTTCCAGGGTGGTAGGGCCGCCCATATTTTTCTCGGTAGTAATCATGATTCTGTCCTTCATCCCTGTCTTTGCCCTCAGTGGGATAGAAGGCAAGCTCTTCTGGCCCCTGGCCTTCACTAAGAGTCTAGCTATGGTAGGTACCGCTATACTGGCCATAACCCTGGTACCTGCCCTGGCCACCTTCTTCTTGAAGGGCCGGCTCCTGAGCGAGGAGGAGAACCCCATAGTGCGGTACCTGGTAAGGATATACATGGCTGGCCTGAAGTGGGCCCTGCGTTTCAAGTGGGTTCCATTGGGTCTTACCATAGCCCTGGTGGTGGCCGCGGGGGTACTATTCCCCATGATAGGAAGTGAATTTATGCCCCCTTTAGATGAGGGCACTATCATGGACATGCCTGTCACCCTCCCCAGCGCCTCTATAACCCGTGTGGTGGATGACCTCAAGAAGAGGGGTGCACTTATAATGACCGTCCCGGAGGTGGAGATGGTTGTAGGAAAGCTGGGTAGGGCGGATACACCCACAGACCCTGCCCCTATAGAGATGGCGGAGTCCATAATAAACCTTAAGCCCAAGGAGAAATGGCGGAAGGGGATGACCAAGGAGAAAATCCTGATGGAACTGGATTCCGTAGTGAAGGTACCGGGCTGGTCTAACATATGGACCCAACCCATAATAAACCGTGTTGACATGGTCTCCACGGGGATAAGGACCCAGGTAGGGGCGAAAATATACGGTGGTGACCAGAAGACCGTGGTAGACCTGGCCCAGCAGGTGGCAGACGTCCTCAGGACCGTCAGGGGGGCGGTGGATATCTACCCTGACAAGTTGATTGGGGAAAATTATCTGGAGATTGACATAGACCGCAGGCAGGTGGCCAGGTATGGGATAAATATCGGGGACGTACACGACGTTATAGAGATGGCAATGGGAGGTAAGACCATCACGACAACAGTAGAAGGCCGCCAGCGCTTCCCGGTAAGGGTGCGTTATGCCAGGGAACTAAGGGAGACCGTGGATAAGATACAGAGGGTTTTGGTGCCTACCGCCATGGGGGCCCAGATACCTCTCTATCAACTGGCAGATATCAGGGTGGTCCCTGGCCCTAGCATGATAAGGAGCGAGAATGGACTCCTTGTTGCCTATGTCCTCTTTAACGTAAGGGGCAGGGATGTCATAGGTGTGGTGGAAGAGGCCGCGGCGGTAATCCCTCAGAGGATAAAACTCCCGCCCGGTTATTTTATACAGTGGAGCGGGCAATACGAACACCAGATGCGGGCCAAAAAGACCCTCCAGTTCCTCGTACCCATTGTCATTGTCATCATGTTCATAGTCCTTTACATTACCTATACGTCTTTCGTGGATGCGATAATAATAATGCTGACGGTACCTACTGCCCTGACGGGCGGGATGTTATTTCAGTTTATCTGGGGTTACAACTTCAGTGTGGCCGTCTGGGTGGGGTACATTGCCCTTTTTGGTATGGCCACCTCTACCGGGATCCTTATGGTGGCCTTTCTGAAAGAGTCTTTTGAGAAGAGGGGAGAGGAGAACATAAAGGAAGAGGCCCAGATTACGGAGGCCATACTGGAGGGGGCCGTCTTAAGGCTAAGGCCCAAACTCTTGACGATATCTACCACCATCTTTGGCCTCTTACCCATGCTCTGGGCCACAGGTTCAGGGGCAGAGATAATGAGGCCCCTTGCTGTGCCCATAATCGGCGGTTCTTTTACCTCCACGCTCGTAACCCTTATAGTAATCCCCATCATTTACCACACGGTAAAGAGATGGCAACTCTTGAGGCCCCGCAGGCCCAAAAAGGTCAAGGTAAAGAAACCTGGAAGGGGATGGTTCTGGAAGAAGGGGCCTGGGGAAAGTCCCCTGTGACAAATCCGTCTCAGGTGGGATGGGGGATGGTAGAGCCTGCCCTGGTCCGCCTGAGGCGGAGAAGGGGAGGGGGTGAATTGGTGGTATGAAAAGATATGTTTTCGCCTTTATAGTCTTACCCCTGGCCCTGGGGTGTATGTGTGCGATGCCCATGGGGATGATGCATAGAGGTCATGAGCGCGAATCACAGGGACAAGTAACCTCTACGCCCTGCCAGTGTGATTGCGTAGAGAAAGAAGGGGAATGCCACTGCCGGCATACTTCCTGATCAGAAGTCAGAATGTATTCCTTATGCTGAATTCTGACTACTGACTTCTGTATTCTTTCTAATACTGTCTCCTCCTTCGGCTGGAGGGGACCTTGATGGCCTTGCGGTACTTGGTGACGGTACGGCGGGCGATGTCAATGCCCTGGGAGCGGAGTACGGCGGCGAGGTCTTCGTCACTGAGGGGGTGGGACTTGTCTTCCCTGGCAACGATTTCTATGAGCTTTTGTCTCATTGCAGGCCAGGACTCTACGTCTCCCTGGGCGGTCTCAAAACCTCCTGTAAAGAAGAACTTCATCTCAAATACGCCCCTGGGGGTCTGGATGTATTTACGGGAGATGGCCCGGCTCACCGTGGAGACGTGGATGCCCAGTTGGTCGGCTACCTCCTGCATCCTGAGGGGTTTTAGCCCGGTGATGCCCTCCTCCAGGAAGTTCTTCTGGAGTTCCACTATCTTGTTGGTTACCTTGTAAAGGGTGGCCCTCCGTTGTTCTATGGCCTCTATGAGCCACCTGGCGGATTCCATCTTCTTCTGGAGGAACTGATGGGTTGTGGCATCCAGCCCCTTCTGATGGAGGTGCTCCCTGTAAAAGGAGCTTATCGTCAGGCGGGGTAGGGCTGAATTTTCGTTCAAGATGACCTCGTAGCGTCCGTCCACATACTCCACCCGTACGTCAGGTACTACATAGGCTACTGGTTCGGTTAAAAAGAGGGAACCAGGGCGGGGGTTAAGGGTGCTGATATAATCTACCGCCCTCTTTATAGTTTCTGTATCGCTGTTCATACCCTTGGCCACCTGGGGATACCGCTTCATCTCTATAGCCTTTAGATGATGGGTGATTAGTTCCTTCAGGAAGGCATAGTCTTCTAGTCTATTATCTAACTGTAGTAGCAGGCACTCCTCAAGGTTCCTGGCCCCTACCCCTGGGGGCTCCATGGTCTGAATCACCTGCAGGGCCTGTTGGGCCGTCTCCAGGCTGACCGGGATGGGTGCCCCGGTTACTATCTCTTCCAGCGGGACAGTAAGATAGCCCCTGTCGTCTATGTAAGAGAGTATAAACTCACATACCTCCCGGAGTTCTTCAGCCACCTCCATCAGGGAGAATTGTCCCAGGAGGTACTCATGGAGGGAAATGGGTTTGCTGGCGGTATTTTCCAGGGCCTGTTGTTTCAGGTCACTGTCTTCCCGGCGGACGGCCTTACTGCGGTATCTTGAGAAGTCTTGCCATTCTTCACCTGTGGCACTGCCGCCCCCCGACAAG
>Ga0209824_10001626_pt1 | contig 12367 bp, 11 predicted proteins | sample VDWuncwatermetaG_FD_184124 | JGI IMG/M metagenome (GOLD analysis project Ga0209824, IMG submission 184124) | Wastewater microbial communities from Netherlands to study Microbial Dark Matter (Phase II) - VDW unchlorinated drinking water (SPAdes)... ... | reverse complement strand
TTCTGGTCTTGTGCGGATGCATCCGCAAACGACGCTAGGTTATTTTGGACAAACGAATATCAGCCGCTTAACCCCCACTTTGACTGTCGAAGAAGAAATCGGTTCAGCCAATGTTTTATTAGGTCGAACGGCAGTCCGTAATATTTGTGGCACCATGATGTTTGATGGTGACAAGGCGGAGAAGACGATCGAGAAGTTGTCGGGCGGCGAAAAAAGCCGTGTGCTCCTGGGGAAAATTTTGGCCAATCCTTCCAATCTTTTGTTTTTGGATGAACCGACCAATCACTTGGATATGGAATCGATCGAAGCTTTGGTCGAAAGTATTCAAGAGTATCCAGGCGCTGTTGTTTTGGTCACCCACAGCGAAATGATTTTGCGTGAAGTGGCGACCAAGCTTGTGATTTTTCATCAAGGCGGAGTTGAATTTTTCCCTGGTACCTACGATGACTTTTTAGAAAAAATTGGTTGGGAAGAAGAAGAGACCAAACGCAAGAAACCCAAAAAAAATAAAGGGGAAGCAGGCTTTGACGCGGCCGCACTCAAAGCTCAGCGCCTCAAGGCTTTGGCACCCGTCAAACGCGAGATGGATGCGCTCGAATCGAAAATTGGTCAGTTGGAAGTCACGCTTAAAAAGCATACCGATGATTTGTTGGAAGCTTCACAAGCGGGTGATGCCGATCGTATCCATCATTCATCGGCCTTGGTGAAGCATGTGCAACGGGAAATTGACCAGACGTTTGAGGCGCTATCGACACTCGATGCCAAGTATCAGAAAGAGTTAGGCTGACAAATCTCTCTATTTTTCATGAGCACCCTGTTGCGATGAGAATGTCAAAACGATCAATGGGTTGACCGTTTTGACATCGTCGTGTTGGCTAAAATTTTGCAGAGGCTCACTTCGCCTCATGTCTACGTGAGCAGACGTGTTTAATGTAAATAGCGCGGGCACATTGGGCGAGGAGATTTTATCGTTGGCTTTGTTGACAATGCATCAAATTAAAGTATATACTGAAATTAATGGAATTTGAGTGGGATCCACATAAGGCTAAGTCGAATCGGCATAAGCATCAAATTGAATTTGAACTTGCCATTACGGCTTTCGATGACCCATTCGCTCTCATTGCCCCGGATCCCAAGCATTCGCATACCGGCCACGCGAATGGCTGATCGGTGAGTCCGATTCCGGTGTGTTGGTTGTTGTTTATACCAAACGAATGAAAGGCATGGTTTATCGTATTATCAGCGCGCGCCGTGCCAATCGGAAGGAAAAGGTTCTCTATGAGCAATGCAAAAACATTCCCCTTTAAAAATGCTCGTCGCATAACGGATGCCGAAGTGGGCAAGGCGCAAAAGGCCATCGAAAAGGCTACGGGCAAGAAAAGAAAGTCACGCGGCAGGCCCAGCAAAATAGCAGGTGAGAAGTTCCGTGCCATCTCCATCAGGCTTCATCCAAAAATTCTGCTTTGGGCCAAACGTGAAGCCAAAAAACGCGGCATTGGTTATCAAACCGTCATTAACAATGTTCTGTTGAAAAAATCAGCATGACGCAAGTTGTTGGACGAGTGAATTTAATGCTATATTTCTAAACAGCTTCCGAGAGTAATTCTAACAAATTATCCAGCTCATTCATGTTGGCCGCTGTAATTTCTGCTTCAGCCCGCAGGGCTTCGGCCTCTTTGGGAAAGTTTGTTAACTGGCTGAGTAACGCGCCGGGTGGGCGTAGTCTTTGGACTACCAAGGCGTTGGCGGTTGTTAAAGCGTGCTGCATATCGATATTGAGCGTCCGCGTTCTCTCAATAGTGACGCCGAGAGTCGCTCTTCTTTTCTCGATCAGCGCCTGCACACCTTTTTCCACTCGTATGATCATTTGCGACAGACGTTTACTTAATGCGATGAGAGTTTTTCTACCCCTGCGTCTGCGTGTGATAACGTCGGTTCCAAATTCTAATCCTGGCACGTCATGAAACCGGACAAGATCAGAAATTCCATTGCCTTCCTTAGTGAGTTGGTAGGCAATGGCGTTGAATGGAGGCCTGATCACAAAGGCCACTTCGTCCTCAGGCCTAATGGCGTAAGGCTCTTTTAGCAGTTCGGCGACAAAATAGGCCGCTGAGTAAATGAGAACGGCTTCTGCGCCGCTGAAGTTTCCAGAAATTGCCTCGGCATGATTGCGAAATCCAAGAGCAGTGGAATCGCCGAGTTCCGCTAAAGCTTCTATGGTTCTGCCTTGCCGCACCCATTGGTTGTCTTGGTGTGCCGCAAGATAGGCGCGCTTTGCTGAAGCTGTGTCGTCATGACCATCTAAGAAGCGTTTGGCCTGTTCATCCCATTCAAAGTATCCCGTGCGTTCGTGCTCCATCAATTTTGTTAAATAGAGGCGCAGATCATCAGTCTCTAAAATATTGTAGGCTAAGCGGATGGTGCGAAAGAGCGATTCATAATGTTTCGTTTTACCAGTCCTGTCGCCATCAACATTCACAAACCGTTCAGCATAAAGTTTGATAATGACAAAGGGCACCCACTGCGGATGCTTGGCCAAAATATCAGAATTGATGAACATCATGTCGCCGACATAAATACCGAATGTTTCGTCGGGGACGATACTCTCAATCCATTCGGGGCTGGCGTAGGCAAACGGGACGACGTGAGTCTTGCCGCCGCTTTCAAATTCTATGCTGTGATGTTCAGCATGCGTCCAATAATTAACGCTCTCGTAAAAGGAGTCATCCAGCCTTGGTTCCAAAACCTGTGCCATTCCCACATTGACACTTTGGGACAATTGCAAAGACATGGACCGCGCAGGGATGGCTGGATGAGGGCGGGGGTGGCCAGCGTGGCCACTTTGAGTGTCATGACGTTGGCCGAGATTGGAAGCGGGCGTTCCTCTGACAAGCTCAGTTGAAGGAGTAGGTTCACGGTTAATTATGGGAGTTCTTTGCGTGTTTGGATGTCCCTTCACTGCATGGTCTTGCGGTACCGTATGTGCAAATCCTTTGGCCGGATGGACAGTTTTTGGGGGTGTAACTTTTTTCATGATCAGGGTTATCCTTTATCGGAAAGATCATCGGTTTTCCATTGATGGAGTTGCTGAAAAAAATGAAATTGTGTTACCCGTTTGGTAATATCAGAATTAAAAGACAAGATATGTGAGCCAAATACCAGGAGAAGTGGGTGTTTGCGACGCATTGCCCCTCTCCCGCCCGCCGATGGCGGACGACCTCTCCCCAATCTGGGGCGAGGTGAAACTTTTAACCCAACTCCGTCTTTTTCTTCGCCGGTTCAAAGACAGAAAGCTTTTCAATTTGGGTACGGTGGCTTTGAATGACTTTCACGTAGTTTTGAGTTTCGGAATAAGGCGGCACGCCGCCGTACTTCATGACAGCTCCCGGCCCTGCGTTGTACGCAGCCAGAGCTTTGGTCGTGTTGCCACCAAAAGTATCTAGTTGTTGCCTGAGGTATTTGGCGGCTCCATCGAGATTTTGTGCGGCATTGAAAGGATCTTTAACACCGAGTGAGCGCGCCGTTTCCGGCATCAACTGGCCCAGTCCCATGGCGCCGCACCAGCTGACGGCATATGGGTTGTAATTGGATTCCTGGCGAATAAGGCCGGCCAATAAATTTGGATCGAGGTTATATTTTTTGGCTTTGGCTTCGATGAGATGTTTAAATTTGCCCAAGCGATCGCCCAAAGACGAGCTGACGCGTGAGGAATAACTATCTGAGAGTGTTTTGCCTTTAAGAGCTTTGCCGTAAACGGGATCTTTATCTAAAAATTGTTCGAGATTATTTTGATTGGTTTCCATTTCGGCTTTGGTGTCGACTTCATCAAAGTCAGCATCATTTTCTGCTTTTTGCTCAGGTTTTTGCTGCTCGCGAATGGCTTCAGACTTAAGTTGATCGGAAGTCATGCCAATGCGTGAGTCCACCACGGCGCCTTCACCACGGATGGTCTTTAAATGGCCGTCGAGCATGTCGCGGAAAGAGGAACCAGATTTTTTGTCTGATTTACCCGTGTCATCGGTTTTTTCAGCTCCACCACCAAAGATTTTTTTAAAAACACTGACCATAGAAATCTAACGACGCGGTCTTCCTGGGCTATTTCCCAGAAATTGGGGCCATATCAGCCTTCTATTATAAAGTATCGGCACGCCTTTGGCGAGAATTGCGGAAAATCGCTTTAAGTTGCGCCTCAGAGGGGGTAGAATTTGTAAAAATGGCTTATTCTAGCAAGGCTTATCTAAATGCGACGGGTTCGGGGCAAGTGCTCATTCTGACACACGATGTCAAACGTGTTTTGGCTGATTCACAGCTAAAATCAGGTTTAGTGAACATTGTGTCCATGCTGGGCACGACGGCCATTCGGCTCATGGAAAACGATCCGCAGCTCCAAAAGGGGTATTTTGACCTGGTTCAGGGGACTTTTAAGGCCCAAATCGATAAAAAAGTGGCTTCCAGACGTTCGGGTTCTGGCGCTGGGGCCTATCATTATATGGCGGCCATGATTGGTCTAAGCTTGACGATGCCTTTTGCTGATGGACGCTTGTCGGCAAGTCCATTTCACGATATCGTTGTTTTCGATTTTGAGCCCAAGTCTGGGCGTCGCGAGTTTGTTATTACGGTCTTGGGAGAGGCCGCAGCCAAATGAATAAAGACGCAAAAAAAACAGTCCATTTTGTTATGGACGACAACCAAAAAGCTTTAGAAGTTTTCGGCCCCAATCAAAGTCACCTCAATTACCTCTCGGAACATCTGTCGATAACCATTAAAACCCGCGGTAACGAATTGACAATCGAAGGGTCTGCTGACGCCATCAAGATGGCTGAGCGCTGCTTGCAACATCTTAAAGAGCGCGTGGAAAAGGGCTCTGGTGTCAGTAAAGCTGATTTAGTCGATAGCTTGCGGGCGTATGGCGCCAATTTGTCGGGTGATCCCGCACAAGCCTTGCACGGTCACGTGATTATCAGTTCTCGTAAAAAAGCGATCACGCCGCGTACGTTTGCACAAAAGCGTTACATCGAAGCGATTGCACATCACGATATCGTTTTTGGTATTGGCCCAGCTGGCACGGGAAAAACTTATCTGGCGATGGCTGTTGGCATGGCGAAGCTATTGCGCGGTGAAGTCGAGCGCGTGGTGTTGACTAGGCCGGCTGTGGAAGCTGGCGAAAAACTGGGTTTCTTGCCGGGTGACTTGGCTGAGAAGGTTAACCCCTATTTGCGGCCTTTGTACGATGCGATGCACGATATGGTCGACATGGAAAAATGCCAACGACTGATGGCCACAGGGCAAATCGAAGTGGCCCCACTGGCTTTTATGCGTGGACGGACGCTGAATGATAGCTACGTTATTCTCGATGAAGCTCAGAATTGCACGCGCGAGCAAATGAAAATGTTTTTGACTCGTCTGGGCATGAATTCTCAGGCTGTGGTCACAGGCGACGTGACGCAGATCGATTTACCCAGAGAAACTAAATCAGGTTTGATTGAGGCCATTCGCCTTTTGTCAGATGTTAAAGGGATTTCGATGCATTATTTCGATGATGGTGATGTCGTTCGTCATGCCCTCGTAGCCGAGATTATCAGAGCCTACGAGCGCAAAGACGTTTTGCCAAAGAGTGGAAAATAATTTCATGCCTCCCGGAAACGATCGTTACTTAGTGAATTGGTTACAGCGTCGCAGTGAAGCCATTGGGAATCTCTTTTTCTTTCTCATTCTTTCTCTCTCAGTCACCTCGCTCATGGTTTTGTACATCGATCGCTTGCCTTCCAATATTCGTGAAGGGGCTATCGCTATGCAGGATATTCGGGCCGATCAAAACTATGAGCTTGTCGATAAAAAGGCGACAGCGGCCCTCAAAACTCAAGCGGCTGAAGGGGTTTTGCCTGTATATGATTTTGATTCTTTAAACGCGATGGACCGCGCGATTCGGGTTCGTGAAGCTTTTACTAAAGGACGAAGTGTGCTCGGGAAGGTTGCGCTCGAAGTGGGAAAAGTGGTTCCCGAGGATCCGCTTCGCCAAGACTTCACCCTGGCCGTGGGGGTGACTCTCACTGACGATGCCTATCAGCTCATTCGCAAAGCTGATTTTGCCGAAGAGTTAGAAACGTCGCTGGCGGCTATGGTAGAGGCTGTGCAGAAAAAACCGGTTATTTTTGACAAGTCTGAAATCATGACACCTGAAGGCGGCTCGGGTATCGCCATGCGTATTATCACCGATGATGCGGCGATTCGTTCAGAACAAACGGTGGCAGATTTTAATCATATTTTGAGCATACAAGAGGCACGTGATGGCTTTAAAGATCGCGAGGTCAGTGATTTGCAAAGGCAGTTCAATCTGGAGTTCTTGGGCCACAACGAAGTCAAGTTGGCGGCTGTTCTGGCGCCGCTTTTTATTAAGCCCAATTTTTCTTTTAATGCCCAGGAAACAGAAATTCGCCGTGAGCGGGCCAGAGAAAATGTGCAAGGTATCCTCAATAAATTACAAAAAGGGCAGATGATCATTCGCAGTGGCGAAATCTACGAGCCTCGGGACATCACGGTTTTAGAGGGTATTCGGGAGGCTCGCTTGCAAACGAATGTTTTGGTTCGCTTTGTCGGTGTTTTGTCTCTGGTGCTCATTTCTTTAGTTACGTTGCATGCGTTTGCCAGTCGCCACATTCGCAAATTCCGCCCTCGTACCAAAGATCTCTATTTCATGGGCGTTATGTTGGTTGGCTTTTTGGCTGTGTTGCGATTGGGTAGTTTCATAGCTTCGGGCTTGCAAGATGCCGTGCCATTTCCCGTGGAGATCAAGGCTTTTTACCTGCTCATTCCCATTGCCGCCGGGCCCATGATGGTTCGCTACATTCTCAATTCTGAAACAGCCTTTGTGTTTGCCGTTGTGCTCAGCCTTTTTGCCGGCCTCTTTCTGGATGCCAGCCACGAGATGGGCATGTACTACCTGATCGGTGGAATTTATGCGGCCAGTGGCATGGGGCAGGTTGAAAAACGCACGACAGTGTTTCGTTGTGGTTTTACTCTTGGCATCATGAATGTGCTGACCATGGCCAGTTTTGCTCTCATTAATAAAGTCGCTGTGTCCTCAACACCCGATTTGCAGGAATTGGCTGTGCAAGCGGCTTTTGCCTTCAGTGGCGGCATTTTTTCGGCTTTGACTGTCCTCGCCATTTCGCCCATTGCGGAAGCTGTATTTAGTTACACAACGAATATTCATCTGCTTGAACTGGCCAATATGAATCATCCGTTGCTGCGTGAGATGATTGTGCGCGCACCAGGAACTTATCATCATAGTCAGCTTGTCGGCATTCTGGCTGAAGCAGGTGCTCAGGCCATTGATGCCAATCCTTTACTGGCTCGCGTCGCGAGTTATTATCACGATATTGGCAAGATGAAGAAACCGCATTACTTTATCGAAAATCAAAAAGGGGATAATCCCCACGATCGACTAGCGCCTTCCATGAGTGCACTCATCATAGAAGCTCATGTGGCCGACGGAATAGAGATGGCTCGCCAGCATAAATTACCCAAAGCGATTGCCGACATCATTCCCGAGCATCAGGGCGAAAAGTTGATCGGCTATTTTTTCCATAAGGCCAAAAAGAATGCCGAAGCTGATGGCACAACGGTTGAAGAAAGCGATTTTCGTTATAAAGGGCCAAAACCGCAAAGCCGTGAGGCGGGGCTTATCATGCTGGCTGATACCATTGAAGCAGCCGTGCGTTCGATGCCTGATAAATTGCCGCAGAAAATTCAGGAGACTGTGGAGAAGCTGGTCAATATTCACTTTGTTGATGGGCAACTCAATGAATGTGACTTGACCTTGCGCGACTTGCATCTCATTATTGAATCGTTCGTTAAGATTTTAATCGGGATTTATCACCAGCGGGTGGAATATCCTGATAGTGCCAATAAGGGTGGTTTGTCTCTCATTCCGGATCAAAAACATGAATCGGCTTCCTCTCAGCATCGTGAACCAGCATCCGCATTTGCGAGTGTCGCTCCGCTCTTTAAAGGCAAAAACCCGTGATATTCTCCGTTGTCTGAGTTTGGTGCAGAGCACTTTGGCGATCACACTGATTGACGATAAAGCCATGCGGCCACTGAATAAGCGCTTTATGGGTCACTCTGGTACGACCGATGTTTTGAGTTTTCCCATGATCACAGCGCGCGGACGCAAAGCTTTCCAAAATGAATTTCTTGGCGATGTCGTCATTTCCCTCGATCAGGCCTCTCTGCAAGCCGACCAACAGGGAATCTCTCTTATGCGGGAAGTTATTTATTTGCTTGTGCACAGTGTGTTGCATTTACTTGGGCACGATCATGCCAAGCCAACTGAGACGTTACGCATGCGCCTCTTAGAACAGAAAGTTTGGCAAGTGGTGATGACGCTAGAGAAATGAGCCCATGGCGTATAAAACAAAAATTTTGACTAAGATGACAGTGAGTGCTGTTTTCCTATCGGTGCTCATGTCGATCCTCATGTTTCCAACGATGGTGGGCGGGGTTCGCTTTTTGGATATGGGTTTTTTGGTTTGGTTGCATCTGGTGCCTCTTTTGGTAGCCATCCATCCGTATAACTTTAAAACTAAGTTTGGATTTTGTCTGGTTTATGCTTTTTTGGCTTCTGTTGGGCAGTTGTTTTGGCTGGTGAGTGCGGTTCACGTTTTTGGGGGATTGTCGATTCCCATTTCCATTTTGGTTTTTGCTTTGCTGGCTTTGTTTTTGGCGACGATTTCAGCTCTGTTTCTGTCTGCGGCCAGTTGGGTCAATCACCTTAATCGAATTCCTCTCGCTATTCTGTTGCCCTTGTTCTTACTGGCTAAAGATGTGTGTCTGTATTGGCCATTTGGTGGGTTTCCTTGGGCACTACCGGGGTATTCGCAGGGGCAGTGGATTCGTTATTTCCAGTGGGTGGATCATACAGGTATTTTGGGCTTAGACGTTTATATTTATTTTTTTAATGCGTTGCTTGCTGAAGCCCTGATTTTTGTTTTTTATCGGCGCCAGCTCGACAAAATGGTATCCCGTTTTTTAATGGCTTTTTTTACCATGCTGATTTCTTTTTCTCTGAGTTTTTTTGCTTCTCAAATTTATGAAAAAAATAAAGTGTCTCCGGGCGCTGTCACTTTGGCTTTGATTCAGGGAAATATTTCGCAAGACCACAAATGGGATCCCTATAAATCGCAGGAAAATCTTCAGCGGTATTTACGCCTGACCAATTTGGCTGTGCAAAATGGCGCTGAGTTGGTGATTTGGCCAGAGACGGCTTACCCCTACGGTTTAAATGAAGCGTCGCTCAGTCGGGAGCGATTTTTAGAACAAGATGGTTTGCCAGCCCCTATTTTTTTTGGAGCTGTGACGGCCAAGCGCGAGGCAGGGGTGCCTATTTTGCATAATTCTGTCATTCATGCGGATCGCTATTCAAACTTGGTCGCTATTTATAGCAAACGCCACTTGGTTCCTTTTGGTGAGTACGTTCCCTTCAAGGATTATCTGCCCTTTGTCAAAAAACTCACACAAGGCGTTGGCGATTTTCGCCCAGGTGAAGCACCTGTTTTATTTAAGGTTGGTGGTTTTAGTTTTGGTTCACTGATTTGTTTTGAGGATGTGTTTGGAGAAATGGCCAGATCGGCTGTTTTAGCGGGGGCTCAAGTTTTGGTGAACTACACCAACGATGCCTGGTATGGGCAAAGTTCAGCCGCCTATCAGCACCTGGTTTTTTCTCAATTTCGTGCACTCGAAATGCGTCGTCCCCTCGTCAGGGCCACCAATACGGGTGTGACGGCGGTGATTAATCCCGTTGGTGAAATTGTGGCTGAATTGCCCATCTTTAAAGAAAAATACATGCTACACACTCTTAAGATAGATACGGCAGATAGTTTTTATGCTCGGCATGGCGACGCTTGGGCTTGGTATGCTGCGGGTGTGGGTTTTCTCATTTTCATCTATACGCTGGGAAAATGGCGCCTGGGGCCTGTGAAGAAAGAGTTTTAATTTATGGCGTCAATCGCTTGAGTTTAGGGATGCTGTCGAAATCTTTATCGTAACTGTAAATCGTATGGATGCCGTTATTTAGCATGGAAGCCGCATGAATGGCATCGCGCGGTTTGACATGATACGTACGCATCAATTTTTGAGCCATTTGGACTGTGGTTGCATCGATGGCCCAAATGGTTTTGAAAGTATTCAAAATGGTATTGACCAAGTCATGACCTAATTCAGTTTTACGAATAGCATCGTAGCGGTAGAGAATTTCTTGTAAGACTTCTGTGTTAATTGAGGCATTCAACTGGCCATTGGTAATGGCCTCAATGAGATCTTGGCAGGGTTTGCGAAAGTCATGCGTTGCACCCACGGCATACATAAAAATATTGGTGTCGATGAAGGAAAAACTCATTTTTTGAGGCGACCACGCTGTATGTCTTGCTCCATGTTTTCCCAATCAGAGACAGGGGCATTTGCGGAAAAAAGTTTTTGCCAACCAGACGATTTCTTTTTGGCGGGTTGGTAAAGAGTGCGGATGGCCGTCCGGATTAATTCACCCATGGTTTTTTTGCTCGCACGCGATGTTTCTTGCAAGTTGGCATAATCGGCTTTGCTGAGAAGCAGCGTCGTTTTATGAGACAGAGTCGGCATCCATATATATTAGCAAAACATATGGATGCTTGTCAAAATTTTTAAAAATTTCAAAGCAAAACATAGAGATAAGATTTTTCTAGAAAAACGACGCAACTTTTTCCGCTTACCTGTCGAGAACTGTTGCGAAGAATTGAAGGTTTTAATTTTACCTTTGTCTTATTCCTAAAAGGAGCTTCTATGACGATTCGTATTGATATTAAAACAGCACAAGAAATTTTGGGAGACACAGGCACTTATGCTGATAATGGCGATGGGTTTGTGGGTAGAGGGGATACTATTGTTAAAAAGACATTTTCTGAGGACCTCTCAGTCACAACAAAAGCCTATGCTATTGGTGAAAAGGGCACTGATTTAACCGCGCTTGCTGCAGATTTGAGTGAAATTACAGGTAGAAAAATGTCGGTGACTCAGGAGGCTATGGCAGGCTCTGTTTATCTTTTTGTCGATCAAAAAGTTGGTATTGATCAATACCGTGCTTATGAGCTGGGAAATTATTCGAGTTCTGGAAAGGGAGAACAGGAAGACAGTGTTGATAAAAATAAATTAGATTTTTTTAAAGAGGGGCCACAGGCGCCAGCCTTAGACTCGAAGGTTTTAAAAGGCATAATAGGCAATCCCTCTTTCAATTGTCAGGTGGACAAAAAGAATAAAATTGATGCTGAATGTGCTCAATATGAATTGAAGCTGCAAGTTGGCATTCTCAATAAAGCTGAAGACACCCAAGTCGCCCTTGTGGCAGAAAAGGCCTTTCTTGAGTCAGCTCTGGCAGCCTGGGGTCAAGGCGCTATGCCAACGGCAGCTGATTTGACCACAATTTCAGATAATCACTTTGCGGTTAGGTATTTGAATGGAATATTGGAGGAGAGGATTGCCATTTATCTTCGTGTGGCCTCTCTGCACTCTCTGCAGTAGGGTTCACTACAAAACGCCATTCTCACTCACCATTTTCACTCAGGCTTGACCATCACGCTGACTACAGGTATCGCCCAGGTACTGGCGGCGGGAAGGGGGTAGAAGCCCCCACGGACCCGCCACTGTAAGCGTTCGGCTGACGCTAATGGCCCATCTGTTCTTCGAACCCTGCGGGCTTTGTTGCCCGGAACTTCGCTTCCTTGCGACGTCCAACTAAGGACGCCTCAGTCGCAAAGTTCCGTGCGCCTCGCATCTGGGCCATTATCGTCAGCCGATTCTGCATAAGCCACTGTTGTTCAATAATAACGGGAAGGCGCGGACGGGAGTGAAAGAAAAAACTCTCGCAGCAAGTCAGGATATCGCCGCCAGTGTTGCAAAGTTTTTTGCAACTCATCTCCGAGGAGTGAGAGCGTGCGGCTATTTTTTGTCGTTACATTTTGTCTATTTTCTTTTGGCGTCTGTGCACAGACGGCTGTCCAAATCGACACGATCGTCGTGTCAGGTTCCGCGCAAATCAAAAAAGTTTCCAGTTTTTCGTCGGCTCCCAGCACCACAATTACGGTGCCGCTCACTCAGGCTAAAACAGAATCTGTGGCCGATATTTTGCGCCGCACGGCGGGGGTTCATATTCAACGCTTTGGTGGGCTTGAACAGGCGACGACGATTTCCATTCGCGGCTCGAGCGCGGCACAGGTGCAAATTCTTTTAGATGATGTGCCCATGGACACGGCGGGGGACCAAGGGATTGGACTCAATCAAATTGCCTCAGATGGCGTCTCCAGCATTCGTGTCTATAAATCGTCCGCACCCATTGAAT
>Ga0209824_10001624_pt1 | contig 12379 bp, 10 predicted proteins | sample VDWuncwatermetaG_FD_184124 | JGI IMG/M metagenome (GOLD analysis project Ga0209824, IMG submission 184124) | Wastewater microbial communities from Netherlands to study Microbial Dark Matter (Phase II) - VDW unchlorinated drinking water (SPAdes)... ... | reverse complement strand
GGAAAAATCCTCAATGTATCTACGGATACATCTGCGGTTTTTCCAGGCTCCAAAACTTCGTCCTGTAAAATTTTATCTCGTTTCAAAGTCCTATTTCTCAGTGTGATGACTATACTTTACTACTTTGTGACAATTTCTCCAATAAAAAAACGGCTGCTCGAGAGATCGAGCTAGCCGTTCGAGAGCCGTCAGGGACAGGAACCCGCGGCACAAGGGCCGGGGTACGTCAGTCCCAGTGAGGGACTGCTTGGCGAGCCTGCGCTCGTGGACGGGACGACCGTTATGGTCCCGTCGGGATGAACGATGTAGACGTTCTGGACGGGGCCGTTGAACGTGGCCCCGTTTCCGGTGGGAACGGTTGCACCGGGAGTGTTCGGCGTGCCTCCGCTACCAGTGAGCTTTTCCATCAGCTCCCTGGCCAGTTCTGCCGGGATGATGATGTTCCCCTCGCCGGCGGCCTCCTCCTTCGCGGCGGACTCGTCGATGACGTCCGTCGCCCAGCCGGGGGCTCGTAGGAGGGTGGTGACGAGCCAGCCCAGCCCACCGAGCACCATGATCGCCAGGATGGCCAGAAGGACCCGGCTGATCCACCTCCAGGCCGTTTGGCCTGCGGTTAGGGTGCTTCCACCACCGGCCGCCGCTGCCGCCGCTGCCGCTGCAGCTGCCGCCGCTGCCGCAGCGGCAGCAGTTCCGGCCGCCGCCACGGTTACGTCGACGCCGAAGATTTCGGTCAACGGATCGGTGGTGAAGTTCACCACGCCGATGTGGAAGTTGCCTGCGGCGGTGAATCCCGCCAGTGACTCGAATGTGAGCGAGATGTTCCCGCCAGCGGGAACGACCGGGACGGTAAGGCGTCCCGTGTTGAAGATCGCCGCACCTGGGGCGCCGGCGGGGACAACAGCCACGACGTACTCATCGTCCAAGATCGCGAGCTGTGCGCCCGCGGTGTTGGTTCCGGAAATGGCCAAGATGGCCTGAAACCGCTGCCCGGTTTCCAGGGGGGCCGGGACGATCGTCAGATTGTAAGGCATGGAAACCTCCCTGTGCTCGCTCTGCGAGCACAGAAAAAATTCACCAGTTAAGAAACTATCCCGCTTTCAACGTAAAAACGGGTCGTCCGAGGATCGTATCGGAACGCCAAAAGATATCACAAAATGATCATTTTGTCAATCAATTCAGATAAAACAAAACATCCGCCTTTTGGCGGATGTTTTTAACGGGTTTTTTCAACCACGTTTTTGAAGACGTTTGGATAGTCTTTTGCAATCGTTGAAAGCACTTTTCGATCCATCGTAATATTGGCTTTTTTCAGTCCATCAATGAATCGGCTGTAATTCATCTCAAGTGGACGAAGTGCGGCGTTTAGACGAATTTGCCACAGTCTGCGAAACGAACGCTTTTTGTTGCGTCGGTCGCGATAGGCATACACGCCGGCTTTGAGCATGGCAGGACGGGCGAGGCGAATTTTGGATTTGCGTCCCCACATCATCCCCTTGGTTTTTGCAAGCAGACTCTTGCGACGTTTGACGTGTTGAGTTCCTCGTTTTACGCGTGGCATATTAGTGTTCTTTACGCATCAATGTCTTAACCGCTTTGGCGTGCGACGTAAATGTTTGATCGCGGCGTTTTTTGCGCGTAATTTTTCCCGGATCGCGACTATTAAAATGATCCTGTCCGGCGCGACGTTTCAACACTTTTCCCGTACGCGTAACGGTGAAGCGTTTACTGATGGCTTTATGAGTTTTTGCTTTCATATGAGTACGAGAATAACGACGCAAGTATAGGGATTCAATTGATTTCTGTCAAGATTAAGCCTTGGCAAGAATGGTGGAAAACCGGCCGGCCTGATAGGTGATTTCTTGTTCGGTGCGCAGTTGATAGGTTTTCTTGAGTCCTGTCACAAACAGATTAATGACTTCTTGCGCGACATCTTTGTGTGCTTTTTCACGGCCACGCATCGGAAGATCAATCTTGACCTTATCTCCTCGATCTAAAAATTTAGCCGCTTGGTTTTGACGCACTTCCATATCATGTGCGCCAATGCGGACAGAAAGGCGGATCACCTTAATTTCCACCTCTTTCGATTGAGCCTTTTGTCTGCGCGCTTCCTTTTCTTTTTGGTATTTGAATTGGCCGTTGTCTAAAATTTTACAGACGGGAGGCACTGCAAGTGGAGAGACTTCTACTAAATCCAGTTCTTTTTGCGCCGCAAGGGCGAGTGCTTTTTCAAGTGTCATCACGCCAAGCATCTGTTCATTTTCATCAATAACACGCACTTCCGGACTTCGGATGCGGTCGTTGGCATAATACTTTTGAACGTTGAGGCTTGATTTACGAAGCCGATGACGATGAATACGCATAGAATAGACAGAAGTTTATCCAGAATCATGGAAAAAAACAAGTAACCGAGTTAAGATAACGAACATGTGAAGCTTCTTGCCATCAACAAAAGAGCAAAATTTGACTACGAACTTCAAGAAACCATTGAGGCCGGTTTGGTATTAACCGGTCCGGAAGTGAAATCTGCAAAGGCCGGTTCCGTTCAGTTGAAAGGAGCTTTTTTGGATATTCGAGGCGGTCAGCTCTGGCTGAAGAACTCGTTTATTTCAAAGTATCCTCCGGCCGCCAGTGCACAAACAGAATATGATCCATCTCGCGATCGCAAAGTGCTTGTACACAAACGAGAGATGAAACGACTGATTGGAAAGAAAAAAGCGGATGGGTTTACACTTGTTCCGGTCGAGATATATTTAAAAGGAAATTTAGTAAAGCTGGCGTTTGCGATCGGAAAAGGAAAAAAAGTTTATGAAAAACGCGAAGCGATTAAAAAACGCGATGTCCAAAAGCAGATTCGCCAGCACATGAGGGAATAAGTTCAATTCATTACCAACACCGGGTGTGGCAATATTGCCACACCCGGTGTTGGTAATGTTTTCACTTGACGTTTGACAAATGCGAGCCTAAGCTATTTTTAGCCGTATGGACGGGAAGGCGTTCTTCAAAAAAGAGGGTTAGTGCCATGGACGACATGACGATGCAATGCCCCCTAAAGGGGGGGCACATCACGGTGGAAGCCGTTGGACCGGGACACCCGGACAAGGTCTGCGATCAGATCTCGGATGCCGTGCTCGACGCGGCGCTCAAGGACGATCCGTACTCACGGGTGGCGATCGAGACGACGGGCAAGGGCCGCATCAAGCTCATCGGCGAGATGACGACGGACTCGCAGTTCGATCTGGTCGAGCTCGCGATGGGCGTACATCGCTCGATCGGCTACCGCGACGACGAGGTCCAAGGTGTGGACGTCGATGTCGTCAAGCAGAGCAGTGACATCGCCATGGGCACCAACCGAAAGGTTCAGGGCGCGGGCGATCAGGGCATCATGGTTGGCTACGCTGTCAACACGCCGGATTACAACTACATGCCGATCGCTTACGCCAAGGCGCAAGCGCTCGTGCGCAAGCTCGTGGAGGTCCGCGAGGCCGGAACGCTTCCGTTCCTGCGCCCGGACACCAAGAGTCAAGTCGTGATGCGTCACAGCGAAGTCACGCGCGTGACGATCGCCACGCAACACACCGCGGACATCGCGATCGAAGATCTGCGTCGTGCCGTGCATGAACACATCATCCAGCCGGTCATCGGTGACATTCCCTTCGAGCTGTGCCAGATCAACGGCACGGGCCAGTTCATCAACGGTTCTTTCGCGGCGGACGCCGGCCTCACCGGTCGCAAGATCGTCGTGGATGCCTACGGGCCGTTCGTGCCTGTGGGCGGTGGAGCCTACTCGGGCAAGGATCCGAGCAAGGTGGATCGCACGGCCGCGTACATGGCGCGTCACATCGCCAAGACGATCGTCACCCGCGGGATGGCGCAAGAAGCCGTCGTTCACCTGTCGTACACGATTGGCTACACCGAACCGGATTCCGTCCATGTTCGCGTGCACGGTGCCGATCATACGGACTTCGACTTCGAAAAGTGGGTGCGCGATTCGTTCCCGCTCTCGCCCGGTGGCATGATCGAGTACCTCGGACTCACCAAGCCCCAAGGCTGGTCCTACCAGGAAACCGCCGCGTTCGGCCATTACGGCCGCCAGCAGTTCCCCTGGGAGCAGATGCGCTAAAACGCGCTTCACGTAACGAGCTTTTCAGCTCGTTTTTTTTATCTTCCATAAACAAAAAAATAAAAGAGTGATAACCCTCCATAGCTTCAGCGAAGGAGGGTCCTCAATTTCGTTTAGATTTTATCCACATGCGCCCTTGCTAAATGGTTCATGACAGGAATACGCTTTGATCAGCTCGATCAAACGAGCAGGAGTAAGTTTCATGAAACCTGAAGATAGCATGACAATGCCTGACGGCCAGGGAAGGAGAGTGAGTCACACGACCGCTCTGGCCGCGTTCGATCCCAAGAGTGACGGCGGAGCGGTTCAGCCGCACATGGTCGAAGCGTCGACCTACGTGTTCACCCATGCCGATGAAGGACGTCGCGCGTTTTCCTGTGCATACAGTCTGCCTCCGCGATCGCAGGACGATCCGACCAAGCCGACTGAGCTCATCTACGCGCGACTGACCACGCCAAGCATGAACGTTGCCGAGAAGGCGATGATGGCGCTCGAGTCGCAGGCGCAGTGGGCGTTCCTGTTCCCCTCGGGGATGGGTGCCACAACGACGCTCGCTCTGTCTGCCTGTCATCATCCGTTTGGTGGTGATACACCCGCGGGGGGACTGCGACGTGATGTCGTTCTGTACGCGCATCCGATCTACGGCGGTACGCACGCGCTCATGGAAAACGTGCTTCCACGCTTCGGCTTCTACGCCGAGCCGGTGGACATGCGCGACATAGATGCGCTGAATCATGCGGTAAAGTTCTACGGCGATCGCATCAGCCTTGTCTTGTGCGAGACGCCAGCCAACCCGACAGGTGCTCTGTTCAACATCCGTGCCATCGCGAAGGTTCTTCAAGAACGCTATAACGATGCAACACGGCCGATCTTCGCCGTTGACAACACATTCGCCGGTATCTTCCAACACCCTCTCGAACAAGGTGCGGACGTCTGCATCTACTCAGCCACGAAGTTTCTGGGCGGACATGCGGATCTCATCGGCGGATTCCTGGTTGGCAAACACGGTCGCATGAGTGTTGTTTCGTCTTTCGTGCAGGGGATTGTGAGCGCGCCGCTCATGAACGCATTGCTCGGAAACAGAACGATCCTCGGCTTCACGCCTTCTTCCGAGATGGCGCACAAACTGTTCAAGCACATGGAAACGTATGTCCTACGCATGGAGCGTCAGGCATTGGTTGCCACAGTGGTGGCTGGATGGCTCTCTGAACACGCAAAGATCAGCAAGGTCTTTTTTCCCACGCTCTACACCGGCAACGATGCCGCATTGTATCGCGCGCAAATGACCGGACCATCCTCGATGATCGCGTTTGAACTCGCGGATTGCACGGAGGAAGCCGCATACCGTTTTCTCAACGCGATGAAACTCATTCGCCTTGCCGTGAGTCTCGGATTCATCGGCAGTCTCGCTGAGCATCCCGCCAGCATGACGCATTCCGACATCCAACCTGACGAGCAACTCAAGATGGGCATCACGCCCGGCCTCATCCGCTTCTCGGTCGGCATCGAAGAGCCAAACGATCTCATCCGCGACCTCGCGCAAGCTCTCGCTCACGTCTAACCAGCAACTGAACGGCTCACCCCGTTCTTTTTTTGTGACAGGATGTAGAGAATTTTGTATACTATTCACATCTCACATCTTTTTTTTGACAGCAGATTTCTATGTTTCAAACATCTCTCGGTTTTCTCTTTGCCATTCTCATGGGTGCAATTATTGGACTCGAACGCGCAAGTCATCAAAGTGTCCGTGAAGAAACTGTGGCTGGAGGAATCCGCACCTATGCATTGATGTCGCTTCTTGGTGCATTGACCGGTTTTTTTTATGTACAGGGCGTCACAACCATGCTCGTGATTTTAGCGAGCTTCGTGTGTGTGATGATCGTTGTCTATTACGGACTCGGATCGTTTATGACAAAGCGACTTGGCATGACAAATGAAATTTCGATTCTCCTGACGTTTGTTCTGGGATTTTTATCCATGTCCCATCTTGTCTCCATGCAAATACTTGTCATTCTTTTGGTGGCCGTTCTTCTTATTTTATCGTTGAAAAATCACACAAGTCGGCTCATGGCCGGAATTTCTAGAGATGAAATAGAGGCGTTCATTAGTTATGCGCTCATTGCGCTGGTGGTTCTTCCCATGTTGCCAAATACACCCATTTCTATTTCAGACATTCCATTTTTACACACTCTTTTATCAGGATATCAATTGGATCTCGGACAATTTGCTCATGTGGAGATTTTTAATCCACGCAAGATTTGGTTCATTGTGGCGTTGGTCACAGGCATCGATGTGTTCGGTTATATGTTAGGAAAAATTTTAGGAAACAAAAAAAGTTTTACCTTAACAAGTTTTGTTGGCGGATTTATTTCTTCCACCTCCACGACTCAATCCTTGGCGCAGAAAAGCAATCGCTCACACATGGTCAATTCGCTTGTAGGAGCAGCGTTGATTGCCAACATGGCCAGCTTTTTACAGGTTTTTCTTTTGGTCGGGCCACTCAATCCAACTTGGCTTGTGGCAATCACTCCAACACTCGTCGCTATTATTTTTATGGCCGGCATTCTCGCAGTCTTTTTTCTGAGTAAGCACGATGTGGCAGGAAAAGAGAAAAAGACTTCTGACAAGAAGACAGAGACGAAAAAAATTTTTTCCCTTTTGCCAGCGATCAAATTTGCCTGTTTGTTGATTGCCGTAAAATTTTTAACAAAAATTTGTTTGATTCTTTTTGGAAATTCCGGTTTCATCATCAGCTCAATCATCGCTTCATTCGCCGGTATTGACGCAATTGTGATAAACCTCGCTGACATGGCGGGAAAGATCATTACATTCAAAACAGCGCTTCTCACATTTATTTTGGTCAACGCAACAAATCTTCTCAGTAAATTCGTTTATTCCTTTATTCAAGGGACTCGGTCATTTGCGATCCGTTTCGGTCTTTCGGTTGGATGTATTATTACCATCAGTTTTCTGACACTTCTTTTTACTTGAAGAAAAGAATTGCCAGTTCTTGACATTTTCCTCTCTTTTTCGGTAGGCTCAGTGCGGAGGATGGAGTGTTAGCTCAGGTGGAAGAGCGAGGGATTCATAACCCCTAGGTCGTCGGTTCGACTCCGATACACTCCACTCACGTCTTTGGACGCATCCGCACGAAATGGGTGCGTCCATTTTTCTTAACAGGAGGAAGATGAGATGAAACGAAAAGTGTACATAGGCTCAGCTTGGCCGTATGTGAACGGCAGGCTTCATCTAGGACATGTCGCTGGACTTTTGCCCGCGGATTTTCTCGCACGTTATCATCGTCTCGCGGGCGATGAAGTTCTCTGGACATCCGGATCGGATTGCCACGGGACGCCCATCACCGAGCGCGCGCGCTTGGAGAACTGCAGTGCGCGTGAGATCGCTGAGCGTTATCACGCGTTCGCGATCAGCGACTTTGACGCGCTGTCTTTTTCCTACTCGCTCTATTGGGCGACGATGGAGAGCGAACATCATCGGCGGTTCAGCGAGAGTTTCCTTGAGCTTCATCGCCAAGGACTCATCATCGAAGACGATTATCACATGGCGCGCTGTGCTCAGTGCGACGAGAACCGTTCAGATCGCGAGATTGGCGGAACGTGTCCCAAGTGTCACAAAGAAGGTGCACGTGGGGATCAGTGTGATTCTTGCGGCGAGATGCTCAATCCGATTGAACTTGTTGCACCGACCTGTGCGAAGTGCAAAGGCGTGATCACGTTTGAGACGACGCGCGAGTTGTTCTTCAACTTGCCAGCGATGGCTGATCGTCTGCGCGAATGGGTCAAAACGCAAACGCACTGGCGCGATAACGCCAAGGCGTGGACGGATAGCTGGTTGAAGCTGGGACTCAAGGCACGCGCCATCACTCGCAAGATCGACTGGGGCATTCCCGTGCCACTGCCCGGCTGGGAAGATCGGCGTATCTACGTCTGGTTCGAAGCCGTTCACGGATACCTCACTGCCAGTATGGAATTCGCCGCGCGAAGTGGAGATCCGGAAGGCTGGCGGCCGTTTTGGACGCCGTCACCTGAGCTGATCGTTTACTACGTTATCGGCAAGGACAACATCCCGTTCCACTCTCTACTCTGGCCTGCTGTGCTGATGGCGCGGGGACTGGCTCTGCCAAATCACATTGTCAGTAGCGAGTTCCTCGGATTTGAGGATCGGAAGCTTTCCAAGAGTAAAGGCTGGGTCCTCTACGTTCATGAATTTCTGGAGCGCTACGACGCGGATCTTCTGCGCTATTTCTTGGCCGCAAACGGTCCGGAAAAGCAGGATACGGACTTTACCTGGGAGCGGCTTGTCACACTCACGAACAGTGAGCTCGTGGACAATTACAGCAACCTCGTTCATCGTGTGCTCAGTTTCACGTACAAGCGGTTTGATGGACGCGTTCCTGCGACCGGTGAACGAACGGAGTTGGACTACACTCTTATTTATTTGCTCGAGACGACATTTCGTACGGTGGGACAACTCATCGAACAAACGGAATTTCGTCGAGCGACAGAGACGATCATGTCCTTGGTGCAAGCCACCAATCGGTATCTCAGCGATCAGGCACCATGGACGGTTTGGAAGACGGATCTGGTGCGCGCACAAACGATTATCGGGGTTGCGCTCGAGGTACTCGCGTCACTCTCGATTCTCACCGAACCGTTCATGCCCAAACAAGCTGCGCGTTTACGCGCAATGCTAAACCTTCCCGATCAGCAAGTGTGCTGGTGGCCTCCACATTTGGAAGCAGGTTCGCAACTTCATGAGGCGACTCCGCTTTTCCAAAAACTCGATCCATCCGTGATCGAGGCGGAACGCGAACGACTCAACGCAAAAATGACAGCGAAAGGCATTCTGCCATTCTAAGGACCACACTCGGTCCTTTTTTTATTTTTCAATAAATTTATAGTGGATAAAAAAACAGCACGAGTCTGTGCTGTTGAGTGTCGTCTTTAAGAATCCTTGGAGAGCAAATGTTCGACGAGGGCTTCGATGCCATGGTTTTCGAAGATGCGCTTCTTTTTGTGTCCGGGAGAGGACATCGTTTCGATGGGAATCGTGAGAACGCTCAGGAGTTGTTCTTCACCAAACCCGCGTTGTTTAAGTCCCTCGTAAGCGATCTTGAGAACTTCGCGCGCGATGTCTTGAACACCGGGAAAGCGCAGTCCATCTTTTAAACACGCGCGGTGTAAGGCACGCCAACCGGAATATAGTTTGGTTTTGCGAGCGAACTCGAGCGCAACTTTGCCGTTTTCCACCAATCCGAGCACGAGTGCATCCACATTGACTGTGTACTTACTTTGGCAACACGGCCGAACTTCGATTGTTCCGTAGGCGACTCGTGGGCGGATTTCCCACCAAAGCGTTCCCTCGTGACTGAGGTACGACGCGCGCATGGCCGTCTCGGATATCCCCGTTTCTTTTTCGATACCGTACCAACTGTGAAACGGCATCTGCGGAGACACGATTCGGTCATTGTCCACATGCACGATGAATGGCGTTTGGCTGATCCAACTCGCCAATTCTTCAAGTGAAGAAGGGGCTTGTTCGGTGTACGGCGGACGGGCTTTCGCAGGTCCAACATGCACATTTGACCAGTGGCCAGTCTCGAGTGTGAAACGATTCCAGAAATCCTGTCGCGAGGCGAGCAGTCCTTTTGGATCGAGCTGTCCTCCCCACACAGGAGCGTTTGCGGTGAGCGCAGTGAGGATCGGCGAGAGTGAGAGCAACATCTCGAGCGTTGGGATGAGCTCATCGCGTGTGACGTCTATGTGAACTTGACTGGCCGCCGAGGCGGTCTGCACATCCACATCGCGTGGAAAGTATTCGCGAAAGAATTGACTGCGACCTTTCGGTCCCCAATGTTGAGGGATGGGTTGCGTGACCGGTTGGGCAGAGTAGTCCAGGAGCCGATGCAAGCCGTGCCGCCCAAGATGGAGATCAACGATCTTGAGCACAGTGGCTCGGATCGGGAGATGTTCCATGAGGTTGGCGACGTGTGTGAATCCGAGTTCGAGTGTTCCCGGACCGACATCCATCCCAACTTCGAGCTCACCCATCGAAGCGCCAACGAGTGCTTTTGTGACAGGATCGTGTTTCGGTCTCCAACCGTCATCAATGAGATCGTGGAACAGGGGAGTGGTGTCACCCAACTCACCGCGATCATTTACAACAATGAACTCATCCTCCGGACCCGCGTGGCGTGGACCATCGAGCTTTTCGGGGAACGCCTCTGTGAGCCATTGAAGAATGTGTTTCTGTGCCGCAGTCATTCACTCAATCCTTTTTTTCAGCGACTGGATTGTCCTCATTGAATGTGAGAACATGCTCAGCATCATAAGGAAATACAAGCATTTATGTCAATTGTTTTGCCTTCACACGTTTGTCATCTGCGTGGGGCTTTTGCTGGCCCAAAAGTTGTTGTGTTTGGAGGAACTCATGGTGATGAAACAACAGGAGTAGAGGTCGTTCGTACGATTTTGAAACAACTTGGATTGAATCATGACGTGCCAAGCGGATCACATCTCTGTCCATCTGTGACAGGAGAATTATTTTTTGGGATTGGAAATCCACAGGCAGTTTTGAATGACTCGCGCAGTATCTCCGGTATTCGTGATTTGAATCGCTGTTTTCATGAACCATTTTTTAACGATCCAGAACAGATGAAACTTCCCGATCAAGCGCGCGCGGGTGAATTAAAAGACCTCCTCGCCTCCGCAGATTTTTTTATTGATCTTCATTCGGTCAGCACCGAGCGATCCGTTCCGTTTATCGGACTCACGACGTTTTCGGATCGTCATGCAAAACTGTGCGCGCACTTTCCGGTGAAATATATTTTGAATGTGAATTCGATTCTGGGTTTAGAAGTTGGCATTCCGGCTGATGCGATGGAACAATCGCCAACCACTTGTTCATGGGTCAATCGTCACGATGGAGTCGGACTCACCTATGAGATGGGATACCAAAAAGATTTCACTTCCATTGCGCATGCTCTGCAAGTTCTCCTCTCAACGCTTTTAGCCATCGGATCCATCACGCAGGAATTTGTGGAAACAATCGGCATTGTTCTGGATCCAACTTTTTTAAAAGTACCAACGCAAGAGGTTTATCGTCTTGTGTATCCTGAACTCAATTTATTTCGGGGATTTCAATTTCGTGACGATCGCTACACAGAAAATTGGTTGCCTGTTCAAGCAGGAGAAGTGATTGGAAGTTACGCAGATGGACAAGAAGTTTCTGTAAAACAAGACGGCCTTTTAGTTTTCCCGGCTGGAAAACAAACACTCAAAACAAACAAAACACTTTTCTATCTCGCGATGAAAGAGCCTTTGACATGAGTGAATTTTTTTGCTAGTCTATTGCGATGGGGCTGATCGGTATCGACGGGAGTTCCTTTCATCACAATCAAGCTGAGGATGTACGTCCCCTCGCAAATCCGACGTACAAACGACAACTGCAAACAATGTCATTGCGAAATTGAAGAACGCTTTTAGCGTCCCTTCCTTTTCCCCAGTTTTCGCCTAACGGCTGAAGACCGTTCGTCTTGAAGATGCTCGATACGCAAACACGAACGTCATATTCTCGAGCTTCCACTTTCGTGGACCCGGCTCCGCCGGGGGGAGATACGGTCACTGATCTCGTATCTCTAAGAAATTGCGATCAACAACGGCGGACACATTTTGTCTTGCTTTAAGTGTCCGTTGTAAACAAACAAGACTGAGCTTGGAATCTTTGTGATGCGAAGCCTTACCAGACGGGGGTTCAATTCCCCCCAGCTCCACCATCCTACGCTCAGGCTGTGTGATACAGAGCCTGAGCGTAGGATGTCCTCCGAAGCCTTGGCGTAGGAGGACGGATTGAAGAGATGAAGATCGCCTGAGCTTCGGATGGCAGGCCATCGCTCAGGCTGTGTGATACAGAGCCTGAGCGTAGGATGTCCTCCGAAGCCTTGGCGTAGGAGGACGGATTGAAGAGATGAAGATCGCCTGAGCTTCGGATGGCAGGCCATCACTCAGGCTGTGTGATACAGAGCCTGAGCGTAGGATGTCCTCCGAAGCCTTGGCGTAGGAGGACGGATTGAAGAGATGAAGATCGCCTGAGCTTCGGATGGCAGGCCATCACTCAGGCTGTGTGATACAGAGCCTGAGCGTAGGATGTCCTCCGAAGCCTTGGCGTAGGAGGACGGATTGAAGAGATGAAGATCGCCTGAGCTTCGGATGGCAGGCCATCACTCAGGCTGTGTGATAC
>Ga0209824_10001623_pt1 | contig 12380 bp, 17 predicted proteins | sample VDWuncwatermetaG_FD_184124 | JGI IMG/M metagenome (GOLD analysis project Ga0209824, IMG submission 184124) | Wastewater microbial communities from Netherlands to study Microbial Dark Matter (Phase II) - VDW unchlorinated drinking water (SPAdes)... ... | reverse complement strand
ATGGATGTTTTGCCGCTGGCAGGCCCCGTGACCTGGACACGTGGCATGGGTTTAGAGGCTTGCCGGATGGCTTGCAAATTTGTGACTGACAACACCGCAACACGCACGATCGTCGATCCCTTTTGCGGGCATGGCACCGTGCTGGCCGTGGCCAATGAAATGGGCCTCAATGCGATTGGTGTCGAGCTTAGCCGTAAGAGAGCCAAAATGGCGGAGCGGTTGACGGTGGAAGGTATATTTTCCAAATAGCCTTCTCAGAGTTTGGGCGATGAGTTGCGTGTTCCCCCGATGAGTGATTCTTCTCAAAAATCAAACCCAAGAAGCGATTGAAAATGATTCATCGTCATCAAAACCTACAAGACCGACATGTACGGCCGCTTCGTCGCGGACGTCTTTTACCATCCCACGCTGACCAAGCGAGAAGACGTCGCCACCAAAGGGATCTTTCTCAATGATGAGATTCTAAAAGCGGGACTCGCCGATCTGATGCTGTAAAACCCCTGAAAATTAAGGGAAAAATTTATCGCCTACATTGGCGCGGAACTTGCTTTGTCTCCGGCATGGAAAAAACTACCAAACCCTTAGACTTGAATCTCGAAACCATTTCACAAACCATTCTCATGATACGTGGACAAAGGGCAATGCTCGATTTTCATCTCGCCGAACTCTACGGAGTCACAACCAAAGTGCTCAACCAAGCCGTCCGGCGCAATGCCACACGCTTTCCTGAGGATTTTATGTTTCAGCTATCCTGGGACGAAGTGGAACGACTCAATCAGAGTCTTGTTGCGACGCCATCCCCGGAAGCGAATTCAAGGTCACAATTTGTGACCTTGAAACAGGGCGCAAATATCAAGTATCGGCCTCATGCTTTTACGGAGTACGGCGTTGCCATGCTTTCCAGCGTCCTCAAAAGCGAGCGGGCGATTCAGGTCAATATCGAGATCATGCGCACATTTGGCAGGCTCAAGAAGATGCTTTTCAATCATGCTGAACTCGCTCAAAAAATCACCAAGCTTGAGAGTCGCTACGATTCTCAATTCAAAGCTGTCTTCGATGCCATTCGGCAGCTCATGGAACCGCCAAGTTCTTCCAAGCGTAAAATTGGATTTTTGGGCAAAAACCACTGAAGATTGGCAGGAAACTTACCCTCTTTCAGCAGCACAAAATGACCTCCAAGCCGACTAATTGTGGAGCGTGGCCTCTCTCGATTTCGAATATTGTCGTGGTTCCCGCAATGACAAATACACAGCTAAATGAATTTGCTTGAGCATCACTTGATATTTATCTGGCTCGGCTCTTGGAAGTCCTCATGTGTGGAGTCGGTGGGAGTTGTTCTTTCCGACCATCTATTTGTAATTAAAAGAGATATTTAAATTCAGTTTTTTGAGTTGCCCCCAAAATTGCCCCGATAAGGCTTGGCTGCTGACAAATTACTTCCATCTATCTGGAATATGGAACGGACCTTTGTGGTCATTCAGTTCTGGTAAAAACTGCGATGCAGCCAAAGCCGCTGGTCGTATTTGTTTAAAAAATGTTGCGACTTTGAGCAGCTCTCGGCTGGGGTGCTGTTGTGGATTGAGGACACCAACTTTTTTCTTTAAATCGCTGGCCACAATTCTGATCGGCTCAACTAAGTCAGAATCATTCGATATGACAACGGCACATTCATAGCGATTGAGATGAGCGTCATGCAATAAATGTGTGGCTAAATTCACATCAGAACCCTTTTCTTCGGTTTTGATCACGCGTGCAAACTTGGGTTTGCCCAGCTCAGGATTTGCCAATGGCATACTGACTTCGTGGGATAGGTAATGGCCAAGGATAACCTCAAGGTTGGGTAATGTTTTTAGCGCACGCAGATAGGTATGTTGTCTTATTGGTTCCTGTAAATCATGTGGCCGCGCTTTGACCATGGCGGTGAAATATTTGATATGTGCGATTTCGTGGGCAGGCAGAATGAGTTGGCAAAACTTGTGCAAATCAAGCCAGTGAAATTTTGTGCCTTTAATAGAACCGTAATAGAGGTTAAAAGCATCTATGTAGATGCTTGTTTTTATTTTGTTTTTCATAAAAAGCAAAGACCACCTTTTCAGGTGGTCTCGCGCCCAGCGCCGAAGCGACAGGGGTAGTAAATCTGCAACCAGCTTAACATATTTATTACTCTAGGCAAGCCGATTATTGGGTAGCCGATTTGTCCATCTCAAAGTCAAAAATCTTTCGCATGACCTTCTCGTAATATAGGCGCTTATCGTGGTCAATTTCATGAGTGTTCTCGATTGCTTCATACAGTTCATCGAATTCATCTGATAACTGGCATGTGGCCAAGGCTGTTGCTGGTTCAATGCCAAAGAGCTCTTGGCAGACGTCACCAAAAGCCACCCAGTAGGATTTGATTATTGCCTGCTGTTGTTTTGTAATGCCCTCTAAATTCTCTCGAAAGATTTCGAGTCGGTCTTTAAGTAAGCTATTTTGATTTTCAAAGTTGTCATAGGCAGTATCTAGTTCTTGATCGGATTCGCCCCCCGCAGCTGACCAGCCAGCCACAAAGGCTTGCATTGAAACATTTTGCGAATGGTTATCATAAAATGACAGGTATTCGGTAAATGAGTGCATGATTTGGTATTTATTGAGTTTGTGAGAAAGCTCAGAGAGAGACATGAAGAGAATGTTTTCAAAGGCCCGTTTGCGAGCCAGCAAGTTGGCATCGTACAACGTATATTGTTTTGTGGGACATGAGAATTCTAGCCGCTTCATTTCTTCCTCATTACCTTTGGCCTTTGCCTCGATATGAAGTTTAAATCGATCTTTGGCGCTGAGTTTTTGGTAAATAGGCTTAGCTGTTTTCTCAATAGTTTTGAGTTGGGTTTCAAGGCTCGTTGTCATGTTATTTCCTTATCAATCGTTCAAGACATTCAATTCTCTGGCGAAGCTCATCGGCTTCCAAAGCCTTTGCAGCCGCGTCGAGGAGTGTTCTCGCAGCGCTGACCCTGGTTGATCCAGATTCACCCACATTGTTCATGATCTCTGAGAGGGTATCGATTGCGCCGGTGAAGGTCGTTTGAAGGCGTAATAGGGTTTGCTGAGAAATTCGTCTCCTAGCGTCCTGTAGGGCACATCTAAGCTCTGGTGCTTGCATTCTGCGCCACAAGGTTGCCTCATTGATGCCGAGGGCGCGTGCAGATTTGGCGAGAGTAGGGTGGCTTAAAATGGCGGCTACGGTCTGTTCTGTTCTTAGAACAGTTGCATTTTCATGCGTTGTATTGCTTGGGATAGGCATGATTTCCAAACTCACCTAAAAAACAATCAATTCTTACGAGCATTTTCAAGTTTTTGGACAAGTTGAAATATCTCCTCGTCCGTCATCCCGGCTATCCTGGCTAAATAGATTTGATCAATTTCATGAGAAGGCCACCCAACTGTGCGGCCACCTAGATTGACAGGTTTTGTAATCAGCCCTTGAGTAATTCTAGTGTAAATTGTTGATCGTTTGATGCCTAGTTTTGTTTGGATCTCCGGCCGTCTTAGCATGGTGCTATGGGCATGCTTGGTTTCTTCATTTTTCAATGGTTGGCACCCGCTTTGTGTGACGCGAGTGTCAGTTATATTGTTTAAAGTCATATTCAAATTACTCCATTAATTGAGTGCGTGTTAAAATCGTAGCCGTATAGCTCTGATAGTGTGTCGTCACTTGAATGGCAGACGATCGTGTAGACAAAAACTTTTCTACGGAGACGTTCGCGAGCACGAGAATCAAGGCGAGGTGTCTCTTTCAGTTTCTTGATGAGATTTGTGATTGGGTTTGAGTTGGCATCGCAATTTTCAATTGAAAGCATCGCAATATTTAGTTCGTCTAAATTTTTGTATTTTTTTTGATCTTTTAAAAGTTTTGTTTGTTCGTTGTGAATGCCACCATCAATTTCTAAGACAAGCCCCCTCATCATGCGTTGTCGATTTTTGGGTTGCCCTTTTCGGTTGGGCTTGTGGAGAGCGCCAATTGCATAACAAAAGAAATCGACGTTTTGATTTCCAATCCAAATAGATCTGTCGAATCTAAGGTCTGTGTGTTCTTTAATAATTTTATTAATTTTGTCTTCAGATAAGGTTTTTATGGTGCTGTTAGGGTATTTGTGGCTAAGGTCTTTGCAAAGGTCTGAATAGATATTTTTCAGCTGCTCAAATTTAGGGCGGTTAATTTCTGTTTTTGATTTAGTGGATGACCCCATTGCATGTGTCATGTTTTCAATTGGACCCAGTATAACCATTCGCCTTCTGAATCGGTTTCCAATCTTTCCGTCCTCAATCAGTTCGTGCGCCATTCCGGTAATTCTTTTCATGCTTCAACCTCTAGATACAAAAAGCCTAGTGATTTCTCGGATAATCCGTCGAAATCATATTGATATTAAGCCATTAGCCAACCTGTCGTTTGATCGATGGCATGTGCCTAATTATTAATTGTAGCTATAGAGAATCGTGATGCAATAGCTGATTTGGATTTATTTTGAGGTGGGATGAGGTTTATTGATCATCGATAATGTGCGAATGGCAAGCGAGGAAATCATTATGCAAAGACTGATGCGCACTTTAGGGGCCAGTCTAAGCTTCCACGATGATTTAGATCAGTCGAAAATCATGCGGCCAGATGGGGGGATTATAGGTAGGCGTTGGGGGTTTATTAAAACTGACAATCTACAGTGCCCGATAAGGTATTGCCTGATATGTGTGCCTGCCCGTTATTGATGATGGTGGATATTTTTCCATTCTCAAGGTTTCTACCGTTAAGAATGGCAGCTGATTTTTCTGATTTCATTTCAATTTTCGCATCTGAATTGTGATCCAAAATAGCTTCTAAATCACCACTCATAGCTTCTAATTTAATTGTCCCGGTGGTGATATGGCTATTAAAGTATATATTACCGCTCATAGTTTTGAAGATACCCGAACGTGTAGCTAGATTTTTTATACGAATATCACCACTCATTAACTCGATTCGGATTATTTTTGTGGATAAACCAAAAATTCTTACACTGCCACTCATGCCATCTAAATAAATATTGTAGCCATCAGGAATGTAAGCCTTGATAGAGCCAGGATTTGTTGTGTGTGATTGCACTCCTTTAGATACGACAAATATGGAGTCTCCTTGTTGACGGTTTTGATATGTGGCTTGGTTACGGTCGATATTTTCCTCAATTCTAAGCTTGCCATCTTCGCTTTTCTCCATAGAAATATCTATGTTTTGTAGATCAAAAAATATTTCTTTTGTGTTTAATAGCGATTCTTCTGCATGTTTTTTAGAACCGATATTTTCGATTGGTTGCTGGCAGCCTGTAGATAGCTGAGTTGCGAATATTGCCAACGATCCAAAAGAAATACATTTCAAAAGAATTATTACTGACTTGAGTTTCATGTATATATCCACTGATTTTAATGTTTAGCTTTGTGCCTAAAAGTACACGGCAACTCAAAGATCGCCACCGACCAAATATTTAGCTTTGCCTGTTTTGCTTGGGTCTCAGCCTGGACATAACTTCTCGGGTCATAGTTATAGCGATTTGCACTTTCAGGGTAATCTTTGCACTCGGGCCGGTAATAAGTCGCTAGCCCTTTTTGAATCATCAAAAGTGAAACGTCTTGGCCATCAACATAGACTTGTGAAAGTGTCCGGCCATAGCGATCAAGTCCCTGTTTGACAGGTTGTAAATTTATCTTCTTGTTCAGGACAAAATCACCAAGAGCAGCTTTAGATACCTTGCCAAATGCCTGGTCATGTTCTGGTGCGTCCATTCCAACAATGCGCACTTTAAATTTGATATTGCCATCTGTGGCTTCGAGGGTGTCTCCATCGATAATCCGAATGGCTGTGTAGTTGAATGACTTCCAATTGCTTTGCTCAGCATGGGCAAGAGGTATTAGTGTCAGTAGTAAAATAAAGCCTGTCGATAAAAGTTGGCTGAATGAATTCATAAGGTGTTCCTCTAACCAAACTTGGTAGCGAACGATTCATCAGACATGCAGAGGTAAGAAAAGAACTCGAAGAGTGCTATTAGTCCTGGAATTAAAGTCCAGCAAAAAAGGAGATAGAGAATCCCTTGTCCTGGACGATTTAAATAAAATTTATGCATACCAATACCGCCAAAAAAGAAGGTGATTAGTGCTGCTGCCATTCTGCTTTTGTTACTTGTCTTACCATGTTGGCGAACTCCACATTTGGGACAAAGTTCAGCTCTCAAATCAATAATCCCACCACATGCGTAGCAGTACTTGGTCATGAATTGACCTTGAGCCGGGATTAAATAGTCACTCATAAATTTTCTCACTTGTAACTCGCGAAATCGAAATCCAAAAACTATTCTCAATTCTGTTTTTTTATCGCATTTCCAATTTGCCCCAAGAAAAAATATCTCAGGCTTGAAGTGTCAGCGAAAGCCACAAAATATAAGCCATGGATTAAAAGTAGCCGGCATAATTTCATAATTGGCTTTTAAGAGAGCTTAATTATTTTCAATGTCTTGGGACGCATCGCCTTTAATTACATGAGAGACTGATTCAGCTGAACTTTTTTCGGCTTTTAATTTGTCCAAACGATTCATCATGCGATTTAGCTTTTTCTTTGCTTCGTCGGCTTTTTCGCCTTCGGTGACATCGCGTTTAAGAACCTCTTGCGTGAGCACTGTATGAATTTGCTTGGTATCTACTTTTATTTCTGGCGTTATCTTGCGTAGGACTTTACGAATGCTATCCAGAATAGGCTCGCTTAGAACCATAGCAGCAATGGAATAGCGGCTTAAAACTTGTTTCTGTGCGTGGTATTCGTTCAGGCCCTGCTTTAGCATGCCTTCTTTTGTTAACAGATAAAGGATTTCTAAATCGTCGTCTTTGCGGCCATTGAGTTCTGTGATCCTAAATTCAAACACCAATTCTTGTTCGATAGGTTTGGCAAAGGTGATCCGAAAGACCTTCCACAAATCTCCATTCGTAAGCACGACCCAGTCTACGCCTTGGTTAGCGGCATAATCGACAGCCTGCTTAACAAAAGCATCTTTGAGATCTAAGCCGATGGCTTTGACCTCAATAAGCATTTCAAGCTTATCTTGAAGCTTTATGGCCAAATCACAGTATGTTCCGCGAATTGAGAATTCCGAAGTGACTTCAGAATATTTGTCATAGCCAAACAACTCAGAAAGCAAGTCTGTGACGATGACGACGGTGTCGGATTCGTTCACATCTCGTGATCTGGCAGATGTTAAAATTGGTTGAAATCGTTTGAGCACGCTCAATAGACGCGCCTCAACTTTTGAAGGCAAGTTTGACATAATACCCCTCTAAAAACTTAAAGATTATTTGGCTTAGCAGTCTAGATAATGCCTTGCAATCAATTTGGATACGAAATCGTAGGTGTAACGAAAAAGTTCCATGATTTAAATGCATTGCAATGGATTTGAGGCGACTTTCAATTCTTGTAGCTAAAAACATCAAGCGTTGCCGCGTGAAGGCGGCTCTGACGCAGGAAGAAGCTGCTGAGAGCGCTAAAATGCATTATAAATTTTATCAGCGGCTAGAAAATACAACTGGGCGATGCAGAGCCACGATGCCTACGCTTGCCAGATTAGGCAGTGTTTTCAAAGTTCATCCGGTTGAATTCTTTCGTCCGGTTAGAATTAGGAAAAAAGTGACCGAAGGCTGATTGGTGAGATTTTTCTTGAATGATTTATTATGCCACTCTCTCACCAATCTGAATCACCATCGCCCCAGGCTTCACGCCATTGAGTTTTATCTCATCTAAATAATCTGCCCATTGCTGCATCATTTTTCTGCGCTCAGGTAAGTGTGCCGTGCGATTGTAGGCACGGCCAAGCGGCCCTTTGACGGCATGAGCAAGCTGGTGTTCGATTAAGTCTGGTCGAATGTTAAGAACTTCATCCATGATTGTTCGTGCCATTGCACGGAAGCCATGTGCGCACATTTGATCGGAAGTGTAGCCCATACGCCGCAAGGCGGCATTGACTGTGTTATCACTCATAGGCTTTTTCCAATCGCGAGGACTTGGGAATAAAAACTGTCGGTGGCCAGTGAGGGTGTGGAGATCTTTTAAAATTCCAAAAGCCTGTGTTGATAAAGGCACAATATGATCTTGGGTTTTGATCTTCATTCTGATGGCCGGTAAAATCCATTGCTTGTTTTCAAAATCGATTTCGCTCCATTCGGCTTTGCGAAGTTCTCCTGGGCGTAAGAAAAAGAGAGGGGACAGTTTAAGCGCACATCGTACGATTTCGCTGCCTTGATAGCCCTCAATGTCTTTTAGAAGGCCAACAACTTCTTCTGGTTTTACGATGGCAGCGCGGTGGCCCTTTTCGACAGGTTCTAGAGCATCTCGTTTCAATGGTGCTGTAGGATCGTTTACGGCGCGGCCTGTGGCAATCGCATAGCGGTAAATTTGTCCGAGGGTTTGGAGGGTTCTATGAGCTGTTTCTCTTGCTCCACGCGCTTCAATCTTTCTGAGCATTTTGAGGATCTCAGGTGAAGTAATGGCGGTTATGGGGCGTGATCCCAAATAGGGAAATAAATTCTTTGAAAGACGGTTTGATAAATCCTTTACGTAGCGTTCAGCAAAGCCGCCGCTATTATCCTTCTGCTTGGCTTTGTGTATGAGCCATTCGCGGGCCATCACTTCAAGGGTGTTGGCTCTGGCAAGTTCGCCTGTCATCTTCATGGCTTTGCGGTGATCACTCGGATTTATACCTTCAGAAATAAGTGTTTTTGCTTCGTCACGCTTTTCTCGGGCACGCTTTAACGAAATGGCGGGGTAGGATCCAAATGACAGGCTTTGCTCTTTGCCATCAAAACGAAATTTGAAGCGCCAGAGTTTGCTACCAGTAGGATTAATTAATAAAAAAAGCCCATCTACATCATGGAGTTTGTATGGCTTAGCTTTTGGTTTGGCATTTTTAATGGTGGTGTCAGTTAAATTCATTTTGGGGGTACCTTTCATATGGGTTATTAGCGTACCCCCAAATAAACCCCTGTACCCCCCAGCTGTCAATGAATTCGCTTGGATCTTCTTGGACGTCAAAAGTAATAAAAAAGCCCTCATTTCTGAGGGCTTATAGACTTCTTTGGACTTTCTTGGATCTCCTTGGAAGTCCTCTAATGTGGAGTCGGTGGGAGTCGAACCCACGTCCGAAAACGTTCGATCTTGGCATCTACAAGCATAGTTCCGAAACCTTGTCTTACCGGCGATTAACCCCGGAACAGGTATCAGCCAGGCCAGCCTTTTTATTTTTAACCATTGCGCCAGAAGGCGAAACGCAACAGCGATCCCGAATTAGTTACGCCCCAGCCCCCGAGTCAGGAGCCCTGAAGATGGAACGTGGTCGCCTAAGCGGCCAGACTCCCTACGCCACGATTAAGCAGCGAGAGGAAGTGCAACACGGTTAGTGTTTGCATTTGGTTGTTTTGAAGTCGTTTTACGAGAGCCTTCAACTCGACTTGCAGCACAAGACGTCACTATCTCCGTCGAAACCGTGACGACCCCATTTTTCAAAGACCACGCGGCCTTAGCGTAGCATGAATAGGGCAAGATCGCAAAAAGGAGTTAAATGAGTTTTACGGCCAAAATAGCAGGAGGGTGAGCACACTGCCGATACCAAGTACGGCCCAGAAATGACTGATGAAATAACCAAAGCCCATGAGGGCGACAGCCAAGTACATGTGACGATCACTGGAGGTGGCTTTACCATAGCGCCAAGCAGCCCAGCCGACCATGCTGAAAAAGAAGGACAGAAAAATGGTGTAAGGATCAGAAAATAAGGAGTCAAACATTGTTGGATTTTATGTTAAAGCCAAGCTGTAAACTCGAGCAACAAAAAATGCTGTTTTCTGGGTATTTAAATAAGAGAAGGGAATTCATATGAAGAATTTTGAGAACGTCACAGTCGATGTTAAAGCCAATATTTATTTTGATGGTAAAGTTGTTAGCCACACTGTGCACACAGCGAGTGGCAAGAAAACTCTCGGTTTGATTTATCCGGGAACTTATACCTTCAATACGGGTGCGCCTGAACTCATGCAGATTACGGCTGGGACTTGCCAAGTCAAAATTGCCGGCGGTGCAATTCTCACAACGTATGAAGCTGGGAGTGAGTTTAAGGTTCCTGGCAATTCCTCATTTGAAATTGCTGTTGCCAGTGGCTTAGCTGAGTATATTTGCTCGTTTGAAGCGTGAGTTTATTTTTTGATAAAATCTAGAATAGCGGGCACCGCACTTTTGCGTGGGTGGCTTAAAACCAAAGCCATCTTTTCGTGATTTTCTCCACCAACGGTTATTTTTTTTGTGTTGACGCCATGAGCTAGCAGGGCCTGATGGAAATCATCGATCTGTGTTTTGAGATCACCATATTCACCATCAGCATACATGAGTAAAAAAGGTGGCGCTTCTTTGTGAAGGTAAGTGATGGGTGAATGGCGGACACGCCAATCGGTTGGCATGCGGGTGTCAGCCAGACGGCGAGTATAATAGTTGGGATTTTTTTCCAATGTTTCCAGTGGGGCCTGTTTCAAATCAAGTCCAGCGGCACTGACCAAGATGGTCCCTTTGATGACGTCAAAGGGCAGGGCATGCTCTTTCAGCCAGTCTGGGCGCAGAGCTAAATGAGCGATGAGTTGCGCTCCAGCCGAATGGCCCATCAGAAAAACCTTGTTTGCATCGCCACCAAAAGTTTTAGCGTTTTTATGTACCCACGCGACGCTACTGGCGACATCGCTGAGTTGGTCATCGAGGGTGAGACTACGATCTCCCGGGGGTTCAGATGGGTTGAGCAAGCGGTAATTAATGATGGCTGTGAGGATTCCCTGCGAGGCATAATAGCGACCGATGTTGCCATAAACATCGACATCGCCAATGGCGAGAGCTTTGTCGCCTTCAGTCCAGCCGCCACCATGAACAAAAATTAAGATAGGGGCTTGAGGCTGTTTGGGCCTGAATAAATCGAGTCGGTGTTTGGGGAGGGTGTCTTTTAGATAGGGGACATCCCGGACAGTCAGGCCGACGGGCCATTCACTTTTGTGATAAATTAGTTTGATAGTCACGTTGCGGAGTAAGGAAACACATCCTGGACAAAAAAGCAAAACGAGTCCGAGGCTTAAAATTCTGAAAGCATTTTGCACAGGACGGCTTTACTATCAGTCATCAGGATAAAGCGAGAGCAGACTTAAGTAATTGCTGATACGCCGGCTTAAAGATTTGCCTGATTGGGGATCAAAAGTATTGAGTGCAATTTCAAAAGGGACATCCGGCAGGCTTAGGACTTCACCTGTTCTGACAAAATGCCCTATGGCATCGACATTGGCTCTTGTGGCACGAAGAAAAATGACGGCTTCGATCGGTGTGCCGTCGTAACCCAGTAATTCAAATGACAGACAGTCTTCTTTTTTGTTGATTGAAGTGATCTTGATTAAGCGGGCAAAGGGAAACAGTGACTGACCGCGATAGGAAAAGAATGTACGAATGAGGGTTTGGTTTTCATTCTCTCCAACACGTATGTTGACTGAACTCACAAATGCCAACGACTCTAATGTGTCAGCGAGCCTAATGATTGTTTCGTCGGTGGGATTTTCTGACAAATTGGCGATGGTCGTTTTCCCATCCGTAAATAGTATCTTTCCATCGAGCAGGGCAAAGTGGGGTTCGGTTAAGGGGCGCTTGGGATAAGTCGTGCCATCCGGAGTTATGATTTGCATGAGTGGACGCCTTAAGCCGACTAGGCCAATTTTTTTGGATATTGATTTTGTGGTCAGTTGAGGCGTGTTCATTGGCAGAGTTATGCCATTTTGGGTCTGCATCTCGAGATAACGATGAACACTTTTTGCAGAAGCCGGATCAATCACTTGAAAGGGATTTGACAGGAATCGATGAGGGGCTTTGGCAAAAGATCTTGCTTGCCCAAGGGGAGAATTTTCTGTCACAAATTTTGCCGGACGTTCTGCAGATGTTTTTTGGTTAATCGATGGTTGATGACTCTTTCGTGTGAGAGCACCACATGGGGGGCTCCCAAGCACGCTTCTGTTAACGCCGATTGGTTTTGAGCGAGTCATTCTGCTATGATTATCGGCTCATTGTGCCTTATGTTGCGGGCAACACAAATCAGAATCAGTTGCAATCTTGGACGGTTGCGACTAAAAAGCTAACTCAAAATAAACGTAGAATACCAAGTATTTACAAGGGCCTTAATTTTATCTGCCCCTTGCCACCATAGCTCAGTTGGTAGAGCAACTGATTCGTAATCAGTAGGTCAGCGGTTCGAATCCGCTTGGTGGCTCAGCCTTTTTCTTTGGCTTTTAACGCACTTGGCCAAACACCCAGCAACAAGTCTGAGCAACAC
>Ga0209824_10001622_pt1 | contig 12381 bp, 11 predicted proteins | sample VDWuncwatermetaG_FD_184124 | JGI IMG/M metagenome (GOLD analysis project Ga0209824, IMG submission 184124) | Wastewater microbial communities from Netherlands to study Microbial Dark Matter (Phase II) - VDW unchlorinated drinking water (SPAdes)... ... | reverse complement strand
TCGGCCTGAACCCCGACAAAGACGTGAACATTCTGGCGACAGGCGGCGGGACCAATGTTTGGAGCGCCATCCAAGGGGGCGCAGTTCAAGCCGCCATTCTGTGGCCTCCCTATGACGTGGCGGCACACAAATTCGGCATGAAAAAGATTCTTTATCTCGGAGAGGTCCTAACGCTTCCGGGGGGCGGAGTGGTAGCCTCCGATCAGCTTCTCAAGGAGAATCCGGAACGGGTCAAAAAATTCCTGCACGCAACTCTGAAAGGACTTCGTTTCTTCCTGGATGAAAAAAACCGGAGCCAGAGCGTTGCGATCATCAAGAGATCCTTCAAACTGGACGAAGAGACCGCCACCGCAAGCTACGGCTTTCTCAGGAGCATCCAAACTAACGACGGGACCATCTCCAACAAGACTATAGAGAACGATTTGGAGATAGCGCTGCTGCGCATCCGGGACCCCAAAGTGCTCTCTCTTTCCCAGCAGGAACAGATAAACAGGATGTACAACTTCTCCCTGCTGCGGGAGATGTTGAAAGAAGAAAAGCCCAAGCTATAACTGAGACGGAGACGGCTGGATGGGACAGATCCCAGAAGAAAAGGCTCTGGTCTACAAGGCGGACAGCTTTTATCGAAGATGGATCGAGAGCGAGGGTATCCCGATTTATGACGGCTTCTACATCGGGGATCTGGGAGTGCTGGAGTTGAAATCATGGAAACGTCTGGGCGGCAAAGGTGCTTACGTAGCCCTCGACGGCATGGCCGGCACGGACGATGCTTACGTCCTCGAGCTGGCGCCCAAAGAGGCGACCAATCCAGACAGGCACATCTTTGAAGAGGTCGTCTATGTCCTATCCGGACAGGGAGAAACGCTGGTCTGGCAGAACGATAAACCGAAGCAGTCATTTGCCTGGCAGGAGGGAGGCCTCTTTTCTGTGCCGCTCAATGCCTGGCATCAATACCGGAACACCGGAAAATCTCCGGCCCGACTGGTCGGCGTTACCAGCGCGCCGGTCGTGCTTGACCTGTATCACAACAGCGATTTCGTCTTTCACAACGACTTTGACTTCGCGGACCGCTACAACAGCGAGGAAGGCTATTTCCATCGCAGCCGGTATTTCCGTTACGAAGGGCTTAAGGGCGTCAATCCTGATGATCTCGTTTCGATAGAGACGAGCCATGTCCAGGACATCCGCAAACTCGACCTCAAGCTTTTTCCCCGAGGAGAAGGCAACTCCTATGCATTCCTGCAGATGGCAGATAACGTGATCGCGCCGCACATCGCCGCCTGGGAGGTAGGGGTTTACAGCAAGGCCCATCGGCACGGCCCCGGCTCGATCATCATCATTATCGAGGGCAAAGGCCACTCTCTTGTCTGGAACGGAGACGTTTATTATTCGAAGGGAAAACCGCACCATCGGGTGGACTGGCAGGTGGGGAGCATGTTCGTCCCGCCCCTCTATTATTTTCACCAGCATTTCAACACCGGGAACAGTCCGGGACGCTACGTCGCGATTGCCTGGGTAGGAAGAAAATATCGCGTCGACGGTTTGGGCACCGAGACCCATGTTCAGCCGGTGACGCATATCCGCGAAGGGGGAAATCAGATCGATTACGAAGACGAAGATCCGCTGGTGCGCAGAATGTTTGACGAAGAGCTGAAAAAATCCGGCGTGAAATCGAGAATGCCGCCGGTTAAATACCGCGATCCTTACGGCGCTTGAACCAGGCCCCAACAAGGAGACCAGACAGAGGCGTGATGTTCATGGCAAGTGTGAGAAAAAAGAGAGTGACAGATGCTGACTTGCCCCATGTCGGACCGGGCACGCCGGGAGGAGAGTGGCTGCGCCGTTACTGGCTTGCCGTCTGGCGCTCCGAGGATCTGAAAGATATCCCCCAAGGACTAAAGATATTGGGCGAGGAGTTGGTTTTATTTCGCGATGACCGGAATCGCCTTGGACTGATCGGATTGCACTGTCCCCACCGGGGGACCTCCCTGGAATACGGCGACATCGAGGACGGAGGAATACGTTGCCCCTATCACGGCTGGCTCTTTGATGTCGCGGGCCATTGTCTGGAACAGCCTGCGGAACCCAAGGGAAGCACCTTCCATAAAAAGATCAAGCATCTCTCCTATCCGGTAAGAGAATTGGGTGGGCTGATCTTTGCCTACATGGGGCCGGATAAAGAAAATCCGCCTCCCCTGCCAAGATACGCGCCGTTAGTGAGAGAAGACGGAACCCGCTATCTCGAGCCGACTCGTTTCTATGACTACAATTGGTTCAATTTCTACGAAAACGCGCCCGATGTGGCGCATCTATCGATTCTGCACAGGCACAGCGGTTACGGGAAGCAGACTTGGGGAAACAATTTTTTTAATTATCATGATATCCCGCCGTTCGAACCGGTAGAGATGGCATTTGGCGTGAAGGCAGTTTCCAGGAAACCCGGTCCCAATCCGGACACGGAGTATATCCACGAGCTCGGCGCGTTTCTCCCCAACATTATCCATCTCGGAAGCGTCAACAGCCAAGGCAGGGAGGAGCCTGACAACGAGCACACGATTTTTCTCACGCCGAATGATGACGATCATTTCATGCTTTTTTCCGTCGACTACTATACCGGCTCTGACCCGGACTTTTTCGAAAAAATTATGACCAGGCGTCACGGTCCGGCCAAGAAAGAGGAACCCAAGGATTATGACCACCGCAAGTTCCGCTCCTACAAAGGGAGCATCGCCATGGAAGATATAATGAGCCAGTCCACTCAGGGCGCTCTGGGCGAACGCGTAGAACATCTGGGCTCCTCTGACCGCGGCGTGATCATGCTGCGGAGATTGGTCAGAGAAGCGATCGAAACTGCACTGAAAGGCGGGCGGCCCAAGGGAGTCCTGACCCAAGAGCAGGCAAATCAGGTGATTGAATTCGACTGCTTCACCGGGGTAAAACCGAAAGTGTATAAAGGTAGACCTAAGCAAAAGTAAATATCATGGAAGGAGGCTAGGAGTGATGATCCGTATCACGAAGATCGGCCACATTGGTCTCTTCTGTAGAGACATCAAGAAGATGACTGATTTTTACACCAACATCCTGGGCATGAAGGTCTCTGACGTAAACGAGCGAGGGATGGTCTTTTTGCGTCATGGGAATGACCATCATAGCTTCGCGCTGGTGCCCATGTCAGAGGAGGAAAAAAAGAAGCCCGCCGGTCCGCAGGCCCTCCAGCATATCGCCTTCGAGGTATGGGACATGGAGGAGCTAAAGAAAATCAAGAAATACCTTCAGGGCAAGGGTGTGAAGGGCGGGCCGAAGATCAAGCATGAGGGGCCCGGAGGCAACTACGTTTATGACTTCCAGGATCCTGAAGGAAATCAGCTTCAGTTTTTTTGCGGGATGGACCAGGTCGGCTGGGACGACAGGAGTCGGCCTAAAGAGCAGTGGAACCGCTTTGAGCTGGACGACTAAGTAGAATCAGTTGATCCGCATGAAGGTCGTCGTTACGGGCGGAAGCGGGCGGCTTGGCGGCCACGTGATCCGCGATCTGCTGGAGCACGGCCACGAGGCCCTCAGCCTGGATAGGGTCGCTCCACAAACTAAACTCTGTCCCTCCTGGCTCGCCGACCTTACGACATACGGGGATATTTACCAGGCACTCAAAGGGGCCCAGGGCATTATTCATCTAGGCGCCTATCAGGCCCCCAACCTCGCGCCCGATTCGGAGACATTCAGCAACAACGTTACGGCGACATATAATGTCATCAAGGTGGCATCAGAGCTTGGGGTGAAGAAGGTCATCGTTGCCTCAAGCACCGCTGCCTTCGGTTTTCTCTACGCCCATAAACCTTTCCTGCCCGATTACCTGCCGCTGGATGAAACCCATCCTTGCAGACCCCAGGACCCATACGGGCTATCGAAGCTCGTCGGCGAAAAAATCGCCGACTCTTTTGCCTCGACCCACGAGATAGCGATCGCAAGCCTCCGTTTTCCCGGAGTCAATTTCGATCTCTCCTATCAGAGCTTTGCCGAAAAATGGCAGGATCCTTCTTTCAGGCTCGGCCGCTTCTGGAGCTACATCGATGCCAGAGATTCCGCAGCGGCATGCCGGCTGGCGCTCGAGGCATCGTTCAAAGGCCATGAAATTTTTCTTGTCGCCGCCCCGACCAGCACCATGAACGTGCCGACCTACGATCTGATCCGCCAATACCTCCCAGGGGTGAAAAAAGTCAAAGAGGGGCTCCAGGGAAATTGGAGCGGCGTAGACTCCACTAAAGCGCAAAAGACCTTAGGGTTTGAAGCGCGACATGCATGGGAGAACTACCTTAGGCCGACCTCATCAGCGGTTTCGTAGCCACCCCCATGCTTTCTTTCCTCTTGACAGTGCTATCCCCTGCCGATAGCTTACGTTCACTGAATTGATCCAAGCCCACGGATAGGAGGCAGTCATGAAACGGGTAGCCCTTGCCTTATCTCTGCTAGTCTTCTTTACACTTCCGAGCTTGATCGGCGCCAAAGAGGTCGTGATCGTAACCTCTTTTCCGAAAGAGCTCTTCGAGACTTATAAAAAGGCCTTTGAGGCGAAAAACCCGGGCATCACGGTGGTCATCAACAGCAAGCAGACCAACGCCGGAGTGACCTATCTGCGCGAGACCAAGGCCAAACCCGAAGCAGATATCTTTTGGGTAAGCGCTCCCGATGCCTTTCAAACCCTGAAAACCGAAGGCCTGCTCGATAGATATTCGCCGCCCAAGGAGATCATGTCCAAGATCCCGGCCAAGATCGGCACCTTCCCCATCCACGATCCAGACGGGGCCTATTTCGGTTTTGCCGTCAGCGGCTACGGCCTCATGTGGAACAAAAACTACGTTCAGGCCCACAAGCTGCCAGCGCCCAAGGAATGGATCGATCTTACCAACTCTAAATACTACGGCCACGTGGTGATCAGCGCCCCGTCGCGCAGCGGCACAACCCATCTCACAGTCGAAGTGATTCTGCAGGCCTACGGCTGGGACAAAGGCTGGGCACTGCTCTTAAACTCCGGGGGCAACATGGGAGCGATCACGGAGCGGAGCTTCGGCGTGCCGGAGGCGGTCAACAGCGGTCAATACGGCATCGGCGTGGTGATCGACTTCTTCGGCCTCTCCGCCATTGCCAGCGGTCAACCCGTGGACTTTGCCTATCCCTCTCTCACCTCGGTCGTCCCCGCCAGCGTGGGGATCGTCAAGGACGCGCCTAATCTGGAGAATGCCAAGGCCTTCGTCAACTATCTGCTCAGCGATGCTGGCCAATTGGTTCTCTTTTCTCCTGAGATCGCAAGGCTACCCGTGCTCCCCGAGCTTTATGCCAAGGCGCCGAATAACTACCCCAACCCTTTTAAGATGAAGATGGGAGGAGTTGATTTTAACGACAAGCTTTCCTCCGGGCGACGCGATGTCGTGAACTCCCTTTATGACCACATCATCACCTTCCGTCACGCAGAGCTGAAAGAGGCGTGGGGAAGCATCTACAAGGCAGAAGAGTCTATTGCCAAGAGTAAAGGCAAGGATCTGGCCCAGGCGCGCACCCTGGTTACCGAGGCCAGAAAGCTCGCTGCACAAGTGCCCATCAACGACAAGAAGGCGAGCGACAAAGATGTTGTCGGCGCCTTCAAATCAAAATCAGGCCTCAAGGCTCAACTGGAAACCGAGTGGGAAAATTTTGCCAAGGCCAACTACGCCAAAGCCAAAGAGCTGGCCGATAAAGCGCTCGCTCTCGCTCGCTAGGCCGATTTTCGATTTTAGATTTTGGATTTTAGATTGAATCAAGAATTCGCATTCCGAAATCCAAAATCGGCAATCCAAAATCCAAAATTATTCGTGGACTGGTGGCAGGGAACGACCATGGGGATGCTTCTCGCCCTGCTGGTGCTCTTCATCCTCTATCCCGTGGTGCGGGTCTTGTGGGTCTCGCTCGCCAACGAAGAAGGCCAATTAACCCTGCTTCACTTCGCTAACTTTTTTCGCCGGTTCCTCTTTCGCGAGGCGCTGTGGAACAGCCTGTGGAGCGGGTTGGTGGTGGTTTTTTTTGGCAGCCTCATGGCGGTTCCCTTGGCCTACTTCAGCGCCCGCTACGAGTTTCGCGGCAAGCCCCTGCTTCAGACCCTCGCCACGCTTCCGCTCGTCATCCCGCCCTTTGTCGGCGCTGTGGCCTTGCAACTGATCCTGGGGAGAAGCGGCATGGTGAATCTTCTTCTCATGCGCTGGTTCGATTGGTCCATCCCATTCATGGAAGGACTCACGGGCGTGGTGCTCGTTCAGACGCTGCACTACTTTCCCTTCATCATGCTGAACACCGCGGTCTCCCTCTCCAACATCGACCCATACATGGAAGAGATGGCCCAGAGCATGGGCTGCCACGGGCCGCGTCTTTTTCGCCGCATCACCCTGCCTCTGATGCTGCCTGGGTTCATAGCCGGATCCCTGCTCACTTTTATCCGCGTCATCGATGACCTGGGCACTCCGCTCATGCTGAACTATAAGAACCTGCTCGCCCCGCAGGCCTATCTGCGCATCACGACCATCGGGATAGAGGACGTGGATGGGTATGTGATCTGTGTGGTCCTGGTGATCCTTTCTCTTGTTTCTCTTCTCGCGGCGCGGAAATATCTCAGCCTGGCGGAATATGCGACGGTTCAAAGAGGAGCCTTTATAGCCCAGCCCATTCATGGAATGAAACGGATTTCAGTCCTTCTTTTTAGCGGGCTGGTCCTGGGCTTAAGCCTTCTCCCCCACTTGGGCATCTTTCTCCTCTCTTTCGCCAAAGTCTGGAGCTTTTCCATTCTGCCCACCACTTATACCCTCGACAACTACGCGGAGATTTTCTTCCGCGGCCCCCACTTCGTGAAAAACACGCTGCTCTATACGATTCTGGCGGCCGGTCTCGACGTGCTGCTGGGAGCGGCTATCGCCTTCCTGCTGCTCCGCAGCCGTCTTTGGGGCAGGAACCTCCTCGACACCATCGCCACGCTGCCGCTGGCGATCCCCGGAGTGGTTCTGGCCGTGGGCTATCTGAGGGTCTTCCATGGCTGGGATTTTCCCGGAGCTGGCGGCCCGCTCACTTCAACATGGTTTATCCTGGTGATCGCCTACACGATGCGGCGCCTCCCCTATACTGTTCGTGCCTGCTATGCTGCCCTGCAGCAGGTTCATGTGAGCCTAGAGGAATCGGCACAGAATCTGGGGGCCAACCGCTTAAAGACATTCTATAAAATTACCCTTCCTCTCATTACCGGAGGGCTCGTGGCCGGAGGTCTCATCGCCTTCATTACCTCCTGCGTGGAGCTCTCTGCCACGATTATGCTGGTGCCAAGAATCGAGCTGGGACCTATCTCCTATGGGATCTACGTTTACATGCAGAGCGCTCTAGGCCGAGGCGCAGGCGCGGCTCTTGGCGTGGTTGCAATCCTGATGGTCTCCCTTGGGACCTATCTAACCCACCGGATCTTCGGGGGCCGCACGGGCAGCGCCTTTAGAGTGTAAATGATCCAGCACGAATTCAGTTGAATTTTTCGTGGTTCTGGTGGCAACGAGACGATAGGGGAATGACTGATTTCCGATTTTAGATTTTAGATTTTAGATTAATCGAAAATCGGCAATCCAAAATCCAAAATTGTTCTATGCAGTCGGCTGACGTCAGGCTGGAAGATATTTCTAAACGCTTCGGGGAGCTCTGGGCCGTACGCCAGATCAACCTCCATATCAAAGGGGGTGAATTCTATACCTTGTTGGGGCCCAGCGGCTGCGGCAAGAGCACCCTCCTGCGCACAATCGCGGGTTTTGTCTCTCCAGACGAGGGCACCGTCTATCTGGAGGGAGCAGCGGTCAATCATATCCCTCCCTGGGAGCGCAATGTGGGTATGGTCTTTCAAAACTACGCCCTGTGGCCCCACATGACCGTTTTCGAGAATGTTGCCTTCGGCCTGCGCGAGCGGAAAATCCGGCGGGATGAAATTGAGAGAAAAGTCCGGCAGACGCTGGAACAGGTCGGCCTCAAGGGAACTGAAAATCGAAGGCCTTCTCAACTCTCCGGCGGCCAGCAACAGCGCGTCGCCCTTGCGCGCACCCTGGTCATTCAGCCAAGAGCCCTGCTCCTCGACGAGCCGCTGAGTAATCTGGACGCCAAACTGCGCGCGGAGATGCGCATCGAGCTTCTAAAACTCCAGCGGGACCTCGGCATCACCACGATCTACGTCACCCATGACCAAGAAGAGGCGCTGGCGCTCTCCACCCGCATAGCGGTGATGGAGTCCGGCAGAGTGATCCAGGAAGGAGGGCCACGCGAGATCTATGAGCAGCCGCGCGAGAAATTCGTTGCAGAGTTTGTCGGGAAGTCCAATCTGTTTTTTGGCACGGTTGTCCGCGCCGGAGGCGGAACGATTGAGATCAAGACCGAGGAGGGGCTGGTGATCCAGGCCTTTTCACCCACCCCACTCTCAACGTCGGGAGCGGGGAAAAAGATCCTTCTCAATATCCGTCCTGAAGCGATCGAGCTGATCGGAGCAGGAGAGAGATCGACCCAGGTCAACCGGATATCCGGCAAAGTGGCTGCTTCTGCATATCAAGGCGTCTCCGTGGAATACGAGATCGAGGCAGGCGGCAAAGCGATCAAGACCAACGTCACCAATCCCAAAGGGAAACGCCTTTTCCAGCGCGGCGACGAAGTCACTATGGTTTTTGACCCGGAGGATGTGGGGGTGGTCAGAGGAGAGTTTTAGAAGGTTGACTTTATCCTAGGAACTTTCGAATCTTTCTCTGGATAATGGAGTAGTCCAGGATGGGCTTGGCAATGAAGCCGTTGCAGCCTGCGCTCATGGCCCTTTTTCTCTCTTCTTCCATAGCGTGAGCCGTCACGGCAATGACAGGCAGATCTTTCCCCCATTCTGTTTGCCGTATGGCCTGGGTTGCTTCCCACCCGTCCATGATGGGCATCTTGAGATCCATAAAAATCAAGTCGGGCTTTGCTTGGGAGGCGGTTTCGAGGGCCTCTTTGCCGTTAGACGCCACTAGGATCTCAAAGCCCAGTTGTCGAAGACGATATACGAAAATTTCCCGGTTGTCCGCGTTATCTTCGACCACTAGGATCTTCTTCTTGGAAGTCATTTTTCCCCCTTGCCGCTACCTCTAAGGATGCGGCACCCTACTTAATGATCGGAGGTGCCGGTTTTTTGTGTCGCCGCCCGGTAAGGAATGCTCAACAGGATGTGGGTCCCGATATTGGGTTGGCTCCTTATCTCCAGGGTCCCTCCGAGGAAATCGGTTAGACGCCGGGCCACCGTCAGTCCGAGCCCCATCCCGGAAAATTCCCGCCGGAGAGAACCGTCCATTTGCTGAAATGGTTGAAACATGCCTTCAATCTGGTCTCGGGGAATCCCTATCCCGGTATCGATGATCTCCAAATCTACTACTCCACGGTTGACGGACCGATGCACCTTCACGGCAATCTCCCCCCTGAGAGTAAACTTGACGGCATTATGCAGGAGATTCTGGAAAACGCGACCTACCGCAACTGGGTCACTGACAATACGGATGTCCGTCGTTGGCGAATGAACGGATAGTTGAACTCCCTTTTCGCCTAAGAGTTTCTTGTATCGTCCTGTGGTCTCCTGAACCATCGCCCCGACATCGAACTCTTTCTCGACCTTGGGGAAATCCCCAGAATTCAGAGAATTCAAACAAAGCACATTATCAATGAGTTCGAGAAGTTCCTCGGAATTCTTATAGACTTTCTCCAGGGCTCTCTGCTGTTCATCCGTGAGCTTGCCGATGAGCTGATCTAAGAGAACAGAGACGAAACCGATCACAACACTCAGGGGCGTCCGCAGCTCATGAGAGACATTAGCCAGGAATTCGGACTTGATCTGTCTGAGTTTTAATCTGGCATTTCTCCGCTCCAGAGCGCGACGCACCAAAGTAAGGATATGGTTCACATCAAAGGGCTTAGAGATGTAGTCAAAGGCCCCTAACCTTAACCCTTCAATGGCCGTATCCATGGAGCCATAGCCAGTGATGATAATGGCCTCAATATCAGGGTCGCACTGCTTGACTTTTTCCAGAACTTTAGTGCCAGGGAGCCCAGGCATTTTCAGATCTAAAGTTACTAAATCGATGGGAATCTGATTGAGGATTTCGATCGCCTGCCCCCCCCTCTCCGCTGTGTACACGTTGAAATAGGGCTTGAGGATCATCTTCAAGGATTCCCTCGGTCCCATCTCATCATCAACGACTAGAATGTTGGCTTTTTCCATAATGGTGAATAAATAAAAACAAAATCGGAATTTGAGTCAGCAATTGGCATGCCATCAGGCAGATTGGTCTAAGTACTGGGATTATAAGAAAATTAAAGCGCATCCGGGGCGAGGATGCTGGCAGATATACGGGTCTATGAAGGAAGAAAAAGCCCTAGATATAGGGGATAAAAACTTGGCTTATACTAGGGATTGCGATTTTCTAAGAAAGATGGCGGGGAACAAAATTGGCCACTACCCGGACAGTTTTGTGTGGTCAGGACTTAGGTCGTTCTCGCTAATTTGAAGCTTTTCTATCCTATAACGAAGCACCCTTCGGCTCGTTCCCAACAGGGACGCTGCCTTGGTTTGGTTGAACCCGGTCTTTTGCAGGGCTTTCAGAATCACCTCTTTTTCAAACTCATCCACTGCCTCGCTTAAGGGACGGGAACCTTGAAGCACTCTTTCTTTTAAAGCAACAGTCTGATCCCGAAAACGCATTCCCTCAGGAAGGTCAGCGGGCATTACGGTCTCGTGCGGAGTTAAAATGGTGAGCCGCTCGACAAGGTTCTCTAGTTCTCTTACGTTCCCAGGCCAAGGATAGGACATCATGCAATCTACCACTTCCGTCGACAGGATCTTCGGAGAGACAGAGCTTTCCTGAGCCTTGAGTCTGAGGAAATGGTCCAGCAGCAAGGGAATATCGTCTTTCCTCTCTCTGAGTGGCGGGAGGTGCAAAGCAATCACGTTGAGACGGTAGAAGAGGTCGCGGCGGAACCCTCCGGTGCTGGCCAGTTTCTCCAAGTCCCGGTTGCTGGCGGCAATCACCCGCACGTCGACCTTGATTTCCTCAGTTCCTCCGAGGCGAGTAAAAGTTTCCGTTTCAACCGCTCTAAGGAACTTAGCCTGAGTCGCTAGCCCAAGCTCTCCTATCTCGTCGAGGAAGAGGGTCCCCCCATGCGCCAATTCGAAATGGCCGACCTTTCGTTGATGGGCGTTGGTAAAGGCCCCTTTTTCGTAACCGAAGAGCTCACTCTCAATCAGGGTATCCGGCAGGGCGGCGCAGTTCACCACGACAAACGGCTTGGCGCGCCGGTCGCTGTTATAGTGGATGGCGCGGGCTATCAACTCTTTGCCGGTCCCGCTCTCGCCGGTAACCAGGACCGTGCTCTTCTTGCCGGCCACGATACTGACAACCTTATAGACATCCAGCATCGGCTTAGACTTGCCTACGATGTTCTCGACGCCGTACTTCCGTCCCACCTCCTCCTTGAGACGCTCCAGCTCCCTGGACAGTTGGGTTCTCTCAAGGGCGCGGGTCACTCTGAGACGAAGCTCGTCTACGTCGAAGGGCTTCGTGACATAATCAAAGGCGCCGGATTCCTTCGCGGTGAAGGCCGTGCGGGCGGTGTTTAACGCTGTCAGCATGATCACCTGCCCCGCAGGATGGACCGCCTTGAGTTGCTTGAGAGTATCGAGACCGTTGGAACCGGGCATCAGAATATCCAGGAGAATGATCTCCGGCCTTTCCTCGCCGACCTTCCGGATCGCCTCTTCGCTGGATCTGGCCTCCTGTAACCGGAAATCCTTACCGAAGATAAGACGAACGGACTCTCTCACTCCGGCTTCATCATCGACAATTAGCAGGGATGGTTGATTCATTTCTCTCTCTTGACACCTCACTTAAGCAACCGGGATCTCTGCTCGGATCATGACTCTGCCCCCATCCAGCTGGCTGATCTTGATCCCTCCCCCGTTTCTCTCGAGCAGAATTTTGGCAAGAAGAATCCGGAGCGGAATGGCCTCCTCATCTACTTTCGACGAAGCCATGTCCAGGTATTGCGTGAACGGGCTCATCCGGCCTCCGTCTGGAACATACGAAACCGCCACCCTCCCCTCTTCTTCCACATCTATCTGGATTTCACCCTTCGGCTTAACCTGGGCCAGGACCGTGCGAAGGACATTTTTAAACGCATAGCGGAACTGCGCTTGGTCCGCAAAGACCTCGCCCGTTTCTCCTTTTCTCCCCCAACGGATGGTGGCCTCCCTTTTGATGCACTCTGGGACAATATCCTCTAAGACACGACGCAACTGCTCATAGAAGGGAAGCTTTTCGGCGGTAGGATGGGTAA
>Ga0209824_10001621_pt1 | contig 12391 bp, 15 predicted proteins | sample VDWuncwatermetaG_FD_184124 | JGI IMG/M metagenome (GOLD analysis project Ga0209824, IMG submission 184124) | Wastewater microbial communities from Netherlands to study Microbial Dark Matter (Phase II) - VDW unchlorinated drinking water (SPAdes)... ... | reverse complement strand
CAGCGGCACCACCCCCAGCCGCACCGTCGGCCGCTCCTGGGCGCATCCCCGTGACCAAGCGGGTCCTTGAGAACGGTCTGACGACGCTCATCGGGATCGACTCGACGCTGCCGATCGTCGGCATCGTCGCGGCATTCCGGGGCGGTGTGAGGGTCGAAACCGACAAGACGCAGGGTCTCTCGAACCTCGTCGCACAGCTGCTCACCAAAGGGACGAGCCGCAAGCGAGCGCTGGACATCGCGACACAGGTCGAGTCGCTCGGAGGGACGCTGGAGCCGTTCAGCGGACGGGATGGCTTCGGCCTCTCGCTCCAGCTGCTCTCCGAGAATCTCGAGGAGGGTGTGGCCCTCATCCAAGAGCTGACCACCCAGTCCACGTTCCCTGAAGGTGAGGTGGCGATCCAACGGGAGCTGATCGCCAAACAGATCCAGAGCCAGGACGATGAGATCTTCAACGTCGGGGGGCGGCTCCTGCGCCGCACGCTCTTCGGCAACCACCCCTACCGGTTCAATCCGCTCGGGGAGCAGGACACGATTGGAACGTTGACCCGCGATGAGTGCCTGCAGTTCGCCAAGCAGTGGATCGTCCCGTCGAACATGGTCGTCGCCGTGTTTGGCGATGCGAATCCCACAGGGGTGGAGGGGCAGCTCGTGCGGTTGTTCGGATCGCTGCCGTCTCGCCCGTCCGCCTGGCCGTCCCGATTGCCTGAGGATGCCCTCGAGGGGGTCCGGGAGTCCTCGCAGACCATGGAGCGTGAGCAAGCACTCGTCATGCTGGGATTCCGCGGCAGCACCCACACCGCCGAGGACCGAGTGGCGCTAGACGTGATGACCGCCATCCTCTCCGGGATGTCGGGCCGACTCTTCCAAGCCGTGCGGGAACAGCAGGGGCTCGCCTACACGCTCGGCGCGGTCCATGTGCCTGGATGGGACCCTGGCTACCTCCTCATCTACGCCGCCACCCGCCCCGACGAACAGCCTAAGGTCCTGGAGGCGCTGGATACCCAGCTGGAGCTTGCCGTGGACAAGGGCTTCACCGAGGACGAAGTCGCGCAGGCGAAGCGGTATCTCATCGGGCTGCACCGCATGGACCTCCAGCACGTTGTCGGCTTGACCAAGCGCGCCGTGCTGGATGAACTGTACGGTCGCGGCTATGACGCATGGACCATGTACGAGGACACGGTCAACGCCATCACCGTCCCCATGGTGAACGAGGCCGCGAAGCGGTACCTCACGATGCGCCAGCGCGCCCAGGTCATCGTCTCGCCCAACGGACATGCGCCGACAAGTCCATAGTGTACAGTCCATAGTCCATAGTAGGAGCCGCGCTTCTTCTATGGACTATCGACTATGGACCATGGACAAAACGTGATGATGACTCCTGTCATCAGGCGGCCGGTGGTGGCTGGTTACTACTATCCCGCCGACGCGGAAGTTCTCACGCGCGCGCTCGAAGCACTCACGACTGCGACCATCACGCCACGACCGGCACACGCGGTCATGCTGCCTCACGGAAGCCTCAATCAGTGCGGGGCCATCGTGGGTTCGACCCTGAGCCACGTCGTGGTCCCGCGCCGGTGCATCGTCCTGGGCCCGTCCCATGCGGGCACCGCCATGCGATGGAGTGTGCTCGAGGCCGGCGCCTACCGCACCCCGCTCGGGGATGTCCCGATCGATGCGGCGTGCGCCGAGTCGCTGCGCGCACGCTGCCCGTTCCTTGAACCGGACGCGTGGGCCCATCGAGGGGAACATGCGATCGAGGTCCTCCTGCCGTTTCTCCAGGTCCTCGGTCCTCATGACCTCAGCGTCGTCCCGATCATCCTCGGCTCGGCAGAACCGGACGAGCTCCGCCAGCTTGGCGTGGTGCTCGCGCAAGTCATCAGGATGCAGGAGGAGCCGGTGCTCCTCATCGCCAGCTCGGACCTCTCGCACCACGAGCCGCGAGCGCGCGTGGCTCAACAGGATCGCCGCGTGATCGAGGCCATCTGCGCGCTGGATGAGGAACGGCTCGCGCGGGAAGCGTCTCAGGGCGCTCTTCGAATGTGCGGCGACGGCGCCGTCGCCTGCGTGCTCACCGCCGCCCGAGCGCTCGGGGCGAGCCGCGGCACGCTGATCCGCTACGGCACGAGCGCCGATGCCGGTGGTGATCCGGATTCGACCATCGGGTACGCCGGTATTATCATCAACTAAGTTAAAATGGACGAGTCGATCAAGAAGCGGGTGGATGAGTCGTGGAAGGATCAGGTGGAGCGGGAGAAACACACTCCTCCTGCGCCTGGCGGGCCGGCCAAGAGCATCCAGCCGGAAGCCGGCGAGACTCGACCAGAGGCCGCGGAGGCCCCGGAAGCGCGGTGGGACCTGTTCATCTCAGGGCTGGCGATGGAAGCGCTCGTCGCCATGGGAGACATGGTCCATCCCGGCACCCGCAAGCCGGCGGTGAACCTCCCGCGCGCGAAATATTTGGTCGACCTCTTGGGCGTGCTGGAAGAAAAAACCAAGGGGAACCTCTCCATCGATGAGGAGCGGCTGCTGACGGACGCGCTGTATCAGTTGCGGATGCGCTACCTGAGCAAAACCAGCGGCTAAAAGGTGTCAGTCACTTTTTCCGCATGAGACTGTTCCGGTAAAATAACATGGCCATTGTTCTGATCGCCGTTGGGCTGGTCATCATCGGGCTGATCGTCTACATGGTCCAGAAAGCGACGGTCCTCAAGAACGCCGCGGACGCGCTCCAGAGGCAGTTGCAGCAGTTCAAGGAAGGCGGATTTCATGACCTCATTACTCGAGAACTGACCACCATCACCAAAAAAACGGTTGAAGAGGTTGAGAGCCGCGAGAAGTTAATCAAAGAAGGCCATGCGCGGCTCGTAGACCAGCAAGAGCTAGCGACAAAAGCCGCTAAAGAGTTCAATCAAAGCTTGGGTTCTGTCGAGACACAGATCCAAGGCCTAACGGGACTCCAGCAAGAGGTTGGTGAGCTGAATGACCTCCTCAAGCCACAGCAGTTGCGAGGCGAGCTAGGCGAGGTCATCGTGAGAACCTTGATCTCTGACAAACTACCGTCATCGCATTATGAAGAAGATTACACGTTTCGTGATGGTAAAAAGGTCGAGTTTGTCATTAAACTTGATGGAAAACTCATCCCTGTAGATTCGAAGCTTCAACTAGAAGATTTTAAACGCATGCGAGAAGCTCCTCAAGAACAGCGTCAGGCCCATCGTGCGACATTCAAGCGTAGCGTCAAGCAGAAGATCGATGAGGTGCGGATGTATATTCGACCTCAAGAGGGAACGTACAACTTCGCACTGATGGCGATTCCATCTGAAGCGGTGTTTTACGAACTGATTGCCAATAAAGACTTTGTGGAGGAGGGGGGTTTGTACGATTACGCACGTAGCCAAAACGTCTTTCTCGTTTCCCCACTCACCTTCTGGGCATATCTGACTGCGATTTCCCACGGCCTCCAGGGTCTAGAAATTGGACGCAGAGCTGAAGAAATCCTTTCAGGCTTACAGTCACTCGCCTCAAAAATTAGAGAGTTTTCAGACAGTGAGTTCCGAGTCCTTGGCGACCAACTCCGAAATGCGACTCATAACTACGATGCGGCGAGGGAAAAAGTCCGGGTGATCGAGGCAGACCTGGTTTCCTTGGAACGCCTGGAGGCGCGGCACTCATCTGAACAGGAGGTCGTAGCATGATCGATCCGAAGCTGTTGGAAATTCTGGCGTGTCCGGCGTGCAAGACCCCGGTGCGGGAGGAGGGCGACCGGCTCGTGTGCGCCCAGTGTGGGCGTCGTTACCCGATCCGTGAGGGAATCCCCGTGATGCTGGTGGAAGAAGCGGAGCCGCCCCCAAATGTCGAATGACGAATTTCGAATGTCGAATGGAAAGCAGGAACGCATGATGTGGTTTTCCATTCGACACTCGACATTCGAAATTCTCAATGAACATTCTCGTGATTCACGGACCTAACCTGCAGTTGCTGGGCCGCCGACAGCCGGCGATCTACGGGACGGCGGACCTGGCGAACATCAACCGCGACCTCCAGCGGCTGGCCAAGGCGCGCGGCGCGTCGTTGACGACCGTGCAGTCGAACCACGAGGGGGACATCGTCGAGCGGATCGGGACCGCGAAAGGGCACTACGATGCCATCGTGATCAATCCGGCCGCCTACACCCACACGAGTGTGGCGATCCGTGATGCGATCGAGGCCTGCGAGGTGCCGACGGTGGAAGTGCACCTCTCGAACATCTACGCGCGCGAGCCGTTCCGTCAGCACTCGCTGATCGCCCCGGTCTGCCGTGGGCAGGTATGCGGGTTCGGCCCGAGCAGTTACCGGCTCGGGCTCGAAGCGGCGCTTGCCCTGGGGTCAGACCCCAAGCGTAAAAGCCAGCGAGTGTCCCGATTGGGGTCTGACCCCAAAAAATGATCTCGACGACGGAGTTTCGCAGCGGGGAAGCGATCGTGATGGATGGCCAGCTCTGGGTCATCGTGGAGTTCCAGCACGTGAAACCCGGCAAGGGCGGGGCCTTCGTCCGCACCAAGCTGCGCCGTCTCAAGGATGGTTCGGTCATCGAACGCACCTTCCGAGCCGGCGAGAAATTCCAGGAGGCGTACATCGAAAAGCACACGCTCCAGTACCTCTACCGAAGCGGCGAGACGTTGCACCTCATGGACACCCAGTCCTACGAACAGGTGCAGGTGTCCCCGAACCTGTTGGGAAGCGCCGTGGGATTCCTGAAGGAGAACATGGAGCTTGAGGGCCAGTTCCACGACGGCCAGATGATCGGGCTGCAGCCGCCGATGTTCGTGGACGTGCACGTGGCCTCAACCGAACCCGGTGTGCGCGGCGACACGTCGAAGGGCGGGATGAAGCCGGCGACGCTGGAAACAGGTGCGACCATCCAGGTCCCGCTCTTCGTTGAAACCGGCGATGCGATCCGGGTCGACACCCGATCTGGCTCGTACGTCTCCCGCATATAACCATGGAAAAACGCGCCAAATCGTCTGAACGGGAAGCCTTCCGACTCATTGAAGAGATGCTCCAGCTCATGGAGGCGCGCGGGCTCGTCGAGCTCGAGATGGAGCATCAGGGGTTGCGCATCCGCTTGAAGAAAGCCTCGTCGAGCCCTGCCCCACAGCTCGTCGAATACGTCACCGGAGTGCCCCGGCCGGCCGCACCGGCCGGCTCGCCCGCTGCCGAAGAGAGCCGTCGCGTCGTCATCAAATCTCCCATGGTGGGGACGTTCTACCGCACGCCCGCTCCGGACGCGCCGCCCTTCGTCGAGGTCGGCCAGGATCTTGAAATCGGCCAGGTCGTCTGCATCCTCGAAGCGATGAAACTGATGAACGAGATCAAATCCGAAGTCGCGGGCCGCGTCGTCGACATCCTCGTCGAGAACGGTTCGCCGGTCGAGTTCGGCCAACCCCTCTTCGTCGTCCACCCGAGCGAATCTCCTGTGTAATGTGCCATGTGTCATGGCACGTCACATTAACCATGACACAGTTCACATGACACCGCATCGATGTTTTCAAAGATCCTGATTGCGAATAGGGGGGAGATTGCGGTTCGCGTCGTCCGCGCCTGCAAAGAGCTGGGGATCCGAACCGTCGCCATCTACTCCGAGGCGGATCGGAACAGCCTGCACGTCCAGCTCGCCGACGAGGCGATCTGCGTCGGGCCGGCCAAGGCGGAGCACAGTTACCTCAACATCCCCGCCATCGTCAGCGCCGCCGAGATCACCGACGTGGACGGCATCCACCCCGGCTACGGCTTCCTCTCGCAGAACGCCCACTTCGCGGAGATCTGCGAGTCGTGCAACATCACCTTCATCGGCCCCTCCGCCCAGTCGATGCGACTCATGGGCGACAAGCTGGCTGCGAAGGATCTCATGCGCAAGTCCGGAATCCCGATCATCCCCGGCAGCATGGCCGCGATCAAGAGCAAGGAGGATGCGCTCAAGACGGCCCGGCGTATCCACTACCCGGTCATCGTGAAGGCCGCAGCGGGAGGCGGCGGGCGGGGCATGCGCGTGTGCCACAACGACGTGCGGCTCATCAGCGCCCTCATGACGTGCCAGGCGGAGGCCCAGGCGAGCTTCGGGAACGGCGAGGTGTTCGTCGAGAAGTACCTCGAGGAACCCCGCCATATCGAGTTCCAGATCCTCGCGGATACGCACGGCCACACGATCCATCTTGGGGAGCGGGACTGCACGATCCAGCGGCGCCACCAGAAGCTCATCGAAGAGTCGCCTTCGCCGGCCGTCGATGCGAAACTGCGCCGGAAGATGGGGGAGCTCGCCATTCGGGCCGCGAAGGCCGCCGGGTACCACTCAGTTGGGACGGTGGAGTTTCTCCTCAACAAAGACGGCTCCTTCTACTTCATTGAGATGAACACGCGCATCCAGGTGGAGCACCCGGTCACCGAGATGGTCACGGGGATGGATCTCATCAAGGAACAGATCCGCGTGGCCGCGGGAGAGTCGATTCGGATGAAACAGGACGACGTGACGATCACGGGATGGTCCATCGAGTGTCGGATCAACGCCGAGGACCCCTCCAACGGCTTCTCGCCTTCTCCTGGACGGATCACCGACTACCACCAGCCGGGAGGGCGGGGGGTGCGCGTCGACACGCACGTCTTCGCCGGCTACGAGGTGCCGTCCTACTACGACTCGCTGCTCGCGAAGCTCATCACCTACGGCGACCACCGGCAGGAGGCCATCCGGGTGATGCAGCGGGCGTTAGATGAGTTTACCATCGAGCCCATCCGGACGACGATCCCGCTCCACAAGCAGATCTTCAGCGACCCGACGTTCTGGCGGGGACAGATCACGACCACCTACATGGATCGGTACCTCGAACGAGGAGAGAGCGACTAATCCCCCCACCTGTCTGCCCGCCGGAGGCGGGCTCGAAGGGGCGGACACATAGCAACGGGTTGCCTCCGGCAGCCCGAGGACAGGTGGGGGGATAATGGCGAGTACGGTGCGTCAGTTGGGCGTGTTGACCGGGGGCGGCGATTGCCCGGGATTGAACCCGGTCATCCGCGCCGTCACGCGGAAGGCGATCCAGGTCGGCATCAACGTCATCGGGCTCCGGAACGGCTGGAAAGGCTTGATCGTCGGTGAGACGGTTCCCCTCACCCTCCAATCGGTCTCAGGCATTCTCCCGAGGGGAGGCACGATCCTGGGCACGTCACGAACCAACCCGTTCAAGAAACCGGAAGACCTCGCCAGGCTGCTGGAGACGCTCAAGCGGCTCCAGCTGGATGCCCTCATCGCCATCGGCGGCGAGGACACGCTGGGCGTGGCGACCAAGCTGGTCAAGGAGGGGGTGAAGGTGGTCGGCGTGCCGAAGACGATCGACAACGACCTCTCGATGACCGACTTCACGTTCGGGTTCGACACGGCCGTCAACACCGCGATGGAGGCGATCGACCGGCTGCACACGACCGCGGAGAGCCACCACCGCATCATGGTTGCCGAGGTCATGGGGCGCCACGCGGGCTGGATCGCGACCTACGCGGGGATTGCCGGCGGAGCCGACGTGATCCTGATCCCAGAGGAGCCCATCGACATCGACCGCGTCTGCGACATCATTAAACAGCGGCACGCCCGGGGAAAGGACTTCAGCATCGTCGTCGTGGCCGAGGGCGCCCAGTTCAAGAAGGACGCGCACGTCCCCGTCGAGGAAAAGCTCGATGAGTTCGGCCACGTGCGCCTCGGCGGGATCGGCCACGCGCTGGGCAATCTGATTGAGCAGCGAACCGGCTACGAGACCCGCGTCACGGTGCTCGGCCATCTCCAGCGCGGGGGCAGCCCCACCGCCTTCGATCGTGTCCTTGGCACACGGTTCGGCGTCAAGGCGGTCGAGCTGGTGCTCGAGGGCAAGTTCGGCCAGATGGTCAGCCTCCAAGGGAGCAAGATCGTCGGGGTCCCCATCGAGCAGGGGACCGGCACGCTCAAGACGCTCGACATGGAGCTCTATGATGTCGCGAAAATCTTCTTTGGCTAACGCGAGACTCGCCCCCACGTCTCACCCGGCCCACAACGCCATCACGACCACGTTGCGGGAAACCGCTCGGCTCCACATGGAGCTGACACCGGCTCAGGTGGAGCGCATCGCTGAAGCGGCTGCGCTCATGGCCAAGGCCATCACCGGCGGACGGAAAGTGATCTGGTTTGGCAACGGCGGCTCCGCGACCCAGAGCCAGCACATGGCCGGAGAGTTCGTCGGGAGGTTTCAGCGCGAGCGGCGATCGCTCGCCGCGATCTCGCTGACGGAGAACATGGCCAGCGTCACGGCGATCGGCAACGACTATGCGTTCGAGCAGATCTTCTCCCGGCAGCTCGAGGGCTTGGCGCAGCCCGGCGACGTCGTGGTGGGCCTGTCCACATCCGGGAAATCCCGGAACGTCCTCGAGGGGCTGCGCAAAGCCCGCGCGCTTGGCCTCACCACGATCGGGCTCACCGGCGGTTCGGGAGGCGACATGCCGCAGGCATGCGATCTGTGTCTCTGTGTGCCCAGTCCCATCACCGCGCGCATCCAGGAACTGCACCTGACGATCGGCCACATCCTCTGCGCCCTGGTGGAAGATGCTCTCGCGTCGCGGACTTCGTCGTAAGATCAAGTCGCTCTCAGCGCTGTTGCGCCTTGTCAGGCAGGCCAAGGCCAGAGGACAAACGATCGTGTTCACCAATGGCTGCTTCGACTTGCTCCATGTGGGCCATGTGACGCTGTTAGAACGAGCGAAGCGGTCGGGCGATCTCCTCATCGTAGCCATTAACAGCGACCAGTCCATGCGGGCGCTCAAAGGGCCGACGCGGCCCATCGTCGCACAGCGCGACCGGGCGCTGGTGCTGGCGGCACTCGAGAGCGTAGACTACGTCACGGTGTTTTCCCAGCTGACGCCGGAGCGGCTGATCGCACGCCTACGGCCGCAGGTCTTGGTCAAGGGCACGGACTGGGGCGCGTCGGAGATCGTCGGCCGGCAGATTGTCGAAGCGAACGACGGGCGGGTGATCCGGGTCCCGCTCCTCAAAGGCCACTCGACCTCACGGCTCGTCGAACGGGTCAGGCAGTCGAAATGGTAAACGGATCATCGAAGTCGGCGTATCGCCTCATCGACGCGAATGCGAACCGGGCGCTCGAAGGGCTGCGCGTCTGCGAGGAGATCGCCCGGTTCCACCTCGAATCCTCCTCCGGCTTCACGCGGATCCGCGGATTGCGCCACGACGTGGCCGAGGCGATCAGCGCGCTGCCGGTCGACATGACCGCGCGGCTGAGGGCGCGAGCCAGCCGGCGAGACGTCGGCAGGCGAGCCCCGGCGTCACGGGTGGATTCGCTCGAACGGCTGCTCCTCATCAACTTTCAGCGGGCGAAAGAAGCGCTGCGCACGCTCGAAGAGTGTGCACGGCTCCTCGCCCCACGCCACGTGGCAGCGTTTCAGCGGCTGCGGTTTCACACCTACGAGGTGGAGCGTGACCTCCTCCTGGCAACTCTACGTCATCGTTGATCGAGCTGCCTCCGGCTCACGGGATCTCGCCGAGCTGACCATGGCGGCGATCCGTGGAGGAGCGGACGTCATCCAGTTACGCGACAAGAGCGCCTCCTCCGCACAGTTGATCCGGGAGGCCAAGCGGCTCTTGCCTGTGACGCGCGCGGCCGGGATCCCGCTGATCATCAACGACCGGGTTGAGGTCGTGGACGCGGTCGGGGCCGACGGGGTCCACCTCGGACAGGACGACGGCCCCATTGAAGAGGCGCGCCGTCTCTTGGGATCCACGCGGCTGATCGGAAAATCGACCCACAGCCTCGAGCAGGCCCTCGCCGCGGACGCTGAAGGCGCCGATTACATCGGACTTGGACCCATCTTTCCGACCCCCACAAAGCCGGCGTACGAACACGTGGGCATCGCACTCATCGGGGACGTCACGAGGCGCGTTCATGTGCCGGTCGTGTGCATCGGAGGGATCGACCATCCCGCGCTTCAGTCGGTCCTAGCGGCCGGGGCGACGTGCGTGGCGGTCGTGCGAGCGGTCTGCGGCGCTGAGGATCCACAGCGCGCCGCACGGCAGCTGAAGAACGCGCTGACACAATTTGTTCGCACACCAGTATCACCCAGTCTATAATGGCAGACGCTATGGGGAACGATCAACCACCTCAACCATCGGGCGCAGGAGTGGCATCTGTGGTCATTGCCGGAGCGGTGGCCGCGCTCAACCTGACCTATCTGGTCCTGGCCAATACCCGGGAGCTGACGAATGGCATGGAGCGGACATTTCAAATCCTCTTGTTCGTCGGTGCCAGCGGCTGCGCGTTGGGCGCCATCCTTGGCCTCCGAGGAGCCACGCAAGTGGGGCGGGCGATCGGGGTCTCCATGGTGGGTCTGCTGTTGAATATCTCAATCGTCATCGGCTTCCTAATCGTCCACGTGCTCCAATTAACCGGCTTCCACTAAGGAAAGAGCTTCCATTAAGGAAAGAGATGGGTTGCGGGAAGAGTTTCCTTATTAGGAAGGGGAGACGAGGGAGCCCCACAACCAGCTACACAATCGGCAACCTGTTCTGGGTGTGGGGCGACCGATAGGAGGGGAAACACGTTTCCCCTCCTATGGAGCGACCCGCGCTTAACAATGGTCGCGACGCGGGTATAGCACAGTGGTAGTGCGCTAGCTTCCCAAGCTAGTCACGCGGGTTCGATTCCCGCTACCCGCTCCAAAATTTGCTTCGCAAATGCGCAGAGTATGGTTGATTCTCATCGCCGTATTGTTGCCGGGGTGCGCGAGCGCCCCGCTGGGTCCTATCACCGCCGCCCCAGCCCAGCAGGCGCTGCCCACAATGCAGGGATCCTACCACACGGTCCGTCGGGGTGAAACGCTCTGGCGGATCGCCCGCGCCTATGGGCTCGACGTGGAGACCCTGGCTTCGGCGAACCGGCTCCCGAGCGCCCATCGCCTCACGACCGGCCAGCAGCTCTTCATCCCGCTCCCCGTCGAATCCTCCCGGTTCTTGTGGCCCGTGCGTGGCGCGGTGAAAACGGCCGGGTCCTCCTGGATTGAAATCACCGCACCTCCCGGCAGCCTGGTGCGCGCATCGCGAAGCGGGCGAGTCGCCGTGGCCACGCGACAGCTTTCCGGGTTTGGAAAAACGATCGTCCTCGATCACCAGGATGGGTACGTGAGCGTCTACGCAGGACTGGACCATCTCCTCGTGTCCCCCGATACCGCGCTCAGACAGGGGATGCCGCTCGGCGCTCTCGGCGTAAGCGCGCTCCACTTCGAGATCCGCTATGAGGCCGAGCCCAAAAACACGCTCGCCCTGCTGCCCGAAGAATGAACCAACCGAACTTGCGGCCCGATCTCGCCCGCCATCTGCGCCAGCGCCTTCAGGCATTTGGGGAGGGGTTTCGCCAGAACCTCGCGATGCTCGGCCCGCCGGGGAGCGGGAAGACCTTCCAGCTCCAACAGCTCCTGGCGGAGCGTCCTCCACACATCGCCGTCGTCTATTGCGCGCTGTATCGGGAGTCCTGCCGAAGCTTTGTGCATCGCCTGCTCTGCGCCATCCTCCAGGCAGGAGCGCCGCCCTCAGCGGAAGGGAGCGGGGGATCCGTCGCCTCGGACCAACCGCTGGAGACGCTGCTCGAACACGCGCAACGCACGCTCCCCAAGACGGTCGCCGCCATGCGTCCAATCCAAGAGCTGGTCTCGCGGCGACTCATCGGGGAGGCCTTCACACGAACGTTAGATACCATCCCCCTCTTAGCGGAGGAGCGAGGCCGGCCCTGCGCGCTCATCTTGGATGAATTCCTCTTCTTGGAGGAGCTCGGACTGGTCCATGCCTTCCACGAGTTGGGCAAGCGGGTGATGACCTGGCCTTCAACACTCTTCCTGTTGACGAGCTCCTCCTGCCATCGCGCGCGAACGATCCTCCGGGAGCGGCTCCAGCTCTTGTTTGGCCAGTTCGAACTCGTGACGCTCGACACGCTGGACCCCGCCACGGCGACGGTCTGGATCCGGCAGGAGCTCAGAGGGATCAAGGGAGCCACGGAGATCACGCCATTCTTCCTGCAGTGGCTCGGGGCGTATCCGTGGTACCTCGCCGTGATGCTGAAACGTCTCAGGGAGCTCTCGGCGATTGGCCGCAGGCCGATCTTCACCCCGTACCACGGAAGCCCCGCCTGGCAAGACGGGAAGGAAGCGGTACATACCGCGAAGGGTTCTTCCCTGAGGCCCCCGGCCCGCTCCGGCGTGCCGGGGCGGGCACGGCTGCTCGTCCCGTTCGATGCGCCATCGAACGGGATAAGCCGTGGTACGGGGTTCACGGAATCGCTCTTCTTACAAACCGCCTGGGATGTCCTGGGAAGCCCTGAGGGCACGCTGCACCAGTGGTG
>Ga0209824_10001619_pt1 | contig 12391 bp, 16 predicted proteins | sample VDWuncwatermetaG_FD_184124 | JGI IMG/M metagenome (GOLD analysis project Ga0209824, IMG submission 184124) | Wastewater microbial communities from Netherlands to study Microbial Dark Matter (Phase II) - VDW unchlorinated drinking water (SPAdes)... ... | reverse complement strand
ATCGGAGGCAGGCGGTGGCGCTGCTTCGATTGGCCACAGATGAACACAGATGGGGCACTGATGGCCCGCCGCCGCCCCGCCTGGTGGCCGCGGATGGGCGCGGATGAGGCGCGGATGCGCTTTCAGGATAGGGGACGCTTGCGGGAGGGCGAAGGGGGATGTGGCAGTTGGGGGCACAGAAAGGAAATGAATGGGTGTGAGGCACGGCCTTGGGGTGTGACTAGGCCCTTGACAGTGGGCTGTGGCCGTGATACTCATTGTCATCAATGGGTATGGAGTCGCGGTCCTTAGGCCGGCAATTAGGTCTCCCGTTCGAACCGGGACATGGAAGCGATGGGGCCGCGGCCCGTGTCATAAACCTTCCCCTCAAGGCTGAAAGGACAACATTCAAGGGCGGGTTATCTGAACCGGTCCACCGCTGGTTCCGCCTCACGCCTAGCTTTGGACCAGAACTCGTGCGGGAGATGTTAGACAGCACGGCAGCCTCCACTGACAGTGTTGTACTGGATCCATACGCGGGTGCGGGCACCACTGCTATTGAATGCCAACGACTGGGTATTATCAGCTGCGGGTTTGAGATTAATCCGTTCTTACATTGGGTAGCAAAGACATCGCTGGACTGGTCGTTAAGCCCGCACACGGTTGAGAGGGCGCGGTTCGAAGTTCAAGAAGTCTTTGAAGATTCGGTCACCAGGGCGCCAAGAGACATCGAGAGGCTGGACCAGCCCATCCCCCCAATTCACAACCCGTTTAGGTGGTGGCGCAAGGACGTACTACGCGAACTCCTCCTGCTGAAAGCTGCTGTAGCGGGGCTGCCTTACCAACCCCAAGTGAAGGATTTCTTCCGCCTGGCTCTGGCAGCGGTGCTGGTTCCGCAGCTGACGAACGTAACATTGGGACGTCTGCAGCTCCACTTTATTGACCGCTCCAACGACCGGATTATGGTTTGGGGAGAGTTCGAGTCGCACGTCGGCCGGATGATCGAGGACCTTCGCAAGGTTCAGGCAGCTGGTTGGAAGCCTTGTTCGGAAGTGTTTCTGGCTGACTCCACTGATTTGCGAGGCATGCGGCTACCTCGGCTGGTGGATCGTGTAATCACATCGCCTCCGTACCCGAACCGCTACAGCTATGTTTGGAACACCCGGCCACATCTGTACTTCTTGGATTTTTTCAACCGGCCGCGGCAGGCGTCCGAACTCGATCTCAAGACGGCTGGTGGTACGTGGGGGACTGCAACTTCGAGCCTTGCGAAAGGGCGCGTCGAGCCTGCTTGCCAGGCCGTCGGCGACGTAGTTGGAAAGTTAGCGGACGAAATTCGAATCAGAGATAATTTGATGGCCAACTACTTGGTGAAGTACTTCAACGCTTTGGCCCGCCAGATTGTTGAGATGGATCGGCTCCTAGACTCGCATGCTCAGCTTGCTTATGTTGTGGGCTGCTCTCGGCTGAAGGGGGTTTATGTCGAAACCGACATTCTGCTCGCTGAGCTCTTGGAGAGACTGGCTCTAGGCTGGTCCCTTGTACAGATCCGTCGTCTGCGGAGACGGCACAGCGGGATAAATCTTCACGAGTCTGTAGTGTATGCGACAAGATCTGGCAAGGGCGTTAGCTGAAGTAAGCGGTTGCTGCTTGCCGGAACGCGAATGAGGTGAAGATCGTGCGCATGAGTGTGTCCACTTCTTCCCTAAGCTCCGCTTGGACAGCAGGCCGCTGAAGGATGTCCATAATGTCAATGTTAAGCAGATCGCGCATAAAGGCGGTCGCCTGAGCGGCCACTAAGAAATGCCAGCCGGCACGGGTCAATCTGCCAATGGCATCACGACGTGGGCTGATTCCGCTGAATACGAGGTAGAGGGGGAAGAAGCCTGCGGCGCGCACCAGTTCCGCCATTCGGATGTCCTTCCTGAGACGGGCACTGTCGTTTGGGTTAAAGTTGTACCTGATTTCGATGGCCAGCGATTGAGTGGGCGCAGACGCGCTAAACCAGGCTTGTGTCACTTCGTCGAAATGCCGCTGGTCCGTAGGCGACATTAGTCCCCTTCGTATGGCAACGTCCAGTTCCAAGCCGTCGAAGCATTCAACTACATCAGGGGGTGACAACCCGAACCGGGCGGCAGCTACCAACCGCGGGAGCTTGTCATACATCTCGCCCAGGCGTCTCCCGATGCTAATGCTCATTCGACCCATCAAGCGGACAAGCACGTATTCCGCTCGGGCAAATCCGAAGTCGCGATAAACGGCGTCGCTCTGCAGGTCCTGGATTTCTTTTGTGAACGCGCCCTTGGAGAAGTCGTGCTCGACCTTTTGCCGCCAGCCAGCGAGATGCCACCTAAGAGACTCGAGAAAGCGCGTCTCAATGAGCTTTCTCGCCTCGTCGTCATACTCATAAGTCCCGGTCAACGTCTATCCCCTCCAGGAGTTCGGACGGTCGGCAGCCGAGAGCCCTGGCAAGTTTGGCGATGTTGACGACCGCAACGTTTCTTTGTCCGCGCTCCACCGACCCCACGTACGTCCGATGGAGGCCCGCACGATGCGCAAGCTCTTCCTGGGATATCCCAAGCTTCAATCGCAACCGACGCACGTTTTCGCCAAAGCGCTTTGGGATTTGGACCTTGTCAGTCAAGGGCCTCCCCAACTAAAACCGCCGACCACGCGCTCCTGACACTACAAGTGTTGCAGACGATGAGTCCACAGACTATAAGTAGCGCAGACTGTCGGGGGAGCTTGGCGCTGGTGCTGCTTGCGGCAGCTGCGTGTGGCCTAACCGCTCGCCCGCCGCGGGCGCACCAGCCAGGCCAGGACGATGCCCAGGAAGTACAGCGCGATGATGGGCCCGGCCACCAGCGATTGGGTGACGGGGTCGATGGTGGGGGTGACGACGGCGGCGATGACGAAGGCGCCCACGATGGCCAGGCGCCACCAGCGCAGCAACTGGCCGGGGCGGATGATGCCAAAGCGGCCCAGGAACATGATCACCAGCGGCGTCTCGAAGGTGACGCCGGTCCAGAACAGCAGCCGGGTCACGAAATCGATGTAGCTGCTGACGCGGATTTGGGGCTGGGCCAGGTCGCTGCCGAAGTTCAGCAAGAAATCGAGGGCCGGCGGCAGGGCCACGTAATAGGCAAAAGCCACGCCGCCCAGGAACAGGCCCGTGGCGCCGATCACTGTCAGGTACAGCCAGCGCCGTTCGCCCGGCTTGAGGCCCGGCGAAACGAAGCGCAGGCCCTGGTACAAGATGATGGGCATGCCGAAGATGAGGCCGCCCAACATGGAGACGCGGAAATACGTGGCGAAGAGCTCGAACGGCTCGATGAATGTGAGCTGAAAGTCCGGGTTGCGCGACTTGGCAGGCTCCTTTAGGAAGTCGATGATCTGCTCGCCGAAGTAAGCGGAGACGGCGAGCCCGGTCACCACTCCCACCGCCGATACCATAAGACGGAAGCGGAGCTCCTGCAGGTGCTCCATCAGCGTCATGTACTTTTCGGAGGACCCTTCTTCAGGCGCCTCAGGGGGAAGTTCGGGAGGGGCTGCGCGGCTCATTGCTACACCGGCTTTACGAGTACGTGCTCAATGTGGAAGTTAGTGCTCCGCCGGGCCCGTCGGCGGCTGTTGCTCGGGAGGAGGCTCGGCGCTGGGCTCGATCATCGGCCGGCTGTCTTGGAGCGTTCGGTCCAGCTCGCTGGTGACCGCGCTGACGCTGTTTCCGATGACCTGCCGGAATTCCTTGAGTTCTTGGCGGACCTGCTCGTACTCTTTGGTTAACTCATCTAGTTCAGCGCGGATCTGGGCTGTGGCGTCCGTGGCGTACCCCCGCAGGTAGCGGATCGCCCTTGCGATCTGCACGGCCACTTCGGGCAAACGCTGTGGCCCAACCACGATGATGGCGATCACCAGGATGAGGACGATCTCGGGAAGGCCGATCCCCAGGAAACTCATGACGCGAATCCATTATAAGACAAGCTAGGCGCCGCATAAGAGGTTAAGCCCCGCGCGCGACGGGGCTCGATACGCTGGAGACGCGATCAGGTGTGCCCTGCGGCGGCGTCGGGGCTAAGGCTCGTCCTCGGCGATGCCGTGTTCGACGATGTAGCTGACGGCGTCCTGCACGGTGGCGATCTTCTCGGCGTCCTCGTCGGATATTTCCATGCTTTTGCCACCCTTGCTGAACTCCTCCTCCAGGGACATAATCAGCTCCACCAGGTCGAGGGAGTCAGCGTTGAGGTCATCGACGAAAGACGTCTGGGGGTTAATCTCGCTCTCCTCAACACCGAGCTGTTCGGCGATGATCTTTCGTACCCGCTCGAAGACGGTAGCCACCAGTCACCTCCTTAATCGTCAGCGCGTCGCCGACAGGCTCACGGATCCCAATACTCCGTTGACAAACCGTGGGGAAGTCTCGCCGCCAAACTGTTTGGCTAGCTCGACAGCCTCATTAATGGCGGCACGCATCGGCACACTATTATCAATGAGGATTTCGTAGATGGCAAGCCTCAGGATATTACGGTCAATGGCCGCGACTTGTTCCAGAGGCCAAGTGGGTGCTGTCTTGCGGATGACTTCGTCTATGCGATCGCGGTTCGCTAGCACTCCCTGCACCAGCTCGCGGGCGAAGGCCTCAGCCTCTCCCGATGCGGCGGTTTCCTCCAGCAGCCTAGCTATCGTCTGGTCGGGGGGATGACCCACCGTGTCCAGTTCGAACAGCGCCTGTAGCGCCAGGACTCGGGCCTTACGCCGTTTGCCGGCCACCGCTACATCCCCAGCCCGCCATCTACTGGCAGCACGTGTCCCGTGATGTAGCCGGCCTCTTCGGAGGCCAGGAAGACCACCGCCGCCGCGATCTCCTCCGGCGTGCCCAGCCGCCCCACCAGGATGCGCTGCATCGCCTGGTCCACTACTTGCTGGGGTATGTTCTTGGTCAGATCCGTCCTCACCAGCCCGGGCGCTACCAGGTTGGACGTTATGCCGCGGGACCCCATCTCCCGGGCCACGGCCCGGGAGAACCCGATGAGGCCGGACTTGGCGGCGGCGTAGTTGGCCTGACCGGCGTTACCCGCCAGCCCGGAGACGCTCCCGATGTTAATCACCCTGCCCCAGCGCTGGCGGAGCATCCGCCGTAGGGCGGCCCTGGTGCACAAGAATACGGCGCGCAGGTTGACGGCCATCACTTGGTCCCAGTCCTCCACCGACATACGGAGGATCAGGGTGTCGCGGTTGAATCCGGCGTTGTTGACCAGTATGTCCAGGCGTCCGAACGCCTCTCCGGTCTCCTCGACAATACGATCAGCGTCCTCGGGGACGCTGACGTCTCCCTGCACGCAGATCGCTCTGCCGCCGCACGATTCGATCTCCGCTTGCACAGCCTTGGCCTGGGCTTCGCTCCGCCTGTAGTTAATGGCGACGGCGGCGCCGTGGCTGGCCAGCTGCAGGGCGATGGCACGGCCGATGCCGCGCGAGGCGCCCGTGACCAGAGCCGCCCGCCCCGACAGGTCAAACATTGCTGGGCCTGGGAAGGCTGGCCGCCCCATCTATGGAGAAGGCTGTGACTGCGGGCGCAGTCCTCTTCATCAACGAAGTGAGAACCCGGCCCGGCCCCACCTCCACGAATGTGTCTAAGCCCGCCTCCACCATCGCTATCACAGACTGGTGCCAGAGGACGGGGCTCACCATCTGCTCCTTCAGCTCGGACGTGACCTCCCCGGCGCTGGTCAGCGGCCGACCGGTGGCGTTGCCCACCACGGGTATCACGGGGTCGCTGATCGCCGCCGCCTCCACAGCGCGCGCGTACTCGTCGGCCGCTGCCTTCATGAGAGACGTGTGGAAGGCGCCGGAGACATTCAGGGGAAGCACGCGGCCGCCGCGCTCCCTGGCCAGGGACGAAGCCCGCTGCACCGCCGACGGCGTGCCGCCGATGACCATCTGGGAGGGCGAGTTGTAGTTGCATAGCTCGGCGCCGGACAGGCGGCGGACCTCATCTGCCTGCTCCTCGCTCAGCCCAAGCAGCGCCGCCATGGCTCCGGGCCTGGCGAGTCCGGCCTCGTCCATCACGCGACCGCGCTCATTCACCAGCAGCAGGGCATCCTCGAAGGTCAGGGAGCCGGCCGCGACCAGGGCCGTGTATTCGCCCAGGCTGTGTCCGGCCAGGAAAGCCGGCCTTCGTCCCAGCAGACCGGTCTCTAGAGCCGCCGCCAGACAGGCTAGAGAGGCGACCATGATGGCCGGCTGGGCGTTCGCCGTCTGTCGAAGCTCGTCCTCCGGTCCTTCGAAGCAGAGCTTGCTCAAGGCGCGCCCCAGGACGGCGTCGGCCGCCTCAAACGCTTGCCGCGCCGCCGCGGACAGTTGATACAGGTCGCTGCCCATGCCGACCGATTGCGAGCCCTGCCCGGGGAAGATGAGGGCCAGCTTGGGGTCTATCGGGGCTTGGTGCAGCTTGTCGGTGATGAACCTTGTAGAGCTGGACGTGGAGGTCATGAGGCGCTGCTTAAGCCCCCAGGCCTTCCTGTTCCTTGGTCAGGCGTCCCAGGTGACAGTCCGGATTCGGACACCGTCCGAACTCGTCCAATCTTGTACGACAGAACGTGCAGTGAGTGGCGTCCCACCACACAAAGTAGGTGATGGCCGCAGCAGCTGCCAAAATGAAGCTGAGGGGGAACAGCAGGAGCACTACTCGACGTCGCATAGCCAGCCGCAGTATAGCATGGGCGGCTTGCGTCGAGAAGGTAGCGATCAGGTCTGGCTGGGGGGACGGCGTCGGCGCTCGCCGACGGCCAGCACCTCGCGACCGCGGTAGGTCCCGCAGATGGGGCAGGCGTGGTGGGACGGCCGCGGGCTGCGGCACTGGGGACAGACCACCAGGGCGGGTATGGCGGCCGACAGATGCGAGCGGCGTCGCCGCTTGCGCGAGATGGAGGTCTTCTTCTTGGGCAGGGCTGGCACGGATTAGCTCCCTTCCTGGTCTGTGGTCTTGAGGCCGGCCAGCGCCTGCCAGCGCTCGTTCACCGCAGGTGGGCAGTTGCACGGGCCCTGGTTCAGGTCGGCGCCGCAGGTCGGGCACAGCCCGGCGCAGTCGGGCCTGCACAGGGGCTTGGCCGGTTCCGATATAAGGGTGTACTGTCGCAGCGCTTCGCGCAAGTCCAGAACGAAGTCCGGCCCGATGCGGAACACGTCGTCTTCCTCGGATAGGTGCACAGGTGCGCCGCTAACAGCGTCTATGACGGGCACATACTCCTCTTCGAAATCGATGGCAACCGGACAACTGGTGTCGCCCAGGCAGCGGGAGCACTTCTCGTGGACCTGGGCATTGAGGTGGACCGCAACCAGCAGACCGCGGTCGCTGCGCAGGATGGTGGCCGATCCGGTCAGACCACGAAGTTCGGTGTCGTCGAAGGACAAGAGCGGCTCCTCCAGGTCAACGACGATGACGGCGCCGACAGGTTGCCGGAGTTGTGGGCCCACGTTGAGTCGCATGGGGATTTGGCGTGTGGCTTAGCGTTTCGGTTAGGAGATTCGCGGCGAAGGAAGCCGCGCGCCTCTTGTTGCAAACCCGCCAGGCCTAAGTCTATAATCCCGCTGCAGACATTGTCCACCCCCGCTACGCCCCGGCCTGTCCGATGTTTTTAGGTGATGACCTCCGCCGCTGAGCTGTATGCCCTCCAGGAGATCGATCTTGCTCTCGATAGGGCATCGGCGCGGCTGGCGGAGATCGAGCCCGAACTGGGCGAGAGCCAGGAGCTTCTCGAGGCCCGCCGGCTGGTCGACGAGAAGCGCCAGGTGGTGGTGCCGCTCCGGTCTCGCCAAGCTGATCTGGAGACGGATGTGGATGATGAGCGGGCCAAGGCCTCAGAGGTGGAGAAGAAGCTCTACGGCGACACCGTGCGAAACCCTAAGGAGTTACAGGACCTCCAAGCCGACGTCATATCGCTCCAGGTCCATATCCGTAAACGGGAAGACGCCCTCCTGGCCGTACTTGTGGAACTGGAGGACGCTGAGGCTGAGCTTCGCAACGCTGAGGCCGCCTATTCGGAAGTGGAGGCCCGCTGGCGGGCGGGGCAGCAGGTGCTGGAGGCAGAACGGGCCAGCATCGCGCCGGAGGTACCGCGGCTGCAAGAGCAGAGGGGCAAACAGTCCAACGGGATGGACAGGGCCGCTCTCGGCCTCTATGAACTGCTCCGAGAGCGTCGCGCTGGTCAGGCCGTGGCCAGGGTTGAACGCGGGATGTGTCAGGGCTGTCGCATCACCCTCCCCATGTCGATCTTGCAAAAGGCCCGGACCGGGCTGGAGCTTGTCCAGTGCGTCAGTTGTGAGCGGATACTGATGGTGAGCTAAAGTGCGCGCTATCGGGTATTTCAGGGAGACGCGCGGCGACTCGCTGGCCGAACAGAGCCGGTCATTCTTGGAGTTTTGCCAGAGCAACGGCTACGAGGCAGCGGCTGCCTTCCTGGACGTTCCGGGGCCCCAGGGCGAGCTGCCCGGCTTTGGGCAGTTGGTGGAATTCGTACGGCAGCAGGCCTCGCGGGGCTTTCTCCTCGTGGCCGTACCTAATATCGACAGCTTGGGCGATGCCCTCACGGAGGTCGCCCGCCGCTACTTTCAACTGGCCAGCCTGGGGGTCCCCACCGTCAGCATCGAGAACGGGGACGATGTGGGCGCCCTCTTACTGGAGCGCTGGGCCGGCCAGCGCAGCAACGGGCGTCTGGGCGAGAGGGTCAAGGCGGCCATGCGTCGCAAGGCAGTCAAGGGCGAGGCCCTGGGCCGTCCTCCATACGGCTACCGCGTCGGGCCCAAGCGCCGCTTGGTCGTCGTCCCGGAAGAGGGCTCGGTGGTGCGGTACATCTTCCGGCTGTACCTCAAGGACGGGCTAGGAATCCGCCGTATCGCCCGCCGCGTCAACCAGGAGGAGCTGCGCACTCGCCGAAACGGCCTGTGGAGCATGGTCACCGTGCGTGACATCCTGCGTAACCGGGCTTACGTTGGAACGTATACTCGCTTCGGCGTGCGCGTGCCGGCTAGCCACGCCCCCCTCATCTCCCAGGACGACTTCCGCCTCGTCCAGGAGAGGCTGGACCAGCGGCGCCCGGCCGCGGGGGCCCGCCAGTCGTCACCCTTCCTCCTCTCCGGCCTCGCCTACTGCGGCTACTGCGGCAACAAGATGATCGGGGTCACCCGCAAGCAGAAGTGGCAGCGCCGCAGCGATGGCGCCCAACGCACGGCCCAGTACCGCTACTATCAGTGCGAGTCGCGTACCAACCGGAGTCTGTGCGACTACCACACCCGCCGCGCCGAGGCTTTGGAAGAGGAGGTTCGCCAGGCCCTGCTCAACGGCGAGTCGACTCCCGCACTGTCCCATGCTGGCGATGGCGCCGCTGTCTTGGCCGAGATGGAAGGCCAGATCCGCCGCCTGCGTGACAAGTCCCGCCGCCTGGACAGGCGCCTGGAGCAGTTTCTCGATGGGGCGGTCGCCGGCCGCATCAACGGCGAGCGGCTTCGCGGTCTTGGCCTGTCCCTGGCCGCCCAGCAGTTGGAGATCGAGCAAAGCCTGGCCGAATCGCAAAACCTGGCCCGGCAGCAGGCCACCGAGGCCGAGCGCAGGCGCCAGCGCGAAGGCCTCCTGACTCGTCTGGGCGACGAGTGGGGACGGCTGGCGTTTGGCCAGCGCCAGGACCTACTGCGGGACATACTGGACCGGGTCGTCGTCCGCGATGACGGCATCGAGACCCGGCTGAGGCCGTAGCGGCGATTGTCTGAGGCGAGGTGGACTGTCTTCAGCGATGGCGCCTCGCGGGGCAACCCGGGCCCGGCTGCCATCGGCGCCGTGGTCTATGACGAAACTGGGCGCGAGGTCCACGCGGTGTCGCGTCGCATCGGCCGCGCCACCAACAACGAGGCTGAGTATCAGGCTGCCATAGCCGGCCTGGAGGCCGCGCTGGCCCTGGGGGCGCGGGAGGTGGAGCTGCGGATGGACTCGGAGTTGGTCGGGCGCCAGCTCGACTGGCGCTACCGCGTGCGCAACCCTCGCCTGAAGCCTCTGTTCGGGCGGCTAAAGGACCTGCAGCGGCGGTTCGCCAGCTTCCAGGCGCACGCCATCCCCCGGGAGCAGAACAAACGCGCCGATCAACTGGCCAACCAGGCTTTGGACCGGGGCTTGGACTAGAACGCATCCATGGATGTAATAGGCGAGGTATAATCTCTCTTGAGCGAGGCCGGTCTTTACTTGCAGAAGGCTCTGGAGAACTTAGTGTCGGCGAGAGCCGAGTTGGAGTCCAACAGATACGACGCAGCGACAAACAGAGCGTATTTTGCAGCCTTCCAAGCAGCCATTGCAGCTGCCATAGATCAAGGATTCAGCATAGAAAGGCCAGATCATACGAAGGTGCAGGTTATCTTCAATGGAGAATTGATCAACAGGCGCCGTGTGTATCCCGCTAGTCTCCGCGGGCTTCTCGATCAGTTGGAGTCTATGCGGGTGAAAGCTGATTACCGGCCGTATACGGTAGGTCGAAGGGGGGCGACGGAGGCTGTTCGCAGAGCGGCACAATTCGTCCAAGCCGTTCGTGGCAAACTGGAGAAAGGGGAAGATTAGCAAGCCGATGAAGGCGGATGTCGTTGAGGCCAAAGCGCAAAGGCGAATAGAGCTCATAAAGGAAAAAATCCAACACCGATTCCCGGAAGCTCGCTTTCAACTGACGAAATTCGGTGATGAGAAGGCAAAGTTCATTTTATCAGTCCACTTACTCGCGGCGGACTTAGATGAATTTGATGAGTTTGATGTCTTGGATCTCGTGAAGGAAGACCTAGCAGAGGCTTCCTTGCAGGACGGTATTACTATCTACGTGGTACCTTGGACTGGAGCCTGGGTTGCATAACTGCATCCGTTACTCACGTAATGGCAATTCACTTGAGGCTTCCGGAATCTCGCCCTCGCCCTTGCAGCGGGGGCACCTGCCGCTACCGTCGCAGGGCACGCAGATATAGCGACCCGTACTCTGGCACTGCTCGCATCCATCACCAAGGCCATCACAGGCCCCGCAGACGACCTCGCCCAGGCCGTCGCACTCCGGACAGCTTCCGCTGCCGCCGCACCTCGGGCACTCCATGCACAACCTCCTGACCCAGGGATTTGGGCAACAAGCATGGGATGCCGGTCGCGCTAGGGCGTTACGCGCGGCAGCGAAGGGCGAGAAGGCTGGTGAGGAATGCTATACTGTGAGTGGCCCAGTAGACCGGGTGGCCGCTCTCCGCCTCGGCGGAGGGAGGAAGGTCCGAGCTCCACCGGGCAGCGCGCTGGGTAACGCCCAGGCGGGGTGACCCGACGGAAAGTGGCACAGAAACATACCGCCCCGATCTTTCGGGGTAAGGGTGAAATGGTGGGGTAAGAGCCCACCGGCTCCGGCGTGAGCCGGAGGCCGGCCAAACCCCGCGCGGAGCAAGGCCAAATAGGAGGGTGCTAAGGGTGCCCGGCCCGAACCCTCGGGTTGGCCGCATGACCCCGATGGCAACATCGGGGCTAGATAGATGGTCACCGTCCCGATGACCTCGGGATACAGAACTCGGCCTATAGGTCTACTGGGCCATCTATCTCAGGCCCGTTTATCTCAGGCATTGAAGCAACGGAACGGCCGCCGGGCCGTTCCTACTGTTGATGAAGCTGAGTGACCTCCTGGTCGAGATCCCGCACGCCGACCTCATGGGCGACGGCGATGTCCCGATCGCCTCCCTCTGCTACGATTCCCGCCTGGCGGAACCGGGCTCGCTCTTCGTAGCTATCCCGGGTGCCAGGACCGACGGCCACGACTACATCGCCCAGGCCGTGCGGGCGGGCGCGTCGGCGCTGGCCGTCCAGGCCGATCGCACGGAGAGGTGGAGCCGGCTCTTGGCCGAAAGCCCCGTTCCCACGCTGGTCGTACCGGACACGCGGGCCGCCCTTGCCAGGTTTGCCGCCGCCCTGTGCGGCTATCCGGCGCGGCGGCTGCACGTCGTGGGGGTAACCGGCACCGACGGCAAGACCAGCCTGGCGCACCTCATCGCCCATGTGCTGGAGACAGCGGGCCGTACCACCGGGCTGATCAGCACGGCCCAATGCCGCGTGGGCGCCACGCCGCTGCCAGACACCGGCCGCTTCACCACGCCCGAGGCGCCCCAACTGCAGGCGATGCTCTCGCGCATGGTGGAGGCCGGCGGCCGCTGGGCAGTCATCGAGGCGACCTCCCACGGGCTGGCCCTGCACCGGCTCGATGGCTGCGAGTTCGATATCGCCGTCGTCACCAACGTCGGCGCCGACCACATGGATTTCCACGGCGGCGCCCAGGAGTACCTGGCGGCTAAAGGGCGCCTGTTCGCCATGCTGGACGAGTCCGCCGCCAAGGACAGCCCCAAGGCCGCCGTCCTCAACGCCGAC
>Ga0209824_10001618_pt1 | contig 12397 bp, 11 predicted proteins | sample VDWuncwatermetaG_FD_184124 | JGI IMG/M metagenome (GOLD analysis project Ga0209824, IMG submission 184124) | Wastewater microbial communities from Netherlands to study Microbial Dark Matter (Phase II) - VDW unchlorinated drinking water (SPAdes)... ... | reverse complement strand
GTTAAAAGGCCCGTTATGCAACGGGCCTTTTTTTTCGGAAGGAGTTATTAAAAATGAAGAAATCACCTTGGATAACGTGTCTAGTTTTGGTCAGTCTCTTTTTTATTTTTGTATGGGGTTTGGTATTTATTGTTGTCTCTGGTGCCGATGGTGGATTTGGGACCAGTCCGATTCGTGTGGTGAAAATCGAAGGGCCAATTTTTGATGCGCTAGAGACTCTCAAAGAGCTTGATGAAATTGGTAAAGATAATGACGTTAAAGCTGTCGTCTTACGGGTTGATTCACCGGGTGGCGAAGTTGGGTCATCTCAGGAAATTTATGAGGAAGTTCTCAAACTCAAGAAAAATAAAGTTGTGATTGCTTCCATGGGAAATGTCGCCGCCAGTGGCGGCTATTACATTGCCTGTGCGGGGCAAAAAGTATTGACGAGTAAGGGGACGGTGACGGGCAGTATTGGGGTTATCATGGAAAGCATCGGCGTCCAGGACTTGCTTGGAAAACTATCAGTCGAAAATCGCACGATTAAAAGTGGAGCTTATAAAGATGCGGGCTCACCTTTTCGTGCCATGACAGAAGGAGACAAACTCTATTTACAAAATTTGTCAGACAACTTGTATCATCAATTTTTGAGTGATGTCGCTAAAGCCAGAAATATTTCTATGGAAAAAATGGCAACGATTGCTCAAGGGAAAATTTATTCTGGAGAGCAAGCAAAAGAGCTTGGGTTGGTTGATGATTTTGGCAACCTTTACGATGCGATTGCGCTGGCTAAAAAAATGGCGAACTTACCTGATGATGCGGAGGTCAAATTTCCGAAAGAGCCTGGCGCAATCGAAACTTTCTTTAGTGGTGGGGATGCCAAAGGCTTGATCACCACGTTGGCGAAGAAATATTTCTTGCAAAGTCAGCCACTTTGGTTATTGAACAGCCACGGGTTCGAGTGATGCTGCGCCGAGTCCGCCGAAGGTCACATTCTGTGTGTCATCGGCTATTTTAAAGCAGTCTGTCTTTATGACTAAGAGTGAACTCGTTGATGTTTTGAGCAACAAGCTACGGCATCTTTCAAAGACCGAAGTTGAGGTTATTATTGAGACCTTGTTTGGGAAAATGGAAGACGCTCTCAAGCAAGGCAACCGTATTGAAATCCGAGGTTTTGGAACTTTCGAAGTTCGTCAGCGTCCCGCACGCCAAGGGCGTAATCCTCGTAGTGGGGCCACTGTCTATATTCAAAATCGCAAAGTACCATTCTTTCGTGTTGGTAAAGAACTCTATGAGCGGCTCAATGCCAAAACAGCGAATGACAACAGGCAAGCACGAGCTTTGAGCGATTCAATGGTTCCTGTGGCTCCCATGTTATGAAGACCTTGTGGGCGCCATGGCGGATGGCGTTCATCGAAGCGAGCCATAAGCCTGCAGTGACAGGCCAAATCAAAAAAACAAAAGCCATCTGCGTATTTTGTGCTGCACAGAGCGGAAAAACTTCAGTTAAAAATCTTGTCGTGTACCGAGGGACTGCAGCTTATGTCATCATGAATAAGTTTCCTTATTCCAATGGGCACTTGCTCGTGATTCCTAATCGACACCTGTCTGACTATGGCAAACTCACAGCCGATGAACATGCCGAGATGGGACTTTTACTTTCGTTGTCTCGCGAGGTGTTGACGCAAGTTCTCAAAGCTGAAGGGTTTAATATTGGCATGAATTTGGGTGGCCTCGCTGGGGCTGGCATTCGTGAGCATTTGCATTACCACATGGTCCCACGTTGGGCGGGTGATCATAATTTCATGCCAATTTTTGCTGAGGCTAAGTGCTTGCCTGAACATTTAGAAGCGACGTACACTAAAGTGAAACGAGCTTTTGATAAATTCTAAGGGCGAAATCAAAATCAAAATGGATAGCCCAATTGGGTATAGACATTGTACCCATTTTTCCCAATGCCTATATCCAAACGTCCGACCACATTAGGTGGAACGACACCGCGCAGGCCAATGCCACCAACGGGTTGCAAATCACTAAGAGAAAAATTTTCCAGATTGTTGAAGACTTTGCCAATTTCAAAAAATGGATCAGCGTAGAATTCGACAGGGATTCCAAAAATAGCTTTATGAATGAGACGAATACGCTGCTCAACTTGAAAAATGGCTTTGCTCTTGTCGACAAAACGATTGGGCATGTAGGATCTAAGTTCTTTGTCGCCCCCGAGAGTTGATTGCAGATACATGGGGATGTTGCTGCCGTAAAGATCTTGGAAGGAAAATCGCAGAGCTGTGATCGTGCGTTCTTTGAGCCAAGGAATGAGCTGAACGGCCTCCAAACTGTAACCATTAAACGTTGCATCAGAGACAAAACCATTGAGCGAAGTGATGTAGCCAATCTCGGCAAAGGTCCCTCGTTTGCTGTTGATTCCTGTTGGGCGATTGTCGAAAGTTAAGCTCACTCGGTGAACCAAGGTTGTTGAATCTCTAACCCCTGGCAAGGCGCCAAAGTTTGTGAGGGTATCAGCCACACTGGTGATGGCCCTCGTTTTAACGTCGCCAATGAGCAGTCTCTCAGAGAGGTTTATGCGGAGCTGCGGGAGGATGTAATAGCCGAAGGTGATTTTTGTATTAAAATTATTGAAGAGATAGTCGCTTTCGGCGGCATCCGTGGTGGCAGGCCCATATCCAAAGAAACGGGTATAGGGCGTTTGCATCCAAATGAGACTGGCCTCCAGAAAAAAATGCTCGCCCATGTGTGGGTTGAGATAATGTCCACCCGCTTCACGATAAAATTTTTGGGCCCATTCAAAGTAATAGTCAAAGACCTGATCGGGATTACCCGTGGGATTTGGGAAAAAATAGCCAGCGTGAGCAAAACTGACTTTTTTGTGCTCATTGTATTGCCCGATGAGAGCCAGAATGACTTTAATGGCTTTGGTGTCTTTTTCTGAGAAAAGAACAACAGGCATGGCACCATAACTAACGCCTTCATCAGGGCGCGTTTGAAAAACAGGGACGGGAAAGAAATCGATTTCTTTGTTTTTGAAAAAGGAGCCGATCAAGCCAGGTTCTTTAGCCGGTGCTTCTGTCTGGGTTGGTTTAGTAGGATTTTTAGCAAAAGCTGAAAAGCCAAAAATGCAGAGAAATAAAAAAAATAAAATTGAACGATTGAGAGGGATATTAAATGAAATAATTTTCATAAATTTATCAGTCTCTCAGCGATTCTGCATGGCATGTTTGGCCAGATTTTTACCCATGGTAAAGATGGGGCCAGTCACTTTATCGCAATCTGTCAAAACGTCGTCTAAAGCTTCTAAAAAAGCCGTGACATGGCGATCTTCGAGAGTGAGCGGCGGAATCAATTTAATAATGTCCTGATGATGCCCCGTCACTTGTGTGAGAATGCGATGTTTGCTCAAAAGTGGCATGACGATGAGTTCACCAAAGAGACCTTTGTCGAGCTTGTGCACGATGTCCCAAGCCAACTTTTTTTTGAATCCTGATGGTTTGCCAAATTCAATGCCAAGCATGAGTCCTTTGCCGCGCACGGCATGAATCCAATCATGCTTTTCGCGCAGTTTTTCGATGCCAGTCAGTAGCTTATCGCCCATAATGACAGTGTTGGCTAAGAGCCCTTCTTCTTCGATGATGGCCAGAGAGGCCAATCCACAAACCATGGCCAGATTGTTTTGCCCAAAGGTACTGGAGTGCACCACGCAGCGATCCATTCGAGAAAAAACTTTTTCATAAATTTCGTGTTTGTAAACAACGGCCCCGACTGGCACCATACCGCCGCTCAACGCTTTGGAGAGCGCAATCATGTCGGGTTCCGCTTCAAAATGCTCACAAGCCAGCCAGCGGCCGGTGCGGCCCATGCCACTTTGAACTTCATCGGCTATGGAAAGTGTTCCATAGTCTCGGCACAATTGAATAGCTGCTTTCAGATAGCCTGCATCAGGAATAAAAACACCTTTGCCTTGAATGGGTTCGAAGAAAAATCCGGCATAGTCTCGGGTTTTGAGACATGTTTCGAGGGCTTGCAAATCGTTCATTGGCACAGCGTCTCCGCTGAGGAGTTCACCAAAGCCATTGCGAAATTCCTTATTGCCATTGAGCGCCAGCGAGCCAGTGGTCAGGCCATGAAAGGCATGATCCAAAAATAATAATTTATGGCGACCTGTGGCACAGCGAGAAAACTTGATAGTCGATTCAATGGCTTCGGTGCCAGAATTGGTAAAGTAAACCTGATCACGAACGCCATGCCCAAAAATACTGATGAGTTTTTCGGCTAGTAAACCACTGAGGAGTGGCGCTTCCATCTGCACGAGATTGGTAAAATCCAAATCGATCGCTTCTTTGAGGATGGCTTTTATTTTTGGGTGATTACGCCCGATGGCATATACGCCATAGCCTGCGAGAAAATCAAAGTACTCATTGTCTTTGTCGTCAAAGAGCGAAACGCCACTGGAGCGACCATAGACTTTGTCAAAGCCGATAGTTTTTAAGACTTTGGCAAATTGTGGGTTAATATGTTGATGCAGGGCGAGGTTCTCACCCAGGCGCTGTTTAATAAGTTCTGTTAGCGAAAACATAAAAAACGCTAAAGAAACGGCGTGCGGAAGTCAATCTTGCGGAATAAAAGGGTAGGTTTCCAGTTGAACCTCTTCAGCCAGTCTGATGCGCCAAGCTTTTAAGAAAGCTTCCATCTCCATTTCTGGAGAATCAAAGTGCAGGCGATTAACAAAAAAATCTGATGCCATTGGGTACCAGTCTTGCTTGAGAATCTGTGTTTTTTCCTCTTCAGCAATAAAACTGCTCAAGATGGAATGATAAGCGAGGGTCAAAAATTCTTTGGCTCCCAGCGAAAAGGCCTCTGAGGCCGTGGCAAATTCTTCGGTTGGATCAGTGAGGGTGCAATTACCGTCAGGATTAAAGCACACCATGCCGCCATGAGCCAGAATGGTTTTAAAGGGATATTCGTGGGCGTGAGTCATGGGTTGCAAACGTGGCATGAGCCATTCACCTTTGTTGTTTTGTCCCCAGTAACGAGTGATAGTGTCAAAACGCTGCGTATGAATTTCCAGTCCTTTGGCAACTTGGGCCCCACAAACTTTGTTGCTGATAAGGCAGGCTTCAAACATGACATCGGCTAAAGCATTGACTGGATTTTTGTCGTGACCATTTTTTTTGACACGAAAATCTTCAGGTAAAAGATAGGATGGTTTTCGAGCCAAAGCTGTTCCGTGACCAATTCGATCCAGTCCTTTCCCATCGGTTGCAATGCCAAGATTGAAGAGGGCTTGAGTGATACTGCCAAAATGGGCTTCGCCAGCATGAGCCGTGATGCGGAAACCAAGGGAGCGAGCGAGTTTAACGGTTTCGGAAAATGGTTTGAGAGGATAGTTCTGTTCTTCGCCGACAAAATCAATGCCGACAATACGATTAGACCCCATTTTGTTACGGATGTGTTTGTTCAAATGATGGGCGAGTTTGACTATTTCATTGGCCCTGTTGGGGGCATCGCTGCGGCGAATACAAATGATGAGACACGTTTTGATGTTTGTTTTTTGTTCGGCGGCCTCCAGTCCTGCAAGGACAGCTTCAAATTCTTGTTCAGGTGTGAAAGCAATTCCTTCCATTTCGAAGCGGCGCCAGGAATCGCCCAGGGGACCTGATTTAATAGCTGTACGAATTTCTAAAATGCGCGTGCCATGTCGGGCATAATCGAGAGCCCCTTCATAGAAACATTCACGGATGTCGTCCAGAGAGGTGCATAAGTGATTGGCTATTTGATGATATCTGTGCAGGTAACCACTCAGACTCCCCTGCGGCAATCGTTGATTGAGCCAATTGAGGACATCACTGGCTGAAGTCAATGTCTGTCCCTGCTCAGTTCGAATTTGGCCAGCTCGTTTAATAGCGATGCGGGCTGCTGTTGCTTTTGGCGCAATGACGCCACCATGTGTGTGCAAAATGGCATGTGGCAAAGCTTTGAGAAAAGCTTCAGGCTGACTGGCAAAGCGAGTGTGTTCCAAGGAGCGGGACAAAGCAGATTTGGGATGATAGGCGGCAAACATATTTTTCTTACAGCAAAGCCTGCAACAAGCCCAAAAAATCTGGATGGGTGCCGATACAGGTGTCGACTGAGAGTTGAATATCAGGAAATTTTATTGCCACATTGGTGATGATGGCGGGAATGTCTTGCAGGGTATGTTTTCCGGGAGCCAGAAATAAGGGGATGACACGTATGTTAGCTTCGCCATTTTGAATATGGGCACTGAGAGCTTGTGTGAGTGACGGCTCAGCCATTTCTAAAAAACCTAGATTGATAGGCTTATCTGAGGCTAGTTGGTTAATAAGTCCCAGAACAAACTTATTGGCGCCTTCAAGTCCAGATCCATGGGCGACAAAGGTGATGGCTTCAGAGGGGTTTTTTGGGCTCACTGGATTCCTTATTCAAACCAAATGTCTTCTTAAACCACCAAATGACACCGACAAAAAGATAAAGAGGATTGGAGAAAAAAGCTGGAGGCTTGCCCTCAAAAATGTGGCCAATGAACTGAAAAACCCAGCCGAGCACAAAGAGACCAAGTCCCCAGCGCCAATTGAAGAAGACCACGACCAATGACACCACAATCATGGGAATCCCAATTGAGTGGGTGAGCTTGTTCATGGGGTGTGTGTGCGTCTGTCGATAATTTTCTAAATAGTCCATGGGCCCAGTTTAGAGACTTAAAACCGTTCGCACAAGAGGTGGATTCTGTAAAACTTGCGCCAAGACGAATATTTTGAAACACTCCTAAATTCCTTGGCGTTGTGCCTAGGCAGGAGGATTTAAAATATGAAACGTTCACTTATAGTTATGGTTGCTTGCTTGGTGGCTGGGTCGGCTTTTGCTGACGTTACCCTCACCAACAAGGATTCGTCATCTCACGATATCACGATCAAATGCGGGAGTGGATCCACCACGCAAACGAGTATTGGTTCAAATGTTACACGCAGCATAGGCAACGGCCCTTGCACTGTGACAGTCAAAGATAATGGCTCGACTTACTCGGCTCAAGATGGTGACAAGATCGTCATTAAGACGGGTAATTAATTGATAGCGCCCTGCCTTTGTAAACCTTTTTTCGAAATCGAAAAATTGTGTTTTACGTCATCCCCGCGAAGGCGGGGATGACGGTTTTTGACTTTAAGAAATAGCATTTAGTGCGCTGACTCAGATTTATAGATTTTCGAATACGCCAGGTAATTAACCAGTACTTTTTTGGTATAAGTGTTGGTTTCGGCATACGGGATTAATTCAATAAAGACGTCAGGTTCCTGGTCTTCACTTTTTCGCACCCAGCGGGAAACGGCCAGGGGCCCTGCATTATAGCCGGCCATAGCGTAAACCGGATTGCCGTTAAATTTTCCCATCAGATAATTTAAATAATAAGTTCCAAACAATGTGTTGATGTGCGGTTTGTTTAAGAGCGAGGCGTGGAAGCCAGAAAAACCAATCGCGTCGGCGATTTCCTCACCTGTCGGGGGAATAATTTGCATGAGACCATACGCATAAGCAAAGGACTGCGCTTCCGGCTTGAAGGCTGATTCTTGGCGCATGATGGCGTAGGCGAGATTTTGATCGAGTCCCCATAAGTGAGAAAACGGGCTTATGTATTTGGCAAAGGCACGCGGATAACCAAATGTGTAGGTTGTTTCATCCAGACCTCTACGATTCATGAGTCCAGCCACGTTGGCGAAGGGAATATTATAATTAGCCCCATTTTGATAATTGATGAGGGCTTGATCGCCACTGGTACCCATGCTGGAGGTGAGTGTCTCAGCGTACGCAAAGCTGTCAAAGCCCAGAGCAGCGAGTACGATGGCTTTGAGCAAAGCATCTCCTTCAGGTATGCCTGACACCTTTGGGAGTGCAGGTATGCTAGCAAGACCAGATGGCAAGTGAGTCATTAATTTTGGATCGATCAAGGTTTTTGGCAAGAGCTTGCCTGAGTGAAGCCGCTGCCGAGAGAGGAGGCCATAATAGCTGTAAGGTTCCGCATCGGCAATTTTTTGGTACATTTGATTAGCGGTATTCTTGTCGCCTTGAGCAGCGGTGGCACGGGCTGTCCAGTAATCGAGTAAGGTCAGAATTTTTTTGTCTTTGCTGATTTTAGCGAGAGCGGCCATTTCAGTTTTGGCTTTGGCATAATCTTTGGTGAGGAAAAATCCCCAAAGTCGGTACCAGCGTGCATCGGTTTTTTGCTTGGCTGTGCCACGATTCAGAAAGCGTTCAAAATAAGTGATAGCCTCTTTGAAATGACCAGAATCAAAATACAAAAAACCCAATTTGAATTCGGCCTCGATGGCGGCGCGTGAACCGGGAAAACGCTCTTGCAGCATTTTGTTGGCGCGAATGGCTCCATCGAAGTTATCGTAGCGGGCATAGGACTGGGTGATCTTTTCCAGCACGGCCACTTCGGGTGTCGAATAAGCTTTGTCGTTCCACAAAGAGCTGTAGAGGGCGGCCGCTTTTTCGTAATTGCGTTCACGGAAAGTGCCATAGGCGACTCGTTCGCGGTAGCTGGCTTTGACGGCACCATTGGTGTTTTGATAAAATCGTTCCCAGATTTTACGGGCTTCATGTGGATACCCATTGGCGATAAGTTTTTCGGCTCGCATATTCCACAAGGCTTCATTCATGATGGCATTGACGGAAATACTTTTGTGTCTGAGTAAATCAAAAATGCGGGCATCATATTCTGTGCCGGCATTTTCGACCAAATTGACCAGAAAGTGCTTGGCTGCGAGAGCCCGATTCCCATTCATGAGGGCTGCGGCTCCGCGTAAATAGGCAGTTTTGATTTTGGCGCCTTTATCGGTGCCCAGGCGCTTGAGTAGGGGCGTCATTTCTGTTTCAAATTGTGCTGTTTTTCCGGATAAAACGAGTGCTTCCAGGCGAAGCCAATAAGCATCCCAGCTAATTTTTGATATTGGCAAAGTTCTCAGAGGAATTGCGGAGACAGCTTCATCGTAGCGACCAAGTGACATGAGTGCTTGAGCATGACTAAAGTGAGCGTATTCAGCAAATATGCCGGTACTTTCTGGTGAAATGGCCAGGGCATCTGTCGGCCGATTTTTTTGTAGGGCAGAGACAATTTTACTGAATTCTCTTACGGCTATTTGAAAGTCTTCACTGGTCGTTTTTAGAATTTTGAAAAGACCTTGTTGAGAGGTTTCCGCGATTTGATTTTGCAGGTTATTGTAAGTGCCAAAACCTATTTTCGCAGTTTTTTTTGTTTTCTTGCCATTTTTTCCACGGGCCTGCACTGGGGACGAAAACAAAAGACCCAATACGAGTAGCAAACTGATGAGCGGCTTGAACATTCATGAGGTCTTACGTGAGATAGAGGACTGGGTCAAATGTCAGTATTTACGTTTTACTTGTTTGGTTTTTTTCTTCGCCAATGTCCACAACTCATTCCATTCCTTGAGTGAGAGCGATTCAGGTTTTTTCTTGTCTAAACGGGCTTCCATGTTGGCAAAGCGTTTGCGGAATTTTTGAGTGGCGCCTTTGAGGGCCATTTCTGGATTGACGCCGAGCTTGCAACATAGGTTGGCAACAGTGAAAAGAACATCGCCAAGCTCATCTTCGATGGCATTTTTCTTGCCGCTTTTAATGGCTTTGCGTGTTTCGGCGAGTTCTTCGTCAATTTTGTCGAATACATTGCCAGGTTTTTTCCAATCAAAGCCCAACTTGGCTGCTTTTTTGGAAATTTTCCCAGCCTCATAAAGAGCCGGTAGGGCACGGCTCACACTTTGGAGAACACTCTTGTGCACAATGCCTTTGTTAGTTTTTTCGATTTTTTTAATTTCATCCCAATTTTTTAGAACGGTATCTGAATTGTTGACAATGAGGTCTCCAAAAACATGGGGATGCCGACGGACAAGTTTGTCAGAAATATCTTTGGCGACATCTTCAATGGTAAAGCGTCCACCATCTTGTGCGATCTGAGCATGAAAAACGACTTGTAAAAATAGGTCGCCAAGTTCTTCTTTGAGATGATCGTTATCGCCTTCATCAATGGCTTCTAGCACTTCATAGGCTTCTTCGATCAAATAGGGTTTGAGCGTTTTATGATCCTGTTCCAAGTCCCAAGGACAGCCACCGGGCGCGCGCAGGCGAGCCATAATGGCGATGAGTTGGCTGATTTGTGGATAGTTGTTGGACATGAAGAGGCGTTATCAGATACCCGATCGTTGGGCAATTAGCCTCTTTTTTTGCGGCTGCAACCAAAGTTGAGCAATGCCACTCTCCTGAATTTAATGTAATTTAAGCGGCGATTCTTGCCGTCCATTAGGCTCTCTAATATCGCTGACACTCAATGTTTCCAAATACATTTCCAGCTCACTTCTTTCGTCAGCATGGCTCACGAGAGATTGTGCGAGAGCCAAACTTTTGCGACCATCGGTTTTTTTCCCTTTACCAAAATAGACTTTGGCACGCATGAGATGGACCCAAAAGATGGGCAGATTAAGGGTTGTTTGAGTTGTGGCAATGGCATCGGCTTTATTCACGCTTTCGTGTGCCGAGCTGAAATGGCAGCGGCTCAAATGAATTTCGGCAATTTCCATATGAGCATTAAAGAGGCCAATCAGAACTGTGGGGGCATTTGTAGAGAGACTTTGTAATGTATTCAAGGTGTAGATGAGGCAAGAGTAAGCATCATTGGTGCGGTCTAGTTTTTTGTACATGATGGACAGATTGTAGGCGAGAATGGCTGCAAAGTTGGGTTCATATTTTTGAGCCAAAGAAAGTCCTCGTTCATAATAGTCGAGTGCCTTTGCGTTATCTTGCTGGTTCAGGAAAAAATTTCCCAGGGCATTAAAGATACGAGAAATTAATTTATAATTATTGATGGCCCTGGCGTATTTTTCAGCTTTATCGAAGTAGTCAACAAGTGTGCGGGTCATTTGCCTGTCAGCTTGCTGGTGCATTTGCGACATGTAAGCGCCGTAACTTTGCGCCAAATCAAAATAGAGGCGTGCTAACCAAGGTTTATCATCCCACTGTGTCACGGTGGCGATGAGCTTTTCCACGTGTGCAATGTCAGCTTCATAGGCCCGTTTATTTAAATGGACCATGTGCAATTCGTTGTTTGTCACACGCATTTTTTGTTCAAGGTTCAGTTCATTTTCCCAAATCATTTGAGTTTGTGTATAAATTGTTTCTGCTGTGTCGAGCTTGCCATTTTTGAAGGCGATTGCGGCTTCATGATTGAGGAAGAGGAGTTCGAAGATACGGGTATTTGTGCTGTGTGGGATGAGGTTTTTGGCTTGCTCCAACAAAATATCGGCTTCAGTGAGTGCTTGGCGATTGAGGTTGAGTCGGAGCATGCGATCCAAGCAGTCGAGTTTGGCATCGGTGTTGGTTTCGTTAGCAACTTCAATTTCCAGGAGTTGCTCTTCGCAGAGTGCGAGAGCCTCCACGATTAAATTGGCATCCATCAAGGCTTTGCCAAGTTTGTCTGCAATGGAGCTTCTCTGCTGTCTGTTTGTGAGAGGTGCAAGGCTGAGCGCTTTGCGAAAATTTTCGGCGGCTTTTTGTGGATTCAAGGCAGTTGTTTGCCTATCGCCGAGTGTGATGAGAGCGGGCAGGGCTGTTTTAAGATCAGAGCCATAGCCATAATGAAAAAGCACGTGGTTGGCATCGCCAGCTGTTTGACTCAAGCTGTGGGCGAGTCGGTCGTGCAAGTGAGCCGCGTGGTCTTTATCCAGACTTTTACCAATGACTTCTGCCATGAGACGATTACGTAGAGAGTAGGTAAAACGCAAACCTTGATATTCAAGAAATCCATTTTTGACCAGCCAGGTTAGTGTTGGCAAAAGCTCGGATTCCGAGAGGTTGGTTGCTTGCAAAAGTTGGGCCTGTGTCAGTGGCTCTTGGTGAAGGGCAAGCAGCTTGAGGACACATTGTCTCTCATCAGAGAGCGTGCGGTAATCCTGGATGAGTGATTCTTCGATGCTGTTGGGAATGTGTAAGGCGTCAAAGTCAATCTTGATGTCGCGGAAAGTGTTGGCTGTCCAGTGGCCTGTTTTGGCATCGAGCAGGGAATTATTTTGAATGAGAGCTTTGACGAACTCAGTGACAAAAAATGGATTGCCATTGGTGCGTTGATAAATTTGTTCCACAAGATCTTGTGGCATATCGGCTAAGCCAGTGACGGTTTCTAGGTAGCATTTGAGTTCGGGTAGCTTGTAATTTTCTAGAGTCAACAAGGAGACACTTTGCCAATTAGTTGGCGGCTTTTCTGTCGCCCACAAAATCAGACAATGATTTTGTGCTAATAATTGTGCCAGGGCGTTGATGCGATTTTTATGTTCGCCTGTATTATCATCAACAGTCAAAACAAAATGCTCAGGTGGTTCCATGC
>Ga0209824_10001617_pt1 | contig 12401 bp, 17 predicted proteins | sample VDWuncwatermetaG_FD_184124 | JGI IMG/M metagenome (GOLD analysis project Ga0209824, IMG submission 184124) | Wastewater microbial communities from Netherlands to study Microbial Dark Matter (Phase II) - VDW unchlorinated drinking water (SPAdes)... ... | reverse complement strand
GACTACCGCTACTGTTTCCAGCAAATACCAAATCGCCATCCCCAAGGCAGTGAGAGAAGCGATGCAAATCCTGCCGGGGCAACAATTTGAATTCATTCCAATGGGTCAGGTTATTCAGCTCGCGCCCAAAACCAGCATCAAAGCTTTGCGGGGCATTGCGCGCAATGCAAACCCATCGCATTACCGCGACCGCAAGGATCGCGCCTGATGTTTTTGGTCGATACCTGCGGCTGGATCGAATGGATGACCGATACGCCGCTCGCCAAAAATTATTCTCGCTACCTGACCTCGCCTGACACGCTGCTTGTTCCGACGCTGGTTCAGCATGAACTCTACAAATGGCTGTGCCGCGAGATAGACCAACCTGTCGCCTTATCTGCGATTGCGGCAACCCAAACCGCAATCGTCGTGCCGCTAGACACCTCCATCGCCTTACTCGCGGCAGACATCGCGGCAGAATTTAAGCTGGCGACAGCAGATGCCATCATTTACGCCACCGCACGCCAGCATCGTGCAACCTTAGTCACCAGCGATGGGCATTTCGCTGCTTTACCTCAGGTTAAATTTTTTCAAAAAATAAGCTGAGTTATTGGCTCGCCCCCACGCGCCGCGACACCAAACGATAAGTAGGGTGTGCTATGCGCACCAATCCACACCGATGGTACACACAGCGCACCCTCCTGATGATTAAGTAGCTTGTAAGTAAAAATAACCTAAATCAATATCTTGCATGCCACCTTGCTAGCGACCCGTTACCGTGTAGCGCGTAATGCCACCTGCTTGAACGCTCATCCTTTTTCTTGCTTCTGCTCCACCACCATCGGTACCGCTAGTATATGCAGCGACCCCTGCGGATACATCCCAGCAACCAGCCGAAACAGTAAATTTATAGCTGGTATTTGGCGCGATATGAATTCCGCTTGGAAGTCTATTTAAACCATAGGTTGATGCATCACAGTCTGAGATGAGCAAAGCAGTTATTGTGTCTGGCGAGTTGTTGACGACCTCTAAGGAGCCAGTCGGTTCACCCTCCCTGACCAAATCGCCGCCCGTAAGCAGGCTCGCACAGCCAGTGAAAACAAGAAGGCTGCTGATAGCCAGCATAGAGGATGGATATAAATTTCGATTTCATGATGATCTCCTGATGGTTAAATGAACAAATATAAAATAAGCTTCTCGTTTATTACTTGGTTAATGCTACCGATTGGATTTTCCCGCCTGCTCCACCCATCCTACGGGCTACGGCGCGGTGAACACCGCCGCGCCATGCACCGATCCCGCTCCAGGGCTACTCGTCCATATCATGTACGTCCCGCCAACACGCGCACCATTCGTGCCGACCACCATGCCGTCAAACGTGAAGTTACAACCATTGGCGTTGGGGCAAGCGGAGCCGCCTTGTGGCATCGGAATACTGCCGAAAATTGTGTCCGCGCCATTATTGAAGCCTACGTCGAAGTTCGGGTCATTCGGCGTCAGCGTGAGCTCCGAATTGGTGAGTGTCGTCAGCCCGCCGTTGGACGAAACAGTATAGGTGCGATCCGGCATGGTCACGGTGCATTCGATACCCACCTTGTGGGTCGCATAATCAACCTTCATCGTTCCGGTAAACGTGCCGAGCGCGCCGCTGCCTTGCGTGGGCTGCGTACTTCCCGACAGGTTATAGGTCTTGATGCCGCTCGTGGGCTCTAGCGTCGCCACACCCAAAACATAATGGAAACCCTGGTTGTTGGCGAAGCTCCAGTTGGCGTTGCTCGCATAATAATTCCCGCTGGCGGTACCGCCGTTCCAACGCCCCCAAGTGATATTGGCATCGCCGCCGAGTTCTGCAATGGAATTCGTGCCGATCAAAACGTTCTCGCGGGTATTCGCGGCTGTGGTTAAGTCCTTGGTCGTGTCATAGCCGATCAAGCCGCCGGTAGTGCCATCCAACGTCTTACGCAACGGAAATCCCGACCTAAAGTCGATGCCGATATCGCCGATATCAGAGCCTACCGAACTGCCGACAGCCGAATAGGTGAGCATGTAATGCCCGTCCATGGTCAGATTCAACGGCGCGGTGATCGCCCCTGAAGTAGTGCCGCTACCGCCGCCCACTGGTGGGGGAGGTGTGCCGCCACTCGTGGTGGCGGCATAAGCTGTGGCTAATGCTGTACTTAAACCTGCTGGCGGGGTGATGGTTGCCCCTGCTGTTAAGCCTGCCGCATTTAACAAAGCAGCGTAAGTAGTTGCGCTACTCGTTATTGCATTACGCAATGCCGTCAAAATGTCATCCATCGCCACACCGCCAGTTGGATTAAAGGCGAGGGTGATGGGGTTGATGGTGTTGAGCGCGGTTAGGTTTAATGCGGTACGCAGATTGGTCAATGCAGTGGTCACCTGTGCATCTGTAATCGCGGCAACTTGTGTGGGAGTCAAGCCTGTAAACCATGTGCTGGGGTTTGCGCCAGCCAAATTCGCAACAATCAAATCAGTCAATGGTGTGACGTTCACCGTGCCCAAGCTGATAGCGATGGATTGATAGTTGATGATGTTGGCGACGCTATTGATCGTGCCGCCCGTGACCCGCACCGCGCACGGCAAAGTTTGCCCCGATACATTCACCGACCATGCCCCGGTCGCGCTGGTATTCGGGATGCCCGTTAACGCAGTACCTGCCGCACAAGTGACATTCACCGCGCCCCCTACAATCGGGAAGCCCACCGCCGCTGTGCCGCTGAGCGTGGTGGATGCGGGTGCAGCCGCGCCGCTTGTGCCGCCCGAACATGCGCCCAGCAGCAAGACACCCAGCAGTGCAACCATACATCCCCAACCAGTAAAGTTTTTCATTTCGCGCCCCTATCAGTAATGGAAATTCACAACGGAAATCTCGCTAAGAGCATAGGTTAATGTAGGGGGGAGCTCCATCCCCATGTCGGGTGAATTTCGGGGGATGGGGGGGATTACAGATTTAGTGCAGAGTTACACTTATTTCAACGAGCGTTATATGTTACGAATTGCCCCGTTCTGGAGTTCAATTTTATAACCGGAAGTGCTCGACCAAAAGCTTCTATCACTTTTGTCTGCAATACCTTTTCAAGTCGCGCCATGCCTTTGTTCATAAAATAGGGCAAAGCGTCATCGCGTTTAAAGATTTCTTCCATCGCCAGCATTAACGCACCCGGATTATCCTGCACCAAAATATCCAAAAGCACGGTCGCTTGGTTGATGTCCTTTTGTATTTTGGTCTGCAACCCAATGGGGCGCAGTTGCGATACCGCTAATTTATGCAGGGCAAATCGTGCGGGATTGGGTACGGTTACGCTCATCCCTGCCCCATTTAACACGACAGCGATTTGTGTGTCCTCTAATAAATAATCCATGAAATCGAGCGGCTGCGCGTAAACATTAAAGCGGTCAATAAAAACAGGTACGTCATCTGATGCCGCGAGTTTGGTGGTTAAAAATTCAACTTTAAACCCATCGGGTGTCACCATCTCAAAAGGAATAATGCTGGGATTGATTTGTACCGAGTCGCGTAGCTGGGGCTCCGCACTCAACAACACGGCCTTTATATCGCGACTGAAAGCGACATCAATCGTTCGTGCAACCGAAAAATCAATATCTTCGGTTCGACTGAGCTCACTGGATATTTTAATCCCCAACATGTTTCCGTAGCAGGCAAAAGCGAACGACCCTACCATCACACTGCCTGCGTTAAACAACCCTGCATCAGAAAGTTTTTCAATAATCTTTGCGGCACGGCCTTTTTCCAGATGCGCGCCCGCCACGCCCAACATCGCAACCAAGCGTCGCCGCGCTATGAGCAATTCACGATGCTCGGCTATCACTATTTTGCGCGCCGCAATTTCAGCAAGCAACGCCTCAGACTCCTGACCTAAATATGCCTGCTTTCTACCTGAAACGGTATCAGTTTGGCGATACCAGTAGCGAGAGCCTTTAATTACCTTGGAAACAAACGCCCCGCGTGATGCGGATGGATGGAGCGCGACTTTTTGCAGCAAGTCGGCATAGAGAACAGCGCAATTGTCTGGCAAGCGAAGAAGCATAGAAATGAACCTGAATGTCACCCCCCCGCATCTTATACGCTCATAGCAAGGTGTCAAGCGTATAACTACTATTGTGTTTATTCCACGCCCCTATCAGCAATGGAAATCCTCAACGGAAATCTCATCGACAAGATAGGTTGCAGCAAGTGGATTAACTCACCAACACGTCATGCCTAACAGTTTGGCTGCCTTGTTTAGGCGTGTATCGAAACAGGCAAAAAATATGGAGGTTTGAGAGATGCGCGCAGCCTCCGCCGCCGCTGCCAGTTGGATGCTGTCATAACCGCGCAACGCAAAAGTATCGGCATATTCGCCAGCTTTTTCGACCAATGTTTGGTCGATTTCCAGCACCACAAAATGCGGCCAATCTACAGCCAACGCAGCCTTGGCTTGTTCGATGGTGGCGGCATCTTCGGGGGCTTCTCGCGCCCGCCTAGACAGTGCGGCAAATGCTTCTGCCCAAGCGATGCGGCACACCACCACGGCCTCAGCTTCACGCACGAGTGCTTTGAGTGTCACGCTCTCTGGCTCTGTAATGTAGAACTTTAATAAGGCGGAGGTGTCGCAGAATAAAATCATCCGCGATCATCCAACACCATTTTAGAAACGGGTGTGCCTTTTTGTTGCAGCAAAAAAGTCGCGCCATTGGGTTTGCCCCCTTGCCAAGATGCCGTACCCGCCGCCAGCAAACGCGACACTGCCGATCCATCGTCTGGAGCAACACCCGCTAGACGCGCCACAATTTTGCGGTGCGAGGTCAACTCAATGAGTTCACCCGATTGAGCTTTGCTGACGTATTTCGCCAAATGCGACTTAAATTCTCCGATTGATACTTTCATATATGACCTTTTTAATAAGATAACTATTTTTAGTATGACCCCAATTACCAAGATCGTCAATCAAGAATTGGCTGTTGCAGTCGCTTATTTATTTGGCTCCCCAATCAAATAATCCCTTTGCGTCGCGCGCTAATGAGTGCTTCCTTTTTATTTTTGGCTTGCAGTTTTTCGTAGATATTTTTGATGTGGCTATGCACGGTATGCGGGCTGATGTTTAATTTGCTGGCGATTTCTTTGTAAGCCAAGCCTTCTTGTATCACCACCAATACATTTTTTTCTTTAGCGGTGAGCAGGAAAGATTCATCCGTGGGCGTATCCTGCAATTCGCGGATGACCGCGCGCGCAATGCGCGGGCTCATCGGCGCACCGCCGTCACGCAGGCTGTATAACGCCTCGATCATTTCTCGCGGCGAAGAGCCTTTCACCAGATACCCGGTCGCACCCGCTTTTAGCGCAGCAAACACGCTATCGCGATCTTCGTTAATGGTGTGCGCGATGATGTCGAGATTGGGTAAAACATGCTTTACTTTTTGTATGAGTTCGATGCCGGACATGCCGGGCAAACCGAGGTCGCACAGCATCATTTGTGGGCGTGATGCATCGAGACCATGCAAGGTTTCTTCGGCACTGCTGAAGTCGCCTGTTATTTCAAACCCTAGGTCGCCGCCTATCAGCAGGCGCAGCGTGTTGCGTAGCAGCGCGTCGTCTTCAACAATGATTAAACGGGTTTTGAGGGTTGCGTTCATGGTGTTGTATGTTTGCCTTCATCGTAGCGGAGTGCTTTCCTGGCTGGATTCCCGCCTGCACCCGCAAGGAGTACGCCGTGGTTGTATGGGGTCGAAGCCCCCAACAACACATGCTGCGCGAGAATGACGAGATTGCGGTGTAATTCCATTTCCAATTTAATTGTGCCAGATTGCTCCCTCACCCTCGCTACGCTCTCCCTCTCCCAGGGGGAGAGGGAAGTAAAACCCTTCTCCCTCCGGGAGAAGGGTTGGGATGAGGGAGCAAAATTGAGTGCTTAATAAATTAGAAATGGAATAACAGGATCATCGGGGTTAAAACCCACACCACACTAACCAAAATTTATTCATTGCGCCATCCCCGATTCGGGTGATTTAAGGGGGAGCGGCACGTGCAAATTAAGGTGTGTACCCGTGTGTTCCACCCGCCCTGCACTGCCCGAACGCAGGCTCAACGTGCCGCCCACGTTAAGTGCGCGTGCTTTAAGATTGCTCAACCCGCGACTATTTATTGCCGCGCAATTTTCAGCATTCGCCAAGCCGATGCCGTCATCTTCAATCTCCAGCGTTAACCGCTGCGGGGTAATTTCAATTTTCACGCGCACGTTTCTTGCCTGTGCATGTTTGATCACATTGACGAAGGCTTCTCGGTAAATGCGAAACAGGTTTAAGCGCAACATGCTGGCCGCGTCCGGCAAGTCTTCAACGATGCTTACTCTAAAATGAAATTCAATCGCGTGAGGTTCCAGCAGCTTGTGGCCGAGCAGCCGCATATCCGCTGCCACGCTGTGCCAATCGCCTTCGGCATCATCTAGATTACGCATAAAGCCGCGAATTTCATCGAGGCTTTCGCGGGATAGTTCTGAAATCTGCACGAGCTTTTTGCGGATGTCCGGCGCGGAATTTTCCATTTGCGCCATCTCCGACAGCAAGCTGATGTTGGTGGCGATGCCGCCCAAGCCATCGTGCAGGTCGCGGGAAATGCGTTCGCGTTCTTCTGCTTTGGCGCGACTGTTTTCCAATGCCCGCAGTTGCAGATAGCTATTTTCCAATTCGTGCCGATTGGCTGCAACACGCGATTCTAGATCGGCGTTGAGATGCTCGGCATCGCTCAGCGCGTTGATGAAGCGGCGGTTAAGATGCCAGCTAATGAAAATCAACAACACTGACGCGCTGTAAGGGAGCAGATGGTGATAAGCGTAATTATCGTCGATGCCATAGATAATATTATTTTGCACCAGCCAATCATGTATGCCCACCAGCAGCACCGCCGCAATGCTCAAGGCCAGTACGCCTGCATCACGGGCAGTGGTGACGCGCTGCATCGCACCTGCTTGCGGGGCTGATTGCGGGTGTTGCATGGCGATTTTGCGGTAATGCCATAACCGCCACACCGCGTAACCGCCAATAAAAATACTGCCCACCATCCACACTGCCGCCACCACCCACAGATAGTCCCCCACACTGGCGTATAGCAGCATCGCCAGCAGCGCGTAGCCCATCAACATTTTTTCAATAACGGCACGACGATAGCCGATATAGCGATGCACGAATATCGCCAAACCGCTGGTCCACCAGGCGATGCTGCTAAAAATGAGCCAATCCCACGCCATGACAGAAACTGGGATAACGCTGACAAAGTGATTCAGGCTAAGGATTGACCAGACGAACGCAGTCAGTGCGAACCAGCCATACAATGTGTCAGCGCGCCGCTTTAACCACAGCCCAAAAAAGAAAAATGCCACGCCCAAAGTGAAAATGAACAAGCCTTCATTGAGCGAAATTTGAAAGAAATATGCTCGACTATAATCACGTGAAAGAATGCTATGCGCGCCTATTTTAATGGGTGCCAACATCCCGACCCCAGCATCGGAACGTAGCCTGATGTCCAAAATATTGTCGCCGTTTTTCCACACCGTGCCGGGAATTTTGAAATACAGCGGGCGCGACCAATTGCGCCCCAGCGGTTGCTCGAAGCTGCCGCCATCGCCGAGCAATTCACCGTTGAAATACACCGCCGCGTTCATGTTGAGGCGCGGCAAATAAACACCCCACTGCTCAGGTGGTCGCTCTGCCCGATTGATTATGAAACGGTACCAGCCATTATCGGCAATCATATAACGCGCTATCGGCCAAGTGTCCGGCAGGGTTACTGCCTGCCAACCTTCGCTTGTTTGCGGCGGGTTGCTGTCGGTTGTAATCAGCAACTGCGCTTGGTTGAGTGTCATCGCGACACCCGTATCCCCCGCTTGTGTTGCGGCTGAGTAGGCGGCATTTACCAAGCAGAATGACAAACCCAATGTCAGCAGGATGCAGAGCAAATATTTTTGGACTGATAAAAATTTCATATTATTTGAACGTGATCCCAGCCCCTTTGCGGCATTGATTCCTCTGCGATGTTGGAATCATAACCGCCAATCATTAAGAGGTAAAATGCAAAGTCCTAGTATGCTTTACAATGCCGCTTTATTTGCAAGCAAGCCACATCCCAACATGACCCGAATTAAAATTTGCGGACTCACCCGTGTGCAAGATGTGCGGCTGGTGGTCGAGCACGGTGCAGATGCAATAGGCATGGTGTTTTACGCGCACAGCCCGCGCAATGTCAGTGTGCCGCAAGCGGCACAGTTGGTCGCAGCCACGCCGCCTTTTATCACTACCGTGGGATTGTTTGTTAATCCGTTTGTGGAGGAGGTGCGCGAAGTGCTGCGCCACATCCCCCTGAGCGTGTTGCAGTTTCACGGCGAAGAAGATGCCGCATTTTGCGCGCAATTTGGTCTGCCTTATTTGAAGGTAATCCGCGTTAAGCCGGGTGTCGATTTGTTACAATGCGCGGCCATTTACTCAGGCGCGCAAGGCTTGTTGCTGGATACATTTGTAGAAGGCATACACGGCGGCACGGGGCAGTCTTTTGATTGGGATTTAATTCCGCGCAATTTGCGATTGCCAGTGATTTTATCCGGCGGTTTACATGCCGAAAACGTCGCACAGGCCATACAAAAAGTGCGCCCTTATGCAGTGGATATTTCAAGCGGTGTCGAAATAAGCAAAGGCATTAAAGATGCGGCAAAAGTCGCAGCATTCATCAACGAGGTTAAACGAATTGACTTACAACTTTCCTGACCACACTGGCCACTTCGGCCCCTACGGCGGCATTTATGTGGCCGAGACTTTAATGGGCGCGCTGGACGAGCTACGCCTCGCGTATGAAAAATATTCCACCGACCCCGCCTTCCAAGCCGAGTTCGCCTACGAACTGAAGCATTATGTCGGTCGCCCTAGCCCGATTTATCACGCTCGACATTTATCGCAACGCTTAGACGGCGCGCAAATTTATCTTAAGCGCGAAGATTTAAATCACACTGGCGCGCACAAAATAAACAACACGGTTGGTCAAGCATTGTTGGCACAACGCATGGGCAAAAAGCGCGTCATTGCAGAAACAGGGGCGGGGCAGCATGGTGTCGCCACCGCCACTATCGCCGCCCGTTTCGGCATGGAATGCGTGGTGTACATGGGCGCGGAAGATATGAAACGCCAGGCCACTAACGTCTATCGCATGAAGTTGCTTGGCGCAACGGTCGTGCCAGTGGAGAGCGGCTCTAAGACGCTAAAAGACGCGTTGAACGAAGCCATGCGCGATTGGGTCACCAACATCGAAAATACGTTTTACATCATCGGCACGGTGGCAGGCCCCCATCCTTACCCGATGATGGTGCGCGATTTTAATTCTGTCGTAAGCCGCGAATGCGTGGTGCAAATGCCGGAGCTTATTCAACGTCAGCCCGATGCGGTGATCGCCTGCGTCGGCGGCGGCTCGAATGCCATGGGCATTTTTCATTCCTACATCGACATGCCCGGCGTGCAACTCATCGGCGTAGAAGCCGCCGGACATGGCATCGCCACAGGTCAACATGCGGCAGCATTATGTGCGGGCAAACCCGGTGTACTGCACGGCAACCGCACTTATTTATTGCAAGATGAAAACGGGCAGATTATCGAAACCCATTCTATTTCTGCTGGGCTAGATTACCCCGGAGTCGGCCCCGAACACGCTTGGCTGAAAGACAGTGGCCGCGCCCAATACGTGGCGATAGAAGACGGCGAAGCGTTGCAGGCTTTCCATGATCTATGCCATTTTGAAGGCATCATCCCCGCGCTGGAATCCAGCCATGCTTTGGCCTACGCGATTAAAATCGCACCGAGTATGGGCAAGGAAAAAGTGCTGCTGGTGAATTTATCTGGGCGCGGCGATAAAGACATGGCGACGGTGGCGAAGGTGATGGGGATTGCGTTGTGATTTATGGGTAAACACGAAAAAATTGTTTCTCAGGTACTACGCGGACTTTCCGATGCGAATATAGAGTTTGATGATCTCTGTCTCTTGCTTCAGCACTTTGGTTTTGAGTTGCGAATTCGCGGCAGCCATCATATCTTCAGAATATCTGGAATGACTGACAAGATCAATTTGCAGCGCATCGGTTCAAAAGCAAAGCCCTATCAAGTGCGACAAGTCCGCAATCTTATTTTGAAATATCGTCTAGCGAAGGAGGAATAATGGAACACTACGAAATCATTATTTATTGGAGCAACGAAGACCGGTTGTTTGTTGCCGATGTACCCGAATTGCCTGGCTGTATGGCGCACGGCGACACGCATGAAAGCGCGCTGGCGAGCATCAAAGAAGCGATGCAATTCTGGTTGGATACCGCGCGGGAATGCGGCGATCCTATTCCAGTGGCGAAGGGTGAGCGGTTGATGTTTGCTTGATTTCAAAAAATTATGGATAAAAAACTGACTTGGAAAGAATTTGTCTACCAATGCGTTGTTGAGCTATGCAACCAACAGGGCAAGCGAACATTTACCCTGCAAGAAATTTGGCAGGCTTTTCAGCAAGCGTTTGAAAATTTCTCGAAAGACAATCACAACGTGGAAGCCAAGGTGCGCCAACAATTGCAGTTTCTCCGAGATGACGGACTGTTGAGTTTTATGGATAAAAGAGGCAGCTACACGTTAAGAGGCGTTGAGGTTCTGAAAGATGAGCTTGAAGATGACAAGATTTTGGAAGTAAGTCGAGCCACGCCAGCAAAGCGGGAATACCTGATAGAAACTTTTGCCAGAAATAAAGGCTGGGTCGCTGAAGCAAAAAATCGCTTTGGTGTTTATTGCATGTGCGCCAACTGTAAAAATACTTTCGTTAAACCGGACGGTACGCCTTACATTGAAGTCCACCATATTGTTCCTATGGCAGAAGGCGGCGAGGACGGACTTTGGAATTTGGCAGTGTTATGCGCACACCACCACCGCATGGCACATTTTTCTGACGATGCTACTTGCCTATCACTACAAAAAACCCTACTTGCTGAAACGCAAGCAAGATTGAATTAACCGCTTCGTTATTTTCATTTCAGAAAAAAGAGTGATATATGAGCAGGTACGCTATTAATAAATTTGATTTTCAAACTTATGTCGTTTTTAACCGGATGAAAAAACGTGAGATATGTATCTGCGGTTGGCACGAGGAAGACGGCATCGACCCTCATGCCAGAGCAAAAATGATTACCCGCTTACTTAACCAACAAGATAAAAAATCTCAACCGAGACCGCAACTATGATAGAGCCACGCACGAAAGACTGGATAGATGCAATCGCATTAAGAATTAGCGATGAGTGGGATGGGAAATTTTATTTTCCTGAGGATGCAAAGTTGCTTGAGAATGTTTTAGCGAAAGCCTTGAGTGCCGTGCCGGATGAAGCCATGAAACTTGTTGGCACGGGCATTATTGAAGAATCTTATTTTGACCCGCTTAACTGAGATAACCATGAACCGCATCGCCACCACCTTCACCACCCTCCAGTCGCAACACAAAAAAGCGTTGATTCCGTTCATTACCGCAGGCGATCCACATCCACAAATAACCGTGAGTTTGATGCACGCGCTGGTTGAGGCGGGCGCAAATATTTTAGAATTAGGCGTGCCGTTTTCCGACCCGATGGCGGATGGCCCCACCATACAGCGCGCTTCAGAGCGGGCATTAAAATATGGCGTGACGCTGCACAGCGTGTTGGACATGGTGGCGCAGTTTCGTTTGCAAGATAAAAACACACCAGTGGTGCTGATGGGTTATGGCAACCCGATTGAGGCGATGGGCTGGGAGCGTTTTGCGGCGCGCTGTGCCGAGGTGGGCGTGGATGGTGTGTTGACGGTGGATTTCCCGCCGGAAGAAAGCCATGAGGCATTTTCCCATTTACACAAACACAGCATTGATCCGATTTTTTTGATCGCGCCGACCACTTCCGATACGCGCATTAAGCAAATTTCTACGCTGGCACGAGGCTATGTTTATTATGTTTCGTTAAAGGGTGTAACGGGTTCGGCGAATTTGGATTTAACCGACATTGCACAGAAAATTCCGCATCTGCGCCAGCATATTAATTTACCCATCGGCGTGGGCTTTGGCATTCGCGATGCTTACACGGCGGCGGCGGTCGCGCAGCTCTGTGATGGCGTGGTGGTGGGCAGCCGCATCGTGCAGGAAATCGAAAATTCGCATGAGAAAACGATTATTACGAATGTCGCGCAGTTGATTCGAGAGCTGCGTTCGGCGATTGATAAATAAAATTTAAGGATAAGGAGTTTTACATGGGTTGGTTTCAAAAATTATTACCCCCAAAAATCAAGCGTAGAGAAAGTGGTGACGCAGGTAAGAAGGTTGTGCCAGAAGGCTTGTGGCACAAGTGTCCGTCTTGCCAAGCAGTGTTGTATCACT
>Ga0209824_10001616_pt1 | contig 12405 bp, 10 predicted proteins | sample VDWuncwatermetaG_FD_184124 | JGI IMG/M metagenome (GOLD analysis project Ga0209824, IMG submission 184124) | Wastewater microbial communities from Netherlands to study Microbial Dark Matter (Phase II) - VDW unchlorinated drinking water (SPAdes)... ... | reverse complement strand
AAGGCAGACGAATGGGTGCCGATTCGCCCGGGAACGGACGGGGCGTTCATTTTAAGTCTTATCAATGTTTTGCTCAACGAGCTGGGCTGCTACGACCGGGAATTTTTGCGTTGCAGGACCAATGCGGCTTATCTGGTAGGCGAGGACGGGAGTTATCTGAAGGAGGGTCCCAACGGCAAGCCTCTGATTTGGGATCATAGGAGTGGGGGAGCGGTGCCATTTGATCAGCGTGAGGTTGATCCGGCGCTTGAGGGTTCGTTTGAAGTGGGAGGAGAGAAGTGTCAGCCGGCGTTTCAGGCCTTAAAGGAACATGTCAAGAGCTACACCCCTGAAAAAGCAGCCTCGATCACTACCATACCTGCAGATAACATCCGACGCATTGCGAAGGAGTTCGGTGCGGCAGCCAGGATCGGCTCCACCATCGTGATTGATGGCAAAGTGCTCCCTTACCGTCCCGTGGCGGTTAATATTTACCGGGGTGCGGGCGCCCATAAGCACGGGGCGCATACGGCATTGGCCGTGCAGGTGCTTAACATGATCGTAGGTGCCTTTTATGTCCCTGGGGCGCACCGAGGAGCCAATCTTGTCGGTCCATCCGGTCGCTGGATACCGGGCCAGACAGTGGAGGGTCTCATCACTCCGCCATCAGCTATCGGACACGGGGCAAAATACTATGACTTCGATGAGAGGCCTCCCAACGATCTCGGGCTCCATGAACTCTTTCCGATCACAACTAACGGCAGCGCAATGTACCAGATCAACTTAAGTAATCCCGACGAGTTCGGTCTGCCTTACACTCCCGAAGTTCTGATAGTTTGTCGGCGTAATTTGATGATGAACAATGTCAATCCGGAAGTTACGGCTGAGGCGCTTAAAAAGGTTCCCTTCATAGCGACCTTCAGCACGCACCTGGACGAAGTGGCTGAACTGGCAGATCTGGTCTTGCCCGAGGCCCACTCCTTAGAGAGATTCGACCTTTTTCCCAACCGCCCCAGCCATACCATGAGTCCAGCGACCGGCCACTTCTATTGGGGTCTCAGGCAGCCAGTGGTCGAGCCCTTGGGACAGGCCAGGCGCTGGATCGATGTGCTCATGGAGGTCGCCGACCGCATGGGGTTTGTGGGAGATGTCTATAAGCTGTTGAATGTGAGACTGGAGATAAAGGACCCGTATAAGCTGGAGCCGGCAAAGCGCTACACTATGGACGAGATTTACGATTCCTGGACCAAATCGTTATTCGGCCCGGAGCAGGGGATCGAATGGTTTAAGAAGAACGGCTATCACAAGGTGCCCCGCGCCGTAGAGGAAAAGTATCCCGGTCCGTTTATCCGTCCCCGCTTCCCAGTCTATTTTGAGAATATGCTCAGGGCGAAGAAATCCGTTGCCAAGGTAGCCGCTCAGATGAGGCGGGAGTGGGACACTTCCGATTATCAAGCCATGCCGGACTGGAGACCTTGTCCCGCATACAACGACGGCACGCCTTCTCACGACCTCTTCGTCGTGAACTTTAAGATCCCCTTTCACAGCCTTTCGATCACCACGCAGAACCCGTGGCTGAACGATCTGGCTGAGCATAATCCCTATGCTTATAAAATTCTCATCAACACTGAGACGGGCCAGCGCAAGGGGATCAGAGATGGAGACGAGATCTGGGTAGAGTCTGTGGCAGGCAAGGTCAAGGGTGAGGCGAAGCTGACCGAGTGCATTCATCCGGAGGTTGTGGGAATTGCGGGGGTGTTTGGCAGTTGGGCGACCGGCAAACCGATCGCCAAAGGGAAAGGGGTTCATTTCAACAGTCTGCTGCCTATTTCCCTCGATCGTATCGATCCGGTCTCAACTGGGGTGGACTCATGTATCCGGGTGAAGGTCTCACGGGCTGCTTGAGAAAAAAGCGAAGGAGGGGAAAATGGCGGCACGCATAGATGAGTTTTTGATTGGGGTCAAACCGCAGCGGGAGTGGGGATGGTTAGTGATCAGCTATCTCTTCTTGGGAGGGGCAGGCGCCGGGCTTTTTTTAATTTCTCTTTACCTTGATCATGCGTGGGCAGGATTGCTCGGGCTTTTAGTATTGATGTTGGGCACGCTGCTGCTTCTTTTAGACCTGGGACGTCCGGAGCGTTTTTGGCGCGCCTTTTTTCGTCCTTGGAGCTCCTGGATCAGCCGGGGCTGTTTTTTTATTACCTTGATGGTGTTTTTTGGGGCACTGCAGATCGCCCCTCAGGTGCCGGGGCTAGGCTTTCTCTGGGAGAGCGGGAGTACTCTAGGGTCGGTCATTAAGGCGGTGTCTGTGGCCGCAGCAGTGCTGGTCATGATCTACACCGGCTTTGTTCTGTCACCTTCCCCGGCCATTCCTTTTTGGAACTCAGCTTTATTTCCGGTTCTCTTTTTCGTTTATTCTCTGCTTGCGGGGATCGATATTCTGATCCTCGCATCCCCTTTCCTGCCTGGAGCCCCTTTGGATTTAGTTTCTCTAGAGAGGCTGCAAATTTACTTGGCCCTGGCGTGTCTCCTCCTCGTGCTAAGCCATCTCTCTGTCATGTCCAGCTCTGCTGTGGCTGCTCGCGAGTCCATCCGTCTTCTGACGCGGGGGAGATGGGGGCTGCTGTTTTTGGGAGGAGTGATAGTGGCAGGTCTGGTGGTTCCGCTGGCCCTGTCCTGGGCCGTATTGTGGCAGTCTCAAGCCCAGGCGGTTTTTGCCTTTACCGTTATCTTGGCTTTGCTCAGGCTCTTCGGCGATTACCTGTTTCGTTTCCTGGTTATTCGTGTCGGCCTGTATGATCCTTTACTCTAAGGAGGCCTAATATGGCGCGTTACGGGATGGTTATTGACCTCAACACTTGCATCGGTTGCAATGCCTGCACGATGGCCTGCAAGGCCGAACATGCCACTCCTACGGGGATCTTTTGGGCCAAGGTGTTGGAGAAAGAAGTGGGGAAATTTCCTGCTGCGCGCAGGATCTTTCTTCCGGTGCTGTGCAATCACTGTAAGAACCCCATCTGTCAGGAGGTATGTCCGACTGGGGCGACTTATAAGCGGGAGGACGGGATTGTTTTAATTGATTACGATATGTGCATTGGGTGTCGTTCCTGCATGGAAGCGTGTCCCTACGGGCCGCGCTCTTTCTATGAAAGCGACGGCGCTTATTATCCTGGGGAGCGAACGCCTTATGAAGAGAGCCAGCAGGATTTTTCTGAAGGCGTCGTGATGAAGTGTAATTTTTGCGTGGAGCGAGTGGATAAGGGACTGGATCCTGCCTGTGTGGTGACCTGTGTGACCGAATGCCGCGTTTTCGGCGACCTGGATGATCCTCAGAGCGAGGTATCGCGCTTGGTGGCGGAGAAAAAGGCCCGTCCCCTCCTGCCCGAAAAAGGACTCGATCCTTCCGTCTTCTATGTGGGAGGGTAAAAATTACTGCGGGTCATAAGGGCTATGCGGCCGTCAGGAGGAAGAGATATAAGGAGGTTAAGAATGAATGCGACTCGAGTGAAAGAGGATGTGTGGATTCATAGCGTCTGTGAGAGCTGTTTTGCGTTTTGCGGAATCCTTGCCCACCGGCAAGATGGGGTTGTAGTAAAAATCGATGGAGATCCAAACTGTCCGGCGAGCGCGGGGCATCTCTGCGCTAAAGGCCAGGCAGCGCTCATCAGTTTGTATGATCCATCCAGGGTGAAAGTCCCTCTTAAAAGAACCAATCCGGTCAAGGGCATTGGGGTGGATCCTAAGTGGCAAGAGATTACTTGGGAAGAGGCGCTGGATCTGCTGACACAAAAGCTTAAAAAGGTCCGGGAAGAGGACCCACGCAAGCTCGTGCTGGCAACTTTTGACCACTATGCTCTCGGGGTCCTGATTCGACCAGCGTGGGCGGTGGCTTTTGGAACCCCGAATTCAGACTGGGTTGGCTACTATTGCGGCAACTACCTTCACGCCTCCATGTACTTGACCAACGGCTCGTTTCACTCGGACTTTGATCTCGATCACTGCAATTACGTCATCCTGCTCGGAAATCAGCAGGGTTTTATGGCTGGGCTGAACGCTAATGTGGCTGCGCGCAAAACGGCCGATGCGCGTCGGCGCGGTATGCGAGTGGTGGCGGTAGATCCGGTCGGGACCAATGCCGTAGCCAAGGCCGACGAGTGGATTCCGATCCGTCCTGGAACTGACGGTGCTTTTATCTTGAGCCTGATCAATGTTCTGCTGAACGAGTTGGGCTGCTACGATCGGGAGTTTTTGGGCCAGAGAACCAATGCCCCCTACCTTGTGGGAGAAGACGGCGGGTACTTGAAGGAGAATGGTAGTGGTAAGCCTCTAGTCTGGGATCAACGAGTTGAGGCGGCTGTTCCTTTCGACAAGCCAGGAACGGACCCCACCCTTGAGGGTTCGTTCGTTGTCGGTGAAATAAAATGTCAGCCTGCCTTCCAGGCATTAAAAGAGCATGTAAAAAGATATACCCCGGAGATGGCGGCTCCGATCACCACGGTGTCTGCCGCCACTATCCGGCGGATCGCCAAGGAATTCGGCGAGGCCGCGCGGATTGGCTCCACCATTGTAATAGATGGCAAGGTTCTCCCCTTCCGGCCAGTGGCCGTCAACATCTACCGAGGCGCTGGTGCCCACAAGCATGGGACACACACGGCCTTAGCGGTGCAGATCCTCAACATGATTGTGGGGTCCTTTTATGTCCCTGGAGGCCACAGGGGAATCAACCTGGTAGGTCCTTCGGGTCGGTGGACTCCAGGGGAGACCGTGGATGGCCTCATCACCCCTCCCGCCGCCATCGGTCGGGCGGCACAATACTATGATTTCGAGGAGAGACCACCCGAGGAGCTAGGGCTCCGAGAGCTCTATCCTATCAGCACTAACCGAAGCGTCCTTTACGAGATCAACATTCGCGACCGTAAACAGTCCCCTCTTCCTTATACTCCCGAAGTGCTCATAGTTTGCCGGCGTAACCTCATGATGAGCAATGCAAACCCCGAGCTCGGCGCCAAGATGCTCCAGCAGGTCCCTTTCGTGGTGAACTTCAGCACCCACCTGGACGAGGTTTCCGAGATGTCTGATCTGGTTTTGCCCGATCAACATTTTCTTGAACGGCTGGACCTTTTCCCCAATCGCTTTACTCACACGATGAGTCCCGCCACAGGCCAGTTCTACTGGGGTTTAAGGCAGCCGATTGTTAAGCCATTAGGTGAGGCCCGACGCTGGATCGATGTCCTCTTTGAGGTTGCCGACCGAATCGGATTTTCAGGGGATGTCTACAAGCTCCTCAACAACTCTCTTGAACTTACGGACCCCTACAAGCTCGACCCCAAAGCGCATTACTCGATGGAGGAGATCTACGATCGCTGGGCTAAGTCGCAATTTGGCCCCGAGCGCGGGATCGACTGGTTTAAGAAAAATGGCTATCACAAGGTGCCTCGGTCAGTAGATGAGAAGTATCCCGGTCCCTTCATTCGCCCTCGCTTTCCCATCTATTACGAGAACATGTTAAGGGCAAAGGAATCGGTTAGTAAGGTAGCAGCCGAGTTGGCGTATAAGCTGGACACCTCCGATTATCAGGCCTTGCCGGAGTGGAAAGCCTGTCCCGCCTACCAGGACGGCACGCCTCCTTATGACCTCTATGTGGTGAACTTTAAGCTCCCTTTTCACAGCCTCTCGTTTACCACGCAGAACCCTTGGCTGAGTGATCTCGCCGAGCACCATCCCTACGCCTATAAGATCCTAATCAACACGGAAACGGCCAAGCGCAAGGGCGTCAAAGATGGAGACGAGATCTCTCTCGAGTCTGTAGCCGGCAAGGTGAAAGGTCAAGCAAAGGTAACCGAATGCATTCATCCAGAGGTTGTGGGCATCGCAGGGATGTTCGGGAGTTGGGCCAAGGGAAAGCCTGTTGCCAAAGGTAAAGGGGTCCATTTTAACAGTCTGCTGCCGATGTCTCTGGAGCGCATCGACCCGATCTCCACGGGAGTGGACTCTTGCATTCGGGTGAAGGTATCCCGGATCGCTTGAGAGAGGGAGAATAGATACAAATGAACAACCCACTGGTTCTTTCAATCGTTGCTCTCTTTTTCTGCCTTCCCGTCAATTTTTTCCTCAACCCTTCACTCTTAGAGGCAGCCCAGCCCCTTCCCAGAGTGGTCATCACCTATGGGGCTCTCGCAGAAAGGGAGGCGCCGCTCCATGTAGCCAGGGATCAGGGCTTTTTCCGTAAGTACGGTTTAGATGTCCAGGTGGTTCAAACGCGAGGCGCCCCCACCGGTATTTCAGCTCTGGCCTCGGGTGACTGTCAGTTCTGGTACGGCACAGCTTCGGGGGTGACTTTCGGCGCCGTTGTTGGAGGACTCGACGGAGTTTTCGTGGCAGGTTTGGTGAACAAGCTCACCGGTGCTTTTGTAGTCGGCCCCGGCATCAAAAGCCCCTCTGACCTGAAGGAGAAAACCATTGGCGTCACTAGTGCGGGCGGTGGAATATGGATGTATGCCATGCTGGCCTTGGAGCACTGGAAACTCGACCCGAAGCGGGACAAGATCAACCTCAGAGTCATAGGGGAACAGTCAGTGATAGCCCAGGCGATCGCTACTGGTATTGTTGACGGGGGCTATTTAAGTTACACCTTCGCCTCTATCCTGGAGCGTCAGGGATTTCGCATCCTCGCCGATCTTGCCAAGCTCAACATCCCCATCCTATCCGTAGGGATGTATGGCCGACGAAGTTTTGTAAATCAATCTCCCGATGTGGTTGAGAAAGTCCTCAGGGGCTTGGTGGATGCGATTGTCTTCATCCAGGAGCCTGCCAATAAGACCGCAGTCGTGAGGAGCTTGGCCAAGGGACTTCATCTGGCGCGGGTTGAGGAGGCTCAAGAAGGTTACGAGAGATTAGAAAACATATTCGATCTGCCCATCTATCCGAAGGTAGATGGGATACGTAATGCCATTCGACTGCTGGGTGCGACGAACGAGAAAATTGCCCGCCTTAAGCCGGAAGACGTGGTCGATAACGGGATCGTAAAGAAGTTAGAGCAAGAAGGGCTCTTTAGAAGGTGAGGTCATTTCAGAGAGGGAAAATCCTATCGATACGATCGTATGTCGAATGCTTGGGATGAAGAAACCGATGTCGTTGTTCTAGGTTACGGTGGAGCCGGTGCGGCTGCGGCGATTTCGGCTCACGATGCCGGTGCAAGAGTAGTTATAGTCGAAAAAAACCATGGCGGGGGAAATACCCGCCTCGCCACTCTCACCTTTCTCTGCCCCATAAAAGGTCCTGCCGCAAAGAAACATATCCGGGCTCTGTCTTTCGGGACCCTCGAAGAGGAAACGATTGATGCATTTGTTGAGTGGGGCTCGAAGAATATCGAGTTCATAAAGCAGCTGGGAGGTGAAACCGAGGTCTGCCCTCCAGGTCCCACCTTTCCAAAGGCTCCGGGCTCCGAGGCGATGGTGCGGTATAGGGTGAAGGGGAAGGAAGGAGAGCTTGGCGGAGAGTCCCTTTGGTGTCTTCTTTCGCAAAATGTCGACCAGCGTAATATTCAGGTATATCGGCAGACAATTGCGAAGAGGCTGGTACGCTCGGGAGATAAGGTCGTCGGGGTTGAGACCGAACAAGGAGGTAGGCGCCTGAAAGTACGTGCGCGGAGGGGGATAATTTTATCGACCGGGGGTTTTGAGTACAACGAAGTGATGAAGAGGGATTATTTTTCTGGGTATCCGATCCATGCCTTTGGACACAGTGGAAACCAAGGAGATGGCCTCAAGCTGGCGCAGGATGTGGGAGCGGAGCTTTGGCACATGAAGGCGCTAGCGGCGCCCATGGGATACAAGTTTCCAGAGTACGATGCAGCGTTCATTATGTGGATGCCTGCATATGGTTTTATTATTGTGGATCAGCCGGGGCGAAGGTTCTGCAACGAGACAGGACTCGAAAAATACAGCATGTGGATGGAAGTCGCGCGCTTCGACATAGGTGGGCTTCGGTTTTCGCGAATCCCTTCCTATTTAATTTTTGACGAGAGGACGCGGCTCAGTGGGCCGATTACCCGCGCGGGGCATGGAGCCAACCGCGACTACAAGTGGAGCGATGATAACTCGGAGGAGATAAGGCGAGGATGGATTGTGAGCGGAAGGGAGCCGGCGGAGCTGGCACGCGGGCTCGGGATGGATTCGGCCCGGCAGCTAGGAGAAACCCTGACGGCTTACCGGAAGGCGTGCAGAACGGGCGAAGACGAAGAGTTTGGGCGATCTAGGGAGACCCTGGTGGAGCTTGGCGGAAGGCTTTATGGAGTACCGCTGTGGCCATGCTTGTTAAATACACAGGGGGGGCCAAAGAGGAATGCCAGGGGGCAGATTCTGGATGCGTGGGGCAGCCCCATCAAGCGGCTTTACGGTGCTGGGGAGTTGGGGTCTATCTGGGGATTTTTGTATCAGAGCGGTGGAAATCTTGGAGAGTGTTTGGCTTCGGGCCGGATGGCGGGACTTCATGCCGCATCCGAAATTCCTCTAGCGTAATGTAAGGCTTGCGCTGACAGTTGGCACTGGGCCAACATAGGATTGAAAGAACGCATCGAGTTCTTATGCCGGGTAAGGATTCTCCAGGGCATTTTTTCCATAAGCGAGTGGAGATCCACCATGGTAAAAGCGTAGTACCTCAAATCGTAGCCCAATCTGCTGCTGGTCATCCCTTCCTCAAGAATCCGCTGCAGGATCATCCGGTTCAGCGGCCCATGCCCCATATGTCCTTCGTGGCGCACCAGATCAGCCTCAGGTTGACATAACAGCACTTTATCGGATACTGTCCACCCCAAAAGGGTGACCTGGAGCCAGCCCACATTCTCCGTAGGCCCTTTCCCTATCCCGATGGCTGGCTAGCACGTGGTCGAGGAGGCGACTTTTGAGTTCTCAGTGGTCCTATCCTAAAAGCGAGTTCCTATCACTTAAAGTATAACTGACGCGAGGTTGCTATGTCTGAAGCCAATATCACTCGTCTAAGAGAAGAGATTGCCATTTGCACGCGCCTGCTTGTGATGCAGGGCGTTATGGATTTCAGCGGCCATGTCAGCGCTCGTATTCCAGGCACTGACCGTATCCTCATCCAGCCGCGGGACACGAGCCGCGCCGCACTCACCGCAAACGATATCCTGCTTGTCGATCTAGATGGGAACGTGCTGGAGGGGGAAGGGCCGGCCCCGGGCGAGACCGCGCTTCACACGGAAGTATACAAGGCGCGGCCGGACGCCGCGGCCGTCTGCCACGGCCACCCCAACATTTCCACCATCTTCTCGGTTGTGGACCGGCCACTCCTTGCCGTGCGGAACTCTGCTTACCGCTTCATGGATGGCGTCCCCGTGCATTCCGACACGACGCACATCCGCACGACCGAGCAGGGCCGAGCGCTTGCCAAGACGCTCGGAAACCATCGGGTCTGCCTGCTGCGCGCCCATGGCACGGCGCTGGTCTCGCCAAGCATGCAGGAGCTTTTCATGGACTGTCTCGACTTCGAGGAAAACGCCCGCACTCTTCTTTGCGCTGCTACGCTCGGTCCCTTGCTCCCGTTGACGCAAAAGGAAAAGGAAGAGCTGCGCGTAAGCTATGGCCTCTCGGACTATCGCGTCGCCAAGGTGTGGGAGCACTACTTGTATAAAGGCAAGCTGGCCGGCGTGCTGTAGCCAGGCGGCGCGCGCGTTTTTACGGCTCCGATTGTTTCCCGGCTTTTCGTAAGAAGAGGTGGTTCCTCGGGAGAAAACCTTCCGTCCCGAGTCAATAAGTCAGTGCCTTGAGGGTCACCCGGGTCCTCGCGCAGCTGGGAGTCTCAAATTCCAAATCTCAAATTGACCATCTGAAATCAACACTTAGGTTTATGGGAAGAGTCTCATGCCCCGCCCGATACCGAGACGGTGAAAAAAGAAATCACTTTTGACCCGTCTTTCTCCCAGTTAATTTAACAGGTTTATCTGGAAGCCTCTCCGAGGTTGACATAACAGCACTTTATCGAATACTGTCCACCCCAAAAGGGTGACCTGGAGCCAGCCCACACTCTCCGTAGGCCCTTTCGCTATCCCGATGGCCGGCTAGCACGTGGTCGAGGAGGCGACTTTTGAGTTCTCAGTGGTCCTATCCTAAAAGCGAGTTCCTATCATTTTGTATTAGTAAAAGCAGAAAAGGAGCTAAAGATCATGGCTAATTTTATCGGGCTATCGCTAGCCTGGCTTTTTGCTTTTCTTGCTCCCTCCGCCTTCGGTCAGGATGCGAAGCTAATTGAGGTAGCAAAGAAGGAAGGGGGTAAGATTGTGGCTTACGGTTCGCTTGAGGCGGACACGATGGACGCCATTAAGGAAGCCTTCGAAAAGAAAACCGGGCTTACGATGGACTACTGGAGGGCGTCGGCTACCAAGGTTGTCGACAGAGCTATAAGTGAATACCGTGCTAAAAAGCCTCTATTCGATGTCATCGTCACCCATGATTCTACGATGCGCCTCATGCTGAAGGAGGGGATTTTCGCCAAGTATCGTTCTCCCTCGGCTGCAGGTTTCCCAAAACAGACGGTCGATTCGGATCTTGGCCCAAGGTACCGTGACGCAATCGTCGATATTGTTTATAACAAGAGCCTGATTAAGCCGGCGGACGCGCCGAAATCTCTGGAGGACCTCCTGAAACCTCAATACCGAGGAAAGCTGGTCATGCCCGATCCCTCCCAGGATAATACCACCGCGCAATGGGTTGCCAGTCTTTTTAAAATCATGGGCAAAGAAAAGGCAGACAAATTTATTCGTGATTTAGCCGCCGTGAAGCCCATGTTGGTGGAGGCCTTGCTTCCAGCCGCTGAACACATAACCACAGGGGAGAAACCGATAGCCATTACCTACATTAAGTTTGTGGTGACCTTTGGCCAAAAAGGGGCTCCATTGGACTATGTTAGACCAGGAAAAATGCTGGGTGTGGGTAGTTATTTGGCCCTAAGCAGCAAGGCACCACATCCCAATGCGGGCAAGGTGTTTATCGACTACTTCCTCGATGACGAGAGCATGAACATCCTGGCCAAAAGGGGCGAGTTTGTGAACCGACAAGGAGTTGGTCTCGCTTATCCCGATCCGGACAAAATCCAGTTTGTCGAAATGATTCACCTAGATACAAAAGGTTTTGCGGAGAAGAAAAAGGAGTACCAAAAGATCTTTTTACAATAGGCGGCTGAATCATCTGCTACTCCCCGCTCTACTTCTTCTCAGCAAGGATCAGAATGGTGCCGGGCAGGATGCCGAGAAAGTCATCGTCGCTTTGAATTGATGCGAAGCCCGCCTCCCTGAGCGAACGAGTTTCTTCCGGTAATGTCCAAGCCCTGCCGAGCAAGGACCAAGGAAAAAAAGAGGGCACCTTTGACCGTTCCCCTACCCAGTTCCTATTATTTAAAGGTATTCCACCGCGGCGCGCAGCCCCAGTAGGTAACTGTTCACCCCGAAGCCGGCGATCTGCCCGACCACCGCCTCGGCGATCAGAGAGCGCTTGCGGAATTCTTCCCGCTTATGGATGTTGGAGATATGGACCTCGACGGCCGGAATCCCCACCGCCGTCAGGGCGTCCCTCAGGGCAACGCTGGAATGGGTATAGGCCGCGGCATTGATAACGAGGGCGCCGAATTGTTCGGGCGACTCCTGAATCCAGCCGACCATCTCTCCCTCACTGTTCGATTGACGGATCTCCACCTCCACCTCGAGCTCTTTCGCCAGGGAGCGGATCTTGCGGTTGATTTGTTCCAGCGTTAGCCGACCGTAGATCTCCGGCTGTCTCTTACCGAGGAGATTTAGGTTGGGGCCGTGCAGCACTAAGATTTTTCTTTTTTTCGCCATCTATGCCTCTTTCTGCTGACCTTGAATCCAGCGGTCCAATAGTTCCAGCTCCTGCTTTACTCTCTCCGTAGGCGCATCGCGTGAGCCCTCCCGCGCGAGGCGCTCTCTCAGAAACAAGATTTTCTCCCAGAGTTGCTTCTCCCCTCCCGAAGCAAAAAACAGCTGGCGGTAGATCCCCAACGCCTCCAAAAGATAATCCTGCTGGACGAAAAGCCCGGCCATGCTCTCCGTAACAAAGGCAGGGTCCGTCTGAGCATCTCTTTCCCGACAGAGCTTTTCCAGGCTGGTAGCGATGGTTTTGAACGCGGCGTCCGCGCCCGAAACGGACTCCAGGGGCCGTAGCGACTCCAGGGCCTGAAGCGGCTTCCCTTCCTGAAACAGGAGCCTGCTCCGGATCAGGATGGCCCGCGGATGCCTTGGACTCTGCTCGAGGCAGCGCTCGATTACCTTCCAAGCCTCTGTGTACCTTCCCTGCTGACGCAGACTCTCAGCCAGGTCTGCAAGCTCCGTGCTTGAAGCGAGTCCCTCCATGGTTGCACCTTTCCCTCAAGCTGCCGGCTTGGTTACGATCTGTT
>Ga0209824_10001615_pt1 | contig 12407 bp, 10 predicted proteins | sample VDWuncwatermetaG_FD_184124 | JGI IMG/M metagenome (GOLD analysis project Ga0209824, IMG submission 184124) | Wastewater microbial communities from Netherlands to study Microbial Dark Matter (Phase II) - VDW unchlorinated drinking water (SPAdes)... ... | reverse complement strand
CTCAACGGTCTCTCCCGCTCTGGCTAATTCATAAAGTTTCTTGCCCGCAATTTTAACTGCGGAGTACATGGGTGGGATTTGCTGGATTTCACCAGTCAATGCAGCCATTGCCGCCAGCACGTGCGCGTCACTCAAGCAAGGAACCCCCAACTCTTCAAGCACTGTGCCAGTAACATCGAGCGTATCGGTTCGCACACCGAGTTTGATCGTGGCGCGGTAAGTCTTGGCTTCATCATTAATGAATTGAAAAAATTTCGTCGCTTCGTTGACGCCAACTAAAAGTAACCCACTGGCAAAAGGATCGAGCGTCCCATGATGCCCAATTTTCTTAAAACCAAGACGTCGTTTGAGCATCGTCAAACACCTCTGGGAAGTGATTCCCACAGGTTTATCGACCAACATAAAAAAATTGGCAGACTCACTCACAACTGAGGAAGAATTTTGGCTAAAATCGCCTCGCGCACGGTGGCAAAATCACCATCAATTTTGCAACCAGCCGCACGAATATGGCCACCACCACCAAAACTTTGAGCAATCGCAGCGACGTCGACATAATGCTTGGATCGTAAACTGAGTTTGTACTTTTCCGGCTCAGTTTCCTTAAAGGCAATCGCCACTTCGACGCCTTCTATGGATCTGGGATAATTAATAAATCCTTCGGCTTCATCAGGAGCGGCCCCTGTTTCATCCAAATCCTTAAGAGCGATGACAATGGACGCCACTTTTTTGGACGGATGAAGCACCAAAGCGGCCATAACACGCTTGAGCAGTTCCATACGGGCCGCCGAAAAGGTTTCAAAACAATTGAGCGCGACTTCCCAAACATCGATCTTGAGTTTGGTCAGTTCTGCAGCGATCGCAAACGTTTCCGTGGTCGTATTGGAATATTTGAAAGACCCCGTATCGGTGACCATGGCCGTATAAATATTGGTTGCCATCGATTTTGTTATTTTAATTTTTAACGCTTTGAGTAATTTAAAAACCACTTCGCCGCTGGAAGCTTGCTTAGGCAGGCAATAATTGAGATCGGCGTTGTGATCACCTTTAGCATGATGATCCAAACTCACGGTGAGCCCGCGTCCCGGGTGTGCCACAAAAGCTTCTCCCACGCGTTCAACTTCGCCCAAATCGACAATGAAACTCACATCAAACTTTGCTTTGGAATTGATAGTATGAGCAATACGCGCTTGCCCCGGCATGAAATGATACATCTTGGGCACAGCATCGGCCGTGTAAACCACGACTTTTTTTCCCAATTTACGCAAGCCTTCACCCAAAGCCAAAATGGACCCTAGCCCATCGCCATCAGGATTAACATGCGTCGCCACCAGAAAGGTTTTGGCCTTGCGAATGACGGCCATGAGAGTTTTTAAATCGATTGGCTTAGCTTTTTTGGCCATTTTTTTGTTCCTCGAGTTGATGAAAGAGTTCATCGAGTCGATCACGCTCCTCCACACTTTCATCGTAATAAAATTTTAAATCAGGAACAAATTTGCTGCGGACGCGTCGTGCCAGTTCGCCTTTGAGATAACCTTTGGAATGCTCAAAACCAGCGAGCACTTCCTTCTCACGAACACGGCCACCCGAAGGACGAAAATAGACTTTCGCCGTACGCATATCCGGCGTAAAAACAACTCGTGTCACAGAGACGTCCGCTAGCCGCGGATCACGCGTTTCAAACAACAAAATTTGAACGAGTTCCTTTTCGTAGGAAGACGCGGCACGGTCCAGACGATGTTCGGTCATAAAAAGACCCTCACCCTCACAAGAGTCTTTGAATCAACTCGATTTCATAGGCTTCGATGACATCGCCCGCTCTGACATCCTTAAAGCCTTCAAACCCAATGCCACATTCAAAACCTTGTTTAACTTCACGCGCATCGTCTTTGAAACGCCTGAGCGAGACAACCTTGCCTTCAAAAACAATGACGTTTTCGCGCAAAACACGAATGCTCGCATTACGCGTGATCACCCCATCGTTAACCAAGCTACCGGCCACAAAACCCAGTTTGGAAACTTCAAAGACCTGTTTGACTTCAGCGCGGCCCAGATAATTTTCGCGCCTGTCAGGTTCCAACAGCCCTTGCATGGCCAGTTTCACATCGTTCACCAGATCGTAAATAATTTTGTAAACTTCGATACGAACGCCTTTTTCTTTGGCCAAATGAATGGCTCCCGTTTCCGGACGGACGTTAAAGCCAATGATCATGGAGGTGGTTGCGGCCGCTAAATTGACATCCGATTCTGTGATTCCCCCCACGCCGCCATGCATGAGCTTAGTCTTGACAGCATCGGTGCCAAGTTTTTGGATAGCGTCACGAATCGCTTCTAAGGACCCCTGCACATCTGACTTGACGATGAGCGAAAATTCTTTAATGCCACTGGCCAATTGATTGAAAAGATCAGCTGGATCGCGTTTTTGCAGAAGCAAATCAGCTTTCCGTTTTTCCTCAAGGCGATTTTCAGCCACAGCACGCGCATCTTGCTCAGAGGCCACAACATGGAAAGCATCGCCCGCACCCGGCACACCTTCTAAACCTAAAACTTCCACAGCTGTCGATGGCCCCACATCTTTAATGGCCACGCCTCTCCAGTCGGTCATAGCTTTAACCTTACCCACGACAGTGCCCATGACAATGTAATCACTAACTTTGAGAGTGCCATTTTGGACAAGCAACGTACACACAGCCCCGCGGAAGCGATCTAATTTGGCTTCGATAACTGTGCCACTCGCACGCGCTTTGGGATTGGCTTTGACTTCGAGAATTTCAGCTTGGAGCAAAATGGCCTCAAGCAATTCGTCGATCCCTGTTTTTTTGAGCGCTGATACGTGAACAAACTGTGTCTCCCCGCCCCATGATTCCGAGAGCAAACCGTGCTCGGATAATTGCCGATAAACTTTTTCTGTATTGGCCCCTTCTTTGTCGATCTTATTGACAGCCACAATAATGGGAACCCCAGCCGCTTTGGCATGATTAATCGACTCTATCGTCTGAGGCATAATACCGTCATCGGCAGCCACAACTAAAATAATAATGTCTGTTACCTGGGCTCCGCGTCCACGCATAGCCGCAAAAGCTTCGTGACCTGGCGTATCTAAAAAAGTCACGCGGCCTTTGGGCAACTCAACCGTATAGGCACCAATATGCTGCGTGATCCCGCCAGCTTCGCCTTCAGTCACCTTAGTTGAACGAATCGCGTCGAGCAGCGAGGTTTTGCCATGATCAACATGCCCCATAACGGTCACAATTGGCGGACGCAAAATAGAAGCTGGATCGTCGGCGATCGTTTCACGGGATTGCAAAACACTCGTTTCTTTAAAACCGACATCGCGAACTTCGTATTGATAATCACTCGCAATCAAAACAGCCGTGTCGTGATCAAGCACGTGATTCAGTGCTGCCATCACACCCATGGCCATCAATTTTTTAATGACTTCGCCTGATTTAACACCAAGCTGCTGGCAGAGATTGCCAACCGTGATAGCCCCTTCCAACTCAACAAATCGTTTGGAAGCCTTCTTCTCTGTAAGAACTGTGCTCTTAAGCCCTTTACGAGAAATAATTTTCTTTTTGCGCGGCATACCGGAAGCTGACGGCTGAAACACACGATCAACTGTCACCACACGCGAAAGATGCTGAAGATTTTCGGCTCTGCCCAAACCCTCGATGTCTAAATCACCACCAATGGCTTTGGGACCTTTACGAATTTTTGCGACAGCCCCAATGCCTTTTTTAGCATCGAGTTTATCTTGTTCATCACTTATCACCACAGCATTTGGTGTGGCAGCCACACCCGCACGCAGAGGCTTACGAGAGGCCGCCATTGAAGGACCATCTTTACGATCAACTGGTTTAAGTGCAATCGTGCCACGTAAGCGGTCTTTGAAAGTTAAATAGCGCTTCTCTTCAGGCTTGGCCGCCATGGCTGGAACCTCTGCCACTGCAACCTTCACAGGAGTAACCGGAATGACAGGCTCGGCCACTGGCACTTTGGCAGCTTCGGGAGCACCTTTTGGCACCGGCTTGACTGGCTCTTTAAGCGTGGCATGACCAATCACACGCAAACCTTTTGTCGCCACTGGGGCGGGCAACCTGGCTTCAACAACCGGCTTTGTCACAATGGGGGCTGGCGGCGTTTCTTGGATCACTTCAGAAACAATAGCACTTTGAGCGGACTGTTTAACTGGCGATTCAACCGGCACACTGACGGCAATCGGCTTAGCTTCAACAACAAGCGGAGCCGGCTCTGGTTTAACAACCGCCGCGGGTTCTGGCACAGGGGAACGTCGGCGAATCACGCCCTTGCTCAAGCGCTTTTCATCGACGGATGTGGCTTTCTGTTCTTCCATGATATCCTTTTCATCCGCACACGCGGTTACTCGCCCTCACCGGCAGTCCTATCAACCGATTCAGCCATGGCTGGACTCGCTATAACCGTATCGATAGCATTCACTTCAGCAGGTGCCTCGGCCTCATCGTCTTCAGTGTCAATGACATCGTTATGATATCCCGACACAGAACGGGCTTTGGCATAAATGACCTTCAAAGCATCGCCATCCAACCCTGGAATTTTTAAAAAATCTTCAGCTGGTGTTTCGGCAATTTCTTCTGAGGTCCGGAAAGCATGACTGTAAAGCACAGTCGACATGGCATCGCTGATTCCCAAATCGGCCACCAGTTTTTCTTTAGCCATTTTTGCCAATTCTTCTACACGGCTCTCGCTAAAAACATCGATGTTCCAGCCAGTCAACTCGGCCGCCAGACGTACGTTTTGCCCTTTGCGTCCGATAGAGAGAGAAAGCTGATCATCAGGAACAATCACTTCCAAGGAATGTTTTTTATCCAGCACAATCACTTTGGCCACTTGTGCCGGTGCAATCGCATTGCACACAAATCTGGCAATATCTGGGTCCCACAACACAATATCGATTTTCTCGCCGCGTAATTCCTGCACAACACTTTGCACACGCGAGCCCTTCATGCCAACGCAAGCACCGACTGGATCAACATCCCCATCGGTAGAATAGACAGCAATTTTTGAGCGCACACCGGGTTCACGAGCCACACTCTTAACCACCACAATTTCTTCAGAAATTTCTGGAACTTCCATTTCGAACAAAGCCACCACCAAATTAGGATGACGACGTGAAAGCAAAAGCATAGGCCCACGCGCTTTGGTGTCGATTTCATAAAGAAAAGACTGGATGCGATCACCTGGCTTGTAGGCTTCGCTTGGCGATTGCTCACGGTGGAAAATGATCCCTTCCGTTTTATTCAAATCAACAATGATGTGGCCCTTTTCGATACGGCGCACAATGCCGGAAATCACAGCACCAAGTTTGCTTTCGTATTCACCCACCACAATGTCGCGCTCAGCATCTCGCAGCTTTTGGATAATGACCTGCTTGGCTGATTGTGCCGCTATTCGCCCAAGGATACGTGAATCAATTTTTTCGCCCAAACTGTCGCCAATGGTCGCTTCCGCATCAAGTGTGTGGGCATGCTCAACCGTCATTTGCAAATTATTGTCCGCCACTTCTTCAGCCACTGTTTTAAATTGAAATAATTCAACTTCGCCGACTTCGGGATTGAAGTGCGCTTCCAACTCACCATACATGCCAAGTTTTTTTCGGGCCGCCGAAAGCATGGCTTGCTCAATGGCTTCTACCAAAACTTCACGGGGAATCCCTTTGTCTTTTTGGATTTGTTCAATAACGTGGTTCAAATCAAACATGTCAAACTCCTTAAATCACCTCAAAATTCACAAACCAGGCTCGCCTTTTGCACCAAAGAAAGCGGCACAATAAAATCCTGGGCATCGATTGTAATCGTCAAATTGGCTTTGGCCTCATCACCCACAACAGCCTTTAACAGGCCTTTAAACCGTCGCCGACCCTCCAACATGTCGGCAACCTCAACCTTCACTGTCTTACCAATCGCCTTCTCAAAATGCTCTCGCGACCTCAAAGGTCGATTGAGCCCAGGTGAAGAAACTTCTAAATCGTAGCGGCCCGGAACAGCCCCTTCGACTTCAAGCACATCTTCGATCGCATGCGAGACGCGACTGCAATCGCCCAAAAGCACCCCGCCGGGCTTATCTATATAGACACGTAAAATCCGGCGACCCTCTTCGCTAGTGAGTTCGACGTCGATTAACTCGCAGTCTTCCTCGTCGATGATAGGACGAATAAGCGCATCAACTGTTGCAAGAACGGGTTTCACAAATCAGACCTTGATCACTTATAGCCAACAAAAAAGGGGCCTTGCGAGCCCCCTGTTGATCACTCAGCAGAGTCGGCGCACCCTAGCCCGGACTCATGCGTTTTGGCAATGGAAAAACTGGCAAACAAAAAAACCAAGCTTAACTTAATTAGTGATTGAATAACAAATAGTTAGACTGCTTCACGGAAGTAACTCAAGCGCACAGCAGACCAAGACACAGCCATCAAAGGAAAGTCTTTCCCAAGTTTGAGAAAGGCTTCAGGCGTGACGAGATCGGGTAAAACTTCGCAACGGGTGACTGCCAATCCAGCCTCAAGTAAAGTTTTTGCGCCATCACCACAGAGGACTGCCGGCATAAAATTTTGCAAAGAACGAACAGCTTCATTTAGGGGTAAGCTCCATTCCTCAAAATCAGAAGCCTGCAAGCAACCAACAAAAACCTGACCCGTTTGCCCACGCATAACAGAGACGGTTTTTTGGTCTGATGTTTGAGTTTGAGACAGACAGCGGAGCAACAAAGAAGAGACGGGAAATAGTTTGACCTGAGTCCCCATGAATAAACCACCAAGTGTCGCCAGTCCAACTCGCAACGAACTAAACCCACCCGGCCCATTGGAAAAAACCACTTGCTGGATTTGTGACAATGACTTTCCCGCTTGAGAAAGAGTCTGATCGATGGCTGCCAGCAGCGTGATAGAATGGGATTGTTCGCCATTTGAGCCAGCACTCGCCAGAATTTTATTTACCTGACTGAGCGCCACCACTGATGTCTTGAGGGCGCAGTCAACGAGAAGAGTGAGGGCATTGGCATCGAACATAACTCTTCATTAGATGATGAAGAAGGAAAAAGACAAATGAGAACTCAGAACCCAAATTCCCCTAACTACGAAATTTCAGTTCATGCTAGAAATCCCCATGCGCCACGTCCTTCTCAGCCTCCTTCTGACTCTGACTCCCTCCCTTGCCCATGCTGATTTCGCCTCTGATTTAAACGAAGCCGAAAAGGCTTTTGCCTCCGGTGAATACGAAGATGCACTCATGAGTTATGCCTTACTCGTCAAACAACCGAGCGGAAACTCGCTGCTCATCAAACAAGCCGAGGCGAGTTATTTTGCCGCCCTTAAAGCGCGCCTGGCCAAAGCTGATGATCGCTTGGCGCAAGCCGCTACGATACTTGAAACTCTCATTGCCAAAGAACCCAATAACGGCCCCGCCTTTTCACATTTGGCCCGTGTGCGACTGACCCAAGCTCTCAAAGCGACGGGTAAAGAACGGGTTGAATTACTGGAAAAGTCTCGCGATACCGCCATGCAAGCCCTCGCTCTCAATGAGTTTGACCCACTCGCCAATCAAATACTGGGACGCTGGCATCTGGAAGTGGCAAGCCTGCACACCTTGGCCAAAAAAGTCTACCAGCTGGTGAGTGAAGCCAACCGGCAAGCCTCCCTCAAAGACGCTCTAAAATTGCTGCAAATTGCCACCCTTAGAGCCCCTGAGGACATTGTGGGCTGGACCGCTTTGGCACAGATCCATGAAGCGCAACAACAAAGCGACAAAGCGAGAGTCATTTGGGAAAAAGCGGCTGCTATGACACCTCGCCATATTGGGGATGCGCTCGCGTTGACCGAAGCCAGAACGCATTTAAAACCAAAGACAAAAATTAGCCTGCCAAAATTTGATTGGTAAAGGGATTCTTTATTGATTTGAAGAGAGCTGTCAGTTACGGGACACCCTCTATGGCACAAGAAACTCCCGAAAAAATTATTTTCTCCATGCACAAGGTGAACAAGACCGTTCCGCCCAAGCGTGAGATCATCAAAAATATTTCTCTTTCGTTTTATTATGGCGCCAAAATTGGTGTTTTGGGCCTCAACGGATCTGGCAAAAGTTCGCTGCTCAGAATCATTGCCGGTGCCGACAAAGATTTTAATGGCGAAGTCAATTTTTCTCAAGGCTACCGCATTGGCCTGCTTGAACAGGAACCGCGCCTGGATCCAGACAAAACGGTGCGTGAGTGCGTCGAAGAAGGCGTCGGCGATGTCGTTAAACTCCTCAAAGAATTTGATGCCGTCAACGAGGGGTTTGCCGATCCAAACATCACTGACGACAAGATGAACAAACTCATCTCTCGTCAAGCTGAGTTGCAAGAAAAGCTCGATGCGGCCAATGCCTGGGAACTCGATAGCCGTCTCGAATTGGCCATGGACGCGCTGCGCTGCCCGCCCTCAGACAGCAAAATTGCGACCCTTTCGGGCGGTGAAAAACGCCGCGTCGCCCTTTGCCGTCTGCTCTTGCAAGAACCCGAAATTCTCCTTTTAGATGAACCCACCAATCACCTGGATGCGGAATCCGTCTTCTGGCTGGAGCGCCATCTGCAACAGTACAAAGGAACCATTATCGCGGTGACCCACGATCGCTACTTCCTCGATAACGTCGCTGGCTGGATTCTCGAACTCGATCGCGGCCACGGCATCCCCTACAAAGGCAATTACTCGTCTTGGTTAGAGCAAAAACAAAAACGCCTGGAAGCCGAAGAAAAAGGTGAAGACAAGCGCGCCAAAGTTCTGCAGCGCGAACTCGAATGGATTCGCCAGTCACCAACGGCTCGTAGAGCCAAAAGCAAAGCCCGTATTGCCAACTATGAAACCATGCTGGCTCAGGAATCACAGAAACAAGATCAAGACATTGATTTGGTCATTCCCCCAGGTCCACGCTTGGGAACGCAAGTCATCGAAGCCAAAAATATTTCCAAGGCTTATGGAGACAAACTTCTGTTCGAAAATTTTAGTTTTTCCCTACCACAAGGCGGCATTGTTGGTGTCATTGGGCCCAACGGCGCTGGGAAAACCACTCTCTTTAAAATGATCATGGGCCTGGAGAAACCTGACAGCGGCGAATTTATCGTCGGCGATACTGTCAAACTGGGCTATGTCGATCAAAATCGTTTTTCGATGGATGATGCCCGCTCCGTTTACGATGTCATTTCTGAAGGCCTCGACATCGTCAAGGTCGGCAACAGGGAAATTAACGCACGGGCCTACATTGCCCGCTTTAATTTTACGGGGTCTGATCAACAAAAACCCATTAATCTGCTATCAGGCGGCGAGCGTAACCGTGTCCATTTGGCACTCACCCTCAAAGATGCCGGTAACGTTTTGCTCCTCGATGAACCCACCAACGATTTGGATGTCAATACCCTGCGAGCTCTCGAAGTCGCTCTCGAACGTTTTGTGGGTTGTGCTGTGGTCATCAGCCATGATCGCTGGTTTTTGGATCGCATCGCCACACACATCATGGCCTTTGAAGGTGACAGCCGCGTCGTCTGGTTTGACGGAAACTTTTCTGATTATGAGGAAGACAAACGTAAACGTCTTGGCGATGCCGCCTTTGAAGTCCACCGCATCAAATACAAAAAATTTAAACGGTAAATTCTTAGGACCAAATGTTCTTTTGCGACTCGAAAGGCTGCACTTGAATTCTCTTAGGACGAATACGGGCCAACTCGGGGCGTGTGTCGCGGTTAGCCGGGTTGTCTAAAAATAGGCGCATCGATTCTCCCACAAGACGTTCTTGCAGACGTTTGTGCCCGCGCCTCAAAAGGCCAAATACGATAAGTCCGCCGATCATCCAAAAAAGCAGATCCGCAACGCCATCCACCACACCATAGTGTGTATCCGTCAGATAATTAAAATTGGCAGAAGCTGTGACATGCTTAAAATAATCGATCATCTCTTTGATTAACCCCGCACTCGTCGCTCCCCAAAAGCCGAGACTTGGATTCACGTGCCCAAGTAAAACAGCAAAAAAAACGCCACAAGCCAAGTGGGCAATGCTATTGGTCGAACAGATCGAATCACAAAAATAAACTGAAGCTTCTAACAACGTCATTCTATAGACATTGTTTCAGATTGACAAAATATTGACAATTTATTTTATGAGCCAAATTTTTGACTTATCTTGCTGCGTCAAACTTTAAAAAATATCCCGCAGGCCTTGCCAGATATTGGCAAAACCCCACATGTTATCGACATCGTTGAAGGTCACCACAACCATCAGACTGAGTAACATAAATAAACCAAGCTGCATTGACACCTGTCGGATTTTGGGAGGCACTGGTTTACGGCAAACCGCTTCAATCAGCATAAAAACAATGTGTCCGCCATCAAGTACGGGGATTGGCAAAAGATTCATAATCCCAAGTTGCATGGAGAGAAAAGAAAGCAGATACAAAAAATCCCCAAAACCACTCTTGGCCGCCACAGAAGTCGCCTGTGCAATTTGAATAGGCCCACCCAATGCCTTGAAAGAAAGATTTCCGGTAAAAAGACGACCCAAAATATCGATCGTCATATCAAAAAGTTTACCATTTTCTTTGGCACCCAAAACAATAGCTTCACCGATCCCATAGCTCTTCCGCACAACACTGTTGGCATCCATCTTCTTGGTAACCCCCAAAAGCCAGGCTTTGTGCTCTTCTTGATAGTTTGGCTGAGCCGACAAATCGACTGTGGCGCCGTCACGCAAAACTGTCATTTTGAGTTGCCGCCCTGCAGACTTTTGCACACGCATTGTCAGTTCGGTCCAATAACGAATGGGGTCGCCATCGATAGAAACAACTTTGTCCCCAGATCGAAAGCCGGCCTTCTCAGCCGGTGTTCCCGGATTCACGGTATCGATGATAGGATCGTTACCAATAAAAGCCAGCGGTTCAATACCCAAGTAACCCGCCGCTTGGCGCACACCCGGATTTTGAATAATCTTCGCTGTCACAGTTGTTGGCTGCCCGGCACGCATAACAGACATGGACATGGTTTCATTCGGATGCAAAGCAATTTGCATGAGTAAATCCTGCCATGTGGAAACGCTCTTGCCACCAAAGCTTTGAATAACATCCCCAGGTTTAAGCCCGGCTTTGGCTGCTGGAGAATCAACTTCGACATCAACGAGAACAGGCACTTCATCGTAGACTTTGGGTTGCAATCGACCCATCATGAACACAAAAGGCATGATCAAAAAACACAAAACCAGATTCATGGCAGGTCCTGCAAAAACAATCGCCAGTCTTTTCCACAAAGACTTGGAATGAAAAGATTGCGGATCGGCGGCAATCTCGGCAGCCTTGATGGGATCGCCGCCCGCTTCTTCCAAAGGATCATGACCATAAATGCGAATATACCCACCCAGTGGGATGGGCGCTATGCGATAATCAGTGCCCCCAAAAGAGAAACCTAAAATTTTTGGGCCAAAGCCAATAGAAAAAATATCGACACGAACGCCCGCTTTTTTGGCAACAATGAAATGCCCCCATTCGTGCACTGTCACAAGCACACCAAGGGCCCCTAAAAAAATTAAGATGTCGAACATAATTAGATGGTGATCGTATCACGACCCCTATTGCCTTCGCAATGCGAAACAAATTGATGAGCGGGGACACTTCTCACAGTTTTGTCTGCGTAAACTCACGCGCCCAACGATCAGCTTCAAGGACATCTTCCAGCGTTTTTAATACCTTCCCTTGGTGGGCTTGCAAGCAACGATCAATCAGAATCGCCATATCAACAAAGCGAATTTGCTCTTTCAAAAAACAGGCAACCGCAACTTCGTTAGCCGCATTCAAAACAGGCGCATAACTGCCCCCCATTTGGGCCACATCAAAGCCCAATTTTAAACACGGAAATTTCTCAAAGTCTGGTTCAAAAAATGTGAGCTGCTGACGAATCGGTAAATCCAGCTTGCGTATCCCAGTCGTGATGCGCCGTGGATAGCTAAGCGCGTAAGCAATTGGCGCCCGCATATCAGGCTCACCGAGCTGCGCCATGACGGACCCATCAACGAATTCAACCATGGAATGCACAATGCTTTGCGGATGCACAACCACACGAATCTTGCTGACGGGGGTCTCAAAAAGCCAGCGAGCCTCCATGACTTCCAAACCTTTGTTCATCATAGAAGCCGAATCGATGGTAATTTTGGCCCCCATATCCCAATTGGGATGTTTGAGAGCTTCTGCCTTGGTGATGCTGGTAAAGTCGTCCTTGGCACGGTTTAAAAAAGGCCCGCCACTGGCCGTTAAAATGAGCGCTGAAACGTCATCGAGACATTCCCCATTGAGACACTGAAAAATGGCGGCATGTTCACTATCGACAGGAAGAATTTTGACCCCACGCACGCGAGCCCGTTCAC
>Ga0209824_10001614_pt1 | contig 12407 bp, 9 predicted proteins | sample VDWuncwatermetaG_FD_184124 | JGI IMG/M metagenome (GOLD analysis project Ga0209824, IMG submission 184124) | Wastewater microbial communities from Netherlands to study Microbial Dark Matter (Phase II) - VDW unchlorinated drinking water (SPAdes)... ... | reverse complement strand
AGGCTACCCGCTGTTACAAAGCGCGGACATTCTAATTTACCGTGCCACGCAAGTGCCCGTGGGCGAAGATCAAGTGCCACATATTGAATTCACACGCAACATCGCTCGACGCTTTAATCACATTTATGGTCGTGAGATGGGCTTCGAAGAAAAAGCCGAATCAGCCGTAAAAAAATTGGGCAGCAAAAAATCCAAGCTCTATCACGAGCTACGCACACGCTATCAAGAGCATGGCGATGACGAAGCGTTGCAATCGGCAAAAGCGTTATTAGAAGAACAGCAAAGTTTGAACTTGGGTGACCGCGAACGGTTGTATGGTTATCTGGAAGGCGGCGGCAAAATGATTCTATCCGAGCCGCAAGCCATGCTCACGCACGCCTCTAAAATGCACGGTTTAGATGGGCAAAAAATGTCCAAGTCTTACAACAACACCATCTCGCTGCGTGAAGATGAAGCCAGCGTCAGCAAAAAAATTCGCACCATGCCGACTGACCCCGCCCGCATCAAACGTACCGACAAAGGCGATCCAGACAAATGCCCAGTGTGGCAATTGCATCGAGTGTATTCTAACGACGACACCAAACAATGGGTGCAAAAAAGCTGTCGCAGCGCAGGCATCGGTTGCCTGGAATGCAAGCAGCCCGTCATCAACGCCGTGCTGGCAGAACAAAAGCCCATGCGCGAACGCGCCCAGGTGTATCTGGATGACCCAGCGTTAGTACGCAACATAGTTTCAGATGGCTGCGAAAAAGCGCGCAAGCTGGCTAGCGAAACCATGAGCGAAGTGCGTGATGCGATGGGCTTAAGTTATAGCTAATCAATATGAACGTGACCCTGCAATCCGTGATCACTTGCCCCCACTGCAGCACAGCTAAAGAAGAAAACATGCCAACTGATGCGTGCCAATTTTTTTACGAATGCAGCGCGTGCCATACCGTACTTCGCCCTAAAACGGGCGACTGCTGTGTGTTCTGCTCCTATGGTTCTATGCCCTGCCCTTCTATCCAAGTGCAGCGCGCGCAATAAAAACCATGACCCAAGCCCCGCTCCCACTCTCCCCACCCGTTGCCCACATCTACGGCGAGCCGTTACTGGAGATGCCGCTGGATTTATATATTCCGCCCGATGCGCTGGAAGTAGTGCTGGCAACTTTTCAAGGGCCACTGGATTTATTGCTGTATTTAATTCGCAAGCACAACCTTGATGTACTCGATATTCCAATGGCGCAATTAACGCAGCAATACATGAATTACATCGAGTTGATGCAGCGCAACCGTCTGGAATTAGCCGCCGAATATCTGCTCATGGCAGCAGTGTTGATCGAAATTAAAGCGCGCATGTTATTGCCGCGCCCTACTAAAATTGCTGATGATGGCGCGGAAGACCCGCGTGTAGAATTGATGCGCCGCCTGCTGGAATACGAACAGATGAAGCTAGCTGCCTATAAACTGAATGAATTGCCACAAGCGGGGCGTGACTTTGAATTAGTGCAAGTGCTGATCGAACAAACCGTGGTACAGCGCTTGCCCAATGTCAGCGTGGACGATTTACGTCAGGCCTGGCTCACCTTATTGGCGCGTGCAAAAATCAATTCGCATCATGTGGTGCGCCGTGAAGAGCTGTCAGTGCGCGAACAAATGACACGCATATTGCGCCAGCTAAGGCATGGTGAGTTTGAAATTTTTTCAAATTTATTTCATGATCGCAACAACAACGCGCAATTAAGTTTAGCGCACCTGGTTGTCACCTTCATCGCCGTGCTGGAACTGGCCAAAGAGTCTTTAGTAGAAATCACACAATCTGAAACATTGGGGAGCATCTATGTCCGAGCCAGCCGCAGCCTTAACGCAACCGAGTAACTCGCCCCTGCCCGCCCAAAATGGCGTGGATGCAAGCGCAGCCGTTCCAGCCGATTTGCTCCCAGCTTTATCTGGCGCAGCACCTATTTTTTCTAGTGATGAACCGATTTTTTCCAACGATGAAAAGGAAAAATTGTTACGCAGACTCGAAGCGGCCTTGCTCACCACGCAAGAACCTTTATCTTTAGCTGAATTAAAGAAACTGAGCGACATCCCGTTGGAAAATAATTTACTGACCGAGCTCTTAGAACAGCTCGTACAAAAATATGCCGACAGCGGCATAGAACTCAATCGTGTCGCCAATGGTTGGCGTTTTCGCGCACGCCCCGAAATGCAACCTTATTTAGATCGGCTCAACCCGCAAAAACCGCCACGCTACTCTCGTGCAGTGATGGAAACGCTCGCCATCATCGCCTATCGCCAGCCCGTCACACGCGGCGACATTGAAGAAATTCGCGGTGTTGCGGTTTCCTCACACATACTCAAAACGCTGGAAACCAGAGGCTGGATCGACGTGATCGGCACTCGCGATGCACCTGGCAAACCGGAGTTATTCGCCACTACCAAACAACTTTTAGATGATTTAAATCTGCGCTCGCTGCAAGAACTGCCGCCGCTCGAAGAAATGGGCAGCTTGCTGGAACAGGATGCGGGTAGGGTGGAATAATCGCACTTTAACGCGTCTCACCGGATGGATAGGCAGAAGTGGCAAAATGGTCGCATTGCCAAAAAGCCCTGCTCACCATCCTCCGTATCTACATTTGTCGGCCTAATCTATGCACTGCGAAGAATTTGAACAAAAATTTTCCGACTATCGTAAGTATCTGCGCGAGCTATCGCTACAAGATTATTTTAACTGTCTACCCGCCGAATCAAAAACACTGACCTCTACTGGAATACCCAGACGCACGCTCTCAGTAACAGTACAGAATTTTTCAAATTGTTCTACCGCTCGATCAACATTCTCCAACTCTGCTGCCGTTTTACCCAACTTAAGAACTACTTTGATCTGCGTCACTCGCAAGAGATTTTCCGCATTGCGCTCGACCGTTGCAGTGGCCTCGGTATGAATGGGATCGGGCGATTGCTTATATTTTCTCAGCGCGAATAACAAACTTGCGCTTAAACAATTTCCCACAGCAGCCGCTAACAATTGCACGGGTGTTGGCCCTTCACCCGCGCCTAGTGGTGGTGACTCATCCCCATATATCACAGGTATGCCCTCACCAAAATTTAAGCTAAATTTATAATCCGCTTCTTGCTTCAAACTGACAGTAACTATGTGGGGCATCACTTTTTTCTTGCGGTAATCTTCGGTCAACGTACACGTGATATTTACAAATTATTTCTAATCGCCGCCGATTCGTTTTCCCCATGAAATTGCATAGGCAGGCGAACGAAAGAGTAAAACAGGATCATTCGTAGGCTCAATACCGTCAGCTAACACAAGTGGATCAAAATTTATTTTTTCACACTCCGCACCCTTTTGCGGCATGGCGGCAGAAATCATCAACGTGCCAACCTTAACCTCTTTTCGCTCGCTAGGCCATAATACTGTGGGATTATCTTCTGTATCGCCAGGCACAGCGATAGTCAAGAGCATATCCCAGCGCACAGGGCTCTGCTTGACGCGCTTAATCAATTTCGATTCCAGAAAATAGGGTGGTGAAACCTTAAGTTCATCCTCCGACATTCGCTTTTCTCCGTCCAGCGGAACAAAGCGCCAACGCACTAACGTGATCTTTTTTTCACGATTAATAAATTTGAATGCATGTATTCCAAAGTAACTGCTATTGACCCAACTAATTGGCGGATTGTTCTTAGCCAGAAATTCAGCCTGCGGCAAATTATCCGGATGGCTGGCTTTAAATGCTTTAATTTTTTCAGGATCAGGCTTACCAGTTATGGGATCCGGTTTCTTCGAGGCAATATCGTCAAACACAGTTTGCGGCGATGCTGCGCCAAACATCGGTGTGCTCAGCATAGTCATGTGTTGTATGCCGCCATCCGGCAAACTCAATTCCAATGCCAAACCTCTCGGAATTTTAGCGGTATCCGGCACTTTCGGGTTGCCGCCCGACATGGAAAATCGTGCCACAACCGGTACGGGCTTACCTGAAAACATTATTGAGCGCGTATACACCGCCGCTTCAGGCAATCCAACAAACTCACCTACCGCACATGTTCCCTTGATGTGATTACGGCGCTCTCCCGGATTCACTCCAAAAGTGCTCTCCATAACGGACACCACTTGTTCTGCCGTCAATACCTTCTCTTCCGCCATACTAAGTGGTGCGACAATAATTAGCGCTCCGCTTAATAGCCCTACGGACAACATACTAATTTTATTGTGCATATCTTTTCCTCTCGTTTACATTGAATTAAAGAGGTGCTCTGAAGAAACTTAAAATATTCGTACATCTTAATAAGATGTACCATCATTGTGGCTAAAAAGCCAATTCCCATTAACCATTTGCGCTTTCAGATCATCATCGGGATAGGTAACCGTATCTCCCGCTGTGCGATCACCCACCTCCAAATAAACCACATCCGCATCTGAACGATTGATGAGTTGATGGGCATCACCTGTGCCCGCTTTAAAGCCCGCACACACGCCGGAATGCAACTGAGTTTCGCCGCTATTTGTAACAAGAATCGGGCTGCCTTCCAGCACATAAATAAATTCATCCTGCAAAGCGTGAGCATGGCGCAACGCCGACAGCGCACCTGGTGCAAGGCGGGTGAGATTGATACCAAAATTAGTCAGTGAAAATAAATCGCCGAGTGGTTTTTTCACCCGATCTACCATGCGTGCGGCAAACTGCTCAGGGTAGATAGAGCGCTTGGCGCGAGGAGGGGCTTGTTCTGCGATGATAGCAATGGGTTTTACCATGATTCATCCTTTTTTACATTACGTATGCATCATATTCCTGATCGGATGCCTTATACAAATTTTTACGTCACCTCGTGCAACACGCCCTCTGCAAACAACAATCCACAGCGCACCATTTTATCTGTGTATATAGCTTGCATGGCATCGCGATATTCCTGCATTTGTACGGAGTGGGGGAAAGGATTGGTCTCGCCCGTTTTGTAATCCAGCACCCACACTTCATTTTCAAATTCAACTAATCGATCTATACGGCGCAATTCACCGAGTGCCGTTATGTAAGACAGTTCGTTATACGCGGTTCGATAGTGGCGTGGATCAAAAAATATTTGCAAAGTCGGCTGCCTGAGTATGTTCTGCGCTTGCTGCCACAATGCTTCTATTTTATGTTCGGGAATGGTACACCGCTGCTGCAATTCTATTTTTGTTGCAGAATTTATCCCACAAGGGGACAAAGATTCATCAAAATTAAACATGGTACTTTCCGATGGAGCCAGATGCTGCAACAGCGCATGTAGCCAGGTACCTTGTTGCTGGGCAGATGCTGCATATTGATCGGATGTCACGCGCGGCTCGCGTTGACCTGTTGGAATAGGTCGCTGCAACACACATTGTCCCCCTGTGGGATTGTCCCCTTGTGGGGCGCTGTCCACTGCCTTAAAAATTGCGGGAGATGGCATGATCTGCTTGCCACTGTGTGACAGTAACGGATTGCTTCGCTCATTGTCCCCTTGTGGGGCATTATTTTCTCGAGTACTGTCCAAATAGCTGGTAGCTTGCGCGATGCGTCCGTACCAGGAAGTATCGACCAACTTGCCATGCCCACTCACCAGTAACGCTTGTTTGGCGCGGGTCATGGCGACGTACAATAGATTCATTTCCTCACGCTGTGCATAGGCTTCATCCGCTGCAAAGTAATTCGCACGCAAACTGTCACGCTTATCGGTGAATAACGAAAAGTGCGTGGGGCGCGGCTTATTCGGTGGCCAATCAAGCAACACGTTATACCCATCCGGGCGACGTTTGGTGTCATTAGCATCGAGCAACCAAACGATAGGTGCTTCCAAACCCTTGGCCTCATGCACGGTGTAAATGCGAATCGCATTGCCGACTTTTCCGACACGACCTTCGTCCGGTGCTTCGTTGTCGCTGGCTTGACGCAACGCTTGCAGCTCTATTAAAAATCGCGGCAAACTCGGATAACGCCCAGCGTCAACATTCAAGGCAATCTCCATGAATGCTTGCAAATTAGCGCGCACTGACTCGTGTAGCTCTATAGGCAGGGCTGCCACATAGCGATGCACGACATCCGCCTCAAAATAAATATGATCCAGTAAATCATGCACGGGCAATTTATCAGCCAACTTAATCCAGCCAGATAATAATTGATGCGCGCGTAATAATTCCGGCGATACCTGTTCATGTGCTACGAGCTGTTGCAGGCGCTGCCACCAACTGCAATGCTTGGGCTGCGCATCACTGGTGGATATTGACGTCCCACATCCCACAGGGGGACAATGAGGGGACAATGTGGCTGCCAGTTGCATCAAGTCTGTATCCGCGCAAGCAAACAATGGCGAACGTAAAGTCTGCGCCAATTGTAAATCTGCAAACGGCGTGATTAAAAAAATCAGCAAAGCCTGTATGTCTTCTGTTTCTAAAGTATTCAGCAAGCCACCGCGACGGGAAGTTAAAAATGGAATATGGCGTTGACGCAAAGCATGTTCATAAATTTGCAAATGCAGGCGCTTGCGTACCAACACCATGATGTCGCTGAATTCTGCTGGACGTGGCACGCCAAAACTATCTGACACCTGCCAATGCGCGACGATGTCGGTAATTTTTTCGGCGAATTGAGAGGCTTCTAATTCCCGGTTATCACTTTGTTTCTCGGCGCGTGCGGTGAAAAGCGGATTGCGTAATTGCAAAACTTTCGAGGCAGGCTCATCCGGCATATCTGGCTCTGCCGCAGATGCCAGCAGCGGTAGCACCTCAACCTGGCCAAGCAATGTTGTTTGATGTGCGCTGTGCGTTTCAAAATCTATGAAGCCATTGGGATGCTGCTCAAATATTTTATTCACAACGTTTAAGATCGCAGGCGCATTACGTCGCGTAATGTTTTGCGATAAATACCGGGCATCAAAATTATTTTGCAACCAGCCACTCACCTCGCCGAATAGTCGCGCATCTGCGCGACGAAATCGATAAATGGATTGCTTGGGATCACCCACCACAAACACCGTCGGACGCGATTGCACAGCCTCAGCAGCGGCAAACCATGCCTGCAAAACTTGCCATTGCACTGGGTTCGTGTCTTGAAATTCATCCAGCAACACATGGCTGTAGCGGCTATCCAACTTGTATTGCATATATTCCGCATAATCACCCTGGCGTAATAAATGACAGACCTGCCATTCCACATCGACAAAATCTATTTGCTGGTGACGTAATTTTAAATCTTGGTAATGCTGCAACAATGTCGCGCCACAACGCAGTGCGGCAGTGTTCAAACGCAATAATGTACGCGCCATCAGGGCATCACGCGCAACTTGCATTGTGTGCAGCAATACCTCATGCGCCGATATAAATGACTCGGCATTTTGCTTTTTTGTGGGCGTAAAAATACGCGGCTCATCTGCCTTGGTATATAAACATTGTGTGACCTGTGCGTAGCGCTGCTGTATATCAGCAAGTGTTGTAGCGGTTTTCAGGCTATCCGCTGCATTGCGCTGCTTGTCTGTGCCATCTGTCGCCAGCACATTGGAAAAATTATTGATGGCATGTTGCAAGGTGTCATCTGCGAATAGTTCAGTAATGGGATCAACACTTTCTTCCACGCCAAACTCATCGCGCAATTGTTGCAGCGCAAATGCCACTGCATCACTATGTTCATCATTGCGCTCGCTGACATAAGCCCACCATTCGGCACGTTTATGCAAAAAATTGTTCAGCAATGTTTGCGTGCTGTGTAAGCCATATTCGGCGAACAACCATTGCAAAGCCAAGGAAATTTCACTTTCTGGCGCAGCTTGCAGGCTGTTGGTAAATTCCTGCCATGCTTCATCCTGCAAGGCTGAGGTGTGCTCCAGCAGATTCATTCCAAGCGGCACGTTCGAATTCAGCGGCGCGCTTTGTACAATCTGCATAAACCAACCATGAAAGGTATTGATGGTTATGCTCGGCTGCACCAGGAGTGACTCACGATATAAATTACGGGCGCGCGCCAAGATGTCTGCATCGACTTCATACATTTCACGCGCTTGCAAAAAAGCACGCACTTCATCATCGCTTTGGGTCGCCAGAAAATGCAGCCATTCATTTAATCTCGCTTGCATTTCCTGCGCGGCCTTGCGCGTAAAAGTAATGGCCAAAATTTCGTCCGGCCTTACCCCAGCCAGAAGCAGCCGCACGATGCGTGACACCAGCAACCAGGTTTTGCCGCTGCCTGCACAGGCTTCAACAATGACGCTGTGTTGTGGATGCAACGCGATGCGATTATCCATGTTCATCGGCCTGATCGCCGCCTATGCTCCACTCAGATTTTCGGCACAGGCCGCGTATTTCACAATATTGGCAAACTTCCTCTATCCCATTCGCAGGCAGTGCTGTGCCAGATTGCATTTGCTCGAACACAGTGATCAACCGATCCATGTTGGCTTGCACCAGATCGCCCAGATCGTGCGGTGGTTCGATTATTTGAATTTTGTCTTTGTCGAAACTGATGTAAGCAGCACTATTACTCTCACCAGCAGCGGCATAACAGGCAAGCTGCACATCTTCTCCCGGGTCTTTTAATTTATTTCGCAGCCGACCCGCGTCGATCATTTTGTAATCCAACACGCGCATTACTTGACCATATCTATCCACTAAATTAGACCCATCCACTCGATCAATACGTCCATGCAAGATTAAATCGTCGGTCAGGCGTAATTCAAATGGCAACTCACCACTTTTAAAATGCCAGCCTTCTAATTCCATTTTAATTTGCACATTTAAATAAGGCTCGATTGCCTGCTGCCAGCGCAGCAGCCAAGCTCGAGTCAAATAATCACGCTGCAACGCGGGCGCAAAAACTACATCGCTGATACGGCGCAACGCACTGTTTAATTCCTCAACTTTGTGTTGCGCCAGCACCGGAAACTGCTGATGAAATTGATGCAAAATATCATGCACCCATTTCCCATAATCACTCTTTTCCACAGCTTCGCTTACTTCATCCATTTCGTTCAGGCGCAAAATATGTCGCGCATAAAATTGATACGGACAGGCCACCAGACTGTTATACCCCCCCGCGCTAATCTTGTGTGGCAAGGTATCTCGCGGCACAGCAGGAGTGGGCATGGACGATAAAACAGGCAACGGAAACGGGGCACTGCGAACTTGCGCGATCTCGAGTATTTCGCCTAATTCACGCTCGGCCAAGTCATCGTTATATGCCATCTGATGCAAGGTGCGTAACATTTCCAGATAGGGACTGAGCAAATTTATTTCGCCGTTTTTGCTGGCCTGCCAAGTTGCCAGCACGCAGTCATTCATGGTTAATAATGACAGCAGAGCATCACGTTGCCGTGCCAAATTTATTTGACGTGTTGGCAAACCCAAACTCACGCGCACCCCATCGTTAAACCACATCCCGCCACTCTCTTTGCCAGGCAGGTGTGTGTCATCGCAACCCAACAGCAGCAATGCGTCAAAACTACGCCAGCTGGTTGCGGCAAGGTGGGTCAGCAACACTGGGCTGGTTATATTCGTATCACGAAATGTGTTTGCATCGAGTTGTTGCGCCAACCAATGCCGCCATTCATGCAGGCTAAAACGTGTGGAATTACCCGCTAATTCGCGCTGCCATGTTTGCAGCGATTGCAGTAACTGTGCACCCGCCTCATCAGTGGCCAAATTCATGCCCAGTATTTCAAAACTATTTTGTAATGCGTCCAACCACCCCGCCAGCGTGTCAGTTTTTTTACGCCCCCCATTTTTTTGCATGGCAGCTGCCGCCTGTCGCAAGCGCGCCAATGATGCCTGTACTGCACCTTCGCCTGCTGCCATTTCCATAAATGCTGGCAGGTGTGCTGCCACGCTGTGTTTACGCAGCAGTTGCTCCAGCTTGTGTAGCACTTGTTTGCGTTCGTCCGCTGCTTGATCGGAAAAAATAAATGGCGATTTGAGTAGATCAAGTAAGTCATGAAAATAAAAATCACTCTGCAAGGCATCCAGCCAGCGCATCAACACGGTGCTGACCGAAAGCGTGGACAGTGTCCAGCCGGTTTCATCGCGCACCAATACTTCAGCACGTTCCAGCAGTGCGCGCACCCGTCTTGCCACTAAACGATCCTGCGCGACGATGGCAATACTTTTTTTGCCTGCCAATAACCAGCGTCTGACTTGTAACTCGGCTGCGCGTGCTTCATGCTCCAAATCATGTGCGCCAAACAACCTGAGTCGGCTCGCTAAATTGGAATGATGCTCCCGCACAAATTGTGCTTGTTCGTGCAGCGTCCCACAAGGGGACAATGTAGTTAAATGTTTTTCATCCTCGCCCACAGTGCTATGCAAGGCTGCGTGAATAATTACGCCGTGTCCCACAAGGGGACAATGTGTTTGTTGTATCGACATTGCACGTATATCAAATAATGTGACGGGTATGCGCGCTCGACACGCATTTAAAAAATTTTCCTCCGCAAATGAAAAATCACCAGCCTGCAACACATAAATTGGTGCTTGCACCGCAAGGGCTAATTGAGCCAATCGTTGTTGATAAGCGAGCACCCCATCCAGCTCGCCCGTGTTATTCATGGCGTACCATAACTCGTGTACTACCCGCGCTTCAAACTGCATAGCCGTCCCGCGCTTGGCTTGATAGGCTTGTTCCAGTTGCACTAAAAAATCATCCGCATTTTTTGGCAACGTGACATGGTGCTGCGTCATCTCGTCCAACAGAGTCAACAACTCCTTGGTGATGCCCCACAAATCTGCATTCGCAAACCAACGCTGAGTGCGTAATGCCTCATACAACATTGCAGCACGACAGCTATCTGGTGTCACCTTTGTTGTTATGGGCAAGGATTGTGCCCAATCTTGCAGCGTAATCATGCGCGGCAACAGCAACGCAGATTGCGCAGACTGCCTAATCAAACTTTGTGCGAGTGGCTGTGCTGCATGGTAATTAGGCAGCAGGATGGTGGCGTGATGCAGTGGATTATTTTTTGACTCCTCCGGCAGCGGGCGATGTTGCACCAATATATACTGCGCGACCGCATCAAAAAAAACAGCGGCTCCGCCAGGGTAGCCGCTATTTTGCGTAGGATTCATTGCTTCAATTCAGATTGATGAATTCATTTGAAACTCAACGTTCCAATAAATGCCGTTTTTCTTTTATATCTTTCCAATTATCAGCATCAGATGAGACTTCTTTTTTCTCGACGATGGATTTCCACACCTTAGATAATTCGGCATTGAGCGCGATAAAAGCACGCTGTTCGACTGGCACATCATCCTCGGCATAAATCGCCTCCACCGGGCATTCCGCCACACACAGCGTGCAATCAATGCACTCATCCGGATCAATTACCAGAAAATTAGGCCCCTCACGAAAACAATCAACCGGGCAAACGTCTACGCAGTCCGTATATTTACATTTGATACAAGCTTCGGTAACAACATAAGTCATAACAATAAACTCCTGATTAAAACAGCGGGCATTCTAACAAAACTATAGGGAAATTTAATCGGATTTAACGCGCTCAATACGCGCATAGGCCGAGTGGTTGTGGATAGACTCAAAATTTTCCACCTCAATGGTATATGACTCAATGCGCGCATCGCGATTCAACGCCACAGCAACATCACGCGCGACATCTTCTACAAATTTTGGGTTGTCATAAGCGCGCTCAGTAACATATTTTTCATCCGTGCGTTTCAGCATGCTGTACAACTCGCACGAAGCCTCATCCTCAGCGAAGCGCACCAACTCTTCTATCCACACTGCCTGACTGGCATTAACCGTAAGCGTGATGTGCGAACGCTGGTTGTGTGCACCGCGCTCAGAAATTTCTTTGGAACAGGGACACAAGCTGGTCACTGGCACGACAGCCTTCAATGTAAAGTGATACAGTCCATTTTCAATCTCACCGAGAAATGTCACATCGTAATCCAGCAAACTTTGCACGTCGGATAAAGGTGCAGCTTTGTTGATGAAATAAGGAAAAGTCATTTCGACATAGCCTGATTGCACGCCTAATTTTGTCACCATATCGCGCAGAATTTTTTCGAATGACACCACAGAAACTTCATGTTTATTGTGATTCAGAATTTCCACAAAACGCGACATATGCGTGCCCTTGGCATCATGCGACAAATGCACAGTCATATTGAACATGGCAATAGTGTGCTGCACGGTCGCAGATTTATCCTTAATCACCATGGGATGGCGTATGCTTTTAATGCCTACCTTGTTGATAGCAATCTGGCGCGCGTCAGCCATGCTTTGAACATCGGGCATCATCTTGTTTGCCAAACCACTATTTACGGGAGAATTCATAATAGCCCCCCCTCTCTAATCAGAAAATCATATGGCCTGAAATTCAGCCCATTTCAAGGTGGAATTATATCCCAAATCACTTCCTTGCCGTTGGGAGGCGTGCCTGCGCTATGGGTCA
>Ga0209824_10001613_pt1 | contig 12408 bp, 10 predicted proteins | sample VDWuncwatermetaG_FD_184124 | JGI IMG/M metagenome (GOLD analysis project Ga0209824, IMG submission 184124) | Wastewater microbial communities from Netherlands to study Microbial Dark Matter (Phase II) - VDW unchlorinated drinking water (SPAdes)... ... | reverse complement strand
GGACTGCGCATATGGCTGCCGAGATGACGCGCCCGCTCCCGGTCCGCGCCGAGAGCAAGACGCTGCTCGCTCTCGAGGAGCGGATGCGCTCGTATCTCGACGAGCGCCTGCAGGTCCGGACGCGGTTCGCATCGCTCGGCCAGACCCGCGCGCTCCTCCTCAGTCCGGCCGACCGCGACCGCGCGAAGGGGCTCGTGATCGACGAGCACGCGAGCGCGGCGGAGCGGGTGTACCTCTATGTCCACGTCGCCGCGCACATCGCCCTCGGCCACAACACCTCGCTCGTCACGATCGTCGAGGCGGAGGACGCGGAGCCCGTCGACGAGATGAAGCACGAGCTCGCCGAGCGTCTCGCACGCTCGATGTGGTGGCGCAGCGCCGCCGGCGATGTCGCTTCGTCGCTGCCCGCGGCGCGTACCTCACGCGTGCTGCGCTCGCTGCTGTCGCGGAGCGCGAGCCGTGCGCTCCTGCGGTGGCTGCTGCTCGCGATGCGAGCGTTCGCGTACCGGTCCGGCATCGTGCGCACTCTCGACCGCAGCCCCGCGACCGCGTGGCTCGGGCAGGCCCTGTGCGTCGCCGCGGTCGTGAGCGCGGCGCCGCAGCTCGCCAGCGGCCGCCGCTGAGCCGTGGGCTCAGTGGTGGAAGAGGCGCACTCCCGTGAAGGCCATGACCATCCCGTGCTCATCGCACGCCGCGATCACTTCCGCATCGCGCGCCGAGCCTCCCGGCTGCGCCACGTAGCGCGCGCCCGCCGCGCGAGCGCGGTCCACGTTGTCGCGGAACGGCAGGAAGGCGTCGGAGACGTAGGCCACCGGCGGGATCCGTTCGATCCACTCGCGGCGCTCACCGGCTGAGAGCCGCTGCGGCTCGTGCTCGAAGGCACCTCGCCACGCCGCGATCTCCGGTGCCGTGAGGTCGTCTCGCAGGAAGCCGTCGATCGCGTTGTCGCGCCCGGGCCGGCCCAGGTCCTTCCGTAGCGGCAGCTCGAGCACCCGCGGATGCTGGCGCAGCCACCACAGCTCCGCCTTTTGCGCCGCCAGACGCGTGCAATGGATGCGCGACTGCTGCCCCGCGCCGATGGCGATCGCGGTACCGTCGAGGACGAACGCCACCGAGTTCGACTGCGTGTATTTCAGCGTGATGAGACCGACGATGAGATCGCGTACGGCCCGCTCGGGCAGCGCCTTCTCCTTCGTGACGACGTTCGCGAGCAGCGTCGCGTCGATGGCGTGGTCGTTCCGCCGCTGCTCGAGCGTCACCCCGAAGACCTCGCGCGTCTCCGTCGGTCCGGGCTCGTACGCCGGGTCGACCTCGAGGACGAGGTAGCCCCCCTCCTTCTTCTTGCGGAGGATCTCGAGCGCCTTCGGGTCGTACCCGGGGGCGATGCAGCCGTCGGACACCTCTCGTCGCAACATCCCCGCGGTCCGCTCGTCCAGCGGATCGGAGAACGCGGCGATGTCACCGAAGGACGAGAGCCGGTCGGCGCTGCGGGCGCGCGCGTACGCGGTCCCGAGCGGGGAGAGATGCTCGGTCGAGAGCTGCATAGCGCGGACGAACTCCGTCTTCACGGCGAATGCGAGCCCGACGCCCGCGGGGCTCACGTGCTTGAACGACGCCGCCGCGGGCAGGCCCGTCGCGCGCCTCAGCTCGCGTACGAGCTGCCACGCGTTCAGCGCATCGAGGAGGTTGACCGTACCGGGCGCCCCGTTCCGGACGGTGAACGGCAGGTCACCGGATGCGAACGCCCGCGCCGGCCGCTGGTGCGGATTCATCCCGTACCGCAGGCCGATCTCCCGCGGCATCAGTGGCGCGCACCGGGCGCCACTAGCCGAGCTCCAGGTAGCGGAAGCCCTCCGCGGCCTCGATACCCCACGCGCGACCAGCGGTCGCCGCGAACGCGCGCATGCGGTCGAGCAGGCCGGGGTTGCGGATCTGGCTGGTGTGGGCCTTGAGAGCGGCGATCTTCTTGTCGATCGTGGCGCTGACGTCGAACCAGATGTTCGGCTCCGTGGTCCCGAAGAGGAGCACGCGCGGAACGCGGTGGTGCGTGATCCCGTTGCGGAGCTGCTCCGGGAAGAACAGGTGGTCTCGGGCGGCGATCACGCCGTCCATCGCGCTCCACCCGGCGACGCGGTGATCGGGATGCGTCTGGTAAGGCCGCCACGGATCCTGCGTGAGGACGAGGTCGGGGCGGCCCGCGCGGATCGCGCGGCAGACCTCGGCGCGCAGCGCCATCGAGACCTCGAGCTCGCCGTCGTCGTGGCGGAGGAACACGAAGTCCTTGACTCCGAGCTCCTTGCCGGCGGCCCGCTGCTCCTTCTCGCGGATCCTCGCGAGGCGGTCGGGCGGCATGTCCCCATCGTGAGTGCCCTTGTTGCCGCTGGTGAGCAGGCAGTACGTCACGTGAACGCCCATCTGGGCGAAGAGGGCGACGGTCGCGGAGCACCCGAACTCAGCATCGTCGGGGTGCGCGAAGATCGCCATCGCGCGCTTCGGGAGCTCGAACCCCTTCGCCATCGTTAGGCCTCGACGCGGGCGCGCTCGGCGAGCACGCGGTCGTAGAGGCTCTCGATGCCGTCGCCGACGCGCGACCACGTGAACTTCTCCGCTCGGTCGCGCGCGCCATGGGCGAGGTGCACCCGCAGGCGGTGATCCGTGAGGACCTGCTCGATCGCGTCCGCCAGCGCCCGGTGGTCGCCCGCCTTCACGAGCAGGCCCGACTCGCCGTGCTCGACGACCGTCTGCAGGCCGCCGACGCGCGTGGCGACGACGGGCGTGCCGCAGGCCATCGACTCGAGCGCGACCAGCCCGAACGACTCCGTGAGCGACGGTACGGCGCACACGTCGGCCGCGTCGTACCAGAGCGCCAGGCGCTCCTGATCGACGGAGCCGACGAAGTCGACCTTGTCCTCCATGCGGTGCGCGTGGACGAGCCGTCGCAGCTCTTCCACCTTCTCGATCTCCGGCGCGTCGTCGCCAGGGTCGAGCGCGCCGCCGACCACGACGAGGCAGATCTCGCGGCGTAGATCGGGCCGCCGCCCGAAGAGCAGGCCGAGCGCCTCGAGCAGCACGTCGATGCCTTTGATCTGCTCGATGCGCCCCACGAAGAGGACGAGACGCTCGCACTGATCGCGGCCGAGGACCTCGCGCGCGTCGACCTGGCGGATCGGCCGGAAGAGGTCCGTGTCGACGCCGCAGGGGATGATGCTGATCTTCGCCGGGTCGGCGCGATAGAGCTGCATCAGCTCGTTCGCTTCGATCTCGCTCGCCGCGATCAGCGCGTCGCTCTCGCGCACCGCTCGCTTCTCGATGTCGATCCGCGCGTCGCTCTCGCCGTCGGCGTCCTCGTCCATCACCTCGCGCTTCACGAGACCGAGCGTGTGCGCCATGTGCACGGTCGGCAGGTCCCAGCGGGCCGCGAGCTGCCGCGCGACGACGGCCGACAGCCAGTAGTGGCTGTGGATGAGGTCGTAGCCGCGCCCGTCCTGTTCGATGTGACGCTGGACCTGGTCGGTGAAGTCGCCGATCCGCGCGAACACGTCGGTCTTCGGGATGTAGCGGATCGGCCCCGACTCGACGTGGATCACGCGCGCGTTCGGCGCGAGCTGTTGGATCCGCGGGTCGCCCGGCTCGCGCCAGCGCGTGAAGACGTCGACCTCGATGCCGCGCGAGGCCAGCTCGCGCGACAGCTCGCGGACGTACACGTTCATGCCACCGGAGTCGCGGCCGCCGAGCTTCGCGAGCGGACATGCGTGGACGGAGAGCATCGCGATGCGCCGGGCCAACGTCCGTACAGTACCGGCCCGTGACCACGAACGCGCCGCGTCCGCTGCGCGTGCTCATCGCGCCGCAAGCGTTCAAAGGGAGCGTCGACGCGGTCGGTGTCGCGGCGGCGATCGCGCGGGGCTTGCGTCGCGCGTGGCCCGATGTCGAGTGCGACGAGCTCCCGCTCGCGGACGGCGGCGAGGGGACGGTGCGCGCGCTCGTCCATGCGACCGGCGGCACGCTGCGCCGCAGCCGCGTGCACGATCCGCTCGGCCGCGAGATCGAAGCGGAATGGGGCGTGCTCGGCGATGGCCGCACCGCGGTCGTGGAGATGGCGGCTGCGAGCGGGCTGCCGTTGCTGCGAGACGAGGAGCGCGATCCGCGCATCACGTCGACGCGCGGGACAGGCGAGCTGCTGCTCGAGGCGGCGATGAGCGGGGCGGCGCGCGTCGTGATCGGGATCGGCGGGAGCGCGACCAACGACGGCGGCGCCGGGATGGCGCGGGCGATCGGCTTCCGCTTCCTCGACCCGGAGGGCAAAGACCTGCCGGACGGCGGCGCGGCGCTGGCGCGCTTGCACCGGATCGAGGGGCAGGTCGATCCGCGGGTCATCCGTGTGGCCATCGAGGTCGCCTCGGACGTGCGGAACCCGCTCCTCGGACCCGAGGGAGCGTCGGCCGTGTTCGGCCCGCAGAAGGGAGCGACGCCCGAGATCGTCAAGGAGCTCGACGCCGCGCTCGCGCGCTATGCCGACGTCGTGGAGCGATTCGTCGGGCGCGACGTGCGCAACGTCCCCGGCGCCGGCGCGGCCGGCGGCCTCGGCGCGGGGCTCATCGCGTTCGCCGACGCGAAGCTGCGCTCGGGCGCCGAGCTGGTCATGGGCGCGAGCCGCTTCGCGGATCGTGCGCGCCAGGCTGACCTCGTGATCAGCGGCGAGGGACGGGTCGACGCGCAGAGCGGCTACGGCAAGGTGACGGGGTCCGTCGTGCGGTCGGCAAAGGAGCTGGGACGGCCGGTGGCCGTCATCGCCGGCGGCGCCGCCACGGGCTACGAAGCGCTCTTCTCCTCGGGCCTGTCGGCGCTCGAGATCGCCAGCGACGGACCCGGTCCTCTGGAGGACGCGATGCGGCGTGGCGCCGAGCTCATCGAGTCCGCCGCAGAGCGCCTCGCTCGCGCGATCGCGGTCGGCGGTGACCTTCGGCCCTTCGCGCATCGTGGAAAGGCGGAGTAGCCTTGGCCTTCGCATGACGGTAGGGGAGCGACCCGTCACCGACGAGGAGCGCCGCGCGCCCCCGCCTGCCCTCGAGCTCGTCCGCGTCACCGAGGCGGGCGCCATCGCCGCCGCCCATTGGATGGGTCACGGTGACAACCACAAGGCCGACCAAGCCGCCGTTGAGGCCATGCGCCGCGCGATGGACGACGTGTCCTTCTCCGGGCGCATCGTCATCGGCGAGGGCGAGCGCGACGAGGCGCCGATGCTGCACATCGGCGAGCGCGTCGGTCGAGGCGACCGGGGCGAGGTCGACATCGCGGTCGACCCGCTCGAGGGTACGAACCTCGTGGCCAAGGGCCGCTCCGACGCCATCTGCGTGATGGCCGTCTCCGAGCCGGGCGGGCTCCTGCACGCGCCCGATACGTACATGGAGAAGCTCATCGTCGGGCCGCCCGCACGCGGGAAGGTTGACCTCGACCGCCCGCCGGCCGAGAACCTGAAGATCATCGCCGACTCGCTCAACCGCGACGTCGAGGACCTCACCGTCATCGTGCTGGACCGTCCACGCCACGAGAAGCTCATCGCCGACATCCGCGCCGCGGGCGCGCGGATCAAGCTCATCGAGGACGGTGACGTCATCGCCGGGATCTCGGTGCAGATCGGCGGCACCGGCGTGCATGCGGTCATGGGCATCGGCGCCGCGCCCGAAGGTGTCCTCGCCGCGGCGGCGCTCCGCTGCATAGGCGGCGAGATCCTCGGCCGTCTGGCCTTCCGCAATGAGGAGGAGCGCGCCCGCGCCCGTCGCATGGGGGTCGCCGACGGCAACAAGATCTACCGGACCGAGGACCTGGCCAGCGGCGACGAGCTCCGCTTCGTCGCCACGGGCGTCACGGACGGCGAGGTGCTCCGAGGCGTCCGCTTCATTGCCCGCGGCGTCCGGACCCACTCCATCCTTCTGGACCGGAAGGCCGGGAGGCTGCGCTTCATCGACACGACTCACTTCGAGGACCCGAAGAACCCGCCGCTGATCCGTCTGACCTAGACGCCAGCCCTCCCGCGCTCCGGCCCCACCAAGGAAGGTGTTGACAGGTATGTCGATCTCCTATTGACACAACCTTGACGGACACCTACGGTCGCCGGCATGCCGATGCGGGGGCGCACGAGGCAGCGGACGCGGACGCCAGTTCCCGTGTCGGAATCGCTCCAGCGGATCGGTGAACGGCTCCGAAAGGCGCGCATCGAGGCAGGGCTAAGCCAAGCGCAGCTCGGTGCCCCGCACTTCACCCGCGCGTACGTCAGCGCTCTCGAGCTCGGGAAGATCCGCCCCGCGATGAAGTCCCTCGAGTTCCTCGCCGCGAAGCTCGGCCGCCCCACCTCCTACTTCCTCGAGAACGAGGAGCAGGAGCTCCGTCGCCGCGAAAGGGAATTGGACATCACCGCTGCGGCAAGCCTCTTGACACGGTCCACAGCAAGCGAAGCTCTCGAGAAGGTCCGCGCCCTACTGGACGGAGCGTCGAGGCCGGAGGAGATTGCCCGACTTCGGCTGATGGCCGGCACGGCGCACAACTTCTTGGCGCAGGGCGCCGACGCGGTTCGTGAACTCACGGTCGCGGAGCGTCTCGCTCTTCAGCTAGGGAACACCGAGCTTCAGCGATCGGTCACGCATCAGAGCGCGATCGCGCTCCGCAATGTCGGTGAACTTCGACGCGCTCACGGCCTCTTGAGCGAGTTGTTGTCCTCCGTGGAGAAGGCCGGCACCGGCGACCGCCTGCTTCGCATGAAGCTGCTGAAGGATCTCGGCGCCGTGAGTTGGGACTTGGGGGATTACGAGAAGGCGAGCGCGTACTACCAGAGCGCCCTCGAATGGGCGAAGGACATCGGCGACGTCGCCGGGCTGATATCCATCTACAACGGGCTCGCCTACTCGCAGCGAGCCTTGGGCGACTTGGATGGTGCGACTGCTTATCTCCAACGGGCACTCGGCGCTACGCAAGTCTCCAATGACCTCGCGGCCGCAGCCATCCTTCACAACGCACTCGCCGTTCTAGCGGCGGAGCGAGGCCACGTGGACGCGGCGTATCGACACGTGGACCGCGCCATCGAACTGGCGCGGGTCACGGGTCCGGAGTCGTACGTGGCGCACTACTTGAATACGAAGGCCGAGTGCGCTCTGAAAGTAGGGCGCGCCGATGACGCCGAGCGTTGCGCGGAGGAAGCCCTGGGCTTGGCGGAGCGGAAAGGGAACGGCCGTGCGGCCGCAGCAGCTCAGGTCGTGTTGGGGGAGGTCGCTCGTCTTCGCGGCTCGTTCGATCGAGCGATGGAGCGGCTGGAGGAGGCGGCCGCCAGGTACCGAGGCTTGGGCGCGAAGCAAGAGCTTGGCGAAGTACTGATGCGCTTGAGCGGCATCGCCCGCGAGAACGGTGACGCCGATGAGGCGCAGCGGTACGCCGATGACGCGTATTGGGCGACCAAGGCCACGAGCGGATTAATGGGGAGGTGACTAGTGAAGCGGCTGATCTTGGTCCTAGTGCTCATGCTCACGGCGGGGACTGGCGCCGTGGCAGGGCCCGAGGAAGGGTCGCGCGACTGGTTCGGCTCGCCGCCCATCTGTTGCTAGCGGTCGATCCCTAGGCAGCGGCGGCGGAGGGGCGGACGTCGGCAAGGGTCAACTGAAGACGCCGGCGTCCGCCTCGCGCCATGCGCAACAGGTCTTGCCCCAGAGCCACCGACTTGTCGACCGACCATGGTCCTAAGGACCGGTCGCCTCCGCCACCTTCACCACGTTCCTTAGCAGCAGCGCCGTGGTCACCGCGCCCAATCCTCCCGGCACCGGGCTGAGCGCGCCGGCGACCGCGGCCACGCTCTCGGCGTCCACGTCCCCCGCGATGCCCTGTGGCGTGACGTTGATCCCGGCGTCGATGACCGTCGCGCCCGCGCGGACCATGTCGCCGCGCAGGAAGCCGGGCTTGCCGACCCCGACGACCACGATGTCGGCATCGCGCGTGACCCGCCGCAGATCGGACGTCCTCTTGTGCGCGATCGTCACGGTCGCGTCCTCCTTCAACAGAAGGAAGGCCGCGGGGCGGCCGATGACGGTGCTCCGTCCGATGACCACGGCGTGGCAGCCGCGCATCGGGATCTCGTAGTAGCGGAGCAGCTCGATCACCGCCTCGGCGGTGGAGGGAACGAACCGCGGACGGCCGCCGGCGAGCCATCCGACGCTGAACGGATGCATCCCTTCGACGTCCTTGGCGACCGCGATGTGATCGACGATGTGCCCCTCGTCGAGGGCGCCCGGGAGCGGGGTCATGAGGATGATCCCGTGGACGGACGCGTCGCGACCGAGCTCCTCCAGCCTTCGCGTGAGATCGGCCTCCGAGGTCTCCCGCGGCAGGGCGACGACCGACACGCGCACGTGGATCCCGTCGCCCGCCCGCGCCAGGCGCTCGGTGTAGGTCAGGGCGGCCGGGTCCGCCCCGACGGAGACGACCGCGAGATGCGGCTTGACCGATCGCGACACCAGCGCTTCCACGCGCGTGCGCGTCTCGGCCTTGATCCGCTCGGCGAGCGGTCTCCCGTGGAGCAGACGCGCCATCGCTACCGCGCGATCCTGGATTCGGCGAACTGGACCACGCGAGCGCGCTGCTCTTCGGACCCTTCGAGCGCCGCATCGAGCTCCTCGGAGAGGGCCTTCACATGCGAGGCGTCGTCGAGCGAGGCGAGGTTGATCATCACGTTCATCGCTGCCCCGCGGAGCGCCGTCTCGGCCATGAGCGCGCCGACCCCGACGTCACTGACGATCATGAGCGGCGCGTCGGTCATGGTGCGCTCGCACGCGCCGAGCAGGCGCCGCGCGGTCTTCGCGACCTCGAGCGGTACGCGCGCCGCGCCGAGCAGGCTCGCCTGGAGCCGCTCCTTGCGCAGCGCTCTTGCCTCGTCGCTACCGCGAGGCATCTTCATGGCCTCGGAGACACGCGCGAAAGCGGCGCTGTCGTCATCGACCAGCCGCATGAAGTCGGACCGCAGGTTGTCGAGCTCGCGGATCCTCTCAGCGAAGGCTTCGGGCTCCTTCTTCGCGGCGATACGCAGGACCATCGCGCAGAGCGCCGCCCCGAGCGCACCCGCGTACGCGGCCGCGCTGCCCCCGCCGGGGACCGGGCGCTCCGACGCGAGGTCCTCGCCGAAGGCGCGCAGCGTTCGATCGATGAGGCGGTCGGTCATGGGGCGCGCCAAGTGTAGGGAAGGTCGATCGCGTTGCAGCCAGAGCACGGCGACCATATCCTGTGGGGAACCGAATACGCGCCCCTTTCATCCAGAGCGGCTGAGGGAACGGCCCGATGAAGCCGCGGCAACCGGCGGAGTCCCGCTGCGGTGCCAAATCCGACCCGGCGTAGGGAAAGATGAGAGAGAACACATGAAGACCACCGTCATCGGCGCGTTCCCCAGGATCGCCGACGAGCCCGGCGGCCAAGAGCTGCGCCGCGCCCTGCATCGCTTCGACCGCGGCGAGATCGACGCCGACGCGCTCGACCGCGTCTTCGATGCCACGACGCGCGCCGCGATCGGCGAGCTCGAGCACGCCGGCATCGACGTCGTCAACGACGGACAGATCAGGTGGGACGACCTCTTCGCCCTGCCCGCGCGCTCGTGGGACGGGGTCTCACGGGGTCCGCTCGAGCGCTTCTACGACACCAACACGTACTTCCGGCAGCCGGTCATCGAGAAGCGCATCTCGACGACGGGCCGCACGTTCGTGCGCGACTTCGACCTGGCTCGCTCGATCGCGACGCGCGAGCTCAAGGCCGCCGTCCCCGGCCCGCTGACGTTCGCGACGCTCACCGCCGAGGACCGCGTGTACGGGGACCTCGAGAAGCGCACGCTCGCGATCGCCGACGCCTTGGCCGAGGAGCTGCGCGGCCTCAAGGCCGCGGGCGCTCCGCTCGTCGACGTCGAGGATCCCGCCGTCGTCCAGCTGCCCCAGCACATCGACCTCGCGCGCGAGGCGTACGCGCGCCTCGCCTCGGCCGGCGTCCCGATTGCGCTGCAGACGTACTTCTTCCCGTCCGACCGCGTGCTCGAGTTCCTTGCGGGGATCCCCGTCGACCAGGTCGGCATCGACCTGCGCAGCCGGGAGACGACCGCGCTCCGGCGCCTCGACGTGTTCACGCGGCAGACGGTCGTCCTGGGGATCGTCGACGCGCGGAACACGCGGCTCGAGACCGTGTCCGAGGTCGCACAGCAGATCGAGGCCGCGCTGACGCTGCTCCCGCCGGAGCGGGTGTGGTTCGCGCCGACGACCGGGCTCGAATACCTGCCGCATGACATCGCGTCGAAGAAGCTCGCGGTGCTCGTCGAGGGCGCCCGTGCAGCTCTGGGGGCAGGGGCAGGGGCCCCTGTGCGCGTAGCGCCATGACCGAGGTCCTTCTCACCACGACCGTCGGCTCCTTCGGGAAGCCGGAGTACCTGCAGAAGGCGCGCAACCAGTTCGCCAAGGGGAAGATCTCCGAGGACGAGCTCAAGGAGCTCGAGCGCAAGGCGACGAAGGAGTGGATCCGCATCCAGGAGGACATCGGGCTCGACATCCTCGTGGACGGCGAGATGTACCGCGGCGACATGGTCGCGTACTTCGCGGACCTGCTCGAGGGCTACCGCGAGGGCGGCCTCGTGCGCTCCTACGGCAACCGCTACTACCACAAGCCGATCATCGCGGGGAAGGTCGCGCGCCCGAAGCCGATGACCGTCGAGTGGTTCGAGTACGCGCAGTCGCTCACGGACCGGCCCGTGAAGGGGATGCTCACCGGCCCATACACGATGCTCGACTGGTCCTTCAACGAGGCGTATCCCACACGCCGTGACGCCGCGCTCGCGCTCGCGGAGGTCATCCGCCAGGAAGCCGAGGACCTCGAGCGCGCTGGCGCGAAGTACATCCAGATCGACGAGCCGGCGATCCACGCGCGGCCGGAGGAGATCGGGATCGCCATCGAGGCCATGGGCATCGTCACGCAGAACTTGAAGGCGAAGACGGTATCGCACATCTGCTACGGGGACTTCGCCGCGATCTACCCGCAGGTGCTGCAGCTGCCGGTCGACCAGCTCGACCTCGCGATGGCGAACTACGAGTACCGCTGGCTCGACCTGTTCAGAGCGGACCCGTTCACGAAGGAGCTCGCGATCGGCATCGTCGACGTCCACAAGCACGACCTCGAGCCGGTCGACGAGGCCGCGGAGGGCATCCGCAAGGGACTGCGCTACGTCAGCGCGGAGAAGCTGTACCCGCACCCCGACTGCGGCCTCAAGACGCGCACCGTCGAGGAGACGATCGGGAAGTGCCGGGTGGTCGTCGAGGCGGCGAAGAAGGTGCGCGCGGAGCTGAAGGAGAAGGTCCCCGCCTAGCGGCCGTAGAGCTCGAGCACCTCGCGGCGGAAGGGCACGTTCGCCCGCGCGCGCAGCTGCTCGAACTGGTCGAAGTCCCACTCCCCGACGAAGGTCACCGCGACGCCGGGGCGGCCCATGCGGCCGGTCCGTCCGATGCGGTGCGTGAACGTGTCGGCATCCTCGGGAAGGTCGAAATTGACGACATGCGAGATGTCCTCGATGTGCAGCCCCCGTGCGGCGACGTTCGTCGCCACGAGGATCGGCAGCTCGCCGGCGCGGAACGACTCGAGCGTGCGCTCGCGCTCCTTCTGCGAGAGGTCGCCGTGCAGCGCTTCGACCTTGCGGCCGCGTCGCTGAAGCGAGCGCACGAGCTCGTCGACGCCGCGCTTGGTATGGCGGAACACGAGGACCTGATCGAACTCGGCGCGTGAGAGGAGCTCCTCGAGCGCGCGGACCTTGTCCGACTCCAGGACCTCGACCCAGAGCTGCTCGACATTCTCGACGGTCTGGCGCTCAGGGTCGATGGCGATCGACTCCGCGTTGCGCGTGAAGCGGCTCGCGAGGTCGCGCACCTCCCAGGGCAGCGTCGCGCTGAAGAGCGCGGTCTGCCGGTGTGCCGGCACCTTGCGGAGCAGCTTGCGCACGTCCGGCGCGAAGCCCATGTCGAGGAGCCGGTCCGCCTCGTCGAGGACGACGAACTCGATACCCCGGAGGTCGAGCGTGCCGCGCTCGATGTGGTCGAGCAGCCGTCCCGGCGTGCCGATCACGATGCCGACGCCACGCCGCAGCGCACGGTCCTGCGGCGTGTACGAGACGCCGCCGTAGATCGCGACCTCGCGCGAGCCGCGGTACTTGCCCAGCGCCGCGAACTCGCGCGTCACCTGGACCGCGAGCTCACGCGTCGGGGCGACGACGAGCGCGTAGGGCCGCTTCGCGCCGGGCTCGACGCGACCGAGGATGGGGATCGCGAACGCGGCCGTCTTGCCGGTGCCGGTCTGCGCCTGCGCGAGCAGGTCGCGTCCCTTCTGGAGGATGGGGATGGTCCGTTCTTGGAC
>Ga0209824_10001612_pt1 | contig 12408 bp, 12 predicted proteins | sample VDWuncwatermetaG_FD_184124 | JGI IMG/M metagenome (GOLD analysis project Ga0209824, IMG submission 184124) | Wastewater microbial communities from Netherlands to study Microbial Dark Matter (Phase II) - VDW unchlorinated drinking water (SPAdes)... ... | reverse complement strand
ACTAAAGATCCTAAATAAATAATACTTTTACGCTAAAATGACGGGGATATAGACAACAGAAATTTTGTAACCCATACTTCCAGTGGTACGAAAATAATCATGTTATTTTTTACATCAAATTAGGATCACAATTAAACAATCTAAAACCAGTATCTGTTTTCGTAGGTTCCAACAATGTTGGAAAATCAAACATAATTGAAGGATTAAGATTTGCAAGGGATCTTGCCAAGGGGGGTTTGTCCAGTCCTATGAATTGCTTCCATTTGATAAAACTAATGCGCCTGTGACAATAGAAATAGACATAGAGTTATCTGATGAAGAACGAAAAAAACTGTTTGAAGAATTATCGATGCAATGACAAAACTATCTCAAAAAATGGATTTGAGTTTAGTCTTACCAAAGAAGAACTAGAGTCGGAAAGGGGAAGAATGAAGGTAGCCGAAGTGTTACAAAAACACCTACATGGAAAAAATCAGCCAGATCTTAACAAGCCAAAATTAGCAGAACAGTTGGCGAATGACATATCCGATGAAATTGCAAATGGCACATATAGAGATGAAATAGAATTTGAGAAAGAAGTAAAAAGAATTATGCAAAAAATATCTTTGATTGACACTAGTTAATTGATCTGTTATTCATGAAATAATTCTACCTCAACTACTATGTTTTTCTTGTCTGCATTTTCTAGTGCCAGATAATATGTGCCCTTTCGTGGAGCCTCAAAATTAGGTTCAAAATGTGATACATCCTCACTACCTTCCAACCTTTGGAAATTATTCTCATTTCTGAAACTTCTAAAACTAGACTCTGTGAGAAAATATACGTTGAAAAAGCCATCCGAAGAAATCTTCCCAGTGATTAGATCACTCTTTTTAAGATTCAGTCTCAAATCGTCATATTCATCTACTCAAATTTTTATTTTCTTATTCTGAAGTTTTTTTAGGTTTGTCTTCTACCACCTCTTTTGTTTTTATCTCTGATTCTCTTATGCCAATATTGTTACATTATAACAGATATAATATACTTAAGAATGATCTTACATCTGTTGATAGTTGTTGTTGTAATATAAAAATAAGCTTTAAATCATTTGCGTACGGTACACTTGCGTGTTAAATGCTTGTTACATGGTGAAGATAACACATTGAGCGAGTCACCTACAAAATCAAAAGACTCTCCAGGAATCTATGAAACCACAGTACTTTTCATCTTCTTTCTTGTATCAATATCAATAATAATTCTATTTTTGATATCTTCTGTTCCCAAAGATGTGGCTGACAAATCAACCATACATTATGATCTTTTTATGATTCCATACAGTTGGGATTTAGAAAAAAACATGCATCTTGTTTTGATAGTTGTTTATGGTGGAGCACTTGGTGGATTGATCCATGGACTGTCATCGTTAGCATCTCATTCACATACTAAAACATTGACTCGTAGCTTTTATGTATGGTATATCTCTAGGCCATTCCTAGGTGCAGCACTTGCATTAGCTGTCTATTTTGCTTTTCGTGGAGGAATCATAACCAATGGCGGTGTTGACGTTCTAAATCCATACGGTATTGCATCCATATCTATTATCGTAGGATTAGGAACGAAACGAATTACTGACAAGTTAAGGGATCTGTTCGAGGCGTTACTAAAGTGAGACGAAATTAGATATGCAATTCATAGTTAAAGGGGTATTGAAGGATTCGCAAGACAAACCAATACGGGGGTATACTGTTCTTGTTTACGAAGACGAAAGATTCTGGCCAGAAGACCTTCTTGGAAAAGATATTACACTTGATGATGGCTCATTTAGCATCTCTTTTCCAATTTCAGATTCTAGCAAGATTGAAAAATTTTTCAAGGGAAGTGATCCCAAAGTTTTTCTCAAAATTCAAGATTTACCAGATCATGATCTAATCAGAGTCGAATTGAAATCATCACATCCTACAAAAAGTGAACAGAAAGATCCTGATACAGTAGATGCATTGGTTGTGGGTTCAGGTTTTGGAGGAACCATTCTTGCGCTAACACTTGCAAACAAATTCTTTTCTGACAGTAAGGCTGGAATAAAACCTGACAAGAAAGTCTGCATACTTGAGAGAGGCCAGTGGTGGATAAGCCATGAAATGCCAGCAAGTCCAGAAGGGAGAACCTTTGGAAAACCAACAATGCGAGAATATTTTCAGAAAAATGATGTACCTTACAGATACTGGGCATATCCAGATAACATGAATGGTCTTTTACAGTTATTGAAGAATACAAGAATTGCGGACAGAAATGGAGTATATGATTACAGGGCTCTGGGAAATGTACATATCATAGCAGCAAGTGGTGTGGGAGGAGGTTCTCTTGTATACGCCAATGCCACAGAAAAACCAGATGATGTGATCTTTGACAAATGGAAGACTGAACTTGGTCTTGATATTGACAGTATTGTCCTCAAGTCATACTTTAATGCTGCACGAGCATTCATTGGGGTAAACAGCATAACTACTACGGCACCTCTTGGTACATTCAAACTTCCAAGGACCCAAGTTTTCCAAGATGCTGCAAAGAAACTCAAGGAAAGATGGGGCGACATAATCACAAATGAACAGCGAGAAAAAGATCCCAACAAACCAAATGTTGTAGAGTATGACTTTGATGCTGATCTATCTATTGCTGATATTCCACAGAAAAAAGACATAGATTCACTTTTTCATACTGTGGGCCAAAGAAATACCCCCGACGGTAAAATCATACCTGCTACCTATCAGACCGTACTTGAAGACATCCAGAAAGATTCTGGTAAACAAATACAAATTGCCGAATTTCTACGAAAATATTCAGTAGAAGCAAACGTATGTGAACGCCAGGGTAGGTGTGTTGTTGGATGCATACCTGGAGCTCGTCACACATTAAATAAACAGATATTTCAAGCATTAACAAGCAAGTCAGCCAACATTGAGGTCAGACCAATGTGTGAAGCATACGATATCGAGCCAATATCTGATCCATATTATAGATACAAAGTTCACTACATGCAGACAGTTGGAGAGGTTGTCACAGATCATGTCTCCGATAAAGGACTTGTTTTGGACATAAAATTTATCAAATATAGTCCTCAAAGAAATGAGAAACAAATTCTCTGCAGAAGTCTTTTCATTGCATCAGGTTCAATAGGCAGTACAGAACTCTTGCTCAAATCAAGGGACACCAAAAGGGAAACAGGTAAAAAGATTACCTTTGGTGAAAAACTTGGTACGAGGTTTTCTACAAATGGGGATCTACTCGGAGTGATCAACAAAACAAAGACAAATGTAGAAACTTCTAGAGGACCCATAGTCACTTCCGCAATCAAATTCAAGGAAAAAGGAATACTTGACAACAAGGAACATGATTTTGTATACACCATAGAGGACAGCGGAGTTCCAAAGATGTTTGAGAAATTGATGCCACTTGTATTTCCAGATTCAAAGATACTTGACATTCTAGGCGGAGGTAGTTCAACAGAAGAAAGCATACTCAACGAAATAAAAAAACACATACTCAATTTTGGTATGGCTCATTTTCAACAAATCCTGGATGCCATAAAACCTCTTGTGTTACCATCTTCAAACAACAAGCCTGTAAACATTACATTACCTCTACCCGACAATCCATTTAGTGATTTCATTTTGCTTTCCGGAATGGGCAATGATAGTTCAGATGGTATAATCACGCTACAAAAAAAATGGGATAAGGAATCTATCAATGCTATACAACTGCAATTTGATCTTGTAAAACAGAAGATGATTTTTGACAAATTGATCAAAGCAATGACAGAACTTGCAAAAGAGATAGCAGAGGAGGGAGAGAAAAATTTCGATACCCCCCTATATGATCCCGATGATCCTAAAAAGAGCTCAACAGTTGTACTTCATCCTCTAGGAGGATGTCCAATGGGTAAAGACGTAACACAGGGGGTAGTGAATTCTTTTGGCCAAGTCTTCGATCCAGCTAAAAAAGATTCTGGAAAACCATGGCATGAAGGGTTTTATGTAGTAGATGGGTCTATAATTCCTACCTCTCTTGGAATCAACTCATCACTTACTATAGCTGCACTTGCTTTCCGTATTGCAGAAAAGTGTGAAGACATACAAGATAATATCGAGAAACCATCATATCTCCCAGTAGAAAGTATCCAAGACCACAACGAGATAATATACTTACCACGGTAGTGTAAGATCATAAAAATAGAAATGCCAAGACTTTGGTTTTCTCATTCTAAATGGTACCAAGAATCAAGAATATTGTGGTTCAAGAGATTCAAGACATCATCCAGACCAATTATAAAAGATTGGAACAGTTGTGAGATCTCAGCAGTCAAGGTTGACAACAAGGTCAGAATCATAGTGAGGAGAAGCAATACTATAAGGAGTGAATATAGACAAAAAAATGTTGAAATAAAATTCATGCACGGTTTTGATGTCGAAGATATATCAGAACCTGTTGAAGAGAAATATACATTATTGGATGAGGATTCCAGGGTAATACAAAGCGGATATCGTTGGGTTATCAAGATTAGAAAATTCAAAGAGACGAACGACTATGAATGCTACATCTGGGAATGGAAAGAGGAAGATAAATTGATTCATCAGAGTATGATCTACCAAGTATATCAGATGTTAATACAAATTCAAGACTCACAGACCTTTTCCAGTAAGGAGATTTTCAACATACAAACAACTGAAAGTGACAATATGATACCCGTGATATACCAACCAACACTTGACTCATGGAAGAATTTTGTTAGAGAGATCCATTGTTATAAAATAGAAGAACAAAGCAGATATCAGATCACGATAATATTCAATGATGAACATCTAAGAAAACATGGAATTTTGGATTGGATTTATAGAATTGTAAGGGTATTTCTATATCAAAGAATTATGGATGTAGAATCTTTTGAGATTTTTCTCAACAACGACTTTCCTGAGGGTTTTTCGTTTCCTAGAATTTATAGTGGAAATCACACAATAAAAGATGACAACATACATGGAGACATGCAAAAGATCAAAATTCGGTATTATTTTTCAAACATGAAACACCCAATAGTCTTTGTTAATACTTCAAATCATGCAATGGCAGAACATGATACCAATCACAACATGTGGAAATGGGAATATCGTGCATGGGAAGATAACAATCCAGTGATTCTTGGAAACAAATCAAGAAAAGAAATTGATGATATATTCAAGAAAAACAGATGGACTCTCAAGCCTACAAATATTTGATTTATATCTGGTAGACCCACTGGGTTCTACACATGTAGAGTCTTCATTCTTTACTTGTACGGTACTATCATGGTTTAAAAAAGTGGCGTAAGATTTTCTCTGGTACTTGTAATTAGTCGTATACCTTTGATGGTTTTACAAAATCATATAGAAAAGAGTTACAATAATTTTTTATTCTCTAGAAATAACTATCCCGTACAATGAAAATTTTACATAATTCGATTACAATCTTAATGTCTCTGATTCTCATCTTTTCAATGAATCAGATTGTATCACAAAGTGCTTTTGGAAAAGATCAGACATATAGTTCAACATTGGAAGAGCAGTTTGGTAATACTGTAACAACCAAACTTGTCCATGATGATTCTGTACTAATTCTTAATCAGACTACACAAAAATTAGCATACAAGATAGGAGAAAATATCGCCATTAATACTGAATTAATAAACATTGGAAACAAGACTGTAGAAATAGCATATTGTGAACCCTGGGTTGCTCTTGAAATTAAACATCAAACAGGAAATGAAATATGGCCAAATTCACAACTATCTTGTATTCCAGAGTTTTCTGGTACAAAAATACTACCACCTGGAGAACACCTTAGTGTACAACCTTGGGGAGTTACTGCTGCACCAAGTACTTTTCCTCCTCCACGATTATCTATTCCTGGAAACTATACTGTAGTATCAGTAGCAGTATTTACATTTGATGTGCATGCCAAAAACCTAAGTTCTATTGAACCACTCTGGTCCAAACCACTTCAGATTATGGTATTGCCAGAAAAATATGTTGAAAATGAAATAAACTCATCAATGACAAAACTCCCAGAATTTCCATTTGCAATACCTATGTTTATAGCAAGTATTACATCATTGATTTTACTCTATAGAATTAAATTCAAAATTAATATTTAGAAAATGAAAACTCATCCAAAACTATCTTTTAGAGCAAATTTTAAAGAATTATTTAGGATCTTTGGTAGGAATTAATTAAACCCCTTTCAAAAATTCTTCCCTTGTGATGCCACAATCTCTTAAAATGACTCCAAGTAATCCCACGCGAATTTCCTTTAGTGGCACGGTGACGTATATGGAACCATTTGTAATGGTGACATGGCTTCCTTTTTGTCTTATTGCTTGAAAGCCAAATTTGTTGCAAAGAATTTTGATTAATTCTTTTCCTTGTATGGGTGAAAGCTTTTTCAAACCACAATGGATTCTATGGCTTTCTCTCTTAATACTGACAAATGAAGCTCAAGAGCCTTTAGATAGTTTTTTTTGGCATCTTGTAGATTTTTACCTGTACTATATACCCCCAATGCAGAACATGCAATAGAGTAAGAACCATTGTCTTCCTTGATTACTTTGGTTTTGATATCTTTTATCTTAACTGACATCTAACAACTGATATTCTTTTTAATTATTTAAGTTTCTTTATATTCGGGTAGGATGATCTTTAGTGGTAATTAATTACCGTTGCCTGATGATTTATCTAGGAAAGACGTGGGTCCAAAATAAGACCAAGATGGCACACTAATCACTCGATGTAGATGTAACACGGGTCTGAAATTATTACAAGATAGTAACTGTGTATTACAGGCTAAACTTTGGAATCTTATATTTTATAAGACGTTGTTTCACACGATAGCACAGCGAAGAAGATTGCAGGAAAATAAAGGGAGTGACATTGACAGTGTTCTGCTTGAGCAATTTGATAGAGAGATATGGAACAAAGTTCCTCACCTAGAAGAAAAACCAGACGGAGTGAGAGTTGTTAACGCAACACCCCTAATTGATATTACTGAAGATTTGAGGGAGTGTGCAAAAAAAGTGTACGGACTGGATCTTACAGATAAAGATCTGCAAGTTTTCGGCAAGTTCGATTCTAATTTGCTAGCAGGTTCTATAAAAGTAAGGCCGGCAGTCCATATAGTCCACAATGCCATTATCACAGGCAAGCTAAAACGTGGACAGACAATATTTGAAGCTACCTCCGGTAACTTTGGTATCGCGTTGGGACAGATAGCAAAGATTGGCCTAGATGTAGTTACACTTGTCTCGAGAAGGCTTCAGGAAGGAGTCTTTGAGGAGTTAAGAAACGAGAAAATTCGTATCATGAATCTTGACATGGACATCTGCCCTGCTCCGGGAATGAAGAACAGCCCGAATCTTTTGGCTGCCAAAGCAACTGCTTTAAACATTCGCTCACAGCTCTCTGAATTAGGCTTTGACCCTACGATTTTCGATAGTTCAAGTTCTGAGGTGGAAGCACTTCTTGCAAAACAGGATATCATAAACTTGGCAAAGCTTCTTGCAGAGATCTACGGCTGTTTCTGTCCAGAACAGTACGACAATGATCTAAACATCGAGGTACACAGAACTGTGACCGCAACTGAGATTGATCAGCAATTGCGCGAAAAAAGCCAGTCGCTTGCAGAATTTCAAATTGTCTGCACCTTTGGTACTGGTGGCACCTCTGGTGGTTTGAGCAGATACTTGATGGAAAAATTTGGAAAAAAGTCCCTGCATGTGATCTTTTCACTAAGTGATCAAGATGTTGCAGGAATAAGGACAAAAAATAAGGCAGCGGGTTTAAAATTCTATGAGCCTGAGCGATATGCTGGACAACATGAAGTAGATTTTGGACAGGCAAAACGTCTTATGAAATTTTTTGTAGACAAGGGTCACGACATGGGGGAAAGCAGTGCCCTTGCGCTTTATGCGGTAGTGCAGATGGTAAACTTTGGTGGTTATGGAGGAAAGTTTGTCGTAGTAATTGCTGATGGAATACAAAAGTACAGAAAGAACCTGGAGGCTATAGAAATAAAGCAGAACCGTTTGCAGGTTAACCTACAAGAAGCTCTTTCTGATATCGACACATATGATAGAGTTCTCTGGATTCACACACAGTATACTCCACAAAAGGAAGGAATAGAGCTAATTGCAAATTCGCTGGGCGTTGATGAAAGCAAGATCTTTGTTCCAAAGGCTAGAGATGTGGAGCGACTTTTGGCAACCCAAGAGATTCCAAAAGAATTGGATACAGCATTTGGAGGATCTGATGGAAAGTCATTGCTTGTTTGCATGATGGGAAATACTTCGCTCATGGTTGCTCAAGTACTTGCTGGCAAAGGAATTGTGGCTGAAAGTTTGAATGGCGGGATAAACGCACTTTCTCAAGGGAAAGGCAAGCAAATTTCTCAATTGGTACGAGTAGCTACCGAATAACAAGTATCTGGTAAGATCAAGTTATGTCATTATTTTATTTTAGACCAATGATAGTAGATGAGCCTTACAGGACTCAAGCTTGTGGAATTACTATACAAGGTAATGATAAGTGGAAAACCTTAATTCAAAATGCCAGCAAGTCCGATCAATAACCACCATCAAAATACAATTATACTTGAAAATTTTGATAATCAAACTAAGAAGTTTCGGAGTAGAACCAAGTGTCAAAAGACACCTGTCTTGCCGTCCTACCCCAAAACTATTCCTAACAAGATTTTTTAACCCTCTTTATCACAAAAATTCTAATTTATGATACTTGAGAGATGGTTGTCCATGTCCCGACTGAAAACACGAGAAAATATGTCTCGTAGTTTGTACAGAACCTTAAAACAACATATTGATTAGGAAGCTGTACCGTACAAGATTCTATGAATGATGCAAGAAAGACACTTGCAGTTCTAGCCATAGAAAAGGCTCTGCTTGATGTAGGCAAGCCAACATACAATGAAGTATTAGGCAAGCTCTACCAAGATTATCATTCTTCCATATCGGATTGCTATGAAAACCCAGAATATTTGTCAAGAGTGTTAAAAGAACTGTATGGTCAAAGCCATTTGGCAATAATCGAATCCATTAAAAAACAACTTGATGATGTGAGTAGACAAGAAGAAATCATCAATTTCGTTATGAAAATCAGTGAATAAATTGCAGACAAGACTTGAGACACTACAATCACAAAAATTCATACTCCTTTCACTAGCATCTACTGGGATTGCAATTCTGATTGCTGAATACATTGGAAAAGAAACTGCCAGTATTTTCACAAACTGGATCTTTGTACCAATACCTGCCGCTATGCTTATTTTATCAATAATAATGGCAAAAAAACATGGCATCACTGGAAACCATGGAAAGGCATGGATCGCATTTGCAGTATTTTCAGCATGCTGGTTTATTGCAGAACAAGTGTGGTTGGTTGAAGAACTTTTCTATCATCAAAAGCCATTTCCATCGGGGGCAGACTTTTTCTATATTGCAGGCTATCCAGCTTACTTTATTTTTGCAATGTTATACCTGAAACCTTTTAGAAGTGCAATCACAAAAAAGATGATAGTATCATCTTCTCTTGTTGCTGTTGCGGTTCTCATACCAAGCATGTACTGGACACTTGAGAATAATTCTGGCGAGGACCAGTTTTCTATCATCTTGGGAGCTTCTTATCCAATAGCAGACGCAATAGTGTTGGTACCTGCAATCATTGGGATAACATTATTTTTTGGAGGCAAGGTAAACTTTCTTTGGTCTCTGATGCTTGTTGGCATACTAGTAGAGGTAGTAGCTGATACAGGTTTCCAATATTTTTCGCTTGATAATTCATACTATACTGGACATCCAGTGGATATTCTCTTTTTATGGTCATACATATTGTTCTCTTTTGGAGTCTATGACAACATCAAAGTATTCAAAAGTAAAATGAATAGCTACACGGATAAAGAAAATCTTAGATGACAAAAAGTCGATATTCCAAGACTGACAGTGGGTTTAGACCTTACAGGACTCAAACCTTCAGTTATGACTTGAAAAGTTTGAATAAACTAGTGTGTATTCTAAATATGTGATAAAAATAATCAAGGCAAATGAGCATTACAAAAACGAGATGGATTGGCTTACTACCTATCATCATTTCTCGTTTGCAGACTATCAGAACCCAGACAAGATGAACTTTGGGCCTCTACGTGTCTTCAATGATGATACCATACAACCGGGAACTGGATTTGACTTTCATTTCCATAAAGACATGGAAATCATAACCTATGTCATAGAAGGTGAGCTAGAGCATAAAGATAATCAGGAAAATCATGGAGTGATATATCCCGGTGAAGTTCAAAGAATGACTGCTGGTTCTGGAATAATGCACTCTGAATCCAACCATTCTAAAGAAAAACCACTGAGGCTATTGCAAATGTGGGTATTTGCAAATAAAAAAGGACTCACACCGTCATGGGAACAGAAAAAGTTTGCAAAAGAAGAAAGAATAAACAAACTGGTACCTGTAGTTATATCTGAAAACATCAAAGATACAAATGCATTACACATACATCAGGATGCCACCTTTTACCTCTCGACCCTAACTCCTCAAAGTCAGGTAGAACATAAACAAAGCATGGAACGAAAATCATACTTGTTTGTGATAAATGGAGAGATAAAACTTGACAATAATTTGATGCAAACAAGGGATGCAGCAATGGTAGAGAAAGAAAACAATCTTGTAATCAAAGCAGAAAAACCAACCGAACTAATTCTAATTGATCTGCCCGAAAAATACGCCATTAATAAATAAAAAATTTGGAAAAGGAGTTTTGTAGCTACTCCGGTAATCTTACTGCCCATTTGTGTAAATTTTCTCTGACAAAACCTCGAATCTGAACCATGTTTTAGCAAAGAATTACTAGAAAGCTTACAAAGGCTAGGCTCATATCCATATCATGGTTTTAGATAATAACGCCAAAAAAGCAATCGCTCTTCACAAATTACTCAAAGGCAAAATTATTGTTACAGGAAAGATTCGAAAACTAAGGCGTAACCAGATAAAGCTAATTTATACACCTGGTGTTGCTGCCGTTTGTGAAGAAATTTATCACCATCCAGAAAAAAAATATGAGTTTACTTCTAAGGGAAACAATGTAGCTATAGTGACAGACGGCACAAGGATTCTTGGATTGGGAAATATTGGTCCTTATGCGGCTCTGCCAGTGATGGAAGGAAAAGCCGTCTTGTACAGAGAGTTTGGTGGCATAAGCGCATTTCCCGTATGCTTGAATGAAACTAAAAAGGAGAAAATAATTGCCGCTATTAAGGCAATTGAACCTGTCTTTGGTGCAATAAATCTTGAAGATATAGAATCACCTAAAGTTTTAGAAATTTCTGAAGAATTAGAAAATTCTCTTTCAATACCCGTATTTCATGATGATAGGCATGGCACCTCAGTTGTTGTTCTTGCAGCACTTTTGAATTCTCTGAAACTCGTTAACAAACAATTACATTTGATAAAAATAGTTGTTGCAGGTGCTGGCTCGGCAGGTTATGGAATAACAAAGTTGCTTATTGCATCTGGTTGTGAAAATATTATCGTTACAGATTCTGATGGTGCAATTTACAAAGGAAGAATGAAAAACATGAACAAGTACAAACATGAGCTAGCAAAAATCACAAACTCAAAAAGAGAAAAAGGAGATCTTTTTGATGTGATGAAAAATGCTGATGTTTTTATTGGCGTTTCGGGAAAAAAGAATCTGCTAAATGGTAGAATTATAAAAAGAATGAATAAAGATTCAATAATTTTTGCATTAACAAACCCTGATCCTGAGGTAAAACCAGAGATTGCAAAGGCATCTGGCGCTAAAATTGTTGCAACTGGAAGCTATCTTTATCCCAACAAAGTCAATAACGCCCTAGTATTTCCTCACATCATGAGAGTGATATTAGATAAAAGAATAAACAAGATAACAACTGATTTGTTGATTGCAACAGCACGAGCAATTGCCAAAACTGTTTCGGAAAGGGAAATACATTATGACAACATAATCCCAGATATGTATGACAAGAATATACAGAAGAACATATCTAATGCATTATCCAAACTGCTTTTGCGATAATTTTTAATGATTCAAATTATTTTATCAGCATTACTGCAACCTTGGACTTGTGCATCACATAACTTGAGACGCTTCCAAGAAAGATCTTCTTGAGAGTGCTCAGGCCTCTGGCTCCTATTACAATCACATCCATGTTATGTGTATTTGAATACTCTACTATCGAATATCCTGGGTCTCCTGTGAGTATTCTGCTATAAAATGGAACAGCATTTTTGACTGCAAGTTTTTTTGCAAGGAGTATGAATTCGGGCGGAACCTCCTCTTCTAGTTCTTTCTGCC
>Ga0209824_10001610_pt1 | contig 12415 bp, 12 predicted proteins | sample VDWuncwatermetaG_FD_184124 | JGI IMG/M metagenome (GOLD analysis project Ga0209824, IMG submission 184124) | Wastewater microbial communities from Netherlands to study Microbial Dark Matter (Phase II) - VDW unchlorinated drinking water (SPAdes)... ... | reverse complement strand
TACCGACGGGGCGCGGGCGCTGCAGTGGGAAAAGGATATCGGCTCTCTGGAAAAAGGCAAGAAGGCCGACGTCATCATCGTCGAGACCCGGCGCTCCAATTGGATCCCGATGCACGATTTTTCAATCGTGCCGAACCTCGTCTATTCCGGCGAGGGGGCGGACGTGGAGACTTCGATTATCGACGGCAAAATCGTCATGGAGAAGCGAAAGATTTTGACTATCGATGTGGACCGCGTGCTCAGCCGGGCCCAGGAAGCGGCGTCCAAAATAGTGGCCAAGCTCCCTTATAAGATAGAACCTCGCTGGCCGATTGAGTAATCAACAATGGAATTTGAGCTGCGAGGCAAAACTCCGTACGCTACCGGCCCAGTAAAATTCAATTGACGGAGAATTCAATCGAATCTTGCTTTAAGAAAAAGGCGACATCAAAATACAAGACCCGACTCTACTACTGCTACTACTGCAGACTCGAAATCCTAGCCATGCGGCGGACGCTACTCGATTTCAACCCTTCTCGTCAAGAAGAAATTAGTGTTGCGTCCCTGGAATTCCGACCCCCTACTTCATTTTAGACCTGATCGTCGATAGGAACTTTTGGAACCCGTTAGAAAGCCACCGCCTGACTGTCTCAAATGGCTTATGTTGTGACTGGTTGAGTTTTTCTCCATGAATCTCGCAACAAAAATGATAATTCAGATTTGAGAAAGCCTCATGGAACTCATCGCGATTAAAACTTTGATCTTTGTTGAAAGCGAGTTCGGCTAGTTCGGAAAAGAGCATAAATGAGATCATAGCTCCAGTCGATCCCATAATCTGCAAAGTACCTAGAATTTCCCATTTCTTTTTCTGAAAAGCCTGTGGGTCAGGTGGTGATAGGGCCGGTGAGACACCTGCAACATACCACTCCGCAAGATAGGGCATCCATGACATGTATAAGCCAAGCTTAGTTTCATCGATCTTGCGCCATTTAGCCCAATAAGCGTTTAACCACTGAACAAACAGGGTGGCAAATATTCCCAGCAAGAAAGTCCCGAATGAAGACCGGAGTGGAGAAAGGGTGTCCATAAGCTCTCTTTCCGTTGAATCACCAGACCCTGGGTCTACGCACGGGTCACAGGTTCACGTGTGAGCCAGGTCTTGCCTTTTGACATTCTGTCAGGTTTTTAAAGCTCGCAAAGAGTTCGGGCTCATAATCCTGCCTGTGAAACTCCAGGGACACAATACTAGTTTTCATGACGCCACTTCGAGTGGTCGCGCTGCTTTTCGCAAACGCAAATCACGCCGGGTTAAATTTTCAATCAACTTCACAATGTGATCGCTTCCTGCCTGCCAACCTGACCAGGTCGACTTTAGAAGCTATTTTTGAGCGGCCTCCTCGCTTCCTACGAGATATTCAGCTCGTCCCCTAATCTCGTTTCCGGGCTCCGAACACATCATACGGTTCGCACGTTGATGGCTTTCCAGGATTCCTGGTTTTTCTTCTTGTCGAACGACGGCATCGCGTCAAATTGGAGCATCACGCCATCAGTCGCGCCTTGAGGCAGATTACTCTTTCGACAGAAATAGGACTCTCTTGTGTCTGAAAGTAGGAAGCAATACGACCTTTCCGGAGGCCCCATTTTTAATTTGCCTTTTAGCATCCTCTTCACTCCTCTGCTTTTTAGTGACGGTTCTTGGGAGTCGTGTTCTGCTCCCACTGTTCTTCTCCAGAATTTCTGGCATTCAGCTAATGCGCCGTCACGGCCTACGGGGCTAGCAAGGTCTGATAATTCTCTGCCTAACTCTGCAATTACGGAACTAACGGCCTGGGGAATTGACCATCCTTGTTCTTCTCTAATGTACTTGCATAAAAGAAGATGATTTCTTGCATCTTGTTTCAGTTCTGTTTTGTGGCAGAGAAAGCCGATATCTGAGAAAAGAGAGACAAGTAATTCAAGTTTGTTGCCTGAAAGAGCAGCTCTACACATCAAGGCTAGCGCCTCTTGATGTTTACCGAGCTCCTGCAAAACGTGGGCGTGTTCGTTTAATATCCACCAATCTGATCTTCTGGCATTAGAGAGTGTGCCGTAAAGTAGCTCGGCTTCCACAAGCCTACCGAGGCGGAAGTTTGCAAGAGCTTCAAGACGTTTGAAAAATTTTGCTTGCTGTGGAAAGAGACCGATCGCACGTTGCGCAGCGACAATGGCTTGCTGTTTATCACCGACTTCAATCTCCGACCTAATCCGGAAATTATGCCAAATGGCCTGCTCACACCAGCCGTCACGACCACGGTCATCTTTCATAGGCGTTGTCGAGAGTTCGTCGGGATTTACTCTTTCGAGCCATTTCGAAACGGTGTCCCACCTATTCCTGGACTTTGCAACTTTTAGCACCCGACGTGCTATGGCCCACTTGGCTACGGTACCCTTCGGTTCAAGAACGAGAATTGACTCAGCCGCATTCACGACTTCATCCACTGCTGCTGTTTCGTCAAGCTGTTGCAGTTGACCCTGAATCAGAGTCCAGACGACCTCGTTGCGGTACCAGTCAAGTGTCATGTGCTTCTGACTGGCGAGCGTACAAAGCGGCAAAGCCTCGTCGAATAAATGAAGTTTTCTAAGGCAGTGGAGAAGCCCTGCTGCTGAGTATGAGTCGGAGTCGTCCTTTGACAACTCCCGGTAAAGCGGCAGTGCTTTTTCGAACTCACCTTTCTTTCTGAGGTCGTTCGCTTCTTTGCTTATCTCAAAACGATTACTCGGCTCGGCGATAACGGATTCTTCATTGGCAAGTTCAGTCATATTTTGACCCCTTAATCTTTTCTGTCGTCTTGTGGTGGAGCTTCGCAACTTTCTCTAGCGATTTTTCGTCGTAGGCCTGCACGAACTGTTTCCCCGCATTGACAACGCTATCGGATGCTCCTTTAGGTAGCTCGATATGGTAGGTGTCTCGGAGATTTTCCATACGTGAGAGAAACTTATCGCGCGCTAGAATCGAAGCTGCGGCAACCGCTATATAACGTTCGCCTTTCGGAAGCTGGATAAGTTGAAGTTTCCTTCCCTTCTCCATTAGCTTGGAGCGGATGTAATTTTCGTCCCCAAACTGATCCGCAATCGCATGAGAACACGTCTCCTTTTGAAGTAGGCTTTCGATCGCTCTCGCGTGTCCCCAGGCGAGTAAATGGTTGAGGTTTTTGCCTTCGGCTTTGAACTCACCGTAAAGTCGATTGTAGCTTTCTGGTACAATCTCAACTTCGTGATATTTTCCCGGAAGTAAGTTGCGAATTTTCGCCGCTAACTCTCTGCACCGCTTATCGGTAAGCGTCTTTGAATCCTTGACACCTATCTCCTTCAAGGCGATCTCTGTAATTGAGTCGATTAGAACGCCTGCGATCACCATCGAGCCAAAATAATCTCCCTTACCGGATTCATCAGTTCCGATGTGCGGCAGAGGGACTTCAACAAGTTTTTCGTTCGAAGCTTGCCCTTGCACGATGGGCTTACTGGCGTTTGAACCGAGTAAACTTTCCACGCTGATTTCTGCTTTCGGAAAATGGATATTATAAAGTGGGGCGATGCATTCGAGAACAGACTTGTAAAGAGGACCCGCTGATCCCTGAAGGGTTAACTTACCGCTGTTGTACTGTTTGATCGTGAGCGTTTCATCCTTGCCAGCAAATTTAAAAGAATAATTGCAGTATTGCTCCGAGCGCGATTCCGCGGGGTTGAGTTTTTCGAGCTCACTTCGTATCTGGTCCTGTAGCGTGGAATTTTTGACAGTCAGGGTTTGATTAACACTTCGAATTGGCGTTTCCGGCTGCTCTATTGCGTTAAGTAACGACAGGAGTTCAAGGTATTCACTTTGTGAAGTCGTCCTGGGTGTATGTGTGCCGGAGTTGTAAATTTGGACTTTGAGCAGAGGGATTTCCAGGGGAACGATACTAAATTGGATTCCCGCCTGAATCGGCTGCGGTGCTGGCAAGTCCCATCCGCGTTCCATGCAGTACTGTTGGAGAAGCGTAATTTTGCTGCCTTGCAGAGACTTACTCGGTAGTAGTTGACGATTTGGTCGCAGTTAAATGAAGAGATCTATCAACGAATCGACGCCACAAATTTTGATATCGGACGAACCGGTTATCTCCGCAAAGTTCAAGCCAGGAATAAATACTCGTCTACATCCAGCTTGCTTCGCAGCAGCGATTTTTTGGATCACGCTGCCAATCGGTTTAATCGTCCATTCCTGACCATCCAAATCGATGTCTCCCGTGAAGGCAGTGTACGGGTCAGTTGCAAGGTTCAGCTTCACATCATGCATTGCTACCGACGCTGCCAAAGCAAGAGATGATCCTTGATAGCGCGCGTCTGTGAGATGAAGCGTATACAAGACATCTTCCGATCCGGATAAATACACCCGGTCTCGCATCGCGGATTGAGCTCTCCCGACGGCAGCCTTAAAATCTTCGCTCCCGTTAACTTGGCAGGAGACTTGGCCAGTACCAGGCTGAATCTTAATGTGGAGCGAGACGACTATCGCCCTAGTAGTTCCTTTAATCAATAAAGCGTTTACTTTCCCTACGGCTTCACGACTTTTAAGCGATGCCAAGACTCCTTTGACTGAATCTTTCACTGTTAAATCTAGGCTCAGATCGTCTTTAAGAAATTCCAGAAACCACTCGACTTTCTCAGAAGTACATCGGTCTTGGTTTCGAATTGCTTGTAGCCGGTCGGACGCGTCTAAGCGGTTGCTAAAACCGTCGGGAAGGCATTGAAGTATCGCCAAGAATTCGCAGAGCTCCTCAGTCTTAGTATTTGAGTCGACGATACCAAAGAAACAATCATTGATTTCTGTCACTGCTATCGTTCGCTTACGAATCTCCTCTAATTCGGCCTCAAACAACTCCTCATCAGGTTTTTCAGTTTGAAACAGTTGTTCGAGTTGATTCAATGTTGGCTCCGACCATATGCGTAGATAAAGTTGGTCCTCAAATACAAGCTTGCAGATCTCTTGGTATAACTCCTTGCCTTCTATTGATTCTTGGTAAGGAGGGTCCAGAAGTTGAATTCGGCTTAACAACCAATCAAGTCGCGTGATTTGGTCCTCCATCGTTTATTCCGCCATTGTCAAAGTAATTTGCGACACGTCTTTAGGGAATATTTTCTTTTTTCTGAGCAAGACCAATCGATTCTTCCCTTCCACCGAAACTTCTGCTGAAAGTATCTTGCCATCTCGTGTTTGAATTTCCGCTTCTTGGACCCGTTTGAGTGAAAGATCCCCTGTTACCTGAAGAATTAAGGCGCCATCCTTGTAATCAAAGTCGAGCGTCCCCACTTCTTTGTCGTCACTTGTTCTAAGTGATATCGCGCTCTTGGCGCGTGATTCCGAATTCGCGGCAAGCGCGTACTTGGCTGCAGGTTCCTCCACTTGAGTCATATTGGCATGGAGAAGCAGCTTTGAAACTCCACTTCTGGTTTTTGAAGGCGCAGCGGTCTTGGGTTCGACTGCCAATCGGAAGCCAACGGCATCGAGGACCGTGGACAAACTAAAAAACTCCGGATTCCCCTTCGTTGAAAGCATCCTGTAAAGATTTTCCCTGTTAAGCGAAGTAGACGCCGCGAGCTTGCCCATTCCGCCGTACGAATCGACGACATCTCTCAAGGCCAGAAGAAAGACCTCAGGTTCCCCGTCTTCCAGAGCAGCATTCAAATATTCTACTGCTTCCGTAGGATCTTTGAGAGCTTCCAAAAGACTACTTTGATAACTTTTGCTTTTAGCCATTGTGAACTCCTACTTCTTGTAATCCTCCCAATATTCGATAGCTCTCCTTATGTCCTCAGCTTGTGAACTTTTATTCCCACCGCAAAGCAAAATAACCAACTTGATCCCTGCCTGGCCGAAATAAACACGATAACCCGGTCCGTAGTCGATTTTAAGTTCCAGAACGCCGCCACCGACAGGCTCGCAGTTGCCCAAGTTTCCCAATCGGACGCGAACGACCCGTGCGTAAATTCTAGCCCTTGCCCGTTGGTCCCGGAGTGAATCCATCCAATCGTCAAAAGGACAGCTACCGTCAGGAAGCTTGTAGTTCTCGACCTGTTTTTCCGAAACTTCCATAATCTGATTGTAGTTTTAAAGCCACACGTTGTCAAGGGAAAAAAGAAAAGGGGACATTCTACTTTTACTCTATTCCTTCCGGGGACGTCCTCTCGGTCGAAGGCTTGCCTCCAAGCCGAGTTCAATCGCCGTGCGCTGCACCCAATCAGGCGAACCATACGGCGTTCTCCGATTAACACTGGGCGGAGAAAATGTACCGGGAGTCTTTTTTCGGTCCAGCAGCGCATTCAAGACGATCGCCGGCGCGCGCACGGGCCCGACGGCCGCTACAAACTCAAATGCCAGTTTGTGATCAACGGCCCGCGCGTGGATCACCGGCTGCCGGCAGCTTGGCTACTGTCTTGCCGCGAAGTCCCGCATCGACAAGCCGCGCAAGGAAATCGGCCAATGGCACGATATTCTGCCGCACGCTTGCCTCTTCGAGAGCGGCCATGTAGGCGTCCCGCCGTTCCAGCGGCACTACTGTCCAGGGGTATCCGCCCGCCGCCAGCATCACGTTCATGAGGAACCTACCGATACGCCCATTGCCGTCCATATAGGGGTGAATGTAGACGAAGATGAAGTGGCCGAGCACGACCCGCACCGACGGCTCGGTCTCGTGCGTCAGCATCTCAAAAAACACCGGCATGGCATCATGCACCGCCTCGCGGTTAGGCGGAACATGCATCGAGCGCCGGATGAAAACAGGCCCATTGCGGTAACCGGCAAGGTCGGCCGCCCGCAGCAATCCCGCGGTCACGCTCGGCGCGAACAACTCACGGTACCAGGCGCGGTGATCCTCATCGGCAACGGCTCCCGGATTTTCGCCGCGCAGCACCCTCCCCAGGCTCTTCTGCACTGCCTGATAGGCGAGCCAGTAGCCGCGCGCGGCAAGCGCATTGCGATGCTCGCGGTCTTGCTCATTTGCGTCAGGGTTCCAGTTGCCGCTGCGAACCCGATCGATCAGCGCCGGGCTGACGCGATAGCCTTCGATTGACAGCGAGTGATAGGCGTCGGTGACATAGACCTCCTCCACGTGCTTGAGATAGGCGTCGATATTCTTCGGTCGTCCGGGTGACGAGGGAAAACTGTCGATCACCGCCCCGCGCATTTGCCGCCACATGAGACGTATGCGGCCCGCGTAGGGGGACGCCTCGCGCCGCGGCAGCACAAAATCAATCCTGCTTTTGAACGGGTCCTGTTCGCGCACGGTATAACCGGCAGCGCGCATGGTCTTCAGGATGTCATCGGCGATCCGGTCGCGTCCGATGTTGCGGAACCCTCCCGCAAGCCGTCCGGCGATCTTGCTGCGCCCGCCCTCCAGAAGGCGGTCCAGCACTTCCGAAGCATCGCGTATGGTCGCAAGGGCCGCGCGTGCGTCAGTGGGATTGTTGTCGAAGAATCCGGGCGAACTGGCTATCAGGGCCGTGGGAAGCGAGAACAGCCGCAGCCCCTCCCTCTCTTCGGTATCCTTTGCGTCAGGTAGAGCGGCGCGAACATCGAACAGTGAAGTGCCGTAGGGCAACGCCGTGGCCTTGTTGCCGCCGCTGGGAGAGCGCACCACAAGCTGCGGCGGCACGGCCCAGTTGCCGGCGTGCAGGGACAGGGAGTGCTCCGGTGACAGGCACCAGTCGCTGCCAAAGCGCTCGCGCAGATAGGCGGCGCAGAAGGCCCAGAAGGAGGCATACCAGGCTGTGCTCTCATCGGCGGCCTCGTCCGGGCGCGCGGCTATATACCAGCCCTTCATGACCTCTTGCAGGAAGCCGTTCTTGAGCAGGCGCTCCCGGTGCACCCGTTTGAGGTCGGCGGCCCGGATGGCGGCGACACCCCGGTCCTGAAGCGCACTCAGGGCTTCAAGGGATTCGACCAGTTTCTCCTGCGGTGTCGCCATGAGCGTGTCCTATCATTAGGTTTTGGCGCTGCGCGTTTGTTAGGTTTTCGCGTATTCCCTCATTAGGTTATTATGTTGTACCATTTTTAGGTTATCGTGTCGAGCTATGATTAGGTTTTTGTGCAGGGCGGGCACGGTGCCAGATGCCAGCGGCCGCAGGCGAAGAACCTCACGAACGCTCGGCGCTGTTGCGTGCTCCGCGAAAAGGTTCCTGACACCCCTTTGCCACCGCTCACGGCTTTGTCCCTACCGCGCAGTGGAATGGCTCGGCAATGAGGAAGGTCCCCTCTGCGTCAGCCCGGGCTATTGCTTCCCGCCACTCGTCCACCTCTTCGGGTCCGAGGATGGTGGCAATGCGCTCTTTCATATATTCCAACCTCTCCCCCTCCACATAGATAGCCAACTGCGGGAGCATGATCACCTGCGCCAGCCCCGCTTGGCGCAGCCGCCGGTAGAGACTGCCATCGGCGCACCCCTTTTCCTGAACGTTTCCACCTAACCGGTTCGGGTCCTCCACCTTTGTCTTCAGCCCGGCTCGTAGCGGAAGGTTCACCCACCGGGGCATGTCTGTGGATCGCACCATGACTGCAACTCTTCCTCCAGGCTTCGTCACCCGCACAAATTCAGCCAACATCTGGTCTGCATCCCCCTCCTCCATCACCGTACACGACATGGTGACATCGAATTGGCCATCCATGAAAGGCAGAGCTTCCGCGTTGCCTTCCCGGAACTCTATCGCGCCCTCGATACCCTCCTTCCTTGCCAGGGCCGCCGCCTCACGCAGCAGATAGCGGTTGACGTCCACGGCGACGATGCGGTTCGCGCCAACAGTCTGCCGGGCTAGCCAGCGGACGAGAACCCCTGACCCGCAACCCACTTCGAGCAGGGCCTCCCCGGGCCGCAGCTGCGCCTCATCGACCAGGTGTTGTACCACCCGCAGGTACCCCGATTGGGCACGGCCTTCCAGATGGGCCACCATGCCTAACGCCGGACCGCCAAGAGTGACCGTGCAATAGCGCGCACTCAGAAGCGGCAGCAGCGGTTGCCATTGCGAAGGAGCGAGCGCCAGTGGAAGCAACACCAGGGGAGGCCCCGACCCCCGAATGCTGTAGGAAATGCCGGCGACCTCGCCCTCGCCTTCTGGGAGCGTCGCCGTCCTCCCCATTCGCCCCCGATCGATGCGTGCGAGGAAGTCCATCATTGCGGAGCCAATCTCCTCTGTGCGATCTGCTATCATATCCGCCCAAGGCGGACTGAAATAGTCGCCGAGCGTTATCAGAGTAGCTCCCGGCAGACTCGCCGCGGCTCGTTGTGCCTCCTCAGCAGGTCGCCCCTGGTCGCCAGTCAAAACCAAGAGCCGGGGAGCGTTGGCGCGAAGAGCACTGAGGTTCATGACCATAGGGCAAATGAGGGTGAGGGATGAGACGATGTCCGGATGTGTGGTGACAATACCTTCCCAGTCTCGAGGCATGCAGGCCGCAAAGTGGGCCTGCTCGATGCCCAAGCGCCGGAGCAATTGGATGATACGTTCCTCAACCGGATGACTTGTCTCTGGCGCCATCTTAGTTCCCTCCTCCTGCAGCCTTAGCTGGACATACCCCACACCTATCTCCTCACGCTTCAGGCTTTTTTCGCCTCATTCCCCCTTCCACCATCCTGTACTCGAACAGCCGGCATTCGAGGGGGCCGTTGAAAAGCGGCGTGCGCCTTGATGCGGCGAGCCGGATGAGCTTCGGCAGGCGCATGTCGGCGCTGAGAATGTAGGCCCGCCAGCCGCTGAATTTTTTCTTCAGCACGTCCCCCAGCTTCGGGTAGAACTCCGCCAGTTCCTGCAGCTCGCCGAGGCGCACGCCGTAAGGCGGGTTGGTGACGATGATGCCTTCCTTTGCCGGCGCGGAGATTTCCAGGATATTCGCCTGCTTCAGGCTCACCACTTCCTTCAAGCCGGCAGCCGCAAGGTTGGCGCGGGCCGATTTCAACGCCTCGCCGGAGAGATCGCTGCCGTAAATGGAAAGCGGGCCCCCGGGTTTTTGCCGGGCCGCGCTTTGCTGCAATAGCTCCCGCCAGCGGCGCGCATCAAAATTTTTGAGTTTCTCGAAAGCGAAACGGCGTCCTAAACCGGGCGCGATATCGAGGGCGATTTGCGCCGCTTCCAGCAGGAACGTGCCGCTGCCGCACATGGGATCGAGCAGCGCAGTGCCGGGCACCCATCCGGCCAGGCGCAAGACCCCGGCGGCGAGATTTTCCCTGAGCGGCGCCTCTCCCACAGATATGCGCTTCCCCCGCTTGAACAAGGGGTCCCCCGTGGTGTCGAGATAAAGGGTAAAGCCGCGATCTGTGAGATAGCCCTGGATGCGCACATCGGGCCGCCGGGTGTCCACGCTGGGACGGCGGCCCGAGAGCCGGCGGAATTTATCGCAGACCGCGTCCTTAATTTTGAGGGTCGCAAAGCCGAGACTCCTGAGAGGGCACCTGGTGGCCGTGACGTTGACCCGTATGGTGAGAGCCGGTTCAAACCAGTCGTTCCATTGCAGCGCGTAAGTAGTGCGGTAAATATCGTCCTCATTGCGGTAGCGGTCCGTTGCCACCTGCCACAGAATACGGCTCGCGATGCGGCTTTCCAGATTGGCCCGGTAACACAGGGGAAAATCACCGCGGAACTCGACTCCACCCCCTGCGGCATGGATGTTTTCTGCTTTCAGTTGTTGCAGTTCCTCTGTCAGGAGCTGTTCCAGACCGCGCGGGCAAGTGGCAAAAAAGTTTTCCATTGAGGATGGTCATATAACATGATCGCCTTTCAGACAATTGGCATAAGCCGGCTCTCATGCTTACGGAACCCGGGGATCTCGGGCGAGTACTGGAAATGCGGTGAGATATCTTGAGGAAAAGAGAAAAAACTACTGGCTTTTGCGGCTGCGCCTATTAATACGCGTAAGCAATCACCCCTTCTTTTGATTTCACTTCAGCTAATTCAAAGTATAACCTGAAGTCTCTGGACCAGATGCTCATGTCTTTCTTCGAGTAAGGGGGCTTGCCTGCAAAGTCTTTTGGCTGAACACCAATAAGGGTGACCGCAGTGATGGCGGGTTCTATGTAATTCCAGTTGACTGATGCCATTTCTTTTCCTTTTCCTCCCTCTTTGACCTCCATACTGGCATAGCCAGTTGAGCTGTAGCCTTGAAGGGCCGTGATCGGCGTTGTGAGTTGAACTCGAGTCAACACTTCCGTTGCGGATTGGAGTCCTTTATTCCGAGTCATCACCACAATCCACAAGTGAGATGCAAATTCCTTCTTAAATTTTTCCATTTCACCCTTGCCCTCGGGCCCTCCGAACTGCCTTGTAACGCTGGTTAAGACAGGCTCAAGATTCGCAGGAGTAAGGGCAAAGACCTGAGTGTCGAAGGCGACTCGTGTGATATTTGGCACCTGGATTTCCAGAATTTGTAAGGCCTGACGGGAGTTGACATAAGCCCGATAACCAAAGAATAAGACCAGGACCAGGCCTATCACAAGCAAGGCGGTGGTTTTTCCACTAATGTCCCTGGGAATTTCCATCGTGCTTCCTCCTTTTTGACTAACCCTAAAAGATCAAGTTTTGACCGCCAGCCCTAGATCTCAGTTACCGCGCTCGGTCACTGGACGTTTGGCAAGGCACTCCTCCCACTCGCTTCTGGCCAGCTCGCGCTCGATCGCGGAGAGCACAACCTCGCTGATCGTGCGTCTCCGTTTTCTCGCATGCCGCCGCAAGCGCTGATGTAAGGAACCGGAAATGTTTTTGACCTGCAAGTTTGGCATGACATGAATATGGCATGCTAGAAGCATGCCGTCAAGAACTGTGAGCTTCCGTTCGCTGATGGTGATTCACGGACAAAAGCCACCGGGAAAGTCCTCCCATCACGCCCCAGAAGATAATCAGGCCCGCCAGCGATAAGCCCCGGAATTCCCACACGAGCTGAGACCGGGGGGGTCAAGACGGGGTGTTCAGGCAGACCTTTTTGACTTTTTGGGCCGGCGCCCTTTTCTGAGCGCATTGCTCAATTTCTCCACTACCCTTTGCAAAAATTTAAAGAGGTCTTTTCACGTAACCCACGGCATGACCTCGGAGCGCTGTCTATCTCCCCACGGCCATAAAAACAGATGATTGATCACCGGACAATATTCGGCAAGGCGGATACCAGGCCTGTCTGCGCCTGCCCGCAGCCATGCAGGCAGGTGCCCCGTACAGGCAGGCTCGCTGGTGACTTCTTGGAGATCCACCGCCTGTCCTGAGTAGGCCCGCGGGACCGTATCGAAGGGCTGAGAACGCGAGGACGGCGCAACATGACCCACCGCTTCTATCGTACGGATGCCTTTCCCGTCGTAAAAGAGTCCCGACCCCTTACCCCACCCCGCTGGCTGACCCCGTATTCGTGTTGGACGACGCCAAGGTCACACATGATGCCTAAAGGGCATAGAGG
>Ga0209824_10001609_pt1 | contig 12415 bp, 16 predicted proteins | sample VDWuncwatermetaG_FD_184124 | JGI IMG/M metagenome (GOLD analysis project Ga0209824, IMG submission 184124) | Wastewater microbial communities from Netherlands to study Microbial Dark Matter (Phase II) - VDW unchlorinated drinking water (SPAdes)... ... | reverse complement strand
CGTTTTACTCCAAGTTTTTTTAATTTTATTGCCATGTCCTGATTGATAAAACCAAGGGAACAGTTGACTTCGATTCCTACATCTTCATTGATCTTTTTTATTATTGATGAAATCTGTTCAAAATCTTTTTCTGTTGGACCGCGCCATGCACAAACAAGACAAAAACTCTTGACTCCGTCTTCTTTTGCAAGCATTGCATTTTGTACTATTGTCTCTGGTGGCAATAGTTTGTACGTGTCTATCTCAGTCTTGTAAAATGCCGACTGGGAACAAAATGAACAATCTTCCTGACACTTGCCTTTTTTTGCATTTATCAAAGCTTCTACATCTACTACATTACCGCATAATTTTCTAGTAATTTCATTTGCAGCATCAGATAAAACATGAAGTGAATCATCAGATACATTGATCAATTTTTTAGATTCTTCTTCTGAAATCTTATGTCCTGATAATACTTTGTCCCGGCAGGAAATTATAAAATCAGTCTCGCTAGTCAATATCTACCCTCTTGTAGATCCATTAATTAAGATTATTTTAATTGTAAACCTGCTATGTGATGACGGTTTACAATGAATTTCTGTACTAACTAAATTCTTGTGGGACAAATGTGTGGTCTAGTTTTTAGGTATTTTTCACCACATTTTTCACATGTGATATATTCTGAGACTGAACTAGAACACCTGTGAAGCTCATCCATCTGTAAAACTTTGTTACAGGTTGGACAGATTCGAATTTGTGGCATGATGTAGTCATGTATCTATACGCCCGAGATGTTATAGTGTTTTACATAGGATATTGCAAAATATCTTTCTTAGACGTGGAATGCGATATTTTTGATTGTCTTTATGGTTCCATCTAGTAGAAAATCTAATTCTCTTTCAGAGATTGCAAGTGGGGGAATGACCATCACTATGTTTCCTAGTGTTCTTTGGTAAATTCCATGTTTTTTAGCCTCAGTAAAAATTTTCTGTGGCAATCGTTTCTGAGGTGATACCTGAGTCTTTGTTTTCTTGTTAGACACAAGTTCTATTCCCATCAGCATTCCCTTGTGTCTTACATCTCCCACTAGATCTAAATTAGAAATCTCCTCAATACGTGATTGAATCTGAATTGCGCGCTTTTTGATTTTTGATATCAAGTTGTATTTTTTGTATAATGAAAGATTTGTAAGAGCAGTTGCACATGCTAGAGGATTTCCAGTAAAGGTATGACCGTGAAAAAAGTGTTTCATGTCTTTGTATTCTCCAAGAAAAGAATCATAGATCTTCTTACTTGCTAATGTAGCAGCAAGAGAAAGATATCCACCAGATAACATTTTTCCAAATGATACTATATCTGGAATGCTTTCTTGGTTTTGGTACTCGATCATTGATCCTAATCTTCCAAAACCTGTTGCAATCTCATCTAATATAAATAAAATATTATGCTTTTTGCACATCTTGCTGATTTTTTTCTGAAATCCTTCTGGATAAACCACAACACCTCCTGCTATTTGCGCTCCGCTTTCCATGACAAATGCGGCTATGTTATTATTTTTTGAAAATGTCTGTTCAATTTTCTCTAGACAAAATTCTTGGTAATCATCAAAAGAATAACCCTTGGGAATTCTATATCTATTAGGTGATGGAGTTCTTAAAACTGGAAACAACATGGGTTTGAATTTTGAAAAGAATGATGGAACATATCCTAGTGACATGGTGCCTGTGGTATCCCCGTGATAGCCATTCTCAAGTGAGACAAATTTTGTCTTTTTCCTCTCACCAATATTATGCCAATATTGTAATGCCATTTTAGCGGAGATTTCCATTGCGGTTGAACCGTCATCAGAGTAGAATACTCGGTACATCTCAGGAGCTAGTTTTATCAACTTTTCTGCAAGCTCTTCAGCTTTATCATTTGTTAAATTGAATAATGAAGAATGCTGTAATTTTCTTGTCTGTTTTATCATGGAGTCTGTCAATTCTTTGTTAGAGTGACCCCATACATTGCACCACATACTTGCTACACCGTCCATCAAGGCATTTCCATGTGAATCGTAGAGCCACATTCCTTTGCCTTTAGAAATTACGTCAAATTTCGGCCAGTCTTTCATCTGTGTATAGGGATGCCAGACGAAACTACTCATGGAATTTTTCAACTAGTCGGATTAATAACGATAAGCCAAATCATTTGAAGCCCTTTAGTGAGACAAGCTAATAGGTTCTAATGCATTTGAAAAATAGATCTCGTTTGAAATTTTATCTCTTATTTGTTTAGATATGCCGGATCTATATTGATCGGATTTTTATTCCACAATGTTGCACATATTAGTCACCCGACCGACAAAAGTGAAGAATGCTTGTCCACTAAGGACATTGGGTAAAGACTTGATTTTCTGGTCAAGCGTCGTCAACATTTCTGCACGGAAAACTGTAGCAACACATGGAAATCTTCAGAGATGAAGGGCAACGGTAAGGGGAAAGTGAGTATGATGCAAAGGCATATTCCACACTCCAAGGAAAAGCCGCATCCACCCAAGGCCGGATGACTTTCTTAATACTTTTTTCTAGTAGGATTTTAGGTCATGTTTTTAATTTTTACTAATTCTTTATAGTGTACTATTGATCTTTTTGTGATTCTTTGGTCATGCCTAGTGATCTAGTGGAAAAGTTGATTTCAAAAGAAGAAATTGGAAAATTTTCAACCGTTCAGAGATTGGTAAACCTTAACGCAGACAGAAAGAGGTTATGGCTTGATACTTTACAATCGATAAATGATAAAAAAATGAATATGTCAGTTCCTATTTGTATGGACTTTCTAACCAAAGAGCAGATTCAGAATTTGTTTTAATGGGTTTATGCATTTTTTAATTGATTACCTTTTCTAAACTTTGATAAGGTTTGATTTTGTTTTTCATATAAGGAACTAGTTTCCCTAAATCTATCATCGCATCTTCAATTTTATTTTTCTGATACGTGCTAAGTTTAGAGCCCATTCTTTGCTCATATTCTGAAATTTCTAGGAAAAGTTTTTGGCATCTATTCATAAGTTCATGTGCGTCTTTAACAGGGTCTGAACGATTATTCCAATTCCAGTTGAGTTTTGTAATTTCTTCGGATAATTCAAAAGTTTTTATAACTTTGAGTAGACCTTCCTCATCAAAATTTTCTGTCATATATAATTAGATAGTTCGAAACGGTTTTAAATATTTGCACGCCACCAGTAAGAACAACACGTTGACTTCTAGGTGGACAACGAAAATCCTTCGTAAAGGAGGGGGTTCTATTTTTATGAAGATATATGCAAAAAGTCATCCGATAAGATGATTGGAATTCTGTTTGGAAACTAAAAAGAGATAATCTTTCAGTCATATTGTCCTGAAAGCATTTTTGAGAATGATTTTTGAATCTTTGAACATTTATTGAGAATCCTTGACCCTTGAGAAATTTTATGTTCTAATGATGGAATCTGTTGCAAATGATACAACGTTTTCCTCTATGTTATGATCCTCTATGAAATCATACAGCATTGTCGTTCCTGTTATTGTAGAGGAAATTATCATGGGAAAGGATTTGTTAATCAATTTCTATGTAGTGGTTGTAAGAATGACATACATAGTGGAATGATATTTACGAAATCTGTGAAATTATGTTAGCCAAGATTATGGTATCAGTAAAAGGACTAGTTTTGCAATTTAGAGCATAAATAATTCATCTTCTTTTTTCTTTTTCTCTTTAGTATCTACAACAAGAATACCGCTAAACCCACCAAGATGAATAGTTTTATTGCTGGGTGTCTTTCTCATTTCTTTTCTCCACGCCTACAGTTTGCAATCTTTGATAATATGTGATTATCGATATACTCAGAAACCATGTGCTGATTATTGTAATGGCATTTACAACAGAGATAAACCATTTCAAGTATGCAATTTTCGCTATCGCATACAAACTCATTGTGACACTTGGAGCAATGATGTTTTCTGCCATGTTTCACTAATGATATGGTGAAACTAATGTTTAGCAATTTCTATTCCATCTTCACCATCTTCAGATCCATCATCTTCATCTTTAGGATCTTTGAAAGGTGATGACTCTACCTTTTTACCAACAAAATATGTCTGGACTAATCCTTGAGCTTGAAATTCAATAAGGTTTCCCCAATAGGCAATTAATACACCTGATCGATGTTATCTATTTTTACTCTGTCGATACACTCATCTGAAGTAGAAATTATGGCTATTTTTTAGCTGGATTGTAATTGTAAACAGTTGTTAGATTGTTTCCTACTCTCAAAAGATTACTTGAACCCTCAAAATCTACTAGTTACTGATTAAATTTGATAAATTATGATAAGGTGGATTATTAGCTAATGGTATTTGACAATTAAGGAAAGGTAAACTCGGTAAATCGGGGTAAACTTGGTCTACCCATAAAATTCATGGGTAAACGTAATCCTTAGATCTTGGTATTCCTGAGTATACATACAATGAAGACAGTTAGCACAAAAATCAATTCAAAACTCTATGAAGACTTTGTAAACACTTGTAACGGTTCAGGATGTTCAGTATCTGAAAAACTTAGAGAATTAATACAAAGTCATTCAGAACGTGGTTCTTCTGGGGATATGAAACAAGACCTAGATGGTAACATAGAATCTTTAGTCATACCAACAGTAAGAAATGTCAGAATTTATCAAAATGGAAGATGGCATGAAACTAATCTGTGAGAATTATAGCATATTGCCTAATTCGGATACTTTTTAAGGAAAATTTGGAATTGAAAACTAATGGGATTTGCTAAGTTTCTTGGCAAGGTAGTTGGAGATATAAAAAACTCTTACTTGCAATCAAATAAAGAACATAAAGAACGAATTGAATTTGAGCAAAAAGAAAAAGATGAAGTAAATAGTCTCCTGGATAAATTCGAATATCCTGATTTAGAGGATCTATGTGAAGACATGGTGAAAAACTTGATGATGACATCCAAGAAGATGAAAACACAGGTAAACAAATAAGGATAAAACCAACAAGACGTGATTATCTGGCTCATATTTGGAATAAACTGAATGAAGATGAACTCAAATTCTCTCAAATCAAAGATTTCGCACTTAAGAAACCAATTGTATCGCCAAGTTTCTTCGGAGATGCTTCTGATTCACAAAACAATGATTTTGAAATAATCATTAACAGTATAAAATCACAATTTGAACCTGAAAAAATAGATGATGAAGAACATCTAGAAGCACAACTTATGATTTTCTTAAAAGCAAAGTTCCCAACACGAAAAATATCTAGGCAAATAGAAATTAGTGAAAATGAGAGACTCGACATATTGATTGATGATAAATATGCCTTTGAGCTAAAAGTTCCAGCTAAAAGAAACGTCTTAAGAGATTTGGGAGCTCAACTTGAAGAATATTCTCAAAAATATCCTCAGACATGTGCCATAATTTTTGATGATATAACTAAAAATCTCACTAATGACATAAATGAATACGTGGACAAATACAAAAGAAATTATCGGATACAGAGTATAGTATTAAGAGGAGAAAAAAGGGAGAGCAAATCAAATAACTCTCCAAATGATTCTCAGTCGTCGTAAGAATCATCTTCATCCTCATTATCTTCATAAAAAACACATTCATAGAAATATTGTTTTTGAAACAATACAAATTTTCTAGCAAAAATCATTCCTTATCAAATGGCGTATAGGACATGTGAACTAGTTCAAAATGTCTGAATAATACGTCCTCAGAAGGTAACCACGCATTACACTTTGGGCATTGTTTCCAATCAGGTTTAGAGTCTAACAGGTCTGAGATGTCTTTCAATTAAGACAGACTCCTTTGTTAGCGTAATGAAGATGATAATTTTCTAAATCATGGATTTTTTGAGCAAAGGTTCGTGTGTCTACTGGCTTTATTCTTGAGAGTAAATTCCATCCATCTGGATTACAAAATAATTCCATCTCGGTTTCAGGTGGTGGTGTCCAAAGTGAACCCGAATAATAGATCGGTCTTAATTTAGCCTTACACACTGGACAAGCACTAATTTCAGGTTCTTCCTCGACTTTCAATTTGCTATATGATACATTACCAAACCAAATTACAGTATGATTTTTTGGTTTTATTCCACAATGAGATAACAAGTAAAAATATGTCTGAAATATCTCAATGCCTTGTCTAATGCCTAAGTTTTTTACAATCCATCCTGATTTATCAAATTCTTCTTTCGTTCCTGCAATCCACCCAAAACCCATAATATGAAAATGAGGTGAATAATACCAAAACTTTTCTTGAATATTTTTCCTAAAGGGATGATAAACTAGAGAATAGTCATGGCAACCAACTTCTTTTAGAACCTTACGTACTTCTTTTTTCATAGACTTGTAATCTAGATCATATTTCCAATATGGGACACTAACCACAATATGTTTGGGTTTTAATCCCGAAATTTCTGCATAGGTTTCAATTCTTCTTGCTGCTCGATTAGCTTCTCTACCAGCCCATTTTTTAGCACATAATTCACAACTTGGCTTGAAGCAAGATTTTTTGTAAGTCTTGACAAATACAAGACCTTTCCATTCTGAATGTATGTGAGCTGGAACATCCAAACATCCTTTATGAGACCATTTGCCACAATCTGTCCCTTTTGGTTTAGTTGCTGGAAGTGTCCAACCATCATGGGTTATGGTCATGCCGTTTGTGATTGAAATGAAATCTAACATCTCGTTGAACTTGCTTTTGTTCAATGCCGTTTCTTCTTTACCATAATAGGCGTCATTTTGGCGTTTTTGCTCTTCAAAATTACTTTGTTGAGTAGCAGGATACGTTCTTTGAGTTTGTTGAATCATAACCACCAAATACGTTTTTTATGATTACATTCGATACACACTAGGTAAGGATCTCTAGTGCCTTGCTCATACTTTAATCTGTAATCATGATTGCAAAACCTTTTAGATCTGAGATGTGTGAAAATATACATATTCGAAAGTATGGTTTTGGGTGTTAGAAACCCAAAACATTTTTTTTACTTGTTCATCACTCCTTTTAATTCTGATAAAGCACACTTTACAATCTGATTATTCCCATGTTCAGAGTACGGTAACTTACAACAAGGACATTCTTCATCATCTATCCAAGAATTATCGTATCTGTCATCATTGTCAAATGGAAAAAGAGGTTTAGGATTATTCATCATCTTGACTTTCATCCTCTGTTGAATCCTCGCAGGAATGCTTTTTCTGTTCTAGAGTGTTTAGACATTCGTTGATCACGCGGTCTAACCCTTTCGATATCTTTCTACCAGAGATTTTTTCTAATCTTTCGAGGGTTTCATTTTTTAGATTGGCTTGAACAACCATGTCTTAAAACCATCAAGACGACTTATAACAAACTGTGTACGAAATGAATTGTGGTTAGAAAAAGAACGAATAGTGAAGAACACTTTGGATTGTGGCACGTTGTAAAATTGCCCATATATCAAATCAAGTTAAAACCCATGTTTGTCAAGGATGCTAAAACAAAAATGTATGATGCAAATGGAAATGTAACTTATGATGGAGAAAAACAGATGACTAATAGTGGCATATTCGTACATGCCAATAATCGCACTGAAGCCATAAGAATCATCCATAACAACGGATTACATGAGGCAGATGTAGATCCAACTCAATTAAAAACTGAATTACCTCTTTTTTGTCCTATTTGTGATAAAAAAGGAACGCCTACAGTTAAGGTGGATTCCAGGAGAATAAATAAAATATGGAAAAATGAACCTCCCTCAACTTATCTGAGATATTATCACGGTAAAGGAACCACTCCTCACTACATTGGCAAACTCATAGGTGGTGTAATCCATCCTTCAAAAAGGATATCTGATACGAGAAAACTACATCCTAGATGGCATATAACTGAGAATGAAAATCATATTTTTTTGTCATAATGAGATAATATTCTATAAACATCTTCTAACTTTTTTTCAAGTTCCGTAATACGCCTATCCTTATCTGGCTGATTCTTTAACTCTTCATTCTGTTTTTCTAATATTTGTTTTAACCTCTCATTCTCATCAACGGTCAAGTCTAGAATGGCTTTTACAAATTCTTTAAAACATTCTTCTCTGGTTGGCTTGAAGTATACTCCGTCTAGTCCTTTTTTATGCGCCATTAATTTTTCTGCAATATTTGAATTCACACTACCATTTAATTTCATTATTGTATTGAATCGTTTTCTGAATCCGTAAATTACTGCTTTATCGTATCTGTAACCTTCCTTTATTCTCTCAACCTCGCTATTATCCAAAAGACGAGTCATTATTTGCAAAATTCCGTGATATGTTATAGGACTTCTTTCTTTACGTTTTCCATAGCTCTCATATTTTGTGATAAATACTGGTGATTCCTGAGTAACAATCTCACCTTCTCTTATTCTTTCATCTCTATATTCCTCCAAAGATTTTGTAGCTTCTGGTGTAAGAAAAGCCCAAAACTCATCTTTTGTATTGGAATAAAGTAAAACAGCTTTACAGTTAAATGGCATTGAATGGACATGCTTGAAGCGAAGTACGGGATCTAAGAGAGTGCTAGGTCTAGCTCCGGTTGATGCGAAGAAATGGATTAACGCCTTTATTCTCTTACTTGACGTACTTGCAAGTAAACATCTTACATCTTCAGTAGTATACGGCGTATGATTTCCAGTCTTATGTCTCTCAGGAAACATTTTGTGTAAGGCTTTTTTGTAATAGAATTTTTTATTACATTCAAAAAACAATTCTATTCCACTAAAATAATCTTCTACCGTTTTACCTGAAAGATTTCTTCTTTTGAGATAAATAGCATAATTTTCCAATAACGCTTGTATGGTTTCAGAATCTAGACCTACTAAAGCATCATAATCTCGAATCTTTGTAAAATCTAGGAATTTTTTGAGATGCCATTTATACAATTTCAGGGTGTGAGGGCTTTTTACAGAATTCTCAAATAACAGGTATGATCTATGCAACGAAGGAAAATCGTTATGACGAGTTATAACCAACTGTGTACGAAATGGTATAATCCGTGATTCCTTAACTATCATTTTGTCAAATTAAGGTGGATTATTAAATGACATTAGTGACTGTCTTTTGTGAAATCATATTTCATAACTGGTACTGATACCGGAGTTGGTAAAACAACAATCACTGCTGCGCTGGCTGCATGCATAAAGAAACTTGGGATTGATGTGGGTATAATGAAACCTGTAGCAACAGGAATCCCTCAAAAAAGCGGTTTCAAGTCAACCGATGTATCTTTTTTGTGTCATGCTAGTGGAGTAAATGATCCTGAAGATCTAGTAAATCCTGTCTTTATGCCCCTACCAACTTCTCCATATGATGCCAGTAAAATATTGGAACTTAAATTTGACAGAAAAATAATTTTTGAAAACTTTGAGAAATTGCAAAAAAAACACAGAATGTTACTTGTAGAGGGCATAGGTGGAATAATGACTCCCTTGTCCAAAGATTACTTTGTAGCAGATATGATAAAAAACATGGGTCTTGAAACAATTATTGTTACTAGATCTACATTGGGTACGCTAAATCACACCATGATGACAGTCAAGACTTGTCACGACTACAAAATCCAAATCAAAGGAATCATTATCAATAGTTATGATGAAAAGGGAGATCCGGCAGAAAAAAACACTCCCTTGACAATCCATGAAATCACAAACGTTCCGATTTTGGGAGTAATACCGTTTGTGAAAGATTATCAGAATCTTGAGATGATGATTTCTTGTGTTGAAAAAAATGTTGATTTGAGATCTCTCATATCTTGAAAATCTTCAACTTGGATTGTTTCTTGTTTGATGAGAAACTAATCAAGTCATTTATTATATTTGCAAATGTCATAGAATCCTTGAGAGTATAGACTTTGGCATCTGTTGATACGTCATTTTCAAGAACTAACCATATGTTATTTGAATTTGGTTGAATTTGACTTAATTTTTTAATTTGAGATTTAATGGCATCAACATCACTAGTTTTTGGAAAAGAAATCACAATGACATCTTGTGGTGAAATACCTAATGTTCTGGTATCTGGGATTGCAATATCAACATCAACAGACTGGAATAACGTCTTTCGTTGACTTGGTATCATGGATATGGTTAACAAATAATGGAGTAATCCTTCAGCAACTGCGCCATGTGTGTCTGATTTGACTGCTTCATTTTTTCCAATACTTGACAAGCAATGCTCTAAAATATCTTTTATAACATCTGGGCTTTCACCTTGCACAATATCTGAAAGTATTCTCTGCTCTCCATAATCTGAAATGGCAGAGTATAGGATTTCACTTAATTCCAAGATATTTCTGTTTGGTATGTCATAAATTAAAGTTAAGTGATTTGAGGTACTGTAAATTGTGAATATGGAAAACTAGTTTAAATTAGTACTAATAATACATAATCTGGGCTAGACATGATAAGAATAGAAGCGGAGTTACCACGAAATGATTTAACGTCCGTAACTAATGCTCTTGACATGCTGGACATTACAGTAAACATCACCAAGGTAAAAAGCAGGGGTAAAACTGTTGGCTCTGAGGTTCATGCTGCAAAAGGTACAGGTATGTACAGATCTGAATTTAGAGACAAATTCATACTCCAAACAACTGTTTCTGATAATACCGAACATGATGTAATTGAGGTAATAAGAGCAAATTCAAGAACTGGTAAAATTATGGTATTTCCAATTTCTCGTGTAATTGACATTAGTTCAGGAATTGAAAATGAACAAGGCTTGGCTCTTAACGAATACGATGGTGTCATACTTACCGCGGCAAATAAACAAAAAACATCTTTTCCATTTGGTCTTACAACTAGCAAAGTAAAACTTGAACCACAAGTAGTAGAAGGCGAAAAGGGATACTATGATGTCATAGATAAGAAATTTGTTCCGCTTGAAAACCTAGAATCTGTAATATCACAAGTAAAACCCATTGAAAAGTTTCAGATCTTAACAGCTGATGATGAATTTGTAATTGAAAGTCTGACTAGGATCCAAAGAAACTTTTCGTTATACAAGCGAAAACTAAGTGACTCTTATTCTCAGGCATTTCTCAAGTATGTCTCAAATAGATTTCTAAGCTTGTGGCCTGAACAGGAAATTCATACTGCTATTCTTTATGTTGATATTGTAGGTTCAACCAAAATTGCTACATCATTAAGCTCCGAAGAACTTTCTGGCTTGATCAAAGTGTTTTCTGAAGAGATGGCAGTAGCAGTTTCAAAACATGCAGGTTTTGTTCTAAAATATGCAGGAGATGCAGTAATTGCATTTTTCCCAGAGCTCAAAGATTTTGGGAATATGGCAGAAAATGCAATACGTTGTGCAAGATCTATGAATATGTTAGTAACCCACTCATTAAATCCAATGTTTGCTAGTTTTGGGTTGCCAAAAATTAGTGTAAGAATTGGAATCGACGTTGGTAAAAACAGGATTGTTGTTCTAGGCTCAGAGCCTGATTTGATAGGGCATAGTATTACAATCGCATCAAAAATTTTACCTCTTGCACAACCTAATCAAATGACAATAGGTGAGGAAGCATACAAGATACTATCTCCTGAAATGACTGCGCAATTTATGAGAATTGATCCTCAAGACAAGAGATGGAACTATAATCATCCAACAACTGGAAAAATATATCCAATCTACTTTTCAATTCCTGTCATGCAAATATCAAATAGAGGAAACTAATTACTATTTGAATTTCTTACTTGCAAATCTGGCAAGTCCAAGTTTTTTCATTTCATCGGACTCTTTTAGAACTGATTTGTGTTGTGCTTCTTTATGTCTTTTTAGCTTACTTTTTAGTTCTGGAAATTCATTTGCTAAAATCTTTACTGCATATAGGCCTGCATTTACAGCTTTGTTTACGCCAACGGCTACAACTGGTGAGCCTGTTGGCATCTCTGATATAGATAGTAATGCATCTAGTCCACCAAATGCTGAAAACTTGAACTTGTCAGAATTTCCCTTATCATTGTAAACCATTATTGGTACTCCTATTACTGGGATTGTAGTATGAGATGCAATCATACCTGGTAAATGTGCAGAACCTCCTGCTCCCGCAATTATTACTTTGAATCCTTCTTTTTCTGCGTGTTTTGCATAATCTGATAATCTAGTTGGTGTTCTGTGAGCAGAAACAATCTGATCTTCATGTTTTATTCCAAATTCATCTAATGCTGTAGCAGCAGAATGCATTACTTTGCTGTCTGAACTAGACCCCATTATAATGCCAACAAGAGGTTTTTTTGAATAAGTCATAGAATAAGACAAGACCGAATTAAATAATTAAACTCAGCGTTTTGTATCTGATATTTTTTTACTGTAATAATTCAAACTCTTAAATTATATCTGAGATGAATCTGACCTCTAGTTATGCAAAAGTCC
>Ga0209824_10001608_pt1 | contig 12417 bp, 10 predicted proteins | sample VDWuncwatermetaG_FD_184124 | JGI IMG/M metagenome (GOLD analysis project Ga0209824, IMG submission 184124) | Wastewater microbial communities from Netherlands to study Microbial Dark Matter (Phase II) - VDW unchlorinated drinking water (SPAdes)... ... | reverse complement strand
CTTGACATGCCGGTTTTCACCCTTAAGGTCCCGCCTCAGGTTCGGGGTCTCATCCGGCAGCTCCATCCAAATCTAAAACGTAAGGTGCGAGCCGCTTTGGCTGATATCCTCGGCGACCCAGCCTGCGGCAAGCCACTGGAAAGGGAACTTCAAGGTTACTGGAGTCTGCGGGTAGGGCGCCACCGTATCATCTATCGACCTGACGAAGAAGGCGCCGAGATCATTGCAGTCGGCCCCCGTCAAACAATCTATGAGGAGGCGGCTCGCCGGATTCTCCGCGGTCCAGGAAGATCTTAATTGGTCAAAGAGTTCTGCAAGGAAAGGAGCCATGCGAGCGCGTGAGGAGCAGGTAGAGCAGGGCAAAATGCCGCAGTGGTATTATTTGCTCCTACATCCCGACGCCAAGCTGTCGGTGAATGATCGAGAGATGATTTTAGAGTGGGTCAAACAACCATTCCCGCGCACTGAAGGATGAAAAAGATCTACACCACGCAGGACCCGTTGATGATCAGCCACCTCAAGAATGTTCTTGAGACGTGTGGTATTGACTGCGTGGTCAAAAATTTGTATCTCTCCAGCGCGATGGGTGAGGTCCCACCCATCGAGTGCTGGCCGGAGTTGTGGGTGGTGCAAGATGAGAGATACGAAGAGGCTCAAGCGGTGCTGAAGGAGACTCTGTCTCCCGTGGTGGGTTTGGAGAAGCCGTGGAAATGTAAGAGCTGCGGTGAGATGATAGAAGGCCAGTTCTCCGAATGCTGGAAATGCGGAGCGCGCCAATGGCTGGGAAGAAGATGAAGGCAAAGACGCCAAAAATAAAAGGGTTTCATGCCCATGTTTACTACGATCCGGAAACCAAGGAGGCGGCTCAGCGCGTGCGCGAAGGTTTGAGCAGGTTCGCTGTCCAACTCGGAAGCTGGCATGACGAGCTCGTCGGTCCTCATCTCAAGTCGATGTATCAGGTTGCCTTCGCGCCGGAGGAGTTCGGTAAGGTTGTTCCCTGGCTCATGCTGAACCGCGAGGGGCTGGATGTCTTGGTTCACCCCTCGACTGGCGACGGCAAAGGCGATCATTTGGATCGGTCGCTCTGGCTGGGGACAAAGCTAGGCGTCAATGTCAGCGTGTTTTCAGGCCGCTGAAAAAGGCTCATCTGCTTCGTTGCGCTCGATCGCCTCGCTCCGACGTACTGCATAAGTACGCCTCCGCTCGTCGATTGCTCGCGCGCCTCGCATCTGAGACCTTTTTGACCAGCCTGGAGACAGAGTTTTTCAACACTCTGATTTTGGATTGCGACTAGAGATAACGGATATGCCTACGGAAACCGCCGACAGCACAAAACAGGAAGCTGCTGGCCACCGCTCCGGGTATGTGGCCATCGTGGGGCGTCCGAATGTGGGGAAATCGACGCTCCTGAATCAGCTGCTGGGGGAAAAGATTGCTATTGTTTCCCCGAAACCCCAGACCACGCGCAACCGCATCACCGGGCTCAGAACAACGCCGAACTCTCAGATCGTCTTCCTTGATACTCCCGGGATCCACCGGGCCCGGTCACTAATGAACCGGCGGATGGTCGAGATCGCGCTGAAGGCCTTGAGAGAAGTGGAGTGTGCCCTCTGGCTTGTGGACGCCCGCGAGGGGATACGAACGGAAGACGAAGATATCGCCGGCGCGCTGAAAGAGTCCAAGGCCATGGCGCTCATTTTACTGAACAAGATGGATCTCATCTCCAAGGGGAAACTCCTCCCTCTCATGGAGCGCTGCTCCGCGCTTTTGCCTGGGAGAGAGATTATCCCGGTCAGCGCCCTCAAAGGTGAGAACGTGCCCCTGGTTCTGGAGTTGATCGAGAAGTTCCTGCCCGAAGGTCCGCGCTATTATCCGGAGGGAGAGGTTACCGATCAGACGGAACGTTTCATAGCCTCCGAGATCATACGCGAGAAAATTTTTCTTCTGACCCGGGAAGAGATTCCCTATGGGACGGCGGTGACCATCGACGAATTCGTTGAGAAAGAAGAAAAAGATCTCGTCGTCATTGGAGCTACCATCCACGTGGAGCGGGAATCCCACCGGCCCATCCTCATCGGCAAGAAAGGGGCCATGCTCAAGGAGATCGGCAAGCAGGCCAGGGAGGAACTGGAGTCGCTGCTCGGCTGCAAGCTCTTCTTGGAGCTTTTTGTTAAAGTTCAGGAGGGATGGACCCAGGACCCCAACGCGCTGACGGAATTAGGCTTGTAAAATGGCCCAGACACTTCAGTTGAAATCCCACCACACGCGCCGCTTGCCCGTTGTGGCTATCGTCGGGCGGCCCAACGCGGGGAAGTCGACCCTGTTCAACCGCCTGACGAAGGAGAGAAAGGCCATCGTCGATGACCTGCCGGGGGTCACGCGGGATCGCAATTACGGAGAGATGGAATGGTACGGGAAGAAGTTTTTTTTGATCGACACCGGGGGTTTTGAGCCTAACCCGGAAACGGATCTCCAAAGACAAATTCAGGAACAAAGCCGGCTTGCCATAGAAGAAGCCGACGTCATTCTTTTTCTCTTTGACGGCAAGGCGGGCCTCAATCCGCTGGATCGGGATGCGGTGGCACTGCTGCGCCAGGTAAAGAAGCCGGTATTTTTCGCGGTTAACAAAATCGACACTCAGTCTAAGGAGAATCGTCTCTACGAATTCTATGCCCTGGGTTTAAACGAAATCTTTCCCTTGTCGACAGAGCATGGACTTGGGCTTTCGGAGTTAATGGATCAGGTTGTTAACACTTTCCCGGCCGGGCTGGATGGAGACGCCGGAGAAGATGAAGAGAATAGAGCAAGTCCCATGTGTCTGGCCATTGTCGGGCGCCCCAATGTCGGGAAATCGACCCTCGCCAACCGTCTTCTTGGCTATGAACGTTCCGTGGTCGATGCTCTCCCCGGCACCACACGGGATGCCGTGGACAGTCCGTTCGTTTGGCGAGGCGAGCAGTACATCCTCGTGGACACCGCCGGCATCCGCCGCAAGGCGAGGATCGTAGACCGTATTGAGCATTACAGCGTGGTCCGTTCCCTCGGTTCCGTGGAGCGGGGAGATCTGATCCTCCACATCCTGGACGGTCCCGAGGGAGTGACCGACCAGGACGCCCAGATCCTGGCTTATGCCTTTCAGCGCGGCAAGGGAGTGGTTCTAGTGGTGAACAAGTGGGATCTGGTGCGCGAGGATGCGAAGGCCTACGGCGAGCATGTTTTCCACAAACTCTCTTTTGTCGATTTCGCTCCGCTGGTTTTTATCTCAGCGCTCAACGGGCATGGTGTCCAAAAGACGATGCAGGCCGTGCGGCGCGTGGCGCAATCCTACCAGGCCCGCATTCAGACCTCGAAGTTGAATCAAGCTCTGCGCGGCCTGTTCCAAAAACACTCTCCGCCTCTGGCTCAAGGCCGTCAGGTCAAATTCTTTTATGCCACGCAGACCGCGTCGCGCCCCCCGACATTCACGCTTTTTGTTAATTTCCCCAAGGGGGTTGGTGTCGATTACCAGCGCTATTTGGTCCATCACTTGCGTCCGGCGCTGGGGTTGGAAGGCGCGCCGATCCGGCTAGTGCTGCGCGGGCGCAGGGATGAACGAAAAAAAACGAAGAGTTTAAGAGAGAAAGGAGTAAAGAGGAGAAGATGAAACCGAGGCTATTTATCCATACCACTGAGAGCGGGGTCAAAGGGTTGGGACTTGGGCGCAAAAGAACCGACCTGCGATTTTTTGAGAAAAACGGGGGAACGCTCTCCAAGCGCTGGGAGATGGCTGTCAGGAAAGAGCTGAGCGCTTACTTCGCCGGGCGGCGGCAATTATTCTCCGTCCCCTGCGATCTCGGCGGCCTGCCTCCTTTTACCCGGGCTGTTTTGAAGATCACCGCGCAAATTCCTTACGGGCAGGTGAGAAGCTATCGCTGGGTGGCCGAGCGGTTAAGAAAACCCAAGGCCATGAGGGCAGTGGGCAATGCCCTGGCCAGGAATCCGATACCGATCATTATTCCCTGTCACCGCGTGGTGCGGAGTGACGGCACCCTTGGGGGTTATGCCCTGGGGCTCCATTGGAAGAGACGACTGCTCGATCTGGAAAAATCCCATCGCAAGGCTTAACAAAACCTTTTCGTTCGGTTTTTCTGAACTTCGCCCTCTCAAGGAAAGCACGGCAGGATGGGGCGCCTCATCCTGCCCAACAGGGGACCGGCGCGATCTTATGGAGGCCGGATCTAGGGGGCTCTGGAGTTTCAATGGATTTTAGAATATTATGAAACCCTACCCTCTGAATCCAGGCCTCGGGATTGAATGCCCCTGGTTGACAAGCGATAAGCAGTTATGATTGAGCCGTTGATAATTTCGGATGAGGGTTTTTCTTTGCCTTCGCTGAATGAAAGAGAATACGCTCCGTGGCTCGCGTTGGCACGGGTCAAAGGATTGGGGTGTGTGGGCTTTAAAAACTTGGCCGACCATTTTGGCGACCCCAGGCAGGCTTTTTCTGCTTCTGAAGCGGAATTGGCGCAGGTCCCGGACCTCGACAAGGGGGCCATCGAAGGGCTCCTGACCTTCTCGGAGTGGGAGGAGGTGGCGAAAGAGCTGGAGCGCATCTCAGAGGCCGGAGCGAGAATCCTCCCTTTCAGCGCCGCTGATTATCCTGCGCGATTGCGCACGATCGCGGATCCACCTCCCTTTCTCTATGTCAAAGGGGAGATGCGGGAGAGAGACGGAAGGGCTGTGGCCGTGGTGGGATCACGCAGCGCCAGTGATTACGGAATGAGGATCACTCGGGATCTCTGTCAGGGTTTGGCCTCTTTGGGTTTTACCGTGGTAAGCGGCATGGCCCGGGGGATCGACGGAGAGGCCCATGAGACGGCATTAGGGGCCGGCGGCAGGACCGTGGCCGTTTTGGGGTCGGGCGTGGATGTAGCTTATCCGCCGGAGCATGAGAAGCTTTATCGCAGGATCTGTCAGGATGGGGCGATCCTCTCCGAGTTGCCTGTGGGGACCCCTCCCTTTTCGTATAATTTTCCTGCGCGCAATCGCCTCATCAGCGGCCTCTCCCTGGGGGTCGTAGTGGTCGAGGCGACCGAAAAAAGCGGCTCTTTGATTACGGCCGCGTTGGCCTTGGAGCAAGGGCGGGAGGTTTTTGCTGTGCCCGGGGAAGCCGGTGCAAGCCGTAGCCGGGGTACTCATCGATTGATTCGTCAGGGAGCCAAGCTGGTCGAGAGCGTCGAGGACATCGTCGAAGAAATCGCTCCTCAGCTTCTCGCGCAAGCCGGCGCGCCGCATAGAGAGGCGTCGATCTCTCTCCCCTCGGACATGGGTACGGAGGCGAGAAAGATATACGCGCTGATCGTGGAACGGCCGCTCCAGATCGACGAAGTCATTGAGGGGAGTGGACTATCGCCGGCCAAGGTCTCAGAGGTTCTTTTGGAACTCGAGATTAGAGGTTTTCTGCATCAGCTTCCGGGAAAGCGGTTTAGAGTAGGGAGGTAGATTTTAAATCTCAATTTGAAATTTGAGATCTGAAATTTGAAATCTAAAACTATGGCGGCAAAAAATCTAGTCATCGTTGAATCCCCAGCCAAGGCTAAGACGCTGGAGAAATATCTGGGCCGGGATTTTCAGGTCAAGGCCTCCGTGGGCCACATCGTCGATCTGCCCAAGAGCAAGCTGGGGGTGGACATCAAAAAAGGGTTCGCCCCGGATTTTCATGTGATCCAGGCCAAGAGGAAGGTTGTCGAAGAGCTCCGGCGGGCGGCCAAGGGAAAAGAGAACATCTACCTGGCCTCGGATCCGGACCGTGAAGGAGAGGCGATTGCCTGGCACATTGCGGGTCAGATCGGCAAAGACCACAAGAAATTTCATCGCGTCCTCATCAACGAGATCACGCGTAAGGCGGTAGAGGAGGCGATCGCCCACCCACATTCGCTGGACCGGAATAAGTTCGACGCGCAGATCGCCCGCAGGGTTCTGGATCGTCTCGTGGGTTATCAGATCAGCCCGATTTTGTGGAAGAAGGTGCGCAGAGGACTAAGCGCCGGGAGGGTCCAATCCGTAGCCGTGCGGCTGGTCTGTGAGCGGGAGAAAGCGATCCGCGCCTTTGTCGCGCAAGAATACTGGTCCCTCACCGCCATGTTGGAAGGCCGGCTGCCACCTTCTTTTGAGGCGCGCCTAGTCCAATGGCAGGGGAGCAAGATCGACAACAAGAAATTCCGGCTGGAACAGGAATCGCTGGTCCGGGAGATTATGAAATCCCTGGAAGGGGCTTCATGGATCGTCGGTAAGGTGGAAAAGAAAGAGCGGCGCCGTTTTCCGACACCCCCGTTCGTGACCAGCAAGCTCCAACAGGAGGCGGCAAGGAAGCTGGGCTTTCAACCTAAGCGGACGATGCAGATCGCCCAGCATCTCTACGAGGGGATGGATTTGGGTCCGGACGGCTCGGTCGGGCTCATCACTTATATGCGCACGGATTCGACGCGAGTCTCTGCTGACGCGCTCGGCGCCGTGCGGCAATTCATCCAGGGACAGTACGGTCAGAAATATCTGCCGGAGAAGCCGGTTGCCTACCGTTCCAAAAAAGGGGCGCAGGACGCCCATGAGGCGATCCGGCCGACTTCCATGGAGTACATGCCGGAACGGGTGCGGAAGTATCTCAGGCGCGACGCCTTCGCGCTCTACTCTCTGATTTGGGCCCGGTTTGTCGCCAGCCAGATGGTTCCCGCCCTGTTTGATCAGACGATTTTCGACATCCCGGTCGGGGAGTCGCTTTTCCGGGCCACGGGGCAGCAGCTCAAGTTCGACGGCTTTATCAAGGTCTACATCGAGGGCCGGGACGAGAAGGTCGATAAAGACGAAGCGGACGAGGAGGAGCGGGATGAGGAGGGCACCCTTCCGGACCTGCAAGCCGGCGACCGGCTCGAGCTCCGCTCCCTGGAGCCGCGTCAACATTTCACCCAGCCGCTGCCGCGCTTTACGCAAGCCACGCTGATCAAGGAGCTTGACGAAAAAGGCATCGGCCGGCCATCCACCTATGCGTCTATTATTTCCAATGTCCTGGAGCGGGAATATGTGGTCATGGACGAGAGGAAATCGCTGGCGCCCACGGAGCTGGGATTTCTGGTCACCGATCTTTTGGTCGACTCCTTTCCTGACATTCTGAACGCGGAGTTTACCGCGGGCATGGAAAGTGTCCTGGACAAGATCGAGGAGGGGAAGGAAGATTGGACCAAGGCGATGAAACGTTTTTATGCCTCGTTCTCGCGCGATTTGAAGAAGGCGGAGGCGGAGATGAGGGATGTGAAGCGCGAGGAAGTGCCGACGGATATTCCCTGCGAGAAGTGCGGGGCGATGATGGTGGTAAAGTGGGGAAGAAACGGGGAGTTTCTCGCCTGCCCGCGCTATCCCGAATGTAAGAACACGAAGAACTTTAGCCGGGGCGCCAACGGTGACGTGCAGGTAGTCGAGGAGGTCCAGGTCGATGAGACCTGCGAGGAGTGCGGCCGTCCCATGCAGCTTCGCTGGGGAAAATACGGTCGCTTTCTAGGCTGCAGCGGCTATCCGGAATGTAAAAACATCCGTTCTCTCGAAAAGCCTGTGGAGCTTGGCATCCGTTGCCCACAGTGTAAGGAAGGCAATCTCCATGAGAAAAAATCCCGCCGAGGTAAACTCTTTTATGGTTGCGACCGTTACCCTGATTGTCACTTCGCCAGTTGGGACCGCCCGGTAGCGGAGGCCTGCCTAAAATGCGGCGAGCCCATTCTGCTCGAGAAGGTGACGAAACGGGAAGGTCGGGTCCGGCGCTGTCATAAGAAGGAATGCGGTTATAAAGTCCAAGCCGTACAGTAGAGCGCCGGCGCCGGTCCGAGTGAAGGGCAGTACGAAGCGATTTGCCGCCATCGATATTGGGACAAACACCATTCTCCTCCTCATAGCGGAACTGGGAGAAGACGGGACCTTTCGTCTCCTCGATGACCGTGCGGAGATCACCCGACTCGGAGAGGGGGTGGATCGTACTCGGCGGATTGGATCGGACGGGGAAGAGCGCAGCGTTAGGGTGCTCAGGTCTTATCTCAAGAGGTGCAGGAATCTTAGCGTAGATGAAATAGTGACGGTGGGGACCAGCGCGCTTAGGGATGCCCGCAATGCTGAAGATTTTAAAGCCCGCCTCAAGCAGGAACTAGGATGGGATCTTCGCGTTCTATCAGGCGAAGAGGAAGCGGCCTATTCCTATCTGGCAGTCCAGAGAGGGCTCGCCCTCGAAGGAAAAGAGGTATTAGTGGTGGATGTGGGCGGAGGGAGCACCGAGTTCATTTGGGGCAGAGGGGGCGTTTTGCACCGTTCGATCAGCCTGAATTTGGGCTCTGTCAGGCTCACAGAGCGCTTTCTCATTTCCGATCCAGCGCGGGAAGAAGAATGCGCCCGTCTTGCTATGACCATCGATCGTGAGTTGGAGCCATTGCGCGTCGACTGGACGATGGAGGGCAGATTTCAAACGATGGTGGGTATCGCGGGAACATTTACTACCCTGGTTGCCATAGAGAAAGGGCTAAGGCAATATTCCCATAGTGAGGTTCACGGCAGCCTCCTTTATCGAGCCGAAGTGCTGCGACAGATTCAACTCTTCAAAACAAAGACCATCGCCGAGCGAAGAGAGATTCCTGGGCTAGAGCCTAAGAGGGCTGACGTGATTCTGGCGGGGGCCATGCTGATTGAGAGGATTATGGCCCTATTTCGCGTCGATCAGGTGACCGTGAGCGATCAAGGCATTCGCTACGGTCTTCTCCATGAAAGATTGAGTGCTTTCCATAGATGACCAGAGCTTGGTGGTCCTTAAAGAAGTAACTAAGCGGTACTCCTCCCATTTTCCAGAACGCTAACTTTTTATTGACACGCTCTCCCCGGTTGATATAAGGGTTCAGTTACCGGCAAGAGCCTGATCCGACGCACTCTACCGAGTGTGGGCGGGCAGCATCTTTGACACGTCTTTTTAGAGCCCGATCGGATCCTCCCCTGGTCGGACTTTCTGTTTAGAGGCACTGGAAGTGAAAAGCAAAATACAAAAGCCTGACACGACGCATGTTAGAATAAAGGAAATGCCCGTTTCGCAAGATAAAAGTCATTACCTGTTCGCTCTGACAGGAGCTCTTCTTGCCTGGTTGATTTGGGTTAGTGCTTCCGCTGCAGCACCGCTCATTGTCAATGGTCACGAACTTTCATCCGCACAGGCTCGCTGGGTCGCTTATATCAGAGATACGATATTAGCGCAGCTACTAGGAGACCGGCCGAGCCGGATAACAGTAGCGGCACGAGCGAGTTGGTGGGGTTTTAAGGAAGGCACGTTTTCTTTATCTAACCCACACCTTCACTCCATCTGCGGTTCAACGAACCAAGTTCTCGGGCCTCTGGAAACTTGTAGCCCTAGCCTCGCCTGGCAGGTAGGACCTGCTGCCGTGCAGGTTCCAAACTTTACCGAACAACAGGTGTTGAATGTGCTTTCCACTCTCTGGCCAGGCCGAGCCATAAGCGGTGTCCTGGCCGAGAACGCAGGCTTGGCTGGATTTGACCCAAGTCAAGGCACCGGCGCCGCGATTGTCATGTCAACAGGTGTTCTAAGAAAGAGTTGGCTCATGCGACACCCCGCCATTGGGTTAACGCTTGTGGAGCGCAACGTGACCGCCGAGTGCATCGACGATTCTAAGCCCTGGTGCTACGGAACCGGCTGGCAAGAAACTAGAGATTACGCACCCAACCGCCAAGCGGCGCTGCAAAGTATTTCAGATTTGACGACCATCTTTGGTGTATCCAGTACAGGGACTATCAGCCTTTCTTTCCCATTAGGAGGCTCGAACCCTTATACCGCACCTATCTCTTCCGTGGTCGACCACTCGTCGATTCCCAGCGGCCGTTTTTATAGCGGCTCTGCAGATAACGCCGTTGTCGCTTACACAGGAGAACTTGGCAAGGATATATGTGGCCCATCCCGCCCATGCGGGTTTTTTAATCCAAGCAATAACGATTTTGTTGTCAACGGGAACTATGTAGGCGTAAATGCTGATGGCGTCAATAAAAGAAAAATCCTGAATTACGAGGGTCACCCTGGCTACGACTATCCATGTACTGCAGGTGAACCCGTGTTAGCCGCTGCATCAGGGACCTTAATTGTTCCGACCTCCGATCCTATTAATGGGTCGCCGACAACCTTTAATACGTTTAAAATCGTTCATGGAGGTGGATGGGAAACCTGGTACTTGCATACAAGAAATAATCTCCCATCTGGTACTGGCGTTAATGGTGGCCGAGCCGTGGCTCAATGCTGGAACACTGGTCCTCCTGGAACAGCGGTACACCTCCATTTTGAGGTTCGTCGTAATGGCAAGGTTGTCGATCCCTACGGGTGGGAGTGGAACACGGCCGATCCGATTTCCATGAATAGCCAGGCCTTAGTTCAGCTCGATCCTCTTTGGGGAATTCTGCAGCCCAAGGTTAACAGTGTCAGTCTTACTCCCATATCTGGCGACTTTACCGCAACAATCACTGGTCAAAATTTTGCTTCAGGTGCAGTGGTAACGCTTTGGGACCGATATTGTCAATTCTTCGTTCAGTCGATTAAGCCCACGAGTACTACTGCCACCCAGATTGTTGCGAATTTGCTTATCTCCCCTAGACGTCCGGAGGACTTTGTCCTCAAGGTGGAAAATCCTCCCGGACCAAGGTCCAAGGGCGTGGCACTTTTTTCATCTGTCCCACTGGCTCTTATTGGACAGCCAGCGCCTGGTGGAGGTACCTTCTCAAGTTTTGCGAGTTTCTATGCAATGAACAATCGTGGCGATGTAATCTTTAATGCGGTAGTTGATACCTCCGGGGCTGGAACCTTCAAATTCTCTTGCAGCCAATTTAGCAAAGTGACTGTACCGGGAATTGGCAATGCAGGAGCGGCCAGGACCAATAATAGAGGCGACATGGCAATTGGTTTCATGCCAGTTATTGGCTTCACCCAGGCTATCTATTTTCTTAAGTCTGGAACTGTAACCCCAATCAAAATCGCCGAACAGGGACAAACGACTCCTATTGGAGCAACCAAGGTTTACGATGACCTACGTGGTCCGCTCGTAATTAGCGACAATGGAGATGTGACGTTTTCTGCGGGTGTCATAGATACGGTTACCCATACTGGCTTTTGCTGCTATTTGTTCCTGTACTCCAATACTGACGGTTCGATCATTAAAGTAGTTGGGGATGGCGATGCGACCCCTGTCGGTGGCACTTTTAATGTCCCAGTACCGCTTGCGAGTCACATCACTTCCGACGGAGACGTGGTTTTCAATTCTCCAGTGAATGGAGGGCCAAGCGGAATTTTCCGCTTTTCTCGAGCTCTGGGGATCAGCAAAGTGGTGGTTTCAGGAGATCCTGCACCGCAACCGGTGGGAGGCAGCATCGGTAATCGTATTCAAATGAGCTACCATTCTGTGTCTGGCCGGAGATTAGTCTTCCAAGCCACGATATTGGGTAGTACAGCCCGGCAGGCGATCTTTGCCAAGGACGACGTGACCCTACCAGGTATGCGAGTCATTGCGTACCAAGGACAGCCCACTGGAACCGAAGTTGGTGGAACGTTTGACTCATTAGATCACGAGCCGTTCTCGCCTGTTGGTGACACGCCACATATTCGGGCTGATGGAGCAGTGCTTTTTATCTCATTCTATTCCCATGTCGGCGGCTTACCCACTGGGAGAGGGATTTTCTTGTGGACAGGTAAGGAGTTCAAAAAAGTGGTCGTGAATGGTGATCGCCTTCCGTCTGGGCAGACTTTAAATGGAGTGGGTTCGTATATCATGAACGATATTGGACAGGTTGTCTACTTCGTTGCGAGCATTAATTAGAAAAACGTTTTTTATCCCTATTCTTTTGTTTCTGCTTGTCTTGAAACCTGGGCAGGTGTTCGCCCAAGCGGTGGGGATCATTGGTGCGGATACTCCCACGAACTACGCCCCTGTGGCTAATCCGCAGCAGATTACTACCGCCATGAACACTCCGATAAGTATCATCCTTACTGGTGCAGATGCTAACGACGATGCCTTGATTTTCAGTATAGTAGATGCGCCGTTACGCGGCAGTCTGAGCGGGTTCGATGCCCGTACGGGTGTGGTCATCTACACTCCGGCAGTTGGCTTTACGGGTTCCGACAGTTTTACCTTTAAAGTGAACGACGGGATTGTAGACAGTGGACCGGCAACCGTCACGATCACTATCAACAATCCTGTTCCCTCGCTCACCTCACTTTCTCCGAATAGTGCCACAGCGGGCGGACCAGCTTTCACCCTGACGGTCAACGGCAGCAACTTCAACTTATCGTCGGTGGTGCGCTGGAACGGGGTGAACCGGATCACAACCTTAGTAAGCAGCACGCAGTTAACGGCATCCATTCCGGCC
>Ga0209824_10001607_pt1 | contig 12421 bp, 8 predicted proteins | sample VDWuncwatermetaG_FD_184124 | JGI IMG/M metagenome (GOLD analysis project Ga0209824, IMG submission 184124) | Wastewater microbial communities from Netherlands to study Microbial Dark Matter (Phase II) - VDW unchlorinated drinking water (SPAdes)... ... | reverse complement strand
CATCAATCCTGAGCGGAGTCGAAGGATTGATTTTTGCACTTTGATTTTTACATTAAAGCGTTATTTATTTGACAAGGCAATATGGATGTATATGCAATAAAAAATAGTCTCATCAAGTGGTTTGAGGGGCGCTATCATATAGAACCATTTGAGGATATCATAACTAAGAAGCAGGTCCCGCTGCATAAGCATTCTACTTGGTATTATTTTGGCGGGATCACATTATTTTTATTTATTACCCAGATTATTACCGGGATACTTCTGCTTTTTTATTACAAACCGACGGCAAATGCCGCATTCGATTCGGTAAAGTTTATAACGACTAAAGTTGAGTTTGGCTGGTTAATCCGCTCCATACATGGCTGGAGCGCTAATCTTATGGTATTTACGGTTTTTGTGCATCTATTTTCAACATTTTTCTTACGAGCCTATCGTCCACCCCGCGAATTAACCTGGGTTACCGGGGTTTTTCTATTTTTCCTGACGTTAGGAACCGGTTTTACCGGCTATCTTCTGCCTTGGAATGAATTATCTTTTTTTGCAACTAAAGTAGGGACACAGATTGCCGGTTCCCTTCCGCATATTGGCGGTTTCTTAAGGACAATATTGCGCGGAGGCGAAGAAGTGTCTGATGCGACATTGGGAAGGTTTTTTGCCTTCCATATAATAATACTGCCTTTGGGTATATTTGCAGTTTTAGGCCTGCACTTGGCATTTGTGCAGCTTCAAGGAATGTCTATCCCGCTTTCACTTAAAGATAGCAAGGAAAAAAAATCAACCCTTCGACTACGCTCAGGGTTGGTGGTGAGCGAAGTCGAACCATCCATTCCATTTTTCCCGAACTTTTTATTGAGAGATATTCTCGCCTGGACGCTTGCCTTAGGCGTACTCGCATCTCTATCCGTATACTTACCTGCAGAATTAGGTAAAAAGGTTGACCCTTTTGCGCCTACGCCAGTAGGGATTAAGCCGGAATGGTATTTTTTATGGATGTTTCAGGCGCTTAAGCTTATCCCAGGCAAGATTTTTATCTTTGACGGCGAAGTGGTGGGGATTTTAGGTTTTGGCGCAATGGGGTTAATTTTATTAATCCTGCCCTTTATTGATATCTGGTCGCGCAAAGAGAAACGGAGCGTATTTTTAACATTGTTGGGTGTATTTATGCTTATTTTTATTATTGTGATGACTGTTTGGGGGTTGATGGATAAATCCCGTTAGAGACTGTAGGTAGACAGAGAAGAGATGTGGGGTCTCTAACGGGATAAAGGAACCAATGGATAAAAAAAGTTTTTTTAAATACGTTTTTTTTGTTTTAATTATTATATTTTTCAGTCATCTATCCTTTGCTGCTGAAGCTAAGAATTCATGCCTCGCCTGCCACAAGGGCCTCGATGACAAAAGGTTATCTGAACCTGCAAATTTTAGCCAGGATGATGTGCATGCAAAAATAAATATATCTTGCGCTGATTGTCACGCCGGGGACTCATCCTCTGATGATATATCTATAGCTATGGATGCAACAAAGGGATTTATCGGTAAACCCCAAAAAACAGATATACCTAAATTGTGCGCCAAGTGTCATTCTGACTCTGATTATATGAAAAGATATGATCCTAATATACCTACTGACCAGCTCGCTAAATTTGAAGTAAGCCAGCATGGGAAATTAAATATGCAGGGAGATAAGAAAACTGCTACTTGTATTAGCTGTCATCACTCCCACAATATACTGCCTGTAAATAACCCGGCATCACCCACGTATGCCTTAAATGTGCCCAATACCTGCGCGAAATGCCACTCAGATAAAGAATATATGAAGGAATACGGCATACCCACTAACCAGATTGACGACTATAAAGAGAGCGTTCATGGCCAGGCGCTTCTGGTAAAGGGGGATAGGTCCAGCCCTTCCTGTAAACATTGCCACGGCAACCATGATGCCGGCTTGCCTCGGGCAATATATGTGGGAAATATCTGCAGCCAGTGCCATGCCCTAACCTATGAATTATTTAGCAAAAGCCCGCATAAGGCCGCCCATGATAAGTTAGGTATTCCGGAATGCGAGGCCTGCCACGGCAACCACAAGATTATGAAACCGTCAGATGATATGCTGGGCATCGGAGGAGACGCTGTGTGCGTGAAATGCCATAGTGCGTCATCTAAGGGTTTTAAGGCTGCTTTGGCGATTAAGAATTCAGTTGAGGATTTAAAAACAGATATTGCGCAGGCAAGAGAATTAACTGCGAAAGCTGAGCGTTTAGGAATGGAGGTGGAAGATGCTTTATTCGACATAAACGAAGCAAATAATTCCTTGACCAAGGCCAGGACCTATATACATTCATTCTCCAGGGAAGAAGTGGATTCTGTGGTTAATGCAGGCAAGTCTTTAACCAAAAAGGCAAATGAGGTTGCCCAAAAGGCAATAGACAATTTTAATTTTAGAAGGAAAGGATATACGTTTGCTATAGTTCTAATCTTTATATTTTCTTTAGCATTATATGCCAGGATAAGGATATTAGAAAAAAAGTAAGTTAACCCATGTTAACCGAGGTTAATCAAAGTTGCATTTCAAAAGTAACCTTTTAGCTTAACCTCATAGTAACATCAAAATAACTTGCAACCTCGATTAATCTGGCTTAGCCTTGGGCAACCTTGTTTAACATATTATACAAGATAGGAGGAGTAAGGTGAGTAAAAAAGTTTTGTTAATGGTGTGTATTATGGCTGTAGGGGTGTATCTAAATAATAAGGCATATGCTGACGAACATAAATATATAGGAGTAAGTAAATGTAAAATGTGCCATAGCAGCGATGCCAAAGGCAACCAGTATAAAATCTGGTCGGAAAGCGCGCATGCCAAGGCTTATGATACTTTGGCTTCGGAAGCCGCAAAAAAGACTGCTGAAAGAGTAGGTTTGAAAACTGATCCCCAGAAGTCTGCGGAATGTTTAAAATGTCATGTAGCTGGTTTTGGCGTAAAGGATGATTTAAAAGTTGAGTCATTTAATATTGCTAATGGCGTGCAGTGTGAAAATTGCCATGGAGCCGGAAACGACTATAAGGGCTTATCAACTATGAAAGACAGGCAGAAGGCGCAAGAAGCAGGCTTGGTTATTCCGACAAAAGAAACATGTCTTAAATGCCATAATCCAGAAAGCCCGAATTACAAAGAGTTCAATTATGACGCATACTATAAGAAAATTGCGCATCCCATGCCGAAGAGTTAAGGAGTTATAAGGTTAATCCATGTTAACCAATGTTATCCAAGGTTAATCGAGGTTGCAGGTTGCATTGAGGTTACAATAAGGTCATGAACAAAGCCTCAAAGTAACTTTGATTAACTTAAGCAACATAGGTTAACCTTGGTTAACATAGGGCAACCTTGGTTAACCTTAAAGGGAGAAGTATGTCTATTAAACAGACGAGGGTTTGGAAATTATTTTCCTCAACAAAATTGGCAGTATGGCTGCTCACTATAATCGCCGCGCTTTCTTTGTTCGGCACGTTTATTCCGCAAAATGAAGAGCCGGCGTTTTATCTTGATAAATACGGGCATACGGGTTACCAGCTTTTATTAAAAATAGGTTTAATCAATATTTATGCTTCTTGCTGGTTTATCCTGTTTTTAGTCTTATTTTCTCTAAATTTAATCGTATGCCTTTGTAACAGGCTTTCTTTCAAAATACGTTCACTGGGTAGTATGATATCTCATTTTAGCATTTTGGTTATATTGTTGGGTGCAATCATTGGGATGTTTTACGGCCAAAAAGGGCTCATAAGAATCAGCAAAGGGGAAGAAGTCAGCTATTTTTTAGGCCGCAATGGACAACAAGTTAATCTAGGGTTCTCCATCAGGCTGAATCAGTTTGTTTACAATGAAAACATTGACCCAAAAGAAAAATTGTTGATTTGTTCTCTCCAGAAAGAATCTGTTTGTATGGTAAAAGACCATTCTGGGGCAGGAAAGAATCAGGGGATTATAGCTCAAGTCTCTACTGAAATAGGCGTGGAATCGGCAGTTGCCGATACCGGTTATAAAGTTAAGATTCTGCGTTACCTGCCTGACTTTGTAATGGATACAACCACAAAAGTAGCGATAAGCAGGTCGGCTATACCAAATAACCCGGCAATAGAAGTGGAGCTTAAAGATAAAAACGGCAATGTGAAGACATTTTGGGTATTTGCGCGTTTTGCGGATATGCATCAAGAAACAGGCGGGGATTTTAAATTTGCCTATAATTGGGTGGGGCGCCGGCCAAAAGATTTTATCAGTAAAGTTACTATCTTAAAGGCCGGGAAAGAAATAATGAGCAGGGATATACGGGTGAATGAGCCTCTTCGTTTTGGCGGATATACTTTTTTTCAGTCCAGCTACGACAGGGATATGCTTAGCTGGTCAGGGCTGCAGATAGTTAATGACCCTGGCGTGCCTGTGGTTTATGCGGGTTTTATTTTGCTTATACTGGGTTTGATGGCGATATTCTACGTTAATCCATTGCTGAAAAAAGGTTAACCTATGTTAAACAAGGTTAATCCAGGTTATACTTTAGGTTACAAGTTGTATACAATTACAATTACAAATGAAACCTCAGAGTAACTCAATTAACTTAAGCAACATAGGTTAACATCGGTTAACTTTGGTTAACGTTATATTATAAGAGGGGGGCGCAAGAGATGCTTTCTATATATCTTAATTTGAGTTTCGGGGCTTATTTTATAGCTATGGTTTTGTATGCGGTGAGCCTATTCTCTGAGAACAAGGCCTTTCCTTCTTTGGCCAGGTTTTTTATAATTTGCGGCATCCTCGGCCTTTCCTTATATATAGGTATGCGTTGGCATATTGCAGGCAGGCCTCCGTTTAGCAATATGTTCGAATCTCTGGTTACATTCAGCTGGGCGATTGCCTTAGTTTCTATTTTTATCGATTTAAAATACGGGATTAAAAGTATTGCCGCGTTAGTGGCTCTTATGAGTCTGCTGGCGTTAGGCTATGCCTCGTTATTAGACAAAGAAATAACCCCTTTGCTTCCTGCTTTGAAAAGCAATTGGTTGACTATCCATGTATTGACTTGTTTTATTGGTTATGCGGCTTTAACTGTGGCTTTTGTTTCCAGCCTTATTCTTTTGTTTAAGTGCAAAGAGGATAAAAACTTAGATACTATAGGTTATAAGACGATAGCGTTCGGTTTCTTGTTTCTTACTTTGGGCATTATCAGCGGCGCTGTGTGGGCAAATTCTGCCTGGGGCACGTATTGGAGCTGGGACCCTAAAGAAACCTGGTCATTGATTACCTGGTTTATTTATGCTATTTACCTGCATATCCGCTTAAGGAAAGGATGGAAAGGGAGAAAGGCAGCATGGCTGTCAGTGATAGGGTTCCTGGCTATGCTTTTTACTTATTTCGGCGTAAATTATCTATTGTCAGGGCTGCATAGTTACGGCTCATCGTAGGCGCAGAACATTTTTTCGCTCTCTATGGCCTCTTATAAGTCGAAAACAGCTCTTATCCCGACGCTTCAAAACCGCCCCGCTAGAAGTAGAACGGATGGAGTCGGTTGGGATTCCGCCCCGAAGAGGCAAGAAAAAAAGGAACCCCTGAAGCCTATAGCCATGGCGGGCTCCATTCTTTTTTCCTTTCTTTTTATTGTTTTTTCTCCTGCTCGATCATCCTGCCAGCAAGGCAGCTCAAATAAAGATTGCTTAACTTGCCACAATAACTTTAACACTCAAGAATATAATATTTCTGCTCATGCCCAAGACCTTTGTATATCATGCCACAATGATATCCGAAAAATTCCTCATTCCGAAAAATTAGCTAAGGTAAATTGCTCGGGCTGCCATAATATCGAATCTCAGGTTTATAATGCCTCTGATCACGGACAAGCGGTGAAAGCAGGCACTCCCGCAGCCGGTTGCCTTGATTGTCACGGTAAATCTCACGCGATCTTGGACTCACGCAACCCTGAATCGCCGATATACCGCCTGAATATCCCAAAAACGTGCGCTAAGTGCCATGAAGACGAAAAGAAAATGTCCCAATATAATTTATTGGAAAAGAAGCCTGTGATAACGTATTTAGAAACTGTTCACGGTAAGGCCGTTTCAGAAAAAGGTTTAACATCAGCAGCAGTATGCACTGATTGCCATGGTTCGCATGATTTGTTATCGCCGCTTAACACAAAATCTAAAATCTATCGGTTTAATGTGCCTCATACTTGCGGTAAATGCCATGAAAACGTACTGAGTACTTATTTACGCAGTATCCATGGAAAATCAGCGATGTCTGGGATACGAGACGCCCCGGTTTGCACTGATTGTCACGGCGAACATACCATAAAATCCCATAAAGATCCTGAATCGTCAGTTTATTCAACCGTGATTGCGAAAAAAACATGCGGCCAATGCCATGCCGCTGAGAGAATCATCAGCAAATACAATTTGCCCCGGGATAGGCTGGAGACATATTTACAGAGTTATCATGGGCTGGCGAGTAAATTTGGCGTAGCCACGGTAGCTAATTGTGCCAGCTGTCACGGAGTCCATGATATCCTGCCTTCTATCGACCCTAACTCTGCGGTGAACAAGAATAATCTTGCGCGCACCTGCGGAAAATGCCATCCAAATGCAGGGGCTAAGTTAGCTAAAGGCTCTGTTCATCTTTCTCCCTCTAAGGGGAAAGATAGGGTAGTCTTTTATGTGAGCCGGTTCTATATTCTTCTGATATTTCTGCTCATTGGCGGTATGTTAGCGCATAATATCGTAGATTTCATACCTAAGATTAAGGTCTGTTACCGTCGGCATCAGGAAGAAGCTAAATATATCCGTTTTACAGGAAGCGAGCGCTTTCAGCATTTTATCCTAACGGCCTCATTTATTATATTAGCCTACACCGGGTTTGCCTTAAGGTATCGTAACGCTTGGTGGGCCTCGCCTTTTACAATTTGGAACCCTGGATTTGACTGGCGGGGTATTATTCACAGAATAATGGCGGTCATTTTTATTCTCTCGGCGGCCTACCACGTTTATTATTTATTGCGCACAAAGCGCGGGAAAGAACAATGGAAGGCCTTATGGGTTAAAAAGAAGGATTTCTTGGATTTTATGCAAATGACAACATATAATTTAGGAATTCAGAAACAAAAACCTAATTATGGCAGGTATAATTACGTAGAGAAAGCGGAGTATTGGGCTTTAGTATGGGGATCTATGGTTATGATCCTGACGGGCTCAATGCTTACTTTTGAAAACTCCTGCCTTCAGTATTTTCCTAAATGGGTATTGGATGTTGCCAGGATTATCCATTATTATGAAGCCGTGCTTGCGGTCCTAGCCATTCTCGTATGGCATCTTTACTTTACAATGTTTGACCCATCCCATTATCCGGTTAATTTTTCGATGATAACAGGAAAGGTAACCAAAGAAGAGCATAGGCAAGATGATGATACCCAAGGCCAGCCGCCTAAATCTGCGTGAGAAGTTCAAAGAAAAATTTACTGCCTATTCCAAGCTGGCTTTCTATCCAGATTCTTCCCTGGTGCATTTCTATAATACTTTTGGTTATTGCCAGGCCCAGCCCGCACCCTCCATACTTGCGTTTTCCTGACGAATCTACCTGATAAAATTTTTCAAAGACTCTATTGAGTTTATCCTCAGGTATGCCTATGCCGGTATCAGCAATACAGAAGACCACTTTTCCATTCAGCGGGTTAGCCGCAGTTATATATACCTTCCCATTTTCCCGGTTAAATTTAATGGCATTTTCAAGGAGGTTGGTAATCACCTGAAGGATTCTTTCTCCATCCGCCCATACGAGCGGCAAATCTTTGGGCAAGCTATTTTCTAAAGTTACCCCTTTATTATTGGCAATTAGTTGAAGAGAAGCTATTGCTTTATCTATTACCCCTGCCATATTAACGCCTGCCAAACTAACTTTAAACTCTCCGCGTTCTATTTTTGATAGGTCCAATAACTCTTCAATCAGATGGTTGAGGATGTCTACAGCATCATCGCTAATTTCTAAACATTCCTTTTGGATTTGGTTTATGGCTCCAGCTTTCCCGGTCAACAAAAAAGTAACATAGCCCTGAACTGTGGTAAGCGGTGTGCGTAACTCGTGAGAGACCATAGATAAAAAATCGGACTTAAGTTTATCTAATTCCTGTAATTTTTTATTCACGCTTTCCAATTCCACATTTTTCTTAATTAAACTCTTTTCAAATTCCTCTATTTTTTGTTGTTTATTCTGTCTTACCGTTCCCATCGCCCCAAAGACGATGCCGAATAATATGGGATGCAGGATAAAAAAGAAGTGGAAAGGGCCAGAGGCGATTATTTGGATAATATTAGGTATGGTTATGGGAAGATGCGATGCGTAAAGGTGAATTCCGATAGTTACGATAGGTATAGGTATTCCCCATAAAATTCCAAAAACACAATACCAGTTCTTAAATATATTATAAGTCCGTTTTCTCCCTAATGCCCTGATGAATTCCTTGACTATTTGCGGGAACGACTTAAGGTCTATAAATAATTCATCCATTTTTTTAATCCCGCGTTTTATATAAATTTATAAATTATTAAGGTAAAAACAAGAGGGTTTATCCCGTTAGAGAAAACCACCGATTTTAATCGGTGGTGTACCGATTCTTAAGCTGATGGTGGTTTAATACCACATTCAGCGTAAACCGCTCGCCCCGTTAGAAAAGAATTTTCTAACGGGGTAAAAGGACGAAGTTCTCTAACGGGATTTATTCGGTCCTTTGATACTTCGGCAGTAAATATTCCCCGCCATGAATGGCGGGGCTTTTTGCTCCCGTTAAAACAGTTTCAGTTATTTCATAGCGTTCATGATAATTCCTGCTATCGCTATATCGTTTGTTCCAAGGGGAAGCAATCCCCTTGGAATCCCCTCGTATAGGGCTATTCATTACCCCGCCATGAATGGCGGGGCTAAGTAGGTTTAGTTTACAACCCTCGGCCTTTAGGCCGAGGCAAAGAGAAACCGCTCAGTATCAACCCTGAGCGCCTCAACTTCGCTCGGAATGTCCTTCGAACGAATCCTAAAGCGAAGTCGAGGGATTAATCCAGGGAAGCAGAGGGTTGATTTCCTTGTAGTTTATCTAAACGCTGTTTAATCTTGGCTTCATAACCTATTTCAGTGGGTTCGTAATACTTAACTTTCTTACGGGTATATTTTTGTTTGATATAATGATCCTGGTAATCGTGGGCATATTTATATCCTTTACCGTGGCCTAAGACCTCAGCCCCCGGATAAGAGGCATCTTTAAGGTAATCAGGTACCTCCTGGACTCTTTTATTTTCCACGTCTGCCAACGCCTTATCAATAGCAAGGTAACTAGCGTTAGATTTAAGCGCACAGGCAACATAGATTACCGCCTGGGCCAAAGGAATTCTGGCTTCAGGCATACCCACAAACTCCGAGATTTGTAAGGCGGCATTGGCTAAAACAAGGGCTAATGGATCGGCATTGCCCACGTCCTCAGCTGCTAGAATACAAATCCTGCGGGCAATAAAACGGGGGTCCTCCCCTGCATAAAGCATCTTAGCCATCCAATACAATGCCGCATCCGGATCAGAACCGCGCATAGATTTTATAAATGCCGAGGCAGTATCATAATGGGCATCTTCGTCATTATCATAAAGAATCGCCTTTTTCTGAATGGACTCAGCAGCAACCTCTAAATTGAAATCAACAAAACCGTCTTTAGATTTAGGTGTAGTAAGTATTCCCACTTCCAAGGCATTGAGCGCTCTTCTAGCGTCTCCTTCACAAGCCTTGGCCAAAAATGTTAAAGCTTTCTTATCGCATTTTATATCGAAATTCCCGAATCCCCTGGTTTTATCCTTTAAGGCTAAGGAGAGTATCTTAAAAATCTCGTTTTCCTTCAGGGGTTTTAGTTCAAAAACCAGCGAGCGCGATAAGAGCGGAGACCCCAGAGAAAAAAAAGGATTATGGACGGTAGCGCCAATTAAAATAGGATTGCCCTCTTCCACATCCGGCATAAGCACATCCTGCTGGGCCTTATTAAAACGGTGTATTTCATCTATAAACAGTATGGTCTTTTTTCCTGTATTGGCTTTTTTATGCTTGGCATGGGCGATAACCTTTCTTAATTCTTCTACATTAGAGGTTGTAGCGTTAATAACTGCATAGTGAGATTTAGTAATGTTAGCGATACACCAAGCTAAGGAAGTTTTACCTACGCCCGGCGGGCCGTATAATATTAATGAACTAATCCTATCTGCCTCAATTGCCCGGCGCAATAATTTTCCTTTACCTAAGATGTGTTCCTGGCCTACAAATTCATCAAGAGCGGCTGGACGCATACGCACAGCTAAAGGAAGGTCTTTATTATTAACTGAGTTTTGCTCTTCTTGGAAAAGATCCATTGTTATTTTATCCCTTGCCTAAGCATGCAGAAATTCTCTTAGAGAATTTCTGCATAGGCTTCGGGATTTTTCGCAGACGCCATTGATATCCCTAATAGCAATGGCTACAACTTATGTCGTTCTTTGAACTCCATAAGTTGTCTGCTCAAAAAAAATCCCCGCATGTGCCGTTGGAGTTGATGGTTGTGAACCGAGTTACTTACAAATGGGTGCTCTCCTCTTAATACCAGAGTACCAAGAGAGTTAAGCTCCCTTTATATTGGTGTTGGTTCATCAATTGTCGCACATCCAACGTGCACGGCAGGGATATCTCAAAAGAACTTTTTTGATTTTCATTTTAAGTATAGCACATCTAAAATAAAAATCAAGCGTTATTTATATTATCTTTATATTACCTCTGGAGTTCAAAGTGCTGAATAGCTGTTTTAATAGCCTTATCTAATCTGGACATTGAACCTCCCTGCCAATGTCAGAGAAATCTCTGAATGCAGGGGCGCAATTTCTGCTTCGGTTAAAGTGCGCTCAGCTGCACGATAAAGACAGGAGACAGTCAAGCCTTTAAAACCCGGGGGGATTTGTGTGCCTTTATAGTAATCTACAATCTTTACCTCTTGCAGCAGAGGCCTGCCCTTCTCTTTTATGGCTTCTAATACCTCGGCTGCCAAGATATTATCTTGGAGAATAAAACTGATATCCCTTAAGATGCCCGGATATACAGGCAGATGCGTAAACTTCTTATTGAGATTTATATAAGGCAGTAGGATATCAAGAGACAGCTCTACCGCAAATACATCTTTATTTTTTATACCTAAGTGGCCTAAAATTTCTTTGCACAGCCTAACCATCCTACCTATTTTATCTTTGTGTACATAAGCACTGGCTTCGCCGTTATCGGCAAAGTTAAAATTATATTCCTTTATGCCCAATTGCCCAAAGAGCGCTTCTAATATTCCCTTTAAATGTAAAAACCCTGCCTCTTCCTTTACCAGCCCTTGCGTAAGCAGTAGAGACTGCGTCCCGCAAAGGCCAATGCCTAACACAAGTTCTTCCCTGGACTCTGTTAAAGTCTGCGAAAATACTTTTGCAATTTCAAAGATGCTTATATAGGACTGTTTCTGATTAAGGTTGTAGGCAATGCAACGAGCCAGGCTCGGTATAAGTTTCGGCCTTAAAACCTCCTGCTCTCTGCTTAAAGGATTAATAATGTCTACTGCCCCATTCTCCGGTTTTATGCCAAAACTCCTTAATAAGTCCTTATCCGTAAGGCTGTATGTAATTACCTCATTTATGCCCCTGGCTGCAAGAATATTTTTTATAAGAGGAACTAAACCTTCTGTCTTGCCTGCAGTTACTTCTGGAATCACCGCAGGTAAATGGCGGGGTATAAATTCATAACCGACTATTCGCGCTATCTCTTCGATTAAATCTATCTCTAAATTTACGTCAGCCCGGTGCGAAGGGATTCCCACTATAAAATGGTTTTTTGCTTTCGCCTTTAACCCGTGAGAAATCTTGAGTTTTTTGCTTGGAGATTTGGTATTTCTAACGGGGTTTATCTTAAATTCCAAGCTCTTTAAAATTTTTTCTATTCTGGAAGGCGCAATATTCACACCTAAGATTTTATGCACGGCAGATATTTCTAATTGAATGCGCTTGCCTTCTGCCTTAGGCCTGCCTGAACTTTTCGCCACAACGCACCTTGCGCCTGCTGAATCCTCTATTAATTTCACCGCCTGCCAAGACGCTCTATCTACTATCCCTGCATCTATGCCTCTTTCAAATCTATAAGAGGAATCGCTCTGCACTCCTAAATTACGCCTGCCGCGGCGCACAATTAACGGGTCAAATATGGCTGCCTCTAAAAGGATATTTCTTGTTGTCTCAGTAACCTCTGTGTCCTTGCCGCCCATTACTCCGGCAATAGCTATGGGTCTTCCTGTCGCCTGTCGCCTGTCGCCTGTCATTGGGTCATTATCTGATGCAATAATTAATATATTCTCATCCGGTAATC
>Ga0209824_10001606_pt1 | contig 12423 bp, 13 predicted proteins | sample VDWuncwatermetaG_FD_184124 | JGI IMG/M metagenome (GOLD analysis project Ga0209824, IMG submission 184124) | Wastewater microbial communities from Netherlands to study Microbial Dark Matter (Phase II) - VDW unchlorinated drinking water (SPAdes)... ... | reverse complement strand
AATTGAGACCAATAAAAAACCCAAGGACAAAAGTCCTTGGGTTAATATGCGCACCCAGAAGGAGTCGAACCTCCGACCCCCACGTTCGTAGCGTGATGCTCTATCCAGCTGAGCTATGGGTGCTTCAAGTTGGGCCTGTCCTAGTCAATGACTGGCAGATCTGTCAATGCTAAGTCATTTCCCGTGCAAGCCATCATCTACAGGGGCTCGCGTCGCCCCCTCCAGTGGCAAAGCCACTAGAGCCTTCCCCTCACCGCCACTTTGTGGCTGAATAGGGGACGTTAAGACTTTCCTCCATGCAATCCACATTCTTTCGAGTCTGGATTTTCCCACCACCAGCGGCCGGAGCGTTCGGATTCGCCGGGTTTGATGGCCCTGGTACACGGCGCACAGCCAATACTGGCGTAGCCGCTGTCGTGCAGACGGTTGTAGGGCAGGCTGTTGGCTTTGATGTAATTCCAAACTTGGACAGAGGTCCAGTCAGCCAAAGGATTCACTTTAATGATGCCGCCGTTGCCAGCGTCAATTTCAATTTTAGCAACCTGCGTGCGGGTAGGGGATTGCTCGCGGCGCAATCCGCAAATCCAACCCGAGAACTCGGACAGCACGCGCTTGAGCGGTTCAATTTTACGCACTTGGCAGCATTGCTGACGATTCTCGATGCTGTCATAAAAAAGATTAATGCCTTTGTTTTTGACCATCACCTCAACGGCTTTGTTATCAGGGAACATGATTTTCAAATCCAGATCGTACTTTTGCTTTAAACGATCCATCAATTCATAAGTTTCTGGGTTGAGTCGCCCGGTGTCTAAAGTAAAACTTTTAAAGCCTGAATCAAGCGCACTGAGCATGTGGGTAATCACAACGTCTTCAGGCCCGAGGCTATTGGCTTGGACGACATCGCGTCCCATGGTTTCAATCACAAAGGCGAGCACGGCCTCTGGCGGTTGGTCTTCATAGGCTCCTGCATTTGCTAAGACTTTTTGAATCAATGAGGCATTGGCCATAATTCCTCCGAACTGTGATAATCACAATACGTGATGGGTGTGTGGCGGGTCAAGAAAACCGCATTTGCGAGCCTGGTCTTGTATCTCCCCAAAAGCCTCTCTATAATGAGCCATGCTTGATCGTCTGCGACCCATTTGGCAAAGGTTTCTCCTCGCGTTTAAACCGCTGTTCGTGCATTTAATTCCCAAGGATGCTGCAAAGTTAGCCACTATTATGGCAGCGGCGAGCGACCCGACTGGCCGGGGCATGGTGACGGAATTCAATATTTTTCACCGGCTCATTTTTCGTCCCATGTTTCGCCGAGTTCAGGTGTTGCAGGCCGATATCGATCGCATTCGTGATTTGAGTGCGACAGGTCCCATTGTTTTTGTCATGAAGAATCGTGGGCAGCTTGAGTATCGTTTTTTCAATTATCTTTTTTTGAAAGAAGGCATTTCGCTCATTCGTTATGCAACGAATGCACTGACTCTGTTTTGGTGGCCACTTAAACAGCTTTGGGCCCATTTGCTTATGCGGCTGGCTTCCCTTTACGAGCAGGGTCGCACACAGACGTCGGTGGAAGAACGGCAAAACGGGCAAATCGTCAAAGCACTTGAAGCCGGACACAATGTACTGATTAACCTGAGCGTTTCGCGTGATTATCTTTTTGGACTTGTGAAGACGAGTCCTTTAGACGCTTTGCGTCCCTTGATTGATTTGCAAGGGTACATGAGTCAGCCGGTTCGCCTGGTGAGTTTACAATTTCATTATGATCGCCACCCTGATCGCACGCGCAAATCTTTATTTGATTTGATGTTCGGGGAAAAATCCCAGCCGGGTGCCTTGCGCAAATGCTTGCTTTTCTTTTTGAGTTTTACGCGCGATCCGGCTGTTAAATTTGGTGCGCCCATCAATCTTAAAGAATTTCTCAGTGAGGCCAATTCACAAGATAGAACCACATGCACGCAAAAACTTTTTTCCCGCATTGAAGATGATCTGCGTATTGAACACGCGCGCATCTCTGGTCCCGCTCTCAAATCCAAAGCTGTGGTTATCAGTGAGCTTTTGGCCGACAAAGAGTTTCAAAAGAATCTGGAAGAAATTGCGATGGTGCGCGGTTTGCCGCAGGCCTCAGTTGAGCGCGAAGCCAAACGCTACCTTGAAGAAATAGTAGCTGACGTGAGCTACAGCGTGGTTGATTTTTTGGATTGGTTCCTCACTTGGCTGTGGAACAGTATTTTTGATGGGCTCGTTTATAATCGCGAAGGACTTGATCGTATTCGCGATGCCGCCGGTCGGCATCCGGTTGTGCTCGTTCCCATGCATCGTTCTCATCTCGACTATTTGCTCATTTCCTATATTTTTTATAACGAAAAGATCACCTTTCCTCATATTTGTGCGGGGCTGAATCTCAATTTTTGGCCGGTGGGACGCTTTATTCGCAAGGCGGGCGGATTTTTTATTCGTCGCAGTTTTTCAGGGAACACAACTTATAAAGAAACGTTAGCCACTTATATGCGTAGCCTGATGGCGGCTAATTATTGTGTGGAATTTTTTATTGAAGGGACGCGCTCACGCACGGGCAAATTACTCAAACCCAAAATGGGTGCTCTGAGTTTACTCATGAAGGCTTATTTTGATGGCTCCTGCGAAGACATTCGCTTTGTGCCAATTGCCGTCAGTTATGATCAAATCCCCGAACAAAAGGCTTACCGGGCCGAATCGAGTGGTGCTGAGAAAACCAAAGAGAATGCGGGCGAACTGCTCAAAGTGCGCAAAGCTTTTTTGCGCAAGTACGGCAAAGTTTACATTCAGTTTGGCGAGCCGATTTCTCTCAAGGACTGGTGTGAGGCCAGTGGTGTGGCCAAAGTGCCACTGGAGACGCTCAAGCAAGACGTCAGCGATTTTGCTTATCATCTGACTTACAACATCAACAAAGAAGCTGTTATCACGCCAATGGCTCTGCTCGCCACAGCTCTTTTGTCTTTTCCACGCAAAAGTGCCTCGCGTGCTGAACTGAATACCCGCATTAATAGTCTGGAAAGTTATTTACGCTATAAACAAGCGCGGCTGTCAGATGTTTTGCGTGATCGGCGGGACTGGGCTATGGATGAAGCTTTGGGTCTGCTGGTAACCAAGGGGATCATTCAGCGACACGATACGTTTAATGGAACTGTTTTTTCAGTCGATGATGTTCGTAGAGGTGAGTTGGATTATTATAAAAACACGATTTTGCATTTCTATGTTTCCTTAAGCTGTGTGGCGAAAATTGTGAGCCGGCTTAGTTCAGGTGAGAGTTTAAGTCTGGCTGAACTCGTGCGCCAGTTTGAAACTCTCAAAACAATTTTTCGTGCTGATTTCACCTTTAGTCATCGCAAAACGCTTGAAGAACATGTGCTCAGGGCTGCTCAGTTTTTAGTCGGGCAGGGGGCTATTCGTTTAAGCAAAGACACTCTCACACGCTTGGATCATAGTGAGGGTTTGCAGGCTTATGCCAGTTTGCTCGACAATTTCTTAGAAGCTCACTTGGCAGCTTTGCGTTACATCAAGGCGCAAAGTTTTGTGCGTCAGGACAAAAAGACTCTTATCAAAGACATGCTCGAAAAACTCAAACCGTTATTTTTAACGGGTGAGTTCAGGTTTTCAGAAGCACTTTCGCAATTCAATTTGGAAAATGCCCTTAGCACACTGACGGATGTGGGCGTGCTCACAACCGATGAACCTGAGAAGGGGCGTGTTCTTTACAGTCTCAAGGATGCTGGAGAAACGGCTGGTCGATGGATGGATTTGATTCAATCGCTGCTCGCAGGCACACCGCAAAAGCTGGCCATGACCAGCTTAAATCAGCCCTTAACGGCACTTTCGACACACACGTCGGCAGCTGACACACATGATAAAATCAATACCCCCGTATAATCATTGACAGTTGCCGCTTTCTTCACAGCTAAGTGCGCGTAAACCCCTGTTTTTCAGTCTTTTTATAGTTAAACACTGTCGAATAATAGCAACAGTGGGAGCCATGAGCCGATAACGCTTCCATGTATAAGCGTCCAAGATTTCTTCAAACGGTGTTTTTTTTGGTGTTAACTATCATTTTACTCAGTCTTCCTGAGTTGAAGCAGGCGCCATCCAAAGAGATTTCCAAACCAGTGGTTGTGGCTATTCCAGTCCAATCAGCAAAAAACTTTGACCGTGTGCTTGTGGCCAAGGCGAGTTGGTACGGTGTCCCCTTTCATGGAAGGCAGACAGCTAATGGAGAGCGCTATAACATGTACGGACTGAGTGCTGCACATAAGTCACTACCCTTCGGCACAAAAGTCACTGTGACAAATCTAAAAAACGGAAAACAAATTACAGTTCCTATTAATGACCGCGGTCCCTACATAGCCGGGCGCGCGATTGACCTCTCATTTGGTGCAGCGAGCGCTTTGGATATGTTGCACGATGGTGTTGCAAACGTTCAGCTCGCAATTAAACTTCCTGCTCGCCGCGTAACGAATGGGCGCCTGGCGCGCTCGCGCATGACTCGCTAAGAGAGTAAAAGTCTGTCGGTGGGTGATCCACCTTAGGCGGACTAGCCGGGATCCTTAACAAAATATTCACATCTTTAGAAATTTGCCTCGAAAAAAAACCAGCTGCAAAGCTGGTTTTTACCATCCCACGCTGACTAAGCGGGAAGACGTCGCCACCAAAGGGATCTTTCTCAATGATGAGATTCTAAAAGCGGGACTCGCTGATCTGATGCTATAAAAGTCCCTGTACATTAAGGGGAATTTTTCTCGCCAACTTTGGCGCAGAACTTGCTTTGACTCCGGCATGTCTAAAAATACTCAACTGACCGAACTCAGTCTCGAAAACGTTGCGCAATCCATTTTTCTGCTTCGCGGATGTAAAGTCATCATCGATGCCAACATGGCCACGGTCTATGGTGTGACCCCCAAACGTCTACGTGAGCAGGTTCGGCGCAATCTCTCTCGGTTTCCGCAGGATTTTATGTTTCAACTGACCAAAGAAGAGCTGCTGGAGGTCTCCGCAAATTGCGGCAACCTAGCGCAGCTCAGATTTTCACCGACTCTCCCCTATGCGTTTACAGAACATGGTGCCATCATGCTGGCCAGCATCCTGAATAGTCCCACTGCCGTCCAAGCCAGTGTCCAGGTAGTGAGAGCCTTTATCCTCTTGCGCGAAATGGTCACCACACATCAAGTTCTGGCGCGCAAACTGGCCAATCTCGAAAACAAGTATGACTCACAATTCAAAGTCGTCTTCGATGCCATTCGGCAACTCATGGCTCCCCCAAGTTCTCCCAAGCGTAAAATTGGCTTTTTGGGTAAAAATCACTGAACTTCGACAGAAACTTAACCGCTTTTAGCAGCTAGAACTGGCCAGCTTTTGCAGCTCATTTGGGGGATGAGAAAACTGTAAGGGGTTATTTGGATTTCTCCATCAATCGGGAATGATTTAAGTATCTGATTTTATTTGGTTGGGTCATAAATGGGTCATAGAATTTTGGACTTTATCTATAAATATTTCGTCTTATTTGAGCACGTAAAAGGCTGACTTTCTCTCGCCGATTTGTCTAATTTGACCTGTTTTTTTCCATGTCATCCAAGACGATGATGGAAAATATTGAATCTAATGGTATTTGCAATCCCTTTTATCGGCGCCTGCTCATCGATGATGATGCAGAATAAATTCGACAGCATTGTCCATGAAGCCTTTAACAAAAACCTAGATGCCTTGCATATTGCATCCTCTTTTTTGGTTTGCAATCGCTCGGACACGACTAATCTTACGCTACCCGCAGCGAGGCATAAGGGGCATAAACCTGTCAAATCCATCGACAGAAAAAACCAAATGCAGATAAAATCGTAAGCTTGCCGTCTCCCTAAATAAGATGATCACTGGTAATTCCCAGGGTTGGGAAAGGCATAGCGAATATATCATCGGCGGTCTTCGACAAAATCAAAGTAATATAACCATCCTCTGAAACAACAAATGCTGCAGCAGGAGCGAAACGAGAACAGAATTCAATAGCCGAGCGGTGACGACCTCCGCCGATTTCTGTTGAAAGCCGCTGTTGAGTCTCTCCGTTGTTATTAATGTAGTCAACGTTCTTAACATCCTTCGAAATCTCAATGAATGTGCCAACTGCAAGAACTTGTAAGCGCGCATTGATAAGAACAGCGCCATCAATGGCAGCCAAATGTCCGATTGACTTTAACCATAGATGGCGATTTTCCCCTGTTAGAGACAGGGGGCGTTCGTCTAGCTTGATTACATGTCCGATCTGCATATCATTAAGAGCACATTCTTCACGCAGAATCCAAATAGCACCACCATGACCTGCATCTGAAATTGTCCGAATGGTCCGGTTTAATAATATAAGATCCGTCTTCCCCATCCATTTCCCGACTTGTTGGAAAAGACTGAGTCCATCTTTCCAATATTCCTTTGATAAAGTCTGGATTTTACCATCTCGTAATGCAACGAGGCGACCACCATCCCAGTAAACGTCTAGTGCGCCATTTCTTGGTGCAATGACGATGAAATCGCATGGATCGCCACCTTCACGCCATTGAATGCCTGTAATTTCTACGCAGTCAGAAAAATAATTCCAGGTGAGATATCCAAGAGGCCCCTGCAATGGGGCAAGTTTACGAAGATTGGAACGGGTCAGTGGAACAGGTTGCACAAATCGATGTATCGCTGGTCTCAAGCTCTCTTGCCTTGGGGCATACAAAAGACGAGGGCGACACGGTCGGTTTTCTTCAGAGAGTTGTGAAGCCCAAAATACTTCCTCTAACATCGAAGAGATTTGTCCTAACTCAGGCAGCGGATGTCGTGCGATCGTCCTTGCAAATTTTTCATCAGGGTTCAGATCAGGCGCGTCAGAAAAATTGGTCGATCCGGCTCGAAGACGTGCCTCTCCCAACAACTCTGTAGCAATTTCATTGGGGATAATCATATAAGTTGAAATGGCAATATCGTCACTGTCTTACTCCCGTATATTCCATACCATCGTAAATACCACTAAAACCGCACGTATAAATATCCTTATATCCACTGTGGCTTGTGCTCTTAACGGTATAAGAGCCTCCTTCGCAACCACACCATGACCCTATATTTTCCCACTTGGCAGATTTCCCGATTCTGAAAACCCAGTAGAAATCGCCACAGGATCGGCTGTACTGTGAAAAAATTAGTTCTTTGGTGCTATCGTTATTTAGATCGACATATGTTGCATGCGTGGATGCCTCAGTAAGCTCAAAGCAACTTGCTGGTTGTGATGTGTCCAATTCCTGAGACTTTAAGAAACTACATATTTCTGGTGCCAAAGGAGGATCTGCCATTCCAAGCGCGGCTGAGTTGTAAAAAAATAATAAAATAGAAAATCGGCAGACTACTTTCTTCATAAAATCGCCCCTTAAAATATGAGTACGGCTAATAACAGATATGATTCAAGATTATTCCAAAAAATCCCCCACCTTACACTTAAACGCCTTCGCCAATTTATAAAGTACCCTAATCGTCGTATTCGTCTGCCCGCCCTCAATCTTTTGATAATGCTTTAAGCTCACGCCAAAACGCTCAACATCTTCTTGGGTCATGCCGGCTTTAAGGCGGTGCTCCTTTATCTTCTGTCCAACTTTTTTAAGAAGGTTATCCGAGTCGAGTTCAGTTTTTGCGCAAAAATTCTAATTCAAATTCCTTTCTGTCTGGGATTTTCAGCGCCGGAATCTTCTATAGAAAATTCGGCGCAATTTTCTTCGAAATAGGTTCGAACTTCCTTCAAGCCAGAATATAACCGCCTAACAAAATATTCACATCTTTAGAAATTTGACTCGAAAAAAAACCAGCTGCAAAGCTGGTTTTTTTATTTTGTCGGGGTGACAGGAATCGAACCTGCGACTTCCTGCTCCCAAAGCAGGCGCTCTAGCCGGGCTGAGCTACACCCCGATATTTGTATCAACTTTGATCTGCAGTTTACCGACTTTCTAGTTTTTGTCAGAAGGTAATCTCGTCATGATAGCCAAGTTTTAGAGAAATGGCATCTATTAATCGAGCCCGGACATATCTGATCCCCGGATGGGTTTCAAACCAAATTAGAGTTTTTTTTAAACTTGGCACAGCGACGGACTTGGCGCTAGGGGCAAATATGCCTTTAGAGCCCAAATCGAAGTATACACTCAAAGAGCTGGTCCATTATTTCTTCAGGCTAGGCTATCTGGGTTTTGGAGGGCCTGTCGCCCTCGTTGGTGCCATGCACCGCGACTTGGTGGTCGCGCGGCACTGGTTTACCGAAGCTGATTATAAAGAAGGGATGGCCCTTGCGCAACTCATGCCGGGTCCCATGGCGACTCAAGTGGCGATTTATCTGGGTTATGTGCACTACCGAATTTTAGGGGCTACGTTGGCGGGCCTGGCATTTGTGATACCTTCATTTTTTATGGTGGTCGCTCTTGGTTGGGTTTACAAACATTATGGGGGTATTCCCGGTATGCAAGCGGTCTTTTACGGCGTGGGGGCTGGCGTCATTGGGTTGATCGCCCACTCGACTTATAAGCTCACGCAAAAGAGTCTTGGCAAAGACAGGCTCTTATGGGTTTTTTATTTAGCCGCCATGTTGTTTACTGTTTTGACAGAGAACGAAAGCATTTGGCTTTTTCTGGGTGCTGGTGTTTTTTGTTGGTTCATTAAATCGCCGCCCAAAAATCTTTTTAAAAAATCGCTTAATGGATTTTACCCTTTTCTTTTTGGCAATCCACCCGCTGCAACAGAAACTTATCTGCACATTGCGGCCTTTTTTACCAAAGCGGGGGCGATGGTTTTTGGCAGTGGGTTGGCTATTGTTCCTTTTTTATACAGCGGTGTTGTTAATGAATATGGCTGGCTAAATCCTCATCAATTTCTCGATGCTGTGGCTGTTGCCATGATTACGCCAGGGCCAGTGGTCATCACTGTTGGGTTTATTGGTTTTCTAGTCGCTGGATTTTCTGGGGCCAGTTTGGCCGCTTTGGCGACCTTCTTGCCATGCTATCTTCTGACAATTTTACCAGCACCCTATTTTAAAAAGTTTGGCAAACGCACAGATGTGGCGGCTTTTGTGACAGGCGTGACGGCCGCTGCGACAGGTGCGATTGCAGGTGCTGTCATTGTGCTGGGGCGACGCTCCATCGTCGATGTTCCTACAGCCATTATTGCGGCGGCAATGCTCCTCATTGTTTTTAAAACCAAGAAAATTCCTGAGCCCCTGTTGATTTTGGCCACGGGCGTGTTGGGTTGGGTGATAGGGTAATTTAACTTCCTGTTAGGAAGTCTATTTTAGAAAACCATAAGTATTTCTAATTTTTAATGAGCGCATCTGTAGTCATTAATAGTTGAAATGCTATAGAATCTCATCATTGAGAAAGATCACTTCAAACACTCAACTAACTTCTTCAACGCTTTCCCTCTATGTGAGATCTGATTTTTTGTCTCGGTATCCAGCTCGGCCATGGTTTTGCCAAATTCGGGAACGAAGAAATGGGGATCGTAACCAAAGCCGCCACTGCCTTGCGGGGTCATGACAATTTGTCCCTCGCAGGTTTCTGTTATGTTCCACTCTTTGCCAGCGTCATCAATCAAAACCAAAGCGCACACGTAATGAGCCGTTAGTTTTGGCTTGGCAATTTTTTGCAGTTCTTTGATGAGCTTGCGGTTGTTACTTGCATCCGAGGCATCGCCTCTGGCGTAGCGGGCGGAGAAGATGCCGGGCGCTCCGTTTAAATCGTCGCAGGCAAGGCCTGAGTCATCGGCTAAAATGAGGCGGCCATTTTTGGGTTTCATCACTTGTTGTAGGTATTTTTTCAAAGCTTGGGCCTTGAGACGAGCATTTTCTAAAAAAGTTTTGCCCGTTTCTTTGGGCGCTTTGTAGGTCGGAAATTTATCGACGCCAAAGACTTCATAGCCATGACTGGCGAGCATTTGCGAGAGTTCAGAGGTTTTGTGTTTGTTAGTGGAGGCGATGATGAGTTGTTTCATAAAATTAATTGAGTTATTTTGAAGGGTGGCGCGGTGAGCTGTTTTTATCAACCGCACGGCCAGCAGGCCGCGGAGTGAGCCTGACGAACGACGAGGTTGAAAAAACAGCGAGCCGTGACAGGACCCTTCAAAATTAAGCTTTCAAAGCTTTCTTCTGCGCGGCAAAAAGTTCTTTGGCCCCTTTGAGAGCGAGGTCTTTCATTTTTGTCAGATCGGAAAACGAAAACGGATTGTGTTCCGCTGTGCCCTGAACTTCGACAAATTTTAAATCAGCGGTGATGACAAAATTCATGTCGACTTCGGCTGTGGAATCTTCGTTGTAATCCAAATCTAAAATCGCACTATTGCCAAACACGCCGCAGCTCACAGCCACCACAGGCGTGATCATGGGGTCTTCTTTGAGAATTTTCTTTTTGAGCAGTTGCTGAATGGCCAGCCGCAGGGCCACGTAACCGCCTGTGATGCTGGCGCAGCGGGTGCCGCCGTCGGCCTGAATGACATCATGACATCGCAATCGACGACGATTTGTTGCTCGCCGAGCTTGACCAAGTCGATGCTCGCTCTGAGAGAGCGGCCAATGAGGCGAGAAATTTCTTGGGTGCGGCCCGATTGCTTGCCCTTGGCCGCTTCGCGCTGCGTCCGGTCGTGCGTGGCTCTAGGGAGCATGCCGTATTCAGCCGTGACCCAACCCTTGCCTTTGCCCTTAAGCCAGGCGGGGACTTTCTCGTCTACGCTGGCATTGCAAATGACTTTGGTGTTGCCCATGGTGATGAGCACGGAGCCTTCCGGGTACTTGATGTACTTGGTCTTGAGGGTGAGAGGGCGGAGTCCGTCGGCTTTGCGATTGTTGGCACGTTTTTCCATAAGTTTGTCTCATTGATCCAATGTGTACTCAAGTGTCAAGGCGATAGGATTGGGAAAATAAGGTAACGGCGCGGCGCGTTTGACGCTGGCGAGAGCGGCTTTGTCCAAAAGAGGCACACCCGAACTTTTTATCAGATGCACATCCTTTAGAGTGCCATCGCTGTTGATGGTAAATTCCAAACGCACGCTGCCCGTGTCGCCATTTTCTCTGGCGACCAAGGGGTAATCTTTGCGCGCAAAAATCTTTTGTCTGATTTGTGCGAGCAAACTCGCCTTTTGGTTGCCTGTTGCGTCAAAACCGTTGCCAATTCCTTTCCCATCTCCAGAACCTTTGCTTTCTCCATTTCCCAAGTCACCTATTGATTTTGAAATGGGCGCATTGGCTTGATTAACAGGCTTTAGCGCTGTTTTATCGAGCGAATTTTTTTGTGTCTTGATGGGGTTTGTTGCCAGATTTTTTTGCGTCAATAATGACGGTTTTAGAGACGTATGTGCGTCATTAACTGCGTCATTAACACCAGCATTGACTGGAGCCAGAGAGATAAAAATCTGTCCACTTTTGCCGCCGCCTCGCCACAGGCTGGAAACATTTGTTGGCCGCGCTTCAAACCAAATGAGGGCGGCGAGAAAAATCCCATGAAGCAAAAGCGAGAGGATGATCAATCCCCTTAGAGTCGCAGGGCCTCGTTGGTGATTTTTAGAAATCATTGGGAAAACCACACGAACCGGCTGCCGGCTGTGTGGGGAATTTATCAAAACCGACGTAGGGAAAAACGTCCATATCGAAGGTCGCTTGTAGGTGGGCGCGTGTCATGGCTTCTTTGATAGCCCCTGCAAAATGGAGTCGGCCATCTTTAAGTAGAATGGCTTCGTCGAAGTGCTGCGCGACATCGCGGACCTCGTGCATGACGGCTACGATGGTTTTGCCGTCTTCCCGGCAAATCCGGCTGAGCAAATCTAAAAGAGCCACGCGCGTTTTAATATCGAGGTGATTGGCGGGTTCATCCAAAAGCAAAATTGGTGTGTCTTGGACGAGGGCTCTGGCTAGCAGCACGCGCTGCCGCTCACCACCAGAGAGAGTGGTGATGGATCTATCAGCAAAAGACGAAAGTTTTAAACGCTCGAGTGCGGCTTGGACAAAGCGATTATCGATGGGGGTATCACTCAAACCCTTGCGCCAGGGGTGGCGACCCATGAGCGCAAAATCGTGTACGGTGTAAGGGAAATCGGTGGGGAAATCTTGCGGGACAAAAGCGATTTGGCGAGCGCGCTCGCGGGGTTCAAAACTTTGAATGAGCTGGTCATTTAACGTGACGTTGCCACAGCTGGGCAAGAGACGGCCTGAGAGGCAGCGCAAAAGCGTGGATTTGCCTGCCCCATTGAGGCCCATGACAGCCGTGAGTTTGCCGGGTTTGATCTGACAGGTGATGTCAGTCAGAATGATTTTTTTGCCCAGTTGGTAAGACAGATTTTGGAGAGTCAAACTCACAGGAGCCTCCCGCTGGCATTTCTGCGGACCATCCAGACAAAAATGGGCGCACCGATGAG